>Ga0315278_10002356_pt1 | contig 16830 bp, 15 predicted proteins | sample YL17G06_0_MG_FD_203880 | JGI IMG/M metagenome (GOLD analysis project Ga0315278, IMG submission 203880) | Sediment microbial communities from Yellowstone Lake, YNP, Wyoming, USA - YL17G06_0 | ecosystem: Environmental > Aquatic > Freshwater > Lake > Sediment | place: USA: Wyoming | collected... | reverse complement strand
GAAGCGCTGCTCTAGGGAATGTCTGAACAAGTTCGGGGATACCTCCCCCCACCCCTATGAATGAAGCGCTGAACAATGGCTTGTTCAGCGCTTCCCTAGCTGTTCTGTGCGGCGAGACGTGCCAGCACCTCGCCGGTGACGCGGAAGAGGCGCCACTCAGTCATCTCGACCGCGCCGAGCGACTTGTAAAAGGCGATTGCCGGCGCGTTCCAGTCGAGCGCCATCCATTCAAAGCGCCCGCAGCCGCGTTCGTGCGCGATATGCGCGACGTGAAGCAGGAGCGCGCGGCCGTAGCCGCGGCGCCGGTGCGCGGGCTGTACGAACAGATCCTCGAGGTAGAGTCCCCGGCGGCCGAGGAACGTTGAGAAGTTGTGGAAGTAAACGGCGAACCCGACGGGCGCGCTGCCCGCAAAGCCGATCACTGCTGCGGCGTTGGCGCCCGGCGCGAAGAGCTCGCGGTCGAGCAGCGGCGCGTCGGCGGTGACCCGGTGAGACAGGCGTTCGTACTCCGCGAGGCCGCGGATCAGATCGAGCAGGACCGGCACGTCCGCGCGCGTCGCGGAACGGATCACGAGTGGCGCATTCGCTGTCATTTTGGATCACCTGGGGCGATAGGCGGTTTTGATCTCCTCGGCCAGGCCGTTGACCGCCGCGGCGTAGAAGCTCGAGCGATTGTAGCGAGTCAGCGCGTAGAAGTTCTGCAGGCCAACGAGACGGACCGGCGCGGCGTCGGGCGACTCGAGCTCGATGAGAACGCAGGGGGTTTCCGGCTCTACGACGCCGGCGAAATCCACCCCTGCCTCGCGCAGTACGTCAGCGCGATGAATCGGCACGACCTCGCCGTCCACGAACCCGCGATACGCGTCGCCCTCCACGCGCGCCGGGAGCGCAACCGGCGCGCCCGGGACCCAGCCGTGCGAGGCGAGGAAATTGGCGACGCTGCCGATTGCATCGGCCGCACTCGAGCGCAGGTCGCGGCGGCCGTCGCCGTCGAAGTCGACGCCGAAGCGCCGGATACTGCCGGGCATGAATTGCGGAATGCCGATCGCGCCGGCGTAGGAGCCCTTCAGTGCGGCGGCGTCCAGCCGGGACTCCCGCGTATAGAGCAGGTACTGCTCGAGCTCGGAGCGGAAGTACTCGGCGCGGCGCGGGTAGTCGAATGCCAGCGTGGCGAGCGCGTCGAGCACGCGGAAGGACCCGGTGTTGCGCCCGTATTCGGTTTCGACGCCGATGATCGCGACCACGATTTCCGGCGGAACGCCGAAGGTCCGCGTCGCGCGCTCGAGCGTCGCGGCATGCGCGCGCCAGAACTGCACGCCCGCATCGATCCGGCGCGGGTTCACGAAGTTCGCGCGATAGGTCTGCCACGATCGCATGCCGGGGGGTAGCGGTGCGATGGCCGTCACGACCGCTTGCTGGTAGCGCACACTTGCGAAGAGCTTCTCCAGCGCGGGTTCGGGGAACGCGTGCCGCTCGACCATCTCGGCGATGAACGTCCGTACGTCGGGACGGTCGGGGTAGCGCTGCGCCTCGGCGGCCGGGACGACGCACGCGAGTGAAAGCGCGATGACGACCCGCGCGACGACGACCCGCGCGAGGCTGACCCGGAAAGTCCCGGTCACACCTTCAACTCCCGCACCCGCCGGCGCAGCAGACCGACGAGCGACGGATCGGGATCGCGCCGGTACCGGACGCTCACGTAGAGGTCGCCGATCTGGTTCACGTCCGCAGCGACGTGCGGCTGCTCCGTCGCGGCGCGCGCGGCGAACGAGCGCGGGCCTTCGCTCGGGCGGCGCCCGGTCCCGCGGCGTGCGAGCTTGCGGCAGAAGCGCCGCCATGCGACCGTCACCGGGTCCTCGCCGTGCGCGCGGCGCAGCAGCCACAGCGAGAAGATGGCGACCACCAGTCCGACGAGCCAGAAGAGCGCCATGGCCATCTTCTCCCACGAGGGCGAGGGCATGCCGAGCCGCGAGAGGAGCTCGCGCTGGCGCTCTGTGTTGTAGCCCACCACCCACTGGTTCCAGTAGTTCGCGAGCGCTTCCCAGTTGAAGCGCAGCGCGCGCAGCCACGTCAGGTCGGCCCGCCCAAAGAGCGGCAGGGGATCGGTGCCCGGCACCGCCGCCGCGAGCCCCGACTCGACGCGCATCGGGACCGCGACTGCGGTCGGGTCGACACGGCTCCAGCCGTCCTGCGCGGTCCACACCTCGGTCCAGGCGTGCGCGTCCGACTGGCGCACCACCAGATAACCGTCGACCGGGTTGAGCTCGCCGCCCTGATAGCCGGTGACGACCCGAGCCGGGACGCCCGCGGCGCGCATCATGAACACGAACGCCGACGAAAAGTGCTCGCAGAAACCGCTCTTGGTCTCGAACAGGAATTCGTCCACCGAGTCGCGGCCGAGCAGCGGCGGCGCGAGCGTGTACTGCAAGTTGGCGCGCCGGAAGTACTCGATCGCGCGGGCCACGATGCGCTCGTCGGTCACCGCCTCGCGCCGCCAGCTCTGCGCCAGCGCCACCGCGCGTGGGTTGAAGTCTTCCGGGATCTGCCGGGCGGCGGCGAGCTCGTGCGCGGTCGCACCGCCGATCGCACGGTAGTCGAGGAACGAGCTCGTCTCGTAGCGTACGCGGTTGCGCACCGGCAGGCGCGCGAGCAGCTGAAAGTCGCCGGTCGCGCCCGCCCCGGGCGGGACCTTGGCGGGCAGGTCGAGTGCGAACAGCCAGTTGCGCTCGTGGGGCTCGAGCGTGACCGCGTAGAAGAGCGGCTGGCCGCGCGGCTCGAATTCGGCGAGCTCCGACACGCTTACGTCTCCGGCGCGCCAGGTGCGGCCGTCGAAGTGCCAGAACACCGGTCCGCGCCAGTAGAGGCGCCGACGGTCGGGCGCCGCCGCGTCAAATTTGGCCCGGAAGGCGATCGCGTCCGACTGCGACAGCAGCGAGATGTTGCCCGGCGTCATCGAGTCGGAGAGGCCGGTCGTGCCGCTGAACGCATCCGCCGGTAGCCCCCAGAGCGGGCCGGTCACGCGCGGGAAGAGGAAGAACAGAATCACCATCACCGGCACGCTCTGGGCCAGCAGCAGCGCCGCGACGCGCGCGCTTTCGCGCAGCGGGCGGCGGAGGCCGTTGAAGGCAACCAGCGCGGTGGTGAGGACCAGCACCGTCACGAGCATCAGCGCGGCGGTCGCGACCGTTTGGCTGTAGAAGAAGTTCGTGAGCGCGAGGAAGTAACAGAGGAACGTGACCACGACTGCGTCACGGTGGGTGCGCGTCTCGAGCAGCTTGAGCGAGAGGAACAGTACGAGCAGCGTGACCCCCGCGTCGCGGCCGAACACCGTGCGGTGGGTGAGATAGACCGCGCCGAGGCCGACGATCACCAGCAGCAGAAGGAGCCAGCGCCGCGGCAGGATCTCGTTTTTCCATTGCGCCCATGCGCGCCATCCGAGCATCGCCGCGGCGAGCATCGTGACCCACCAGGGCAGCCGGGGCCCGTGCGGGACGGCCGCGAGCAGGCAGCCCGCGAGCAGCACGAGCAGCGGGTAGAACGGCAGCGGGTCGTTACGCGCGGAGGCCATCGAACAGCGCCAGCGCCTTGAGGCACGCGTCGCGGTGGCTCTCGCCGAGCGCCGGCTCCAGCGCGCGTCCGGGCAGGCGCAGCCCGTACGCGACGTTCGCGTCTTCGGCGGCGAGCACCTGATGGGTGAGGAGCGAGAGCCGCGTCTCGACGCCGACCGAGGCGGGCAGGGCATTCCAGTCGAGCCACAGCTCGAACGCGCCGCGCCCGATGAACACCTTCGTGAGCATCGTGTCCTCGCGCGCGGTGGCCTTCCAGGCGATGTGCCGCGGCGAGTCGCTCGGCTGGTAGGGGCGCAGCCCCCAGTAGTCGTCGTTACCGGTTCCGGCCAGGGCCGCGTTGCCGCGGTCGGGCATCGCGGCCGGCGGCGGCAGCGCCGACTCCTCGGGCCGCGGGTAAACGAGTGCTGCGGCGTCGGGCAGCACGTAGCTCCACGCGCGCAGCAGTCCGATCGGATAATGCGTTTCGATGGTCACGCGCGGCACGCGGAACCAGCCGCGCCGCGCCGCCGGCAGCATGAGCACCACGGTCGCGGCGCCGTGCGCCGGCACGTCGCACACGGCGCGCGCGGGGCCGCAGCGCGCCTCGATCGACACGCGGTCGAACGTCGTCGGATTGTCGAAGTGGAGGTGGAAGCGGACGGTGCCGCCGGCAAACGCCGGCTCGATCCGCCCGGTGCTCACGGCGATGTGGGCGAGGTTGCGATAGGTGTGGAGAATCGACACCACGCCCATGCCGGCGAGCAGGAACGTGAGAATGTAGCCGAGCGAGATCTGGTAATTGATCGACCCGGCGAGCATCAGCAACAAGGCGAGGCCGAACGTGTACCCATGGCGCGTCGGGAGGATGTACACCCGCCGCTGCGACAGCACCACCGGCCCTCGATCGGGCGCAGCGCGGCCCGAGAGGAGGCGCCAGAACTGGACGAGCTCCGAGCGTTGCAGCAGCCGGTCGAGCGTGCTCACGGTCGGCCGCGGCCGTTACGGAATTGGCACCGCCTCCAGCACCCCGACCGCGATGTCGGAGCTGGTGCGCTTCACGCCGTTGATCACCGGGTGGAGGCGGTGCGTCGCCACGCCGGGCAGTACCGCCTGAACATCCTCGGGAAGGGCGTGATCGCGGCCCTCGATGAGCGCCCACGCGCGCGCGCAAGCGGTGAGCGACAGCGCGGCGCGCGGCGAGAGCCCGGTCACGAACTCCGGCGACCGCCGCGTATGCTCGACGATCGCCTGGATGTAGTCGAAGAGCGCCGGCGAAACGTGTACGCGCTTGACGAGCTGCTGCAGCTCGACCAACTCGCCGGGGTTGAGGCACGGCTCTAGCGTGGCGATCATGTCGCGTCGGTCGACGCCCTGGAGCAACGCGCGCTCGGCCCCGCGGTCCGGATAACCGAGCTCGATGCGCATCTGGAAGCGGTCGAGCTGCGACTCCGGCAGCGGGAAGGTGCCGACCTGGTACGACGGGTTCTGCGTCGCGACCACGAAGAACGGCTCGGGCAGCCGGCGCGTCTCGCCCTCGGCGGTCACCTGGTGCTCTTCCATCGCCTCGAGCAGCGCCGACTGCGTCTTCGGTGTCGCGCGATTCACCTCGTCGGCGAGGACCAGCTGCGAGAAGATCGGGCCGGGGTGGAACTTGAACTTGCTCGAGTCGCGATCGTAGATCGACACGCCGAGGATGTCGGCGGGGAGCATGTCGGACGTGAACTGGATGCGGTGGAAGGCGAGGCCGAGCGAGCGCGCGAGCACGTTCGCGAGCGTCGTCTTGCCGACCCCGGGCAGATCCTCGATCAGCAGGTGGCCGCGCGCGAGCAGGCACGCGAGCGCCATCCGGATCTGATGCTCCTTGCCGAGGACGACGCGTCCGGCTTGGTTGATGACGCGCTGGAGAGAGGCTGCCATGCGGACCGTCTGAGGTGAATTCCGTTAGTTTATGCCCCCTTAGGCTATGATTTCTATAGCAGTGCCGGAGGAGTGAGGAAAATATGGCAACGGCCTTCATCACCCATGCCGCCTGCCTCAGGCACGACATGGGGCGGCACCACCCGGAGTGCCCGTCGCGCCTGTCGGCGATCGACGACCAGCTGATCTCCTCCGGCATCGCCCCCCACCTCGAGCATCACGAGGCGCCGCTCGCGACGATCGAGCAGCTGGCGCGCGCGCATCCGCGCGAGTACATCCAGGCGATCCAGGCGGCCGCGCCGGAGCAGGGAACCGTGCACCTCGACCCGGACACCGCAATGAGCCCGGGGACCTGGGAGGCGGTGCTGCGCGCCGCCGGCGCGGCGGTGCTCGCCACCGACCTCGTGCTCGAGGCGCGGGTGGAGAACGCCTTCTGCAGCGTGCGCCCGCCTGGCCATCACGCCACGCGCAGCCGCGCGATGGGTTTCTGCTTCTTCAACAACGTCGCGGTGGCGGCGCGGCACGCGCTCGAGCGCCACGGCCTCGAGCGGGTGGCGGTGATCGACTTCGACGTCCACCACGGCAACGGGACCGAGGACATCTTCGAGGACGACGAGCGCGTGTTGATGGTGAGCACGTTCCAGCACCCGTTCTATCCCTACAGCGGGACCGAGCGGCCGGCGCCGAACATGGTGAACGTGCCGCTGGCGGCGGGCACCGGCAGCGCCGGCTTCCGCGCCGCGGTCACGACGCGCTGGCTCCCGGCGCTCGAGGACTTCCAGCCGGAGATGGTGTTCTTCTCGGCCGGCTTCGACGCGCACGTCGAGGACGACATGGCGATGCTGCGCCTCGTCGACGCCGACTACGGCTGGGTGACGAGCGCGGTCAAGGGCGTCGTGGACAAATCGGGCGGCGGCCGGATCGTGTCGGTGCTCGAGGGCGGCTACGCGCTCTCGGCGCTGGGCCGCAGCGTCGTGCAGCACCTCAAGGTGCTGGGCGGGATCTAACAGGCTGTTGGAAATCGGTTTCCCGACCCGACGATACGGCTCATCGCGACCCGGCTCCAGAGGGAAATCGATTTTCGACAGGCACTGATTTAGGGGGCAGGAGGGATGTGTCCCCCGAATTTCTACACCCTGGTAAGGGGTCACGCGACCACGGGCTCGCGCGCCGCGAGCGCGAGCAGTTCCGACGCCACGCCCGCGATCGACGCGGGGCTGAGGTCGCGCGGCCGCACGACGTGCGCGTCCGCCAGCCGGACGTAGTTTTTGTGGGTCGAGCGCCGATACGCGGGGTCGTAATGCGCGGTGAGCAGCTCGCCGACGAGGCCTTCCCACTCGCCGCGATCGGTGCGCGCCCGCCAGTCGGCGATCGTCTCCTTGCCGTAGAGCCCGAGCAGGCAGTCGAGCTGCGCCTTGAGCGCCGCCGGGTCGGCCAGGAAGTGGCGGTACTCCTCGATGAGGAACGCCACGCGCACCTCGACCGGCGCCTCGACGCGCGCGCACTCGGCAGCGCGCATCGCGTCAAGCAGCGCATCGGGCACCTGGAGCTGGCCGATCTTTTTGCTCTCCGCCTCCACGAACACCGGAGCCGCCGGGTCCAGGCCGCGGAGCGCGTGCCACAGCAGCGACTCGAACATTTTCTGCGCCGGCTGCGGCGTGCCGGGCAGGTTGCCGAGCACCGAGCCGCGGTGCCGCGCCAGCCGCTCGAGGTCGATGACCTGCGCGCCCCGGGCGGCGAGCGCTTCCAGCACGCGGCTCTTCGCGCTGCCGGTCTCGCCGCAGAGGACGATGTACCGAAAGCCGCGGGGCAGGGTTTCGAGCGCCGTCACGACCGCGCGCCGGTAGGCCTTGTAGCCGCCCTCAAGCTGCGCAGCCTGCCAGCCCACCTCGCGCAGCACGTGCGTCATCGCACCGGAGCGCTTGCCCCCCCGCCAGCAGTACACGAGCGGCCGCCACAGGCGGTCGCGGCCCGCGAACGAGGTCTCGAGGTGGCGCGCGATGTTGCGCGCGACGAGCGCCGCGCCGCGCCGCTTGGCGTCGAAGGGGGAAACCTGCCTGTAGAGCGTGCCGATCTCCGCGCGCTCCCCGTCGTCGAGCACGGGGCAGCTCACCGCGCCAGGGACGTGGTCCTCGGCGTACTCCTCGGGCGAGCGCACGTCGATCACCTCGTCGAAGAGATCGATCTGCGCGGCGGCGGCTGAATCCGGAAATCTCACTGCTTTGTACTCTTGTGGCAAACTCGCGCCGCCGGTAAGCCCGCGGCCGTCTCGAGCGACCAAGATTCTACCGCCCCCCCGGCGCCGCACCCCAGGAGAAGCATCGAATGAACGCCCCGCACGAGCTCATCCGCCTCACCCAGTTCAGCCACGGCGGCGGCTGCGGCTGCAAGATTGCGCCGGCCGTCCTGTCCGAGATCCTGTCGCAGAGCCCCGCGCGCGCCCTCCCGAAGGCGCTGCTCGTCGGCATCGAGTCGAGCGACGACGCGGCGGTCTACAAGCTGAACGACACCCAGGCGATCGTCGCGACGACCGATTTCTTCACGCCGATCGTCGACGATCCGTACGACTTCGGCCGCATCGCCGCGACCAACGCCATCTCGGACATCTATGCGATGGGCGCGCAGCCGATCTTCGCGCTCGCGGTGGTCGGCATGCCCCTGGACAAGCTGCCGGTCGAGGTGATCCAGCGCATCATCGCCGGCGGGGAGTCGGTGTGCGCGGAGGTGGGCATCCCCATCGCGGGCGGACATTCGATCGACGTGCTCGAGCCGATCTACGGGCTGGTCGCACTCGGGGTCGTCCATCCGGACAAGGTCAAGCGCAACGACCGCGCGCGGCCGGGCGACGTGCTGATTCTCGGCAAGCCGCTCGGCGTTGGGATTCTCTCGGCCGCGCTGAAGAAGGGCCAGCTCTCGGCCGCCGGCTACGCCGAAATGATCAAGTGGACGACCAAGCTCAACACCCCTGGCGCGCGGCTCGCGGACCTCGACGGCGTGCACGCCCTGACCGACGTCACCGGTTTCGGCCTCGCGGGGCACCTGCTCGAGATCTGCCGCGGTTCGAAACTCGGTGCGACGCTCCGCTTCGACGACGTCCCGCTCATTCCGGAAGCGCAGGCCTGGGCGGAGCAGGGCGTCGCGACCGGCGCTTCCGGTCGCAACTGGGCGGGCTACGGCAAGGAGGTGAAGCTCCCCGTGGGGTTCGCGGCGTGGAAGCAGCAGCTCGTCACCGACCCGCAGACGAGCGGCGGGCTCCTCGTCGCCTGCGCGCCCGACCTGGTCGAGCGGGTGCTCGCCGAGTTCCGCAAGGACGGCTTCGCCGAGGCGCGGCGCATCGGCGAGATGACGGCCGGGCTGGCGCAAGTGACCGTCGTCTAGCGCCGGAGCGCAGCCGCGATGGCGTTCCCGGCCGCGCACGTCTCGGAGATCGCGGGGGTCATCCAGCTCTCCGTCGCGCCGGTGTTTCTCCTCGCCGGGGTCGGGGCGATCGTCAACGCGATGAGCACCCGCCTCGGCCGCACGGTGGACCGCGCCCGCACCCTCGAGAGCGAGCTCGCGAGCACGGACGTGGCGCGAACGGAGCGGATCCAGGGCGAGCTGCGCACGATCTCGGTGCGCGCGCGTCTGATCGGCCGGGCGATCGCACTCGCGGTCCTGTGCGCACTCCTGGTGACGGTGCTGCTGATCGTTGCGTTCGTCGACGCCTTCCTCGCAACCGACCTGTCGTTCGTGCTCGCGACGATCTTCATCGCGGCGCTGGTCGCGTTCAGCGGCTCACTGGTGGTCTTCCTGCGCGAGGTCCTGATCGCCTCGGCGAACCTGCGGATCGGGCCGCGCTGATCACTCTGGCCGCTGCGCGGCTATCCCCCCGGCCGCTGCGCGGCCACCCCTGCTCGTCGAGGAGGGGAATTGTTACTTCTTAAGCAGCGGCTCCAGGCCCTGCCACACCGTCTCGAGGATGATCGGCTGGGCCTGCGCGCTCGGGTGGATCTGGTCGGCGAGGAAGAGATCGCGGTTGTCGGCGATGCCCTCGAGCAGGAACGGCACGTAGGCCGCCCGGCGCTCTTTGGCAACGTCTGCGAAGGCCTGCCGGAACGCCTGGGTGTACTTCGCGCCGTAATTGGGCGGCATGCGCATGCCGGCGACGAGGATCCGCGCCTTGCGCGCCTGCACGGCGCCGATGATCCGCGCGAGGTTCGCGTTGATCTCGGTCACCGGCAAGCCGCGCAGCCCGTCGTTGGCGCCGAGGGCGACGATCACGACGTCGGGCCTGAACCGGGCGAGCGCCTCCTCGATGCGCGCCGCGCCGCCGCTCGTGGTCTCGCCGGAGATGCTGGCGTTCGCAACGCTATAATCGAACTTGCGTTGCTTCAGCCGTTCCTCGAGCAGGGTCACCCAGCCTTCCTTCTGGCCGATGCCGTAGGCGGCCGACAGGCTGTCGCCATAGACGAGGATCGTCCCCGCCGCCGTCGCGGCGTTCCAGGCGGTCGCTAATGTGAAGAGCGCGAAGAGCAGGATTCTGAGCATGTCCGTCGATCCATCGCAGCCGATCGTGGTCGCGCGCGGCCTCGGGAAGAGCGTGCCCAACGGGGCGGCCACGCTCGCGATTCTCCAGGATATCGACCTCGCGGTCATGCCCGGCGAGGCGGTCGCGATTCTCGGCGCGTCCGGCTCGGGCAAGTCGACGCTACTCGGGCTGCTCGCCGGCCTGGACACGCCGACGGTGGGGAGCGTGCGGCTCGACGGGGAGGAGCTCTTCGCGCTCGACGAGGACGGGCGCGCCGGGCTGCGCAAGCGGCTGGTCGGATTCGTGTTCCAGTCCTTCCAGCTGCTGCCGCCACTCAACGCGATCGAGAACGTGATGCTACCGCTCGAGCTCGGCGACGATCCCGACGCCGAGCGCAAGGCGCGCGAGATGCTCCAGCGCGTGGGCCTCGGCGAGCGCCTGAAGCACTACCCCAAGACGCTCTCGGGCGGCGAGCAGCAGCGCGTGGCGCTCGCGCGGGCCTTCGTGATGCGGCCGAAGCTGCTGCTCGCCGACGAGCCGACCGGCAACCTCGACGCGACCACCGGCGCCGACATCATCGACCTCATCTTTCGCCTCAATGCCGAGGAGGGCACCACGCTCGTGCTGGTCACGCACGACGAGGCGCTCGCGCGCCGCTGCGCGCGGCAGATCCGCCTCGCGGGAGGGCGCATCCAGTGAGCGGCGTACGTCCTGAAGCGGCGTCGGGTGCCCGATGCTGAGACTCGCCTGGCGGATGCTGAAACGTGATTGGACGGCCGGCGAGTTGCGCATCCTCGCGATCGCGCTGGTGATCGCGGTCGCGAGTGTGACGAGCGTCGGGTTCTTCGCCGACCGCATCCGCCAGGCGCTCGTCAAGGAAGCGCATCAGCTCCTCGGCGGCGACGTGGTGCTGATCGCCGACCACCCGTGGGCGGCGGACGTGCGCGACGAGATTGCCGCCCGTGGGCTGAGCGTGGCGGAGAGCACGACGCTCATCAGCATGGCGCGCGCCGGTGACCGTTCGCAGCTCGTCGGCGTCAAGGCCGTGACCGATTCCTATCCGCTGCGCGGTAAGCTGCGGAACGCGCCGGGGCTGAACGTCGCCGACGCTGAAGCGGAACGTGGCCCGGTACGCGGCACCCTCTGGCCGGACGAGCGCCTCGCGCTCGCGCTCGAGCTCAAGACCGGCGACCGGGTCGAGCTGGGCGACGCCGTGTTCACGGTCGGGGCGGTCCTCACGCTCGAGCCGGACCGCAGCACCACGTTCTTCAACGTCGCGCCGCGGCTCCTGATGCACCGGGACGACATGCCGGCGACCGGCCTCGTGCAACCGGGGAGCCGCATCTGGTACTCCCTCCTCGCGGCCGGGGAGCAGGACGCCGCGCGCGGGTTCGAGGCCTGGGTGAAGCCGCGCCTCGGCCGAGGCGAGTCGCTGCAGAGCCTCGAGAACGCACGCCCCGAGATCCGTGCCGGCCTGGAGCGGGCGCAGAAGTTCATCGGACTGACCGCGCTCCTCGCGGTGATCCTCGCCGCGGTCGCGGTCTCGCTCGCGACCCGGCGGTACACGCGTCGCCACCTCGACGGCTACGCGGTGATGCGCTGCCTCGGCGCGACGCAGGGGCAGCTCGTGCGGCTCTTCGCCTGGGAGTTCGCGGTGCTCGGCGTGATCGCGGCCGCGCTGGGATGTCTCGCCGGCTACGCGGCGCAGTTCGTGATCGCCGCCTTTGTCGCCGAGCTGATGCTGGTCGCGCTGCCGCAGCCGACGCTCGTGCCCGCCGTGCAGGGCTTCCTGACCGGCGTCGCGCTGCTGCTCGGGTTTGCGCTGCCGCCGCTGCTCCAGCTCAAGAACGTCGCAGCGCTGCGCGTCATCCGCCGCGACGTGGGCGCGCCGCGTCAGAACGCCCTCGCCGCGTACGGCGTCGGCACCGCTACCGTCGGCGCGCTGCTCGTCTGGCAGGCCGGCGACACGAAGCTGGGGCTGATCGTGCTCGGCGGCTTCGCGGCCGGGATTGCGGTGTTCGGCGCCGTCGCGTTCGCGGCGGTGCACGCGCTGGCGGGCCTCAGCGGCCGGGTCGGCCCGAGCTGGCGCTACGGTCTCGCGTCCCTGCGCCGGCGCGCGGCGACGAACACCGTCCAGATCGTGGCGCTCAGCCTCGGCCTCGCCGCGATCCTGCTGCTCACGTTCACGCGCGGCGACCTGCTCGAGACCTGGCGCGCGAAGACGCCGCCCGACGCACCGAACCGCTTCATCGTGAACATTCAGCCCGACCAGCGCGCGCCGCTGGCGAAGTTCTTCGCCGAGAACGGCGTCGCGGCGCCGACCACCTACCCGATGGTGCGTGGCCGGTACGTCGCCTTGAACGGCAAGCCCGTCGAGGTGGAGGGTTTCCAGGAGCGCGAGCGCCGGCTCGTCGAGCGCGAGTTCAACCTGTCGTTTATGGCCGAGCGTCCCGCGCACAACGCCCAGCTGGGCGGCGCGTGGTTCGGGCCCGCCGAGCTCGAGCGCGGCGCGCTGTCGGTCGAGGAGGGCATCGCGAGCTCGCTCGGCTGGAAGCTCGGCGACACCCTGACCTGGCAGGTCGCGGGGCAGACCTTCAGCGCGCCGATCACCGGCCTGCGCAAGCTCGACTGGGACTCGATGCGGGTCAACTTCTTCGTGATCGCGACGCCCAAGCTGCTCGACGGCTTCCCGGCGAGCGACGTGACGAGCTTCCACCTGCCCGACGCGCAGGCCTCGTTCGTGAACCGGCTCTCGCAGCGGTTCCCCACCATGACCGTCATCGACACGAGCGCGATCCTGCGTCAGGTGCAGTCGATGGCCGACAAGGTGATCCGCGCCGTCCAGTTCGTGTTCCTCTTCGCGCTCGGCGCCGGCGTGCTGGTGCTCTACGCCGCCCTGCTCGCCACCCAGGACGAGCGGGTGCAGGAGGCGGCGGTGATGCGCGCGCTCGGCGCGAGCCGCGCCCAGGTCCTCGCCGCGCAGCGCGCGGAGTTCGTCGCGCTCGGTTTGCTCGCGGGGCTGCTCGCGGCGGTCGGCGCGACCGCAATCGGGTACGTGATCGCGACGCGCGGGCTGCAGTTCGAGTACCACGTGAACCACTGGGTGTGGCTCGCGGGACCGGTGCTCGGGCTCGTATGCGTCACGCTCAACGCGTGGGCGGGCGCGCGCGCGGCGCTGAGCCGGCCGCCGATCCTGGCGTTGCGCGAGGCGTGATGCCCGGACCTCTCGAACGCGACCACTGGATGCGTAGCATGATTCGGGCGATGGAAGAGACGGGCGTCGCGGATCGACTCCGCGCGGCGCTCGCACAGGCGTTCTCTGGCACGGCCGACTGGATGCGGAACCGTCCGGAATGAAAAATCCGCTGCGTTATCGCTTCCGGTTGCGCGATCTCAACCTGCGTGACCTGCTCGCCGTCGGCATTCCTGCCGCCGCACTCATCGCGGGCGGGTTCTGGCTCGCGGCGCAGTTTATCCGGCCCGCACCGCCCGACTTCCTGATCATGTCGACCGGCGCGCCGGGCGGCGCGTACCAGGCGTTCGCGGCGCAGTACAAGCCGCATCTTGCTGCGCAGGGCATCGAGCTACGCGAGCGTCCGTCCGCCGGCGCCGTCGAGAACCTCAAGCGGCTCCTCGATACGAACGCGGAGGTGGACGTCGGATTCCTGCAGGGCGGCATCGGCGCGGGGATCGAGGCCGAAGGGCTCGTTTCGCTCGGCAGCTTCTATCACGAGCCGCTTTGGGTGTTCTACCGGGGCGGCGAAACCGTCGACCAGCTGGTCCAGCTGAGGGGCAAGCGCCTCGCCGTCGGGGGAGAGGGCAGCGGCACGCGCCGGCTAGCGCTCGATCTCCTCGAGGCGAGCGGAGTTCCGGTGACCGACCCGCGGACGAAGTTCGTGCCGATCGGCGGGCTCGATGCGGTCGGAGCGCTCGCACAGGGCAAGGTCGACGCGGTGTTTCTGGTAGGACCTGCGCAGTCGGGCGCGGTGTGGACGGCCCTCTACACGCCCGGCGTGCGGCTGATGAGCTTCGTGCATGCCGATGCGTACGTGCGCCGCTTCCCGTTCCTCGCGCGACTCGTGCTGCCGCGCGGCGGGATCGATCTGCAGCGCGACATCCCTGCGGCCGACGTGGAACTGGTGGCGCCAATGGCCACGATCGCCGCGCGCGAGGGGACGCACCCGGCGCTGATCGACCTGCTGCTGCAGGCCGCCGTGCAGGTGCACGGCGGCGCCGGCCTCTTCCAGCGCCCGGGCGAGTTCCCGAACGCGCGCCAGGTGGATTTCCCGCTGTCGAAGGAGGCCGACCGGTTCTACAAGTCGGGGACGCGTCTTTTCCAGCGCTATCTGCCGTTCTGGCTGGCGACCCTGATCGAGCGCACGCTTGTCCTGCTCATCCCGCTCGTCGCGATCGTGCTGCCGATCATGCGCTTCGCCCCGGCGCTCTACGGCTGGCGCGCGCGTTCGCGCGTGTACAAGTGGTACGGACAGCTCAAGTTTCTCGAGCGCGAGCTCGATGAGGACCCGGCCGCGCGCAGCCGCGCGGAGTGGCTCGCCGAGCTCGAGCGCATCGAGGATCACGTCCACCGCGTCGCGACCCCGCTCGCATTTGCAAACCTGCTCTACACGCTGCGGGAGCACATTGCACTGGTCGAGGCGAAGGTGCTGAAGAAGACCCGCGAGGAGCCGCCCGCCCCGGCCTGACCGGACGCGCTCCGCCATGCTCCCGCGCACGCTCGGCTGCTACGAGATCCTGTCGCTTCTCGGCGAGGGCGGGATGGGGCGCGTCTACAAGGCGCGCGACCCGATGATCGAGCGCACAGTCGCCATTAAGACGCTCGGCGTCGAGCTCGAGGATGAGCAGCTCGTCGAGTTCAAGGAGCGCTTCTTCCGCGAGGCGCGCAGCGCGGGGCGGGTGAACCATCCGAACGTCGTCACCGTCTTCGACGTCGGCGAGTCCGACGGCGTCGCGTTCATCGCCATGGAGTACGTGGAAGGACGGACGCTGCGGGAGGTGCTCGACGCCGGCGCGCCGCTCGCGGTCGCCGAGGCGTGCCGGATCGCCGGCCAGGTCGCCGGCGCTCTCGCCGCCGCGCACAAGCACGGCATCGTCCACCGCGACGTCAAGCCGCCGAACATCATGGTCGCCGCCGGCGGCGTGGTGAAGCTCATGGACTTCGGCATCGCGCGGCTGCCCGACAGCATGCGGACCAAGACGGGCCTGCTCGTCGGGTCGCCGACCTATCTCGCGCCCGAGCAGATCGTCGCCCGCGGCGCCGACGCACGCTCCGACATCTATGCGCTCGGCGTCGTGCTGTACGAGATGCTGACCGGCGTGCCGCCGTTCCGGCGTCCGAGTGTCACCGCGCTGCTCAACGCGATCGTCTCCGACCGGCACGAGCCGCCGAGCGCGCACAACCACCGCGTCCCGGCGGTGTTCGAGCGCATCCTCGCAAAAGCGCTCGCGAAGCATCCCGAAGACCGGTATCAGGACGCGACCGAGCTCGCGCGCGACCTCGAGAACTGGCGCAGCCTGCCGCGGCCGACGCCGGAGGAACTGACCGCGCTGCGCAGCGCGCCGGTGCGGAAGCTCGAACGCGGAGATGTGCATTGACACGAGGGGACACATCCCCTCGCGCTCCCCTAAGAGCGAGGCCTGACTTGCGCCAGGCATTTCAAGTTGCCGCCCGCAACAGGCGCTTGACGAGCTTCCCGTTCGCGTTGCGCGGCAGCGGCTCCGCGCGCAGCGTGAAGAAATCGGGCACCTTGTAGTCGGCGAGGTGGCGTGCGCAGTGCGCCCGCAGCGCTTCCGCGGTGCATGCCGGATCGAGCGCGACGACGTAGGCATGGGCCTTCTCGCCGAGCACCGGGTCAGGCACGGCGACCAGCGCCGACTCGACGACCGCCGGATGCAGGCTGAGCACGCTCTCCACCTCGGCGCTGTGGATCTTGTAGCCGCCGCGGTTGACGAGATCCTTCTTGCGGTCGAATACGCGCACGAAGCCGTGCGCATCGATCGAGCCGATGTCGCCGGACTTCCAGTAGCCGTCGGCGAACTCGCGTGCCGTGGCCGCGGGATTGTCCCAGTAGCCGGGCACCACCATCGGGCCCGCGATCCAGAGTTCGCCCGACTGACCGGGCGGCACCTCGTGCCCGTCGTCGTCCATCACGCGCAGCTCGCCGCACGGCACGACCGCGCCGACGCTGTCGAGGTGCGCCGCCTGCTTCCCCATCGGCATGATGGTGGTCGGCGAGGTCGTCTCGGTCGCGCCGTAGGCGTTCATCAAGGTGAGGCCCGGCAGCTGTTCGGCGAGCAGGCGGAGCGTTCCCTCGGGCATCGGCGCGCCGCCGAAGCCGCCGATGCGCCAGGCCGAAAGGTCGAAGCGCCCGAAGTCCGGGTCGCGCAGGCAGAGGTTGTAGATCGCCGGGACGACGAGAGTGTGCGTCACGCGCGCGCGCGCCGCGAGCTCGAGAAACGCGCGCGCCTTGAACTCGCGCATGAGAACGACGCACCCGCCCACCGCGAACATCGGGAGCAGGATCGCCGCGAGGCCGGTGACGTGACTCGCCGGGACGGCGAGGAGCGAGCGGTCGGCCTCGCTCAAGCGCATGCACGTGCGGTAGTGGAGGCACGAGTGGATCAGATTTAAGTGCGTCAGCATCGCGCCTTTCGGCCGCCCGGTCGTGCCCGACGTGTAGAGGATGACCGCGGTCTCGTCCTCGTGCGCATCCGCCCGCGGCGCGGTGGGCGAGTGCGAATCCATCAGCGCGTCGAAATCGACGGCGGCTGGCGCCGCCCCGCCGACGGCGAGCCGCACCGCGGCCGCGGGCGCGTCGGCCGGCGCGGGGACCCGGTCGG
>Ga0315278_10002355_pt1 | contig 16831 bp, 12 predicted proteins | sample YL17G06_0_MG_FD_203880 | JGI IMG/M metagenome (GOLD analysis project Ga0315278, IMG submission 203880) | Sediment microbial communities from Yellowstone Lake, YNP, Wyoming, USA - YL17G06_0 | ecosystem: Environmental > Aquatic > Freshwater > Lake > Sediment | place: USA: Wyoming | collected... | reverse complement strand
TCAGTTCACCACGCAGACGCGCAGCCGGTCGGTGGCGCCGCTGCAGCGCGAGGCCGATGCCGATGTTGGCCTCGCCTCCGGCGCCCGGGAAGAGCCAGCCGTACCCAGGGAAGATCCGACCCGGTCGCGCGTCGAGGAGCGCCAACAGGGGGAGCGGCACCTCGGAACGAACGTAGCCGCGGATCGCGAATCCCCACATGGCGGCGTCCGTGTCGATCATGCCCGAGAGGTGCGCGACCGGACTCAGGGCGCCGTCCGCCCCGATCACCACGCGACCGCGCACGGCGCTGCCGTCACTGGCGGTGAGGGTGTCCACAGACCCGTCGGCCTCGCGGGAGGCCGCCACGATCCGAGCCACGATCGGCGTCGCCCCCGCCTCGATCGCCTCGTTCCGCAGCAGGTCGTCGAAGACGCGGCGCGGCGCGATGATCCCGTGACCGGCGTACGTTCGCCCGGGGAACGCCGGCAGCCGGGCCCGGCCGCCGGAGGGGCCCACGACGAGGATGTCACTGCCCCGCCCGAAGTCGGGGATCGGGATGTCGAGTTCCTGCAGGACCTGAACGCCCCGAGGGCCGATCAGGTCTCCGCACGCCTTGTCTCTGGGGAACGGCGACCGGTCGACCAACGCCACGCGGGCTCCCGCCCGGGCGAGCACGAGTGCCGCGATGCTTCCCGCCGGTCCGGCGCCGACGACGACCGCATCGAGATCCCCGTGGTTCGCCCCGGCGCGCGTCGAGCTCGTCTCCTTACCCACGCGCCCCTTCTACGACATCCACGCTCCGCCGTCGACCCGGTGAGGCATGGCGCGAACCCGGGCGGGCCCTGCCACCGCAGGTGAAGCTCAGTCGGGCGTCATGCGCGAGAGGATCGCGGCCTGGATCCGATCGGCCACCGTCGGGAGCGTCGCGCGCATCCCGGAGAAGTCCCGGGCGTTCATGACGGCGAGCCGGGCCGGTGTGACCGTCGTCACGGTCGCGGTGCGCCGGTTCGTCTCGATCAGGGCGATCTCGCCGAAGAAGTCGCCGGTCCGCAGGTGCGCCAGCACGGTGCCCTCATGCCGCACCTCCGCCTCGCCTTCGAGCAGCACGAAGAACTCGTGGGGGATGGCCCCCTCCTCCAGGAGGTCCTTCCCCGGCGCGACGTCGACGACGTCCATCCATTGGGCGATCTGCTTGCGGTCCTTATGCGGGAGATCTGCGAACAGCGGGATGCCTTTGAGGTCCTTCTCGTCCATGGAGGTCGCTCCTTCGGCGGTCGCCGTCGCCATCCTCCCACGCGTGCGACCCGGAAGGCGAACACGCGGGATCGCTCGCGGCCTCGGCGCGCACGGGCTACCCTGCACGCTGGCGCGTGGGGGAGGAACACCTGAGCACCCAACCGGGGCAGACCGACCGCGACGCCGGCGCCCGGGCTTCCGTGGTGCCGGGCATCGGCGTGCTGCGCTCATACCGGCGCGAGTGGCTCGCAAAGGACCTCGTCGCGGGTCTCATCCTGACGGCGCTGCTGGTCCCTCAGGGGATGGCGTACGCGGAACTCGCGGGCTTACCGGCGATCACGGGCCTGTATACGTCGATCCTGTGCCTGCTGGGGTATGCCCTGTTCGGTCCCTCGCGGATCCTCGTTCTGGGCCCCGATTCCGCGCTGGGTCCCATGATCGCCGCCACGATCGGCCCGCTGCTGCTCGCGGACGGGGATCCCGCGCGTGCCGTCGCGCTCGCCTCGGTCCTGGCGTTGATCGTGGGCGCCGTGATGATCCTGGCGGGTGCCGCGAGACTCGGCTTCGTGGCCGATCTGCTGTCCAGGCCGACGCAGATCGGCTACATGAACGGCCTCGCGCTCACGATCTTGATCGGTCAGCTCCCCAAGTTGCTCGGGTTCTCTGTGGACGCCGACGGCTTGATCGGCGAGACGGTGGGGTTCGTCAAGGGCGTCACGGCCGGCGACGTCGTGGCGGCGTCGGCGGTGATCGGGATCGGCTCGCTCGGGCTGATCCTGGTCCTTCAGGCGTGGCTGCCGAAGCTCCCCGCCGTCCTGATCGCGGTCGTGGCGGCGATCGTGGCCGTGGAGCTCTTCGACCTGACCGCCCACGGTGTCGCCGTCGTCGGTTCGCTCCCCCAAGGGTTCCCCCCGTTCACCGTTCCGCACGTCTCGCTTCCGGACATGCTCCAGCTCGTTCCCGGCGCCCTGGGGATCGCGCTGGTGGCCCTGGTGGACACGATCTCCACCGCGTCGGCGTTCGCGGCGCGCTCGGGCGATCGGATCCGGGGGAACCAGGAGATGATCGGTATCGGCGCCGCGAACGTGGCGGCGGGCATGTTCCAGGGGTTCCCGGTGAGCACGAGCGGATCCCGCACGGCGGTCGCCGAGCAGGCTGGTGCCAAGACCCAGGTAGCGGGGCTCGTCGGGGCGGGAGCGATCACGTTGATCCTGGTGCTGGTTCCCGGGCTGCTGCGCAACCTCCCGCAGCCGGCCCTCGCGGCCGTGGTGATCGCGGCTTCGCTCTCCCTGGCCGACATCCCTGCCACGATCCGCCTCTTCAAGCAGCGACGGACGGAGTTCATCCTCGCTATGGCGGCGTTCCTGGGGGTCGCGCTCCTCGGCGTGCTTCCCGGCATCGGGATCGCGGTGGCGTTGTCGATCCTGAACGTGTTCCGCCGCACGTGGTGGCCGTATCAGGCGACCCTCGGGCGGGTCGAGGGGTTGCCCGGCCTGCACGACATCGTCTCGTACCCCGACGCTGCCACCATCGACGGGCTCGTGCTCTTCCGGTTCGACGCGCCCTTGATCTTCGCGAACGCGCGGACCTTCCGCGAGCAGGTCACGGCGATGGCGGACGCAACCCCCGGGTTGCGGTGGATCGTGGTGGCCGCCGAGCCGATCACGGACGTGGACACCACGGCCTCCGACATGCTGGAAGACCTGGACGAGGCGCTGAACGCCCGCGGGATCTCGCTCGTCTTCGCGGAGATGAAGGATCCGGTGCGCAGGAAGATCGAACGGTACGAGCTCACACGGACGATCGATCCGAGACACTTCTACCCGACGTTGAACGCCGCGATCCGAGCGTTCGAGGAAGAGACCGGGGCCACGTGGCGGCCCCCGGAGGGAGGCCCGTGAACCGGTTCACAAGGCGACGAAGAGGCGATGTCGATGGATGAGGGACCGGTCGAGGAGCGCCTCGCCGATCGCTTCGACGCACAGGACCGACCGGGCCGTCACCGGGTGGCGGAGGCCTTGCGGCAGGCGGGCGAGGCCGACCGAGCGGTGTACGCGGCGATCGCGACGACGCCGATGCCCGCGCTGGACGAACCCCTGCGCCGGCTCTCGGAGGCCGCGAACTACTCGCGGCTGTGGCTGGGGATCGCGGGGGCGCTAGCCGTGCTCGGTGGCCGTCGGGGCCGCCGTGCCGCCGTGCGTGGCGTGGTGGCGATCGGCGCGACGTCCGCAGCGGTGAACCTGGGAGTGAAGCCGCTGTACGAGCGTCCACGGCCGGATCGCGCCACGGTGGGCGTTCCCTCGAGCCGCCACGTGCCGATGCCCTCGTCGACGTCGTTCCCCTCCGGGCACTCCGCGTCGGGGTTCGCGTTCGCCGTGGCGGTCGGCAGTGAACTGCCGGTGCTCGCGATCCCGCTGCAGTTCCTGGCGGGCGCGGTGGCGTACTCACGCGTGCACACCGGCGTGCACTATCCCGGCGACGCCGTGGTGGGATCCATCGTGGGTGCCGGCACGGGACTGGTCACCTCAGCGATCCTGTCTCGGGTGTCGCGGTCGAGGGCTATCGTGCCCTAGCGCAACGGGGGTGTCGTATCCTCCGAAGTGCGAGTTCCTGACCCCAATCCCTCGAGGACCGACATGAGCTCGACGACCAACCTCCCGCGTGGTGAACCGGGCGCCAGGGGCCATGTCCGGGCGCTCGATGGCATGCGCGCCGTCGCGGTGATCCTGGTGGTCCTGTTCCACCTGCGGGTGCCGGGGTTCGCCTCGGGCTACCTGGGCGTCGACGTGTTCTTCGTGCTCTCGGGCTTCCTGATCACGTCGCTGCTGATCGCGGAGATGGAACGGGACGGGCGGATCGCCTTGGTTGCGTTCTGGTCCCGCCGGGTGCGCCGGCTGCTCCCGGCACTCGCGCTCCTCCTGCTGGCCGTGGCCATGGTGACGTGGCTCACCGCCACCTACTTCGAGCGCGCGTCCATCCGCGGCGATCTGCTCGCATCCACGGCGTACGTCGCGAACTGGCGGTTCATCGCTACCAGCAGCTACTTCCTCAACACCGGCGTCGAGAGCCCGCTGCAGCACACGTGGTCCCTGGCGATCGAGGAGCAGTTCTACCTGCTGTGGCCCCTGGTGCTGGCGGGCGCCATGGCGCTGTTCCACCGCGCGCGGCTCAGCGTGAGCATCATCGCGGTGTTCGGCGTGATCGCATCGGCCGTAGCGATGGCGTGGCTGTTCGGACCCGACGGCGTGGAACGCGCGTACATGGGGACCGACGCCCGGCTCTTCGAACCGTTGGTGGGCGCGTTGGGCGCGGTGTTGGTGGCCACGCCGGGGGCCCGGTCCTGGCTCGAGCGGCACGGCCGACCGATCCTGTGGCTCGGCGTGCTCGTGGTCCTCGCGGACATGGCCGTGATCCGCCCCGGCGACGCCTACTACTTCGACGGCGGCGCCCTGGGCTTCTCGGTGGGCACGCTCATGATCGTCGCACCGCTGTGGGTGGGCCGCGGGGGGGCCGCGGAGGCCGGCCTCTCGGCGAGACCCGTCGCCTGGATCGGGGTGATCTCCTACGGGATCTACCTGTGGCACTGGCCGCTCATCGTGTGGCTCGGGGTGCGGACGGCCGCGGGGCCGCGCGCCGTCATGTTGGGGATCGCGGCACTGATCCTGACCGTGGGGATCGCGGCCCTGTCCTACTACGTGGTGGAACGTCCGATCCGCACGGGTCAGCCGCTGGGGGCGCGCGGGCGCCGGCGCTGGCAACTCAGGCGCCCCGGCGTGGCCTTGGCTGCCGTGCCCGTGGTTCTGTTGCTGGTGGCATCGGCGTCCGTGGCCGCGACCCGCGTCCCGCCTCCTTCGGCCGACACACCCGTGCTGCTACTTACCGGAGACTCCGTGCCGCTTCACCTGGAGGTGGCCTTCGAGCGAGCGACCGCGGCGCGTGGCTGGCGCGTGGTCTCCGCGGCCGAAGGCGGTTGCTCGGTCACGGGCGACATCAAGGCCAAGCCGAACGGGGACGCGTATGCGGCGGCCATGTGCGACCAGGTCACCGTCCCCCTGCAGGATCAGCTCATCGCCCAGGATCATCCCGACGTGGTGTTGTGGTGGGATCGTTGGTCGCTCTCCGACTACCTAACGCCCAGCGGAGAGCACGTGAGCCCGGGTTCGCCCCGGTTCTGGGAGCTGCGCCGCGCCAGCTTGGACGCGGCCGTGCGGCGCCTGGGCGCGGGTGGCGCTACCGTGGTGCTCGTCGCAACCGAACCCCCCGGGGTGGGGATGTGGACACGATGCACGGACCAACAGTGTCCCGACTGGGATCGGTTCCAGATCGAACACTACGGGGACATCACCACGCGATGGAACGCGATGCTGCAGAGCTATGCCCGCGCGCACCCCGATCGGGCCCGGTTCCTCAGCGTGACGGAGGCGGTCTGTCACGACGCCGCTTCTCCCTGCGACGATCTGATCGACGGGGTTCCCGCCCGCCCAGACGGAACGCACTACGCGGGGGCGGGCCAGGATCTGGTCACCGGGCTGATCGTCGACGCGATCGCCGGCCGGATGGATGCGGGGCGCTGAACGCCCCGTGCGCTAGCGGCGGTCGAGCTCGGCCTTCATGCCCGCGACCGCCCGGTCGCTCATCGTGTCGAGCTTGCCCCGGATGAACGGCTCCGCGAGGCGTGCGAGGCCCTTCAGGGAGAGGCCCGCCTCGTACGTGATCGCGGTCCCGCCGCCGTCGCGAGGGGAGAACGAGATCACGTCGACCCCATGGAAGTTGCCGCCGTCTCCCACCAGGGTGATGCTGCGGGGCCGGTCGTAGTCCGTGACCTCGTAGATCAGGGTCTGCTCGGTACTCCCGAAGCGCGAGACAAGCTCGAAGCGGGATCCCGGACCGATCGGGCCGTCGTCCAGGCGCTTCGCGCTGGTGATACCCGGATCCCAGGCCTCGGTGGTGGAGAAGTCCGCCACGAAGTCGAAGGCCGCCTCTTGGGCGCAGGTGGTCTCGATCGTGCGGATCACTCGATGGGTCATGGCACGAGCCTACGGCAGCCGGCCCGGACCCGGGCGAGGGAAGCTACGCAGACCCCACCGAGGGCGTGCCGACTCCCGGCTCATGTTGACCGGCGGTGGGGTCGATGCAGGTTCGGTGACCGTTCACGAAGGATCCGTCCCATGGTGATGGGAACCGAAGACAGCGCGCGCGTGAGCGCCGCCGCGAGGCTGGCATCCCTGATCGAACCGGGCTCCCTGTTGGAGGCGACCCCGGAATGTCTCGTGGTGGCCGCAGGCAACGGCCAGATCGTGTTCGCGAATCATCGCGTGGAGCAGCTGACCGGGTTCACGCCGACGGAGCTGGTCGGCAGGCCCGTGGAGCTGCTGATCGCGAGCGAGCTGTTGGAGCAGGAGCCCGGCACCACGGTCGAGTCGGTCTGCCGGCGTGCCGACGGCGGCGAGGTCCCCGTGGAGGTGCACCTGGGGACGATCGAGGGCCCCGAGCGGTTCCTGGTGGTGACCCTCCGCGATGCGAGCGAGATCCGCGCGGGTCGCGAGGCCCGCTACGAGGCCGAGGCGAAGTACCGCGCGCTGGTCGAGCAGATCCCCGCGGTCGTCTACCTGGATCCGGTGGACGAGGACTCCGATTCGATCTACGTGAGCCCGCAGGTGGTCCAGCTGCTCGGCGTGAGCCAGGAGGAGTGGCTCACCGATCCCTACTGCTGGCGCCGCCACGTGCATCCCGACGACGTCGACCGTGTCTGGGACGAGTACCTTGAGGCGTACAACGACCACACCACGCTCAACCACGAGTACCGGATGCTGCACGAGGACGGGACCGTGCGCTGGGTGCTGGAGCAGGCGTACCCGATCACCGATGAGGACGGTCGCCCGTGGTTGATCCAGGGCGTGATCTTCGACATCACGGAGCGCAAGGCCATCGAGGAGCAGGTGGCCTTCATGGCCTATCACGACAAGCTCACGGACCTGCCCAACCGAACCCTGTTCGAGGAGATGCTGGAGGTCTCGCTCGCGCGCGCCCGCCGCCACGACCTGGGGGTGGCCGTGCTGTTCCTCGATCTGGACAACTTCAAGCTCGTGAACGACTCGCTGGGACACCACGCGGGCGACCTCCTGCTCCAGCAGCTCGCCGACCGCCTGCGTGTCTGCACGCGCGAGACGGATCTGGTGGCCCGCCAGGGGGGCGATGAGTTCCTGCTGCTGCTGTCGGATCTGGAGCGCGGGGTGCGCGGGCCCGATGCCGATGCCGACGGCGCCATGCTCACCGCCGAGTCCATCGCCTCGCGCGTGCGTCATGCGATGGCGGCGCCGTTCGACCTGGACGGCACCGAGTTCTACGCGAGCGCGTCGATCGGGATCAGCCTGTTCCCGCAGGACGCGCTGGACGCCTCGACCCTGATGAAGAACGCTGACTCGGCGATGTACCGCTCGAAGAAGGTCGAGCCCGGCGGCTACGTGGTGTACGCCACCGGGGGTGAGGACCCGCTGAAGAAGCTCTCCTACGGCACCCAGCTGCGGCGCGCGGTCGAGCTCCAGGATTGGGTGCTGCACTACCAGCCGCTGGTGGACCTCTCGGATTGCCGCATGATCGGCGTGGAGGCGCTGATCCGCTGGCAGCAGCCGAACGGCGGCATCACCCCGCCGGGGGAGTTCATCCCCCTCGCCGAGGAGCTGGGCCTGATCGAGGCGATCGGGGACTGGGTGATCGAGGAGATGGCCTGGCAGCAGCACGCCTGGGCTGCGGACGGGCTGGACCTGGAGATGTCGTTCAACCTCTCGCCGCGCCAGCTGTGGTCAGCGCGCCTGGCGGAGAAGGTGGTGGGCAAGCTCGCGAGCGCCGACGTCGATCCGCGCCGGGTCGTGGTGGAGATCACCGAGTCCACCGCGATGGCCGACCCCGACCGCACGCAGAAGATCCTGAACGAGCTTCACGCCTTCGGCCTCACGCTCGCGATCGACGACTTCGGCACGGGGTACTCGTCGCTGGCGCGGCTGAAGCACATGCCGGTGGACATCTTGAAGATCGACCAGACGTTCATCCGCGACGTGGACAAGGACGTCGGCCTGGCCGGCATGGTGCGCGCCATGATCCAGCTCGCGCAGAGCCTGAACATGACGCCCCTGGCCGAGGGGATCGAGACCTTCGGCGAGTACCAGTTCCTCCGCGCGAACGGCTGTCGCCTGGCCCAGGGCTTCCACTTCTCCCGCCCGGTTCCCGCCGCGCAGATCCCGGCGCTCGCCGCGCGCGAGGGCGGCCTCCTCCCGGAACGCTGAGACCCCCCACGTCACGCCCCGGGGCCGGGGAGGGCGTTCGGTAGGATGCTCGGACGATGAGCCGGCGATACGACGCGTCCGAGATCGAGCCCAGGTGGCAGCGGATCTGGGAGGAGGAGGGCCGCTACAACGCCTCCGATGACCCCGACGACCCGCGCCCTCGGTTCTACGCGCTCGACATGTTCTCCTACCCCTCCGGCGACCTGCACATGGGCCACGCCGAGGCCTTCAGCGGCGGGGACACCGTCGCGCGTTACAAGGCGATGACGGGCCACAACGTCCTGCACCCGATCGGCTGGGACGCCTTCGGGCTGCCGGCGGAGAACGCGGCCATCAAACGGGGCGTCGCGCCGAAGGACTGGACCTACGAGAACATCGAATACCAGGCAGCGTCGTTCCGCCGGATGGGGATGTCGTTCGACTGGACCCGCCGGCTGAACACGTGCGATCCCGAGTACTACCGCTGGACCCAGTGGTTGTTCACGCGGTTCTTCGAACGCGGGCTGGCCTACCGGAAGAACTCGCCGGTGAACTGGTGTCCCACCGACCAGACCGTGCTCGCGAACGAGCAGGTGATCCAGGGCGCCTGCGAGCGCTGCGGCACCATGGTAGAACGCCGCGACCTCACCCAGTGGTTCTTCAAGATCACCGACTACGCACAGCGCCTGCTGGACGACATGGACACCCTCACCGACTGGCCAGAGCGCGTGCTCACGATGCAGCGCAACTGGATCGGGCGGAGCGAGGGCGCGCGCGTGACCTTCGTGATCGAGGAGACCGGCGAGGAGATCGAGGTCTTCACCACCCGGCCGGACACCCTGTGGGGCGTCACGTTCTTCGTGTTCTCCGTGGAGCATCCCCTCGCTCGCAGCCTCGCCGAACGGGGCGGGACCTTGGAGGCGCTGGAGCCGCTGATCGAGCAGGCGCGCGCGACGTCGATGATCTCGCGCGAGGAGGCCGACACCAAGGACGGCGTCTTCTTAGGCGTGCACGCCGTCAACCCGGTGAACGGCGAGCGGATCCCGTGCTACGCCGCCCCCTACGTGCTGATGGAGTACGGCACGGGCGCGATCATGGCGGTGCCCGCACACGACGAACGGGACTTCGCGTTCGCGCGTCAGCACGAACTGCCGGTGGCCGTCGTGATCCAGCCGGCCGTGGGGGAGCTCCTGGACGGGCCCACGATGGACGAGGCGTATCCCGGCGAAGGTGTCATGGTGAACTCCGGCCCGTTCGACGGCGAGTCCACGCCCGAGTCCATCGCCAAGGTCTCGGCCTGGTTGGGATCCGAGGGGCGCGGTCACGCCACCGTGAACTTCCGCCTGCGCGATTGGCTCCTGAGCCGTCAGCGGTACTGGGGGGCGCCGATCCCCATCATCCACTGCCCCACGTGCGGCGAGGTCGCGGTGCCCGACGAGGACCTCCCGGTGCGCCTGCCGACCGACGCCGACTTCAAGCTGGGGGGCGAGTCCCCGCTCGCGCGCCATCCCACCTGGAAGCACGTGGCGTGCCCGCGCTGCGGCGGCGAGGCCCAGCGCGACACGGACACGATGGACACGTTCGTGGATTCCAGCTGGTACTTCTTCCGGTACTGCTCGCCCGGCTACGAGGAGGGTCCGTTCCGTCCCGAGGACGTGGCGCGCTGGATGCCCGTGGGCCAGTACACGGGCGGCGTGGAGCACGCGATCTTGCACCTGCTCTACTCGCGGTTCTTCACCAAGGTCTTGCACGACATGGGGATGGTGCCGTTCACCGAGCCCTTCCCCAGGCTGATGAACCAGGGTCAGGTGATCTTCGGCGGGGCCTCCATGAGCAAGTCGAAAGGCAACATCGTGGAGCCCATGCCGCTGGTTCAGCGATGGGGCGCGGACACGATGCGGCTGATGATGTTGTTCGCCGGTCCGTTCGAGGACGACATCGACTGGCAGCTGATCGCTGGGGACGACGACCATCGGCGCCCGGGCGTGCACGCGTGGCTCGGTCGCGTGTTCACCGCGGTGGGCGACGCGGTCGCGCACGACGAGGCGGTCGAGCCCCCGGAGCTCGTGAAGACCATGCATCGAACGATCAAGGGCGTAACCGAGGACCTGGAGCGGTTCCGGTTCAACACCGCGATCTCCAAGCTGCAGGTGCTGACGAACGAGATGCGCTCCGCGCTGGACGGCGGTGGAGGGGCGATGGCCGCGGCACGGGCGCTCGCGCAGCTGCTCGCCCCCTTCGCCCCGTACGCGGCCGAGGAGCTGTGGCGAGTCGAGCTCGGGGAGCCCGACTCCGTGCACGCGTCCGCCTGGCCGAGCTACGACCCCGCGTTGGTGGTGCAGGACACCGTCACGTTGGTGGTGCAGGTCGACGGGAAGGTGCGGGCCAAGGTGGAGGTGGCGGCCGACATCGACGAGGCCGCCGCCCTGGAGACCGCCCGGGCCGCGGAGGGGACGCTGCGCGCGCTGGACGGCCGAACGGTGCTCAGGGAGATCGTGCGCGCCCCAAAGCTCGTGAACTTCGTCACGAAGTAGCTGCCGGGGTTCGTGGGCATCCGTGACCGCGGTCACGGTAAGGCTAGGGCGGGCCGGTTAGCGTCCCGAGCATGGGGATCAGGGATCGACTGGATGCGCTGTCCCGCGCGGAACTCACCGGCCTGATCGTGGTGGTGGTGATCACCCTGGCCGGCGCGGGGTTCTGGTACACGCGGTCGTTGCCCAGGCCGGTCGAGGTCGCCTCGACCCCCGCGCCCGCCACCGCTGCGGTGAGCGGCGCACCGGCGTCCGCGGGCGTGTCGGGCTCGCCCGCCGCCTCCGCCGCCCCGCTCATCGTGGACGTCACCGGGTGGGTGCGCAGACCGGGGGTGTACGAGTTCGCGGCCGGCGACCGCGTGATCGACGCCGTGAGCCGGGCCGGCGGCGCGCGCGAAGGCGCGGACCTGAGCGTGATCAACCTCGCGGCGCCGCTCGCCGACGGCACCCAGGTGGTCGTGAGCAAGGAGGGCCAGGTTCCGACCGCCGCGGCGGCAGGGGGGGCGGCGGGCGTGCCGGGATCGGGCGTCCTCGTGAACATCAACACGGCGAGCGAGACGGAGCTCGAAACGCTCAACGGCGTTGGCCCGGTCACCGCGGCGGCCATCATCCAGTACCGAACCGACAACGGACCGTTCGCCGCGGTGGACGACCTGATGGACGTGAGCGGCATCGGACCGGCCACCCTCGAGGAGCTGCGGCCACAGGTCACGGTGTGACCGCCTGGGCGCTCCCGTCCGCGGCGGGTGCGTTCTGGGCGGGATTGCTGATCTGGGAGGTCCGTCCCGGCGGCCTCGGCGCCTGGTTCTGGGGCATCCTCGGGCTCGCCGGCCTGGTCGCGGCCTGGATCGCGGCCCCGCCGCCGCGCGAACCGGATCCGCCCCTCGCGCGCGTACGCCTCCTGCCGCGCGAAGCGCCCGCCGTCAAGGCGGTAGCGTCCGGTCGGGCGCCGCACCGCCGCGGCGCCACGGGCGCGGCCGCCCTCGCGATGGTGGGGATCGTCGCGCTCGGGATGGCCTGGGCCGGGGTCGGGGCTGCCCGGCTCCACGGGTCGTTGCTGGCGCGCTTGGGTCCCCAGCGGGTGGCGGCGTTCGGCTCCCTGCGTGAGGATCCCTCGGCCGGGATGTTCGGCTGGCACGCGGTGGTGGACCTCAGCCGCGTCGACTGGGGAGAGGGCGCGGCCGAGTTGCGAGAATCCGTCTGGATCCAGGGCGACGGCGAAACGCCCCTCGTCGTCCGCGGCGACCGCGTGGTCCTGCAAGGGTTCCTGCGCTATCCGGACGACCCCGGGTTCGCCGACGCCCTGGCGCACAAGGGGATCGTGGCGGAACTCCAGGTGAGCGCCTTCGAACGCCTGGGGAGCGCGTCCAACCCGTTCCTGCACGCCACCCAGGTCTTCCGCGCCTTCGTGGGCCGATCCATCGATCGGCTCTTCCCACCCAAGGAGGCCGGCCTGCTCCTGGGCCTCGTGCTCGGCGACGACTCGCAGCTCGACCCCGGGCTTGCGCGCGACTTCCACGCCACGGGCCTGGGTCACCTCCTGGTGGTGAGCGGCGAGAACGTCGCCATGGTGCTGGCGCCCGTGCTCGGGCTCGTCGCATGGCTCGGCTTCGGGCGATGGCCCCGGTTCCTGATCGCGGCCACGACGGTGGGATTCTTCGTGGTGCTGACGGGTGCGGAGCCGTCGGTCCTGCGGGCCGGCGTGATGGCGGCGCTCACCTTGATGGGGGTGTTGATGGGGCGTCCCCGCTCCACCGCCTCGATCCTTGCCGGCGCGGTGCTCGTCCTGCTCGCGCTCGACCCCTGGCTCGTGTGGTCGATCGGGTTCCAGCTCTCGGTGGCGGCCACCGCCGGGATGGTCACGCTCGCCACGCCCCTGGCCGAGCGGTTGCGGCGGTTCCTACCGAAGCCCGTCGCGCTGGCGGCCGGCACCACCATGGCGGCCCAGCTCGGCGTGACGCCGCTCCTGCTCTTCCACTTCCACGAGGTGCCGGGCGTGACGGTCGTGGCCAACCTCGCCGCCTTCCCGGCGGTGTCGCCCGCACTGCTCCTGGGCATCGCCGCCTCCACCGTGGGGCTCGCGTGGGCGGCCGCGGGGCGCGCCCTGGCCTTCCTCGCGCTCCTGCCGATGCGCTATCTGGAGGGCATCGCGAACGCGCTCGCCAAGGCGCCGGTGGGCTACATCACCACGCGCGGCGGCCCGTTCGTGCTCGTGGCCGGCGCGGGGCTGTTCGTGGCTGTGGCGTCGTGGATGCGCACCGGCTGGCGTCCCCCTCGATGGGGCATCGTGCTGGCCGCGGGCATCCTGCCCCTGCTGATCTGGTCCACGGCGCTCGGGACCGGGGCCCCACCCGGGCTCACCGTGCGGTTCTTCGACGTGGGTCAGGGCGATTCCGCACTCATCACCAGCCCCAGCGGGGCCGCGATCTTGATCGACGGCGGCCCCGACGAGGAACAGGTCGCCACGGAGCTCGCCGCGCTGGGGGTCAAGCGCCTCGACCTGGTCGTGGCGAGTCATCCCCATGCCGACCACATCGTGGGGCTCCCCAGCGTCTTGGCCCGGATCCCGGTGGGGCTCCTGTTGGAGCCCGGCTGTCCCGACACATCCTCGATCCACGCCGACCTGGAGCGGGCCATCGCGGACGAGGGCGTGCCGAGCGAACACCCGCGCGCGGGTGCCGCCTACACCGTGGGCGACCTCGACCTTCGGGTGCTCTCCCCGGCGAGTTGCTGGAGCGGGACGGAGTCCGACACGAACAACGACGCCCTGGTCCTGATGCTCACGCACGGCGATGACTCCGTCCTGTTCGCCACGGAGCCCGAGGAGCCGGCTCAGGAGGCGCTCCTGGATGCCGGCGTCGCGCTGCAGGCCGATGTCCTCAAGGTGCCTCACCACGGCGCGGCTACCTCCGTGCCGGAGTTCTTCCAGGCCGTGGGCGCCCAGGTCGCGGTCGTGAGCGTGGGTGAGAACGACTACGGCCACCCGGTGGCCTCCACCCTGGATGCCATCCGAGCCACGGGTGCGGATCTGTGGCGCACGGACGAACACGGCACGATCACCGTTACGTTCGAGGCGGGGGTGCCGGTGGTCGTGGGTGGCCGCTGAACCGACGCGTCGGGGGATCTCGGTAGGATCCGGTGATGACCGGCGCCGGCGTGACATTGCTGTGGGGAGAGGACGCTTTCCTTCTGCGAGAGGCGGCGTTCGTACAGCTCGGCGACCTGCGGCCCACGGAGGTCGACGCGGCCGAGTGGGAGGGGCGGGAGCTTCAGGACCTCGCCACGCCCTCGTTGTTCGGTGAGCCGCGGGCGCTCCTCATCACCGACGCGCGGTCCCTGCCCAAGGATGCGATCGCAGAGCTGGCCGCCTACTTCGCTGCCCCGGACCCCGACGCCCCGCTGGTGATCTGCTGTCAGGTCGCCGAGCGGGGCAAGGTTCCCGCGGCGCTGGACAAGCTGGTAAAGCCCGTCGGACAGGTCCGCCAGGTGGCGGTGCCGCGCAAGGAGCTCGAGCCCTGGCTGGTGGCGCGCGCGAACGGCCTCGGCCTCGACCTCGGCGTGCCGGGAGCCCGCGCTCTGGTCGAAACCCTGGGAGAGGAGCCCGGGCGCCTCGCCGCCGCGCTGGAGCAGATGGGCGACGCCTTCGCCGGGGAGAAGATCACCCCGCAGCTCGTGGCCCAGCAGTTCCGCGGCCTGGGAGACCAGAAGGTGTGGGACCTGTGCGACCGGGCGTTCGGGCGCGATCTCCCCGGCGCGATCCGGTCGCTGCGTTCCATCGAGGCAGGCGGCGACGATCCGCTCAAGACGCTCGGCGGGATCTCCAGCCGGCTCCGCGACCTGATCAAGGTGCGGGCGCTGCCGGATCGGATGCCGCCCGCCCAGGTGGCGAAGGCCGCCGGGCTTCGGTTCGATTGGCAGGCGCGCCGCTACCAGCAGCAGGCACGGAACTTCTCGCTTGGCCGGCTGGTGGAGCTGCACACGCGGGTGACCGAGGCCGATCGAGCGCTCAAGAGCGGCGCCACGGGCGACGTCGTGATGCCCACCCTGATCGCGGCCATCGCCGCGGGAACGTAGCGGCGGCCATCGCCGCGGGAACGTAGCGGCGGCCATCGCCGCGGGAACGTAGCGGCGGCTGTCAGCGGGACCGGCAACGGGTCCGGGACACCTGGAACACCGTTTCCCAGTTCGGGTGCTCGTTCATGGAGCCGGTCACCACGTTCACGAGCCGCCAGGATTTCGCGTCCCCGGGAAGCTCGCCCAGCCACCTGAGGTAGGTTCCACCCTGGCGCGGATCGCCGGAGACGGGTGCCACCAGGGGGGGCGCCGCGTACTGGAACCCGCGCCGTTGGAAGAAGGCGATCACGCGCGAAATGTCGGCATGCACGCCGAACGTGCTCACCCGGGTGGGACAGCACATCGTCTGCTCGCAGTGCGGACCGATGCCCCGGACGGTGCGCGGCGCGAGGCGGGTGCTCACCACGGGGCGGATCGTGACCTCGAGAGGTGAACGGTCGGGAGCCGGGCTCTGCACGGACGCCGATCCCACCGCCTCCTCGGGTGAACGGCTCGACGAAGACGCTCGGTTCACCACGAGGAACACCCCGAGCGCGAGCAGCGCCAGGGCTGCGTAGACCCAGCCACCCTTGCGCGCACGCGCCTCAGCCATGAAGGCAGCCTACGGCAGGTCGAGTGGAAAGATGAAGGTGAACCGAAGCGTGAACCCGTGCGGCTAAGAGGCGGAGACGGCGTTCGCGGACTTGGCGAGCCGGCTCTTGCGGCGCGCGGCCGTCTTCTTGTGCACGATGCCCTTGCTGGCGGCCTTGTCGAGCGCGCGCGCGGCCTCACGAGCCTGCGCCTGGGCGGCCTCGGCATCCCCCGAGGCGACGGTGGTGTGCACCCGCTTCGTGGTGGTCTTCAACGAGGTGCGCGCGTCCTTGTTGCGCTGGCGCCGCCGCTCGTTCTGCTTGTTCCGCTTGATCTGTGACTTGATGTTGGCCATGGACGAGCGAGTCTACCAGCCGACCTTGGGCGGATCCGGGGCGCGTCCGGGGATCCCGGGGGCCCGTACCATGAGGGTTCGTGACCACCGACACCTCGCACATCCGCAACTTCTGCATCGTGGCGCACATCGACCACGGCAAGTCCACGCTGGCCGACCGGCTGCTGGAGGTCACGCACACCGTGGAGGGCCGCGCGATGCGCGCGCAGTACCTGGACAAGATGGACCTGGAGCGCGAACGCGGGATCACGATCAAGGCCCAGTCCGTGAGACTGCTCCACGACGGCTACGAGCTGAACCTGATCGACACCCCCGGTCACGTGGACTTCACCTACGAGGTCTCGCGGTCCCTCGAGGCCTGTGAGGGGGCGGTCCTGCTGGTGGACGCTGCCCAGGGTCTCGAGGCGCAGACCCTCGCGAACTACCATCTCGCGCGCGATGCGGGGCTGGTGATCGTTCCGGCCCTGAACAAGATCGACCTGCCCGCGGCCGAACCCGCCCAGCGAGCGCAGGAACTGGCGACACTCCTGGGCTGCGACGAGTCCGAGATCCTCCGCGTCTCGGCGAAGTCCGGCGCGGGGGTCCCGGAGCTCTTGCAGGCGGTGATCGACCGCGTGCCGCCGCCCGTGGGCGATGCCACCAAGCCGCTGCAGGCCCTGATCTTCGACTCGATGTTCGATGCCTACCGCGGGGTCATCACTTACATCCGCGTGCAGGAGGGCGAGCTGCCGAGCGGCGCCCGCATCAAGTTGTTCGCGACGCGCGTGGAGTCAGAGGCCGAGGAGACCGGGGTGAACGCCCCCGAGCCCACGCCGGTGCCCTC
>Ga0315278_10002354_pt1 | contig 16831 bp, 17 predicted proteins | sample YL17G06_0_MG_FD_203880 | JGI IMG/M metagenome (GOLD analysis project Ga0315278, IMG submission 203880) | Sediment microbial communities from Yellowstone Lake, YNP, Wyoming, USA - YL17G06_0 | ecosystem: Environmental > Aquatic > Freshwater > Lake > Sediment | place: USA: Wyoming | collected... | reverse complement strand
AATCCAATGCCAATTATAAGGCAGTCGAAGATCGAGAAACGCGACGTTTTGAATTTCTCGCGGATGCACGAACCTGACTCTGATTTCGAAGGATCGGAAAATGGTACACCTATCCTCGTGCCCCGAACGAGCAAGAGTCTTACTGACGGATAGGAATTTCAGAGGGCGGCGATCTAGGCGATGGGAACGCTCGTGGCCGGCGCTGGAGACGGCTGCGCGAGCAGCTACCGGCGCAGGCGAGCGCTCCTCGAGGCACGGATTCCACCTCTGCCGGCAGCGTGGCGTAAGGGCGGAGCACCCGCGCCGGGGTATCTTTTTCTTTGCTAACCGGACGGACTGGTAGACTTTGACGGTCAGCAACGTCCGAGGAAATCCACGAGCAGCCCGACCAACATGGGGGCAATTCTGGGGACAACTCGGGTCTTGTCTTGCTCGTAACCGCTTATGGGTCAGCCAGTTAGCTCGGCTTTTCGATGGTCGCCCTAGCCTCCATTCATTCGCAGATCGCGGTCATGGCGCAGGTCGCCGAGAATCCGATGCGCGGCGTTGTAACCCGGCGCGCCCGTCACGCCACCGCCGGGATGGGTGCCGGCACCGCAGAGATACAAGGCCCGCAGCGGTGTCGCGTAACGCGCATAGGCCGGCACCGGGCGCATGAAGAAAAGCTGATCCGGCCGCAGATCGCCATGAAAGATGTTGCCCTCGGTGATTCCGAACACCGACTCCAGATCGAGCGGCGTGTACAGGCGGCTGGCAATCAATGACTGATTCACTGCGGGCACGGAGGCCCCGATCTGGTGCAGGAGTTGCCGGTGCAGGCGATCCCGCTCCACGCGCCAGCTGGAATCGCTGAAGCGGTAGGGCAGGTATTGGACGAAGCAGGTCATCACGTGGCGCCCCGGTGTTGCCAGCGACGGGTCGATGAGCGAGGGAACCAGGCAGTCGATCCATAACTGCTCGGCAATCTGGCCCTGCCGCGCCTGCTCGTAGCACCGTTGCGCGCCATCGAGCCAGGGAACCAGCGTGAATTGCGCCCTCTGCAAAGCATCCACGCCCGGATCGATGCCGTTGAGCCGCGGCTCCTCAGCGAGCACCAGGTTGAACTTGGCGCAGGGCCCATCCATCTTGATGCCGCGAACTGCGGACAGAAATTCAGGGTCGAGTTCTCCATCCGGCACGAGGCCGAGGAACGTGCGCTTGGGATCGGCATTCGAGACGATGATGCGGGCAGTGATCTCAGAGCCGTCTTCCAGCAGCACGGCGCCCGCGCGTCCATCGCGCACGAGAATCTGTTTCACCGCGGCATTCGTTCGAAGCTCTACGCCGCGGGCAGCGCATGCCGCAGCCATCGCCTCGGTGATGGCACCCATGCCGCCCATCACGTGGCCGACGAATCCCTGTTTCGCCTGCTCCCCGCCGCCCAGCAGATGGAACAGCAGGCCGAAGAGGGTACCGGGATCGTAGGGACCGCCATGCTTGCCATAGAGGCTGTTGGCAAGCACCAGCGATTTGAGATGCGGGGACTCGAGCGATCGATCGAGAAATTCCCCGAGGCTGCCGGTCGCGAAGGCGACGAGATCGGCGATCTCGCGTCCGCGCAGGCGCCGGAACTTGAACGCGAAGCGCAGCAATTCGCAGAGGCCGGCCAGTCCGCCACGTTGCAAGTCAGGCGGTGCCTGCATGAAAAGGGGTTCGAAGTGGCGGGCGAGGCCGCCAAGGCGCTCTCCGAGCGACAGGAACCGTTCGCAATCCGCAGGGGCAAACCGGAGCAGGAATTCCCGCATGCGCTCGCGATCGCTCCACCAGGGGAGCACCACGCCATCCGGCGTCACTGCCTGGACTGTCGGCTCTGCCGCGACCATGCACAGTCCGTGCCGATCGAGCTCAAGATCGCGGATGACTTCCGGACGCAGCATGGTTGCCATGTATGAGGCAGTCGAAACCCGGCAGCCGGGAGCGGCCACCGGGTCGATATCCTCGGTGACACAACAGCCGCCGAGAATTTCCCGTCGCTCGAGAACGAGTGTCTTGAGCCCGGTGCGGGCGAGGTAGAAGGCAGCCGTGAGCCCATTGTGTCCGCCGCCGATGACGACCACGTCGTATTGTTTTTCAGTCGTCACAGGGCAGGCCCCGGACGAATGGGCGTTCCGTCAAAGAAGCGGCCCAGGCGGAATGCGGAAAGCTCGACCGGATCCGCCGTGCCCCGGACCATGTCGGCGATCAGTTTACCGGCACCCGGGCCGATGCCGAATCCATGCCCGCTGAATCCCGTCGCAACGAAGAATCCCTCGAGTCCTTCGACGCCCGAGATGATCGGCAGCACGTCGGGTGAAGTCTCGATCATGCCACCCCAGGATTCAACGAATGGCGCATCGGCGATCTCCGGAAAGCACGCTCGCAGCGCATCACGCATCTGCCCGAGAACTCGTGGCTCAGGGGCCGTGTTCAGTATTCTTTCGCGCTCAAACGGGGAGGGCGCATCGAGATCCCAGTGACTCGGCTCGGCCATCGCCTTGACGAACTCGCGCCCAAAGCGCAGCCGGAGCGACTTGTAACCCTGCCGGAGTGCCGGCAGGAACTTGGTCGCGAAACGAAATGTGGCCGGCGTCAATGCATGCAAATTCGAACTGCCATGCGCAACCGTGTAACCGCCATCCGCGCGGCGCCGGATTGCGACCCGCGGCGACCAGGCTTGCCCATCGAGCAATTGAGTTGCAGGAGCCGTCCGCGCAACCGTGCCGAGAACCGTCAACTGCGGCACCGTGATGCCAAGCGAGCGGCAAAACATTCGCGTCCATGCGCCACCGGCGCAAATGGCCACCGGGGCGTTCACGACGCCCTGTTCCGTGACCACGGCCTGCACGCGACCTGCGGCCCGTTCAATTCCGCGAACCGCGCATTGGCTGACGATGTGAGCGCCTGCCCGATACGCACCACGCGCGATGGCAGCTGCAGCCCGGTTTGGTTCTGCGCGCGCGTCACTCGCCGTGTGCATTGCACCCACCCACTTGCGGTTTCCGCATTTCAGGACGGCATCGAGCTCTGTGCCCGACAGCAGCCGCGTATCCAGTTCGTGCGTCCGGGCGACTGCGAGCCACTCACCCAGTTCCGCAAGTTGTGCTGGATCCTCGGCCAGATAGAGCGTGCCACCCTGCCTGAAGCCGATGTCCTCGCCAAGATTTCCCGGGAGTTCCTGCCAAAGGCGCAGGCTGCGGATCATCAACGGAAGTTCGATGGGCGAGCGGCCCTGCTGACGCACCCAACCCCAGTTGCGGCCGGACTGCTCGCCGGCAATGCGGCCCTTTTCGAAAAGTGCAACCGACACGCCTTGTCGCGCGAGAAAATACGCGGCTGAGCAGCCGATGATGCCGCCGCCGATGATGGCGACATCTACAGATCGTGGAATCAGCCTCCCCGCGGCATTCCACGCCCATTCATCCGCGATAGTTGCGGGAATCTGCTGCTCGCCTGTCATGCGCGAGCTAGCCTACTATGTCCGGACGGGAAACGATGCCCCGGTGGCGGAATGGGTAGACGCTACGGACTTAAAATCCGTTGCCCGCAAGGGCTTGCAGGTTCGACTCCTGCCCGGGGCACCAATGAGTCACAATTGATCCTGATCAACGTGAGCAACGCGCAGCCCGCCTAGCATGGTTGCCACGCCGTCCTTCGTTGCGGTCTGATGGGGAATCGTCATGTTTCGCCGGATCCTGGTCTCGACCGATGGCTCACCGCGTTCCAGCCGGGCGATCAAGTCCGCTGCAGCGCTTGCCCGAATCAGCGGCGCTTCCCTTACGATCTTTCACGCGATCCCGGCCTACCGGACGCCCTACTACGCGGAGGGCATGGGTTTTGCGTGGCCCTCTGAAACCCTGTACCTGAAAGGCCTGGGCCGCGATGCCGCCAGGATTCTCGCGAGGGCCCGCGCCCTGGCCACGAAGCAGGGCATTGCGTCGACCACCGTGCATGCGCAGGGCGAAGACATTGCCCTGGCAATCGTCGCTGCAGCGGGCAAGGCCCGGGCCGACCTGATCGTGATGGCCTCGCACGGCCGCAAGGGCCTGGGGAAGCTGCTGCTCGGAAGCGAAACGCAGAAAGTACTCGCACGCACCAGGATCCCCGTGTTGGTCGTGCGCTGATGCCCCGGGTCAACCTCGCGCGGGTCGAAGTCCGGGCCGTCGAATCAGATATAGCCACCACGCTGCCGGATTACCTCGTTGATACCTATTCGTGGGCTTATCTTCGCCCGCGCAGCCTGCAGCTCCTGGACAGGCACCTGGTCGTCAACAGCATCCTCTGGGGTAATTACAACATTCTGGTGAGGGATGCCTGCATCGAGTTCGCACCAGGCGACTGCGTCCTGCAGGCCGCAAGCGTCTACGGCAACCTGTCCAGCCGGCTGTCCGACAGGCTCGGCGATGAAGGTTTTCTTGACGTCATCGACGTTGCTCCCTTGCAGGTCGCGCACTGTCGCCGGAAACTTGCAGGGCGCAAGAACGTCCAGGTACGGCTTGCCGACGCAGCTAGTCCCGGCAAGGACGGCTATGACGGGGTGGCGTGCTTTTTTCTGCTGCACGAGGTGCCGGACCCAAAAAAACACCAGGTCGTCAATGCGCTGCTCGAGGCGATCCGGCCCGGCGGCAAGGTCGTGTTCGTGGACTATCACCGTCCGGTCCCCTGGCATCCGCTGCGCCCCGTGATGGCCGCGGTGTTCCGCTGGCTTGAACCCTTTGCTGATGGACTGGTTTCGCGCCCCATCACGGCTTTCGCGGCGCACCCGCAGGACTTCCAATGGCGCAAGGAAACCCGCTTTGGCGGCCTTTACCAGAAGATGGTCGCCAAGCGGCTACGGTGACCTCGACGTCAATCCGCCGCAGTCTGCTATAGTTCGCGCGGCCTCACGGGCGAGCGAATATTTCGATTGCAAGCACCTAATTTTTCTGGACTTTCCGCTCGCGACATCCAGGTCTGGCGAGGCGATCGGCATGTGCTGCGCGGCGTGTCCATGGACGTGACGGCAGGACAGGTTGTGCACGTCGCAGGATCGAATGGGGTCGGCAAGACAACACTCCTGCGCGTTCTCGCCGGGTTGCTGACAGCGGAGCAGGGCGGCGTGAACTGGCAGGGCCGGCCCATCACGACAAATTTCGATTCCTATGCCGCGACTCTCGCCTATCTCGGACACAGTGATGGACTCAAGGCGGATTTCTCGGCCCGCGAGAATCTTTCCCACCAAGTCGGTCTGCGCCGGCCGGTGACTTCGTCCGAAATCGACGACGCGTTGACACGCGCGGGACTTGAAGACTGCCGCGACCTGCCCGCGCGCGTACTCTCGGCAGGCCAGCACCGGCGACTCGCGATGGCGCGCGTGATGCTGACGACCGCGCCGTTGTGGATACTCGACGAGCCATTCACCAATCTGGACCACGCCGGCATTCAACTGCTGTCGGGCGTCATCGCCGGGCACATTGACAGCGGTGGTGCGGCCGTCATCGCTGCCCATCAACCGCCGGTAATACCTCGTCACACCGTAAACTGCCTGAATCTTGCGTGATGCAAACTTCCCTCACCCAGGCCATGGCGCTCATATACCGGGGCGACCTGGTGCTCGCGTTCCGCCGCTGGGAACAGATCGCGCAACCCGTGGTCTTTTTCACGATGGTCACGACACTCGTTCCGCTCGCGCTCAGCCCGGAGCTCAGCGAACTGCGGGAAATTGCAGGCGGCGTGCTTTGGATCGCTGCGTTACTTGCCGCATTGCTCGGTCTCGAATTCATGTACCGCGCCGATCATGCGGACGGCACGCTCGAGCAGATGCTGTTGTCTGGTCAGCCGCTCGCGTGGCTCGTGCTCGCGAAGACGGCCGCACACTGGACCGCCAGCGGCCTGCCGCTCGTTCTGATATCGCCACTCCTGGCCATCAGCCTGGGCGTGCCCTCGGATGCGCTGTGCGTGCTGATGACCTCGCTCGCGCTCGGCACCGGCATACTGAGCGCATTGGGCGCAATTGGCGCAGCACTGACGCTCGGATTGCGCCGCGGCAGCGTGCTACTGTCATTGCTGGTACTGCCGCTCGCGATGCCTGCACTGATTTTCGGCGCCCGCGGAGTGGACATGGCGATTCACGGCGAAGTGGCGCGTGGACCACTGCTGTTGCTGGGCGCGATGTTCGTGCTATCGCTGACATTGTCGCCGCTGGCGGTGTCTGCGGCACTCAGGATCAGCCAGGAGTAATGGCATGAACTGGACCTGGTTTCACAAACTGGCTTCGCCGCCGCACTTCTACCGGCTGGCGGGGCGCATGACGCCGTGGTTCGGCTGGCCGGCATTCCTGCTGATTGTCGTGGGCCTTTACGGCGGGCTGGTCCTGGCGCCGCCGGATTACCAGCAGGGCGACGCATTCCGCATCGTTTATGTCCATGCACCGTCCGCGTGGATGTCGATGTTCATCTACGCGACATTGGCGGTCTCGGCGGCAATCGGGCTCATCTGGCGCATCAAGCTCGCCCATGCGGTGGCAGCCGCCGCAGCACCGATCGGCGCCTGGTTCACCTGCGCAGCCCTCGCCACGGGTTCGATCTGGGGCAAGCCGATGTGGGGCACCTGGTGGGTCTGGGACGCGCGGCTGACCTCCGAGCTGATTCTTCTGTTCCTTTACCTGGGCTTCATCGCCCTGCGCGCGTCCATCGACGATCGCGAGCGCGCCGATCGCGCCTGCGCGGTGCTCGCGATTGTCGGTGTGATCAACCTGCCGATCATTCATTACTCCGTCGATTGGTGGAACACGCTGCATCAAGGCTCCACAATCACCAAGTTGGGCAAGCCGTCGATGACATTCGACATGCTGTGGCCACTGCTTACGATGATCCTGGGATTCACCTTGTACTTTGGAGCGGTGTTGTTGACCCGGTTGCGCGGCGAAGTCATCCGTCGCGAACGCGACGCATCCTGGCTGCGCGAGGAGCTGGCCCGATGAACCTGGCTCAATTTCTTGCCATGGGTGGCTACGCCGTCTATGTCTGGCCCTCATTTGGGCTGACGCTGATCCTTCTGATCCACAATGTGCGCGCCGCCAGGCGTTACCACGCGAGCGCGCGTGAGCAGGCCATGCGCCGGATCGATTCATCGAGGAAGCAACCATGACGCCGCGCCGCAAACGCCTGCTCGCTGTGATCGCAATCGTTGTCGGCGTCGGAGCCGCGGCGGCACTCGCCACGCTCGCCTTCAAGGAAAACCTGTTGTACTTCTACAGTCCGACACAGATCCTTGCCGGCGAAGTCCCGCAGGGCAGGACATTCCGGATCGGCGGACTCGTCACGACCGGCAGCGTCAAGCGTTCCAGCGGTTCACTGGAGGTCAACTTCATCGTCACGGACAACCAGGAATCGGTCCCGGTCCGCTATACGGGGCTGCTGCCGGACCTGTTCAGTGAAGGGAAGGGCGTCATCGCGCATGGGCATCTCACGGAGTCAGGCGAGTTCGCCGCGGATGAAGTCCTGGCCAAACACGACGAGAACTACATGCCGCCCGAAGTCGCCGCGTCGCTCCACATGCCAACACCTGCGAGAAAGTCTGAATGATCCCGGAAATCGGCCATTTCGCACTGATACTCGCGCTGCTGCTCGCGATCGCGCAGGCATTCTTCGGTCTGGCCGGCGCCGCGCGCGGACAGACTGCCTGGATGCGTGCGAGCCGATCGGCCGTCACGGGCCAGTCACTGTTCATCGCGATTGCGTTTGGCACCCTGACATGGTCATTCATCAACAAGGATTTCTCGGTCCTTTACGTCGCGACCAATTCAAATTCGCAACTGCCGATTTTTTACCGCATTGCCGCGGTCTGGGGCGCCCACGAGGGATCACTGCTGCTGTGGGCACTGGTTCTCTCGGGTTGGTCACTCGCTGTCACCGGCCTCAGCACCAGTCTGCAGCCGGCATTTCGAAGTCGCGTGATCGGCATCCTCGGGCTGATCAGCATCGGCTTTCTGTTGTTCATGCTGACCACCTCGAATCCCTTCGAACGCCTGATGCCCGCGGCAGCCGAGGGGCGCGACCTGAATCCGTTGCTGCAGGACTTCGCGCTCACCATTCATCCGCCGATCCTTTATACCGGCTATGTCGGTTTCTCCGTCGCCTTCGCCTTCGCCTGCGCGACGCTCATCGAGGGGCGCCTGGATTCGACCTGGGCGCGATGGACCCGCCCCTGGACGCTTGCGGCGTGGCTATTTCTCTCGATCGGCATCGCACTTGGCAGCTGGTGGGCCTACTACGAGCTGGGCTGGGGCGGCTGGTGGTTCTGGGATCCGGTCGAAAATGCCTCATTCATGCCCTGGCTCGCAGGCACGGCGCTGATTCACTCACTGGCCGTGACCGAGAAACGCGGCCTGTTCAAGAGCTGGACGATACTGCTCGCCGTTTCGGCATTCTCGCTGTCGCTGCTCGGCACTTTCCTGGTGCGTTCCGGCGTGCTGGTCTCCGTGCATGCATTCGCCACCGACCCCGCGCGCGGACTGTTCATCCTCGTGTTTCTGTCGATCGTCATCGGAGGCGCGCTGCTCCTTTATGCCTGGCGCGCCCCAGGCATGAAATCCACCGCGGGCTTTGAGCTCGCCGCCCGCGAGAGTTTCATCCTGTTCAACAATGCGTTCCTGGTCGCGGCGCTCGCACTGATCCTGCTGGGTACGCTCTATCCACTCTTCATGGACGCGCTCGAGCTCGGAAAGATCTCCGTGGGTCCACCGTATTTCAACATGGTGTTCATGGTGCCAATGTTGCCGCTGCTGCTGCTGCTCGGCATCGGCATGCACTCGACCTGGAAGCGAAGCCACCTGCAGCCACTGCGCAATCGCCTGCTCGGGATCGCGGCGGCGGCGCTTGCCATCGCGGTTGTTGCTGGCGCGTCGATCTATGGTGAGATCCGTCCGATGGCGACGATCGGCTTCGCGCTCGCGCTGTGGGTGATGGGCTCCTCGTTGATGATCCCGCTGGCGCGGTTGCGCGCCGGGCAGGCGTTGCCGGGCGCCGTGCTTGGCATGGCCGTGGCTCATTTCGGGGTCGGACTCGTGACACTCGGCATCACGGGCGTGCAATCCTTCAAGGTCGAGCAGGACGTCGCACTGGCCGTCGGCGACGCCGCGACAGTCGCCGGCTATGACTTCCGACTGACTGCATTGCGGGACGCGCAGGGCTCAAACTATGCCGCCGTCGAGGCAGACGTTGTGGTGTCGCGAGACGGCGAGACGGTTACGACGCTGCATCCGCAGAAGCGTCTGTACAATTCCGGCGGCAACCCGATGACTGAGGCCGGAATCGAAGTTAGCGCGGCACGGGACCTGTTCGCAGCGCTCGGCGAAGACCTCGGTGGGGGCCGCTGGAGCCTGCGCCTCCAGTACAAGCCGCTGATCCGCTACATCTGGCTTGGCGTGTTGCTGATCGCACTCGGCGGCGGCCTGGCTGGCCTCGACCGGCGCTACCGGCGTGCTACCAGGGCTGAACCCGCCCTGGACACTGAAAGCGCGGGAGCCATGTGATGAAGCAAAGCCTGCGCTTCCTCGTGCCGGCCGTCCTGTTTGCCGCACTGGTCGGATTCTTTGTCATCGGTCTGCACAAGGATCCCAGTGAGATTCGTTCGCCGCTGATCGGCAGGCCTGCACCCATATTCTCCCTCGAATCGCTTGGTGACCCTGCTGTGCGGGTCGGGACCGCGGATTTCACGGGCCGGCCCTGGCTCCTGAATGTCTGGGCAACCTGGTGCGGCGGCTGCCGTCAGGAGCATGAGGCGCTCCTTGAAATCGCGCGCGAGAATCGGGTGCCAATGATGGGCCTGGACTGGCGCGACGAACGCGCGCTTGCGCTGCAATGGGTGGCGCAACTCGGTAATCCCTATGTTTCGGTCGCCTTCGATCCGGAGGGTCGTACTGCCATCGACTGGGGTGTCTATGGCGCGCCGGAAACATTTCTTATTGGCGCCGACGGCACGGTCCTGCACAAGCAGATTGGCGTGATGACGCCCGAGATCTGGCGTCGGGATTTCCTGCCCTTGCTTTCAGCGACGGGGGAGGGTTCCTGATGCGCTCAACTTGGCTGCTCGTTTCATTGCTGCTCGCTTGGGCACTGCTCGCGAGCGCCGGGCATGCCATCGACGCCGAACGTCTCGAAGATCCGGTCCTGCAGCAGCGCTACGAACATCTGACACATGAATTGCGCTGCCTGGTCTGCCAGAACGAAACGATCGCCGACTCGAATGCGTCGCTTGCGGCCGACCTGCGCCGCGAACTCCGTGAAATGATGAAAGCCGGGAAGAGTGACGCCGAGATCCGCACATTCCTGACCGAGCGCTATGGCGACTTTGTCCTCTACCTCCCGCCGGTCACGCCGCGCACCTGGCTGCTGTGGGCGGCTCCCGCATTGCTCTTGCTGGGCGGTATGGTCGTCGCGGCGCTGGTCGTCCGTCGCCGGGTGCGCACCGCACGCGCCGATCCGGCAGCACTCGAAGAAGAACCGGAGAACCTGTGACCCTGTTCATCATTGTTTGCGCACTGCTGACGGCGGCTGCCATCGGCTTGCTGGTGTGGCCGCTGCTGAAGAAATCCGTGGACGCGGAGGGCGTACCTCAGCGGGCAAATATTGCAGCGACCATCGTCGCAGCCGGATTGCCGCTGGTCGCCTTCGCCATCTACTACTGGGCCAGCGACTGGCACTGGGATGCGGCTCAACAGGTCGCGCACCCGTCCACGGCCCCCGATATTGAGCACATGGTGACTCAATTGCAGCAGCGTTTGTCGCAACAACCGGATGATCTCGAGGGCTGGAAACTGCTGGGCAGGTCGGCGACCGTACTCGGTAATTACTCCGTCGCGCGTGACGCTTTCTCCCAGGCCTATACCCTCAGCAAGGGCCAGGATCCCGACGCGGTAGTCGGCTACGCGGAGTCACTCATCCTGAATGACGAACGCGAGATCGATGGACAGGCCGCGGAACTCTTCGAAAAGGCCGTCACGATGGCGCCCGACAATGCCCGTGCGTTGTGGTACGGCGGCATCGTCGCGTATCGGCGCGGCGATCTTGCGCTTGCACAACAGCGCTGGGTCGAGTTGCAGAATCAGGAGCTGCCGCCGGATCTGCGACAGTTGGTCGCCGAGCGCCTGTCGGAGCTCGACAAGCAGCCGAATGCACCGCCGCCGGGTCCAAAGACAGTGGCACCCGCCAGCGCTGCTGCGAGCATTTCGATCAAGCTGGCGCCCGCGCTCGCCGCCAAGGTGCCGCCTGAGGCCACTTTGTTCGTGATCGCGCGCCGCGGAGAAGGTGGCCCGCCGCTCGCCGTCGTGCGCCGTCTTGCGGGCACATGGCCCGTCGCGTTAACGATGTCGGACGCCGATGCCATGGTGCCGGGTACTTCACTCGCCTCGGCCGGCGCGGTGCGTCTGATCGCCAGAGTTTCCAGCTCCGGCCAGCCCACTGCAGTCAGTGGCGATCTGTATGGTGAGGTCAGCTATGATTTCGCCACAACCAAACCGGTGAGCCTGACGATTGACCGGATCGTTCCCTGATTCAGCGCCCGGAGGAGTTTCATGGGCCGGGCCGCCGTCGACTACCGCTTTCAGCGTTTGCCCTCAGCGTTTCTTTATTATCCCAGGGCGGTTTTTGCGAGGCGTGCAGCACTCGTTCCTGATGGCCAGACCGTGCCGCGCCTGCAGGCCAGTGCGGAAGTTGTCCGCGCTCGCCCCAGCCACCTGAATCGCTACCGCAAAGTCTGCGGATTTGCCGACGACGGCAAGCTTCCGATCACCTATCCGCATGTGCTCGCGATGGGCCTGCATGTCGCGTTGCTGACACATCCCCGCTTCATTGTCCGGTTGATGGGCCTGATTCATGTCGCGAACGAAATTCACCAGATCCGCCCGCTGCCGGTGGGTGGTTCGTATCGCGTGCGCGCATGGATCGAGGGATATCGAGACGGAGACCGTGGCCATGAATTCGAGCTGTACACAGAATTCGAGGATCGCGAGGGAACAGCATGGCACGAGAAATCCACGCTGCTTGCCCGTCGCGTTGCCAGCAGCGGCCAGGCGGCTCGAAGCGCACGCCATACCCTGCGTTACGAAAAAGCCGCCGATGGCGACATGCCGGCGATTGTCGAGATCGATGCGGCGCGTTCGGTTGGACGCCGCTATGGCTGGCTTTCGGCTGACCTGAATCCGATTCATCTCGGCGATCGCGGGGCACGCCTGTTTGGATTCCCCGCTGCAGTCGCGCATGGCATGTGGACCATGGCCCGCTCACTGGCGGCGATCGGGGTGGGACCGCTGACACCGCCCGTTCGAATCCACGTGGAGTTCAAGCTGCCCTTGTTCCTGCCTTCAATGGCGCGGCTCGAGCATTGGCAACGAGACGGACGGCATGTATTCGTGCTGAAAGACAGCGAGGGCCAGCGGCCGCACCTCGCCGGCTCCACGCGGCCAGGCTGACTCATGCCGGTCAAGAAGCTGACACGCGACGTCTTGCAGGCGCGGCCGGGCGAGGAGCGCGCGGTCGGACTTGCGTTCCTGTATTTCTTCCTGCTGCTGTGCAGCTATTACCTGCTGCGGCCACTGCGCGACGCGATGGCACCAGCCGCAGGCTTCAACAACCTGGCCTGGCTGTTCACCGCGACATTCGTCGTGATGCTCGCACTGGCTCCATTCTTCGGGATGCTGGTGGCGCGTGTGCGCAAGCAGTTCCTGCTGCCGATCTCCTATGGTTTCTTCGCATTCAACCTGCTTATTTTCTACCTGTTGTTCAAGTTTGAGCCGGAGTCACGTTGGGTCGCGAGTGCTTTTTTCGTCTGGCTGTCCGTGTTCAACATGTTCGTCGTCTCCATATTCTGGAGCTTCATGGTGGACGTGTTCCGGGATGAGGAGGCCAAGCGACTGTTCGGCCCGATCGCGGCCGGTGGCGGCACCGGCGCAATCATCGGACCGCTGCTCACCCAGACTCTCGCCGAACGAATCGGCGTGGACGGCGTGGTCGGCCTGTCGATGCTGCTGCTGCTCGCGACGCTGCCGTGTATCCGCGGGCTGGCACGATGGGCCCAGGAGCGTCACGGTCACTTTGTCCTGCCGCCGACGGACCCTGAAGCGCGCATCGGCGGCTCCGCGCTCGCCGGCATGAAGCTGGTCGCGGATTCCCCTTACCTGCTGGGCGTGTTTGCGGTCATTGCCATCAGTTCTATTGCCGGCACCTTCATGTATTTTGAAGTTCAGCACATCGCCGCGGATGCATATCCCGAGATCGGTGCCCGGACGACGTTTTATGCCCGCCTCGATGTGGCAGTGAATGTACTCACATTCCTGTTCCAGGGATTTGTTGCTTCCTGGCTGATCCGGCGTTTTGAGCTCGGCGGTGCACTGCTGGCGATGCCGGCCATTGCGCTCGCATCCTTTGCCTGGCTGGCGGCAATGCCGCAGTTGATGCCGCTCGCAATCAGCCAGGTCATCCGCAGGGCAGGGGATTTCGGCATCGGCCGGCCCGCCAGGGAAATCCTTTTTACCGTTGTGGATCCCGAAACGAAGTACAAGGCCAAGAACTTCATCGACACCGTATTGCAGCGATTTGGGGACATGGTTGGCGGCTGGTTCCACCTGCTGCTGAGTTCGCTTGGCGTTGCCTTGGCAGGATTCGCCGTGCTGTGCGGCGCAGGCATGCTGGCGGTGGCGTTCATCGTGACCTGGCTCGGCCGCGAATTTGCGCGCCGCGAAGAAGAGTTGGGCGCTAAGTGAGAACCCTGCGGTCCCATTGCCTGTGCACGATGGGGGATCACGAATATATACGCGACGAACCGCAATCCAGCGCTGGTTTGCCTCGCTCTGAAGCTAGGGTGCTCTCCCTAGGCTCGACCCGGATACTAGCGACATCGGTTGAACCCGAATATCGGAAGGAGCCTGTTGTGATCCAGAATTTCAAGACGATCCTGAATGCCCATGTCGCCGCGTTCGAGACCACCCGCCGGGAAGCTGGCAAGGTCATCGAGCTTGCGATCAAGAAGAGCCATAAGCTCCGTGAGCGCGCCCGCAATCAGGCGGACGGCGTTGTTGAGAACCTCGCCGGAGCCGCTGACGATCAGCTGACCGCCTTCGAGCAGGGCGTGAGCCGCATGATCCGTCGCATCGGCCTGCCGACTGCGAAGGACGTCAATGCGCTGACGCGCCGCGTCGAAGCGCTGGCCACGCAGGTTGAGGCTCGCGCCCGCCAAGTGAAGAAGGCCGGTCGTCGTCCGGCCGCCAGGCGCGCCGCCTGATAGTGGCTCCGGGCCGCTGGTGTACGATGGGTCAATCCATCGTGTACCAGCGGTTCCATGCCCACGAGCCCCAAGTCCAGTTCCGGACGCCGCACTCGCCAACGAATACTCGACGTCACGCTGGGGCTCTATAACGCCCTCGGCGAGCCTAATGTCTCGACCTCGCTGATCGCCGCCGAACTCGGCATCAGCGCCGGCAATCTCCACTACCACTTCCGCAGGAAAGACGAGCTCTCCGCCGCACTTCTCGAGCAGTTCGTTGCTGAGCTCGACGGCTTGCTACCGCCTGTGGGCTGGCGTGCCGACAATGTCGAGGATGTCTGGTTCCTGCTGCACCTGATCCTCGAGGCGTTGTGGCGCTACCGGTTCCTGTTCCGCGACTTGAGCGGCATCATGGCCCGCGACCGGCGCGCCGGCGCGCGACTCGCAACCGTCTTCGAACGCGCGGTCAAGGCCTCGCGCGGCATCTGCCTCGGGCTCGTCGAGCGGAACCTCATGGTCGCTACCGGGGTGGAAATCGACGCCCTCAGCACCAATATCTCGGTAGTGGCCCTTTACTGGCTGTCATTCGAGTCGGCGCGCCACCCGCGTCAGGATGCATCGGGCGCCGGGATGGCGCAGGGCGTATATCAGGTCCTGATGCTGGTCGCGCCATTTCTGCAGCCGGAAGGTCGGCTGCACCTCGAGCAGTTGGCGCAGGAGTACTTGTCGAGGGAATAGGACGGCTAATGACTGAAGCTGTCGCCCGTTCCGAAAAGATCCGGGAACGCATGGTCCGCGAGCAGATCGCGGCGCGCGGCGTGCGGGATCCACGGGTCCTGGCGGCGATGCGCCGCGTGCCGCGCGAGAAGTTCCTGCGCGAGAGTCTCGAGGAGTTTGCCTACCAGGACACGCCGCTGCCGATCGAATCGGACCAGACGATTTCGCAGCCATACGTCGTCGCCTACATGACCGAGTGCCTGCGCCTCAAGGGAGGCGAGCGGGTGCTGGAGATCGGCACCGGATCTGGTTATGCCGCCGCCGTGCTCGGTGAAATTGCCGCGGAGGTCTACACGGTGGAGCGCTACGCCAACCTGGCTGAAAGCGCTGCCGAACGGCTGGCTCGACTCGGATATGCGAATGTTCATGTGCTGCACGGCGACGGCACGCTGGGCTGGCCGGAACACGCACCCTACGATGCCATCCTGGTCGCCGCCGGTGGCCCCGAAGTGCCCCCATCGCTGCGCCAGCAGCTCGCGATCGGCGGTCGCCTGGTCATTCCCGTCGGCCCGACCGCGCGTTCACAGCAGATTGTCCGCATCACCCGTATTGCAGAACACCGCTTTGAGGAAGACGAACTCATCGCAGTCGCCTTCGTTCCGTTGATCGGTCAGGAGGGCTGGCAGGAAGGTGCGGAACGCCCGACCCGGGACCGTGTCATTCCATTGCAACCGAAGCCTGTCCGACCGCTTTCGTCACTTCTGGCGGACGCCTGCGAACCATTCGGCGAGATCGAGTCGGCGGATCTTGGCGCGCTCATGGAACGCATCGGCGACGCCCGCGTCGTCCTGCTGGGCGAGGCCACGCATGGCACGAGCGAGTTCTACCGCATGCGCGCGCGAATCACCCGTGAACTCATCCAGCGCAAACGATTTACGATCGTCGCCGCCGAAGCGGATTGGCCCGATGCGGCGCGAATCGACCACTACATCCGGTATCTCGAGCATCCGGCCCCGGACTGGATTGCCTTCACCCGCTTCCCGACCTGGATGTGGCGCAACCAGGAGGTGCGCGAACTGGTCGACTGGCTGCGCGATCACAATAGCGCCGTGTCCGCCGAACGCCGCGTCGGCTTTTACGGCCTCGATCTCTACAGCCTGTTCACATCGATTTCCGCGGTACTTACCTACCTCGAAGAGGTCGACCCGAGGACCGCAGAGATCGCACGCCACCGCTATGCCTGTCTCTCGCCCTGGGAATCCGATCCGGCCACGTACGGCTATGCGGCGCTGACCGAGCGTTACCGCTCCTGCGAGAGCGACGTCGTGCGCATGCTGCAGGAACTCCTGGCGCGGCGCCTGCATTACCTTGGCGCCGACGGTGAACGCTATTTCGACGCCGTCCAGAATGCACGCCTGGTGGAGCAGGCCGAACGCTACTACCGACTCATGTACTACGGCGGCGCGGTATCGTGGAATCACCGCGATACCCACATGTTCGAGACACTCAAGCGCGTCATGGAAGCTCGTGGCGCAGGCTCCAAGGCGGTAGTCTGGGCGCATAACTCACATGTGGGCGACGCCACGGCAACCGAAATGGGAGCACGCGGAGAACTGAACATCGGTCAGCTCTGCCGCCAGGAATTCCGGACCGCGGTTTACGCCATTGGTTTCGGCACCGACCACGGCACCGTGGCGGCGGCGAGCGACTGGGGCGCGGCGATGGAGATCAAGCAGGTCCGCCCCTCGATCCTGCGCAGCTACGAGCAACTCTGCCACTCAACGGGTATTCCCCGGTTTCTGATCGGACTGCGCACAGAAGGGGAACTGCGTGACGGGCTGCTGGAGCCGCAACTCGA
>Ga0315278_10002349_pt1 | contig 16849 bp, 11 predicted proteins | sample YL17G06_0_MG_FD_203880 | JGI IMG/M metagenome (GOLD analysis project Ga0315278, IMG submission 203880) | Sediment microbial communities from Yellowstone Lake, YNP, Wyoming, USA - YL17G06_0 | ecosystem: Environmental > Aquatic > Freshwater > Lake > Sediment | place: USA: Wyoming | collected... | reverse complement strand
CAGCCCTTGACGACCGGAATCATGAGGTCGACGAACGCCTGGTTGCGCGCGCGCTCCGCTTTGTCCGGATGACGATGCGCCTTGTCGATCCCGGCGGCGGTCACGTAAGCCAGCGCCCGGGCCGCTTCGGCCTGGGACTTCATGCTCATCAGCATGCGCCGCACGTCCGGGTGGCGGATGATCGGGGCGGGCTTCGAGCCACTACCCCCGAGCTCCCGGCTCTGCACCCGGTCTTTCGCGTACGCGAGGGCCTTCTGGTAGGCGCGCTCGCTCACCGCCACACCTTCCATCCCGACCGCGAAGCGCGCCGCGTTCATCATGATGAACATGTACTCGAGGCCGTGATTCTCCTCGCCGACGAGGGTGCCGATCGCGCCATTTTTGTCCCCGTAGGCCATGACGGCCGTCGGGCTCGCGTGGATCCCGAGCTTGTGCTCGATCGACACGCAGCGCACGTCGTTGCGTTCGCCGGGCGTGCCGTCGGCCTGCGGGAGGAACTTCGGGACGACGAAGAGCGAGATGCCCTTCACGCCCTCGGGTGCGTCGGGCGTGCGCGCAAGCACGAGGTGGATGATGTTCTCGGCGAGGTCGTGCTCGCCGTACGTGATGAAGATCTTCTGGCCGAAGATCCGGTAGTGATCGCCCGCACGCACCGCTTTCGTCTTCACCTGCGCGAGATCGGAGCCCGCCTGCGGCTCGGTCAGGTTCATCGTGCCGGTCCAGGTGCCCGCCACCATCTTCGGCAGGTACGCCCGCTTCTGCTCGTCCGAGCCGCGCAGCAGCAGCGCCTCGATCGCCCCCCCGGTGAGCAGCGGGCACAGCGAGAAGGACAGGTTCGCCGACTTCCACATCTCCATCACCGGCGCGGCGACGAGCTTCGGCAGGCCCTGACCGCCGTACTCCGGCGGAAACTGCAGCGCGTTCCACCCGCCCTCGACGAACTGTTGGTAGGCCGCGCGAAAGCCCTTCGGGGTCGTGACCTCGCCGTCGCGCCACGCCGAGCCTTCCTGGTCGCCGGACCAGTTGATCGGCGCCAGCACTTCCCCGCAGAACCGCCCGCTCTCGGTGAGAATCTGCTCGACGAGGTCCGGCGTGGCGTCGCCAAAGCCCGGCAGCGCGGCGACCTCGTCGAGGCCGGCCAGCTCGTGCAGCACGAACTGCATGTCGCGCAGGGGGGCGATGTAGTCGCTCATCGTGCGCTCCGATTCATCGCTGGCGAGCGCTCGTTCACCCGAGCGCCTGCGCGAGCTCCGGCATGATCTTGAAGAGGTCCCCGACGATGCCGTAGTCGGCGACCTGGAAGATCGGCGCCTCCTCGTCCTTGTTGATCGCCACGATCACGCGGCTGTCCTTCATCCCGGCCAGGTGCTGGATCGCGCCGGAGATGCCCACCGCGATGTAGAGCTCGGGCGCGACGATCTTGCCGGTCTGCCCCACCTGCCAGTCGTTCGGCACGAAGCCCGCATCCACCGCGGCCCGGCTCGCGCCCATCGCCGCGTTCAGCTTGTCGGCGATCGGCTCGAGCAGCTTGAAGTTCTCTCCGGAGCCCATGCCGCGCCCGCCGGAGATGATCACGCGCGCCGCGGTGAGCTCGGGGCGCTCGCTCTTGGTGAGCTCGCGCCCCAGCATCGTGGTCAGCCCCGCATCGGGTCCGGCGGCGAGCTTCTCGACCGCCGCGCTCCCGCCGGTCGCCGCGACGGCGTCGAAACCGGTCGAGCGCACCGTGATCACCTTGATGGCGTCCCTGGACTGCACGGTGGCCAGGGCATTGCCCGCATAGATCGGCCGCACGAAAGTGTCGGGTGACTTGACCGCAACAATGTCGGAGATCTGCGCCACATCCAGGAGCGCCGCCACGCGCGGCCCCAGGTTCTTCCCGAAGGTGGTCGCCGGCAGCAGCACGTGGCCATAGTCCTTGGCGAGCTGGATGACGAGCAGCGCGAGGCTCTCGGCCAGTTCGTCCTTGTAATGGGCCGCATCGGCAAGGAGCACCTTGGCGACGCCCGCCGCCTGAGCGGCGGCTTGGGCGACCGCTTCGCACCCGGCGCCCACGACGAGGACGTGCACCTCGCCGCCGATCGCCTGCGCCGCGCCGAGCGTGTGGAGGGTCGATCCCTTGAGGTGGGTGTTGTCGTGTTCCGCGATGACGAGGATGGGCATGGTTCTCTCTGCTCTCTGGATCCCGGCGTTCGCCGGGAGGATCTGAAGGTGCGCGGTCGCGCCGTGCGACGTCAGATCACCTTTGCTTCGTTCTTGAGCTTCTCGACCAGCGCCTTGGCATCGGCCACTTTTACCCCCCCCTTGCGTTTGACCGGCTCCTCGACCTTGAGCGTGGTCAGGCGCGGGGCGACGTCCACCCCGAGCGCCTCCGGTTTCAGAATCTCCAGGGGCTTCTTCTTCGCCTTCATGATGTTCGGCAGCGTCACGTAGCGCGCTTCGTTCAGGCGCAGATCGACGGTGATCACGGCCGGGAGCTGCATCGCCACCGTCTCCAGGCCACCGTCCACCTCGCGCACGACCTCGGCCTTGCCGTCCGTGATCTTCACCTTGGACGCGAACGTCGCCTGCGGCCAGCCGAGCAGCGCCGCCAGCATCTGGCCGGTCTGGTTCGCGTCGTCGTCGATCGCCTGCTTGCCGAGGAGCGCGAGCTGCGGATTCTCCCGCGCCGCGATCGCCTTCAGAAGCTTCGCGACCGCGAGCGGCTGGAGCTCGACATCGGTCTCGACCAGGATGGCGCGGTCGGCGCCGAGCGCCAGCGCCGTGCGCAGCGTCTCCTGGCAGGCGGTGACGCCGCAGGACACGACGATCACCTCGGTCGCCACGCCGGCCTCCCTGAGCCGCACCGCTTCCTCCACGGCGATCTCGTCGAACGGATTCATGGACATCTTGACATTGGCCAGCTCGACTCCGGTGCCGTCCGCCTTTACGCGGACTTTCACGTTGTAGTCGACGACGCGCTTGATCGAAACGAGAACTTTCATCGGGTGCTCTCGGGAGGGAACGGTGGATTTTATCGGAAAGTCTGCAGCCGCCGGCGCTATTGCGGCAGCAGTCAGCGCTCCTGCCAGGTCGGGGGGCGTTTCTCGATGAACGCGTCCATCCCCTCGCGACCCTCCTCGTGCGCAAAGCTCGAGGCGATGACGTGGCCCGCCAGCTCGTAGGCGCGCTCGAGGCCCATCTCGAGCTGGTCGTAGAACGCCCGCTTGCCCGCGGCGATCGTGCCGCGCGGCTTCGAACCGATCTGCGTGGCGAGATCGAGCACCGCATCGTCGAGCTGGTCGGCCGGGACCACGCGGTTGACCAGCCCCCACTCCAACGCGCGCCGCGCGTCGACCATCTCGCCGGTCAGCAGCATCTCCATCGCGTGCTTGCGCGCCAGGTTACGGCCGATGGCGACCCCCGGGGTCGAGCAGAGGAAGCCCCAGGTCACGCCGGGCGCGGTGAACTTCGCGTTCTCCGAGGCCACCGCGAGATCGCACTGCGCGACGAGCTGGCAGCCCGCGGCAGCGGCCGCGCCCTGCACCCGCGCGATCACCGGCTGCGGCAGCCGCGTGATCGTGACCATCATCCGGCTGCACCGGCGGAACAGCCCCTCGATCTTCGTCTGCGTGCCGAGATCGCGGATCTCCTTGAGGTCGTGCCCGGCCGAGAAACCCTTGCCCGTCGAGGCGAGCACGACCACGCGCACGCTCTCGTCCTGCTCGATGCTGTCGAAAGCCGCCTGCAGCGCATCGATGACCTCGGAGGTCAGCAGGTTGTAGGACGCGGCACGATTCAGTGTCAGGGTGGTGATGCCGTCGCGGTCCTCGCGCAGGAGGACCGGTTCCGCGGGGTGTGGCTGCGTGCTCATTGCGGTTGCTCCGTCACTCGATTGCCGAAGTCGATTTCGCCTGCTGGCGCAGCATGAACTTCTGAATTTTACCGGTCGAAGTCTTCGGCAACGGGCCGAAGACGACGGCGCGCGGCACCTTGAAGCGCGCGAGCTGCGCACGGCAGTGCTCGACGATCTCCGTCTCGGTCGCGGTAGCACCGGGCTTGAGCTCGACGAACGCGCACGGCGTCTCGCCCCATCGGGGGTCGGGCTTTGCCACGACCGCGACGGCGAGCACCGCCGGGTGCCGGTAAATCACATCCTCGACCTCGATCGAGGAGATGTTCTCGCCGCCGGAGATGATGATGTCCTTGGCGCGGTCCTTGATCTTGATGTAACCGTCGGGCTGCAGCACCGCGAGGTCGCCCGAGTGGAACCAGCCGCCGGCGAACGCCTCCTGCGTCGCCTTTGGGTTCTTCAGGTAGCCCTTCATCGTCACATTGCCCCGGTACATGATCTCGCCCATCGTCTCGCCGTCCGCGGGCACCGGCTGCATCGTCGCCGGATCCATGACCGTGCACCCCTCCTCGAGCAGGTAACGCACGCCCTGCCGGCCGTTGCGCTCTGCGCGCTGGCCAAGCTCGAGCGCGGCCCATTCGTCGTGCTTTGCGCAGACGGTCGCCGGCCCGTAGACCTCGGTGAGGCCGTACACATGAGTGAGGTCGAATCCGATCCGCTCCATGCCTTCGATCATCGTCTGGGGCGGCGCCGCGCCGGCGACGAAGGCCGAGACCTTGTGCCCGATGCCCTCGCGCAGTCTCGGATCGGCGTTGATGAGCGTCGAGTGGACGATCGGCGCGCCGCAGTAATGCGAGACCTTGTGCTCCTTGATGAGCGGGAAGATCAGCGCAGGGTCGACGCGCCGCAGGCAGACGTTCGTGCCGGCGTTCGCCGCCATCGTCCACGGGAAGCACCAGCCATTGCAGTGGAACATCGGCAGGGTCCAGAGGTAGACCGCGTGCCGCGGCATGCTCCAGGTGAGGATGTTGCCGATGCCGTTCAGGTGCGCGCCGCGATGCGAGTACACGACGCCCTTCGGGTTGCCGGTGGTGCCCGAGGTGTAGTTGAGCGCGATCGCCTGCCACTCGTCGACCGGCGGCTGCCAGGCGAAAACCGCGTCGCCGCCCGCCAGGAGCGCCTCATAGTCGGTCTCGCCCAACCGGCTCCCGGGCCCGTCGTACTCCGGATCCTCGACGTCGATGACGACGAGCTTCCGGTCGAGCTTCTTCAGCGCCCCGGCGATCGTACCGGCGAACTCTCGATCGGTGATCAGGACCTTCGCTTCGCCGTGGCCGAGCATGAAGGCGATCGCATCGGCATCGAGCCGCGTGTTGAGGGTGTTGAGTACCGCGCCGGCCATCGGCACGCCAAAATGGCACTCGTACATCTCGGGCGTGTTCGCGAGCATCGTCGCGACGGTGTCGCCCGGGCCGATACCGCGCCGGGCGAGCGCGGACGCGAGCCGCCGGGCGCGGGCGTAGGTCTCGCTCCAGGTGAACCGCCGCGCGCCATGGATCACCGCGGTGCGGCGCGGGTACACGGACGCGCTCCACTCGATGAACGTGAGCGGCGTCAGCGGCGCGTGGTTGGCCGGGTTCCGGTCAAGATCCTGCTCGAAGGGATTGGGCTTTCCGGAGACCATGGCGCTTCGCTGCTGGTTGGGAATCTAGGACCGGAAAGTATAGTTCACCCCGCCCCGTCCACCGCCCATACCAGCTTGCCCTTGGACTCCTTCGCGATCGACTCGAGGATCCGGGCGTGCTCCGCCGCTTCCGCCGCGCTCGCGCGCAGGATCGCGAGCCGGGGACGCTCCCCGGTGTCCGCCGCCCGCGCCGCCGCGACCGGGCCCGCCGGGCCGTCGAGCTCGATCGCCAAGCTGTCCTGGCCGCGCGTCATCGCGAGATAGACCTCCGCGAGCAGCTGCGCGTCGAGGAGCGCGCCGTGCAGCGTGCGGTGGGAGTGATCGATCTGGTAGCGCTCGCACAGGGCGTCGAGCGAGTTCCGCTTGCCCGGGTGCAGCTCGCGGGCCTGGCGCAGCGTGTCGACGACCGTCGTGACGTGTTTCTCGATCGGCTCCAGCCGCGCCTTCCCGAACTCGGCGTTGAGGAACTCGACGTCGAACGCCGCGTTGTGAATGATCAGCTCGGCGCCCGCGACGTACTCGACGAATTCCTGCGCGATGTCGCCGAACCGCGGCTTGTCCTGCAGGAACTCGCTGGTGATGCCGTGCACGCGCAGTGCGCCCTCCTCGACCTCGCGCTCAGGGTTGAGGTAGCGGTGGAAATGATTGCCGGTCGGCCGGCGGTTCACCAACTCGATGCACCCGATCTCGATGATCCGGTCGCCCAGCCGCGCGTTCAGGCCGGTGGTCTCGGTGTCGAGGACGATCTGCCTCATGCGTGCGCGGGCGCGGCCGGTTCGGCATCGCTTGCCGCTTCTGCCGGACCGTGGTGCCGGCGTGCGAGCAAGGTGTAGACGGTGGGCACGACGAACAGCGTGAGGAGCGTGCCAAGGAGCAGCCCGCCGACGATGACCCAGCCGATCGGCTTCCGGCTCTCGGCGCCGGCGCCGTGCGCGAGCGCGAGCGGAATCGCGCCGAGCACCATCGCGCCGGTCGTCATCAGGATCGGCCGCAGGCGCAGCACCGCGGCCTCGACCACCGCGTCGCGAGCGCTCCGGCCCTGCCTCTGCACCTGGTTCGAGAACTCGACGATCAGAATGCCGTGCTTCGTGATCAGGCCGACGAGCGTGACCAGCCCGATCTGGCTGTAGACATTGAGCGTACCGCCGGACAGATAGAGCGCCGCGAGCGCGCCGGTCATCGACAGCGGCACCGTCAGCATGATGATGAACGGATCGCGAAAGCTCTCGAACTGCGCGGCCAGCACGAGATAGATGAAACCGAGCGCCAACAGGAAGGTGAAGTACAAGCCGGAAGCGGACACGCGGAACTCGCGCGAGATGCCGTTGTAGTCGAGTGCTGCGCCCGGCGGGAGCTCCTGCCGGACGAGCCCCTCCATGAACCCGAGCGCTTCGCCGAGGGAATAGCCCGGCGCGAGGGTCGCGGTGATCGAGGCCGAGCGCCGCTGGCCGAAGTGGTTCAGCTCGCGCGGGGCCACCGCGACCCGGGAGGTCACCAGGCTCGACAGCGGCACCATCGAGTCGTTGCGGCCGCGCACGAAGATATTGCTGATGTCCTCGGGGTTGGTGCGGTCCGCGGGCACCATCTGCACGATCACGTCGTACTGCTCCCCCGCCTGCTTGAAGCGCGTGACCTGCCGCCCGCCCAGCATCGTCTCGAGCGCCCGGCCGACCGCCTCCACCTGCACGCCGGCGTCCGCGGCGCGGTTGCGGTCGACCTGAACCTTGATCTCCGGCTTGTTGAGTTTCAGGTCGGTCTCGAGGTTCAGCAGGTTCGCGTTCTTCTGCGCCTGCGCCATCACGCGGTCGACAATCTTCTCGAGCTCTTCGTAGGACGACGAGCTCACGATGACGACCTCCACCGGCTTGGCCCGCGGGCTCTGTCCGAGCGACTGCGGCAGGATGGGAAACGCCATCACCCCGGGCAGCGCGAACAGCTTCGGACCGAGCTCGCGCTGGACGTCCACCGACTTGCGGTTGCGCTCGTCCCAGTCCGTAAGGCCGAGGAAGGAGATGCCTTGCGACACGACCGGATTGCCCGAGACGACGAAGTAGCGCTCCGCGTCCTTGGTCTTCGCATAGATCTGCTCGAGCTGCCGCCCGTAACGGTCGGTATAGTCGATCGTCGCACCCTCCGGCCCGACGAACACGCCGAGCACGACCCCGCGATCCTCGACGGGAGCGAGCTCTTGCTGCAGCAAATTGAACAGCAACACGCTCGCGCTCGCGACCCCCGCACCGACGACGAGCACCAGCCAGCGCGCACCCAGCGACGCCACCAGGGCACGCCGGTAGCCCTGCGTGAGTCCGGTCAGACCGCGCTCCACCACGTTGTACAGCCAGCCGTGCCGCGTTTCGTGGCGCAGGAGCTTCGAGCACATCATCGGGGACAGCGTGAGTGCGGTGAACCCGGACACGAGCACCGCACCGGCGAGGGTCAACGCGAACTCGATGAAGAGCTTCCCCGTCCGACCGGTCATGAACGCGATCGGGGCGTACACCGCCGCGAGCGTGAGTGTCATGGCGACCACCGCGAATCCGATCTCCTTCGATCCGACGAGCGCCGCCTTGAAGGGCGGCATGCCGTTTTCGACGTGCCGGAAGATGTTCTCGAGCATGACGATCGCGTCGTCCACGACCAGCCCGATCGCGAGCACCAGTGCGAGGAGAGTCAGCGTGTTGACGCTGAATCCGAAGAGAACCATCACCCCGAACGCCCCGACGAGCGACACCGGGATCGTCACGAGCGGGATCAGCGACGCCCGCACCGAGCGCAGGAACACGAAGATCACGAGCGCCACCAGCGCGATCGCCTCGCCGATGGTGCGCAGAACCGCCTTGATCGACCGATCGATGAACACCGACGAGTCGTACGCGATGCTCACCGCGACGCCTTCGGGCAGGTCCGCCAGCACCTTCGGCAGCTCCGCGCGAATCGCCTGCGACAGCTCGAGCGGGTTCGCGGTCGCCTGCTTGATCACGCCGAGCGCCACCGCCGGCTTGCCGTTGAACCGGACGATCGAGCGCTCGTCCTGGGCGCCGATTTCGACGCGCCCGAGCTCGCGGATGCGTACCGGGTAGTTGTTGACGTACTTCACGATCACGTCGTCGAACTGCCGCGGACGCGCCAGGTCGGTCTCCGCGATCACCGAGAACTCGCGCGTCCGGCTCTCGATCCGCCCGGCCGGAACCTCGACGTTCTGCCGCCGCAGTGCGTCTTCGACGTCGAGCGGGGTGAGGCGGTAGGCCGCCAGCTTGTTGCGGTCGAGCCAGATCCGCATCGAGTAGCGGCGCTCGCCGAACACCCGCACGTCGGCCGCGCCCGGCAGCGTCTGCAGGCGCGTCTTGACGAGGCGACTGGCGAAGTCGCTCACCTCGAGCGGCGAATAGCGATCACTCGAGAACGCGAGCCAGATGATCGGGTTGGCGTCGGCCTCCACCTTGGCGATCACCGGTTCCTCGATGTCGTCCGGCAGCCGCCCGCGCACGCGCGCCACGCGGTCGCGCACGTCGCTCGCGGCAGCGTCGGGGTTGCGCTCGAGGCGAAACCGGACGGTGATCTGGCTCGACTCGGCGCGGCTGATCGAGGTGAGCACGTCGACGCCCTCGATGCCCGCGAGGGAATCCTCGAGCGTCTTGGTTACGCGCGACTCGATGATCTCCGCACTCGCGCCGCGGTACTTCGTCTCCACCGTGACGACCGGCTCGTCGATCTTCGGGTACTCGCGCACCGGGAGCCGCTGGTAGCAGACGATGCCAAGCAGCACCACGACGAGGTTGATCACCGTCGCCAGGACGGGTCGGCGGATGCAAAGATCGGAGAGGACCATTTCAGCTGCCGGCTTTCCCGCCCGCGGCGGCGGGCCCGGCCGACGGCTGCTCCTGCTTCTCGGCGACCGGCGGTGCGGCCGGCTTGCCGCCCGGGCCGCTGACCGCGACCGACACCCCGTCGCGCAGCTTCAGCTGGCCCGCGGTGACCACCGTGTCATCGGGCGCGAGCCCCTCGACCACCTCGACCGTTCCGGCGCGCCGCGCGCCAGTCCGGATCTTCACCCGCTGCGCCTTGCCGTCCGACACGCGGTACACAAACTGATCCGGGCCGACGGGCACGAGCGCCTCCTCCGGCACCGTCAGCGCGTTCTGACGCTGCGACACGATCAATCGCGTACGCACGAACATGCCCGGCCGGAGCTGTCCGTCGCTGTTCCTCAAGCGCGCTCGCAGCAGCACCGCGCGCCCGGCCTGGTCGACGAGCGGATCGATCGCATCCACCGTGGCGAGGTACTTGCGCCCGGGAAGCGCGTCGCTCGCCATCTCCACTGCCTGGCCCCGCCGCAGCGCGGCGAGGATCTGCTCGGGAACCCGGAAGTCGACCTTGAGCGCGGAAATGTCCTCCAGCGTGACGAGGTCCTGGCCCTCCTTCACGTAGTCGCCGACGCTCACCTGCCGGATGCCGATGATGCCGCCGAACGGCGCCACGATCTTCGACTTCGCCAGGCGTGCCTCGGCGAGCTGGACGTTCGCCTGCGCCACGCGCAGCCCGTTGAGCGCCTGGTCTTTCGCGGTCGCGCTCACGAACTTTTGCTTCTCGAGCTCCTGCGTCCGCTGGTAGTTGCTCTCCGCGAGCGCAAGGTTGGCCCTGGCTTGCGCGAGCTCCGCCGCCGGTACGGCGTCGTCGAGCGCGACGATGATCTGGCCTTTCTGGACCGGCGCGCCCTCGGTGAAGTTCAGGCGCTCGATGCGCCCCGAGATCTCCGGGCGCACGACCACCGACTCGTTCGAGCGCAGCGTCCCGACGGCGTCGACGTCCTCCTGCATCGTGGCGGTCGCGACCTTCGCCACCTCCACGGTCACGGGCCCGCCCGGCCCCTTTGCGCCTGCTCCTGACCCGGGTGGACCGCCCGCCGCCCCCGGCCCGCGATTGGCGTAGTACGCGTACGCACCCAGCACCGCCAAGAGGATCAGCGGCAGGACGACGAACGGCCAGCGGCGCAGCGACATCGCGCCCCTATTTCGCGCCGGACATCGGTACCCCGCGGTTCGCGAGCGCGTCGGCGCGCTCGTTCTCCACGTGACCGGCGTGGCCGCGCACCCAGTGCCAGTGCACTTCGTGGCGCGCAGCCGCCGCCTCGAGCGCCTGCCAGAGATCGACGTTCTTCACCGGCTTGCGGTCCGCGGTCTTCCAGCCGCGCCGTTTCCAGTTGGGCAGCCACTCGGTGATGCCGTTCTTGACGTACTCCGAGTCGGTGTAGACCTCCACGCGCGAGCGACCCTTCAGCGCCTCGAGCGCGTGAATGACCGCGGTGAGTTCCATGCGATTGTTGGTGGTTGCGCGCTCGCCGCCGAACAGCTCGCGCTCGTGCGCCCCCGAGCGCAGCAGCGCGCCCCACCCGCCGGGACCGGGATTGCCTTTGCAGGCGCCGTCGGTGTAGATGCGGACGACGTCGGTCACGCTGCGAACGGCGTCACTCGCTCTCGGGTCCTGGCTCGCCCGCGCCGCCGACGATCAGCCGCAGGTGCCCCGCGGCGCGACGACCGTGCGCGACGTTCGCCTCCGGCGCGGGGTCGCGGCGCGCAACCGCAGCCAGCGCCCGCACCCTCGCGCCGCCGTTCTTCCACGCAGGAGTCACGAGGCGCATGCCCTGGACGCGCTTTATCGCGCGCACCACGTAGACGCCGCCGCAGATCGGCCACCAGCGGTTGCCCGCCTTCTCCATGAACGCGAAGCGCTGCAGCCACTTCGTCTGGTTCACCGGCGGCGCGTAGCAGCCGAAGCGCCCGCCGTTCAGCTCGAACCCGAGGAGCTTCAGCCAGTCGCGCAGCCGGAGCAGGCCGATGAAGTCGCCGCACCACGGGTACTCGGTACGCTTCCCCCACAGCTTCCGCTTGAGACCCCACAGGCTGACCGGATTGAACCCGGAGATGACGATCTGCCCTTCGGGCATCAGGACGCGCTCGGCCTCGCGGAGGATCTGGTGCGGGTCCGGGTCGAACTCCAGCGCGTGCGGGAGCACGACGAGGTCTACGCTCTGCGACGCGAGCGGAAGATGCCGCGGGTCGGCGCGCAGGCCGGAGCCGGCCGCGAGGCCCGCAGTGACACGCAACGCGATTCGGTTCGCGCGCAGGAAGTCGACCTCCGGGAGCCCGATCTGCAGCGCGTTGTAGCCGAAGACGTCCTCGACCGCACTGTCGAACTGCGCGCGCTCCCAGTCGCGCACGTACGCGCCCTTCGAGCTCTCGAACCACTCCGTCAGCGTTGCGGTTTCCAGCGGCTGCAATTCGATTCCTTCGCGGGCACTATCACCCGAACGCCTCGCATTATCGCGCAAACATGCGCTTCTGCGCCGGCGCGCCCTTTGCCTGCGGCGGGCACGTGGGCCTGAACCCGCAGCCGCATCGCGCTTCGACGCTGCCAGCCGGTGGCTCGGGTCCTGCGGTCGAACGATCCACGATTGCGAAGATGCGCTTGTCGCCGCGGTACCGCAGTGCACAGCGCGACGCGGATCCATGACAGTGGAATAGTGCTCGGGCGATGCCGCCAGGCGCGCACAACCGCCTGATTCTCCTTGACCGTCCAGCGGCGCGCTCCGTATCATCGCGCGAGTTTCGGGGAGGGCGAGTGAACTTCACGCACTCAGCGCGTAATCTGCCTGCGATCCTGCTGGCCCTCGCTGCAACGGCCGGGGCGCCCGCTCTCGCCATCGACTCATCGCTCCACGATCAGGCCGACCCGGCACTCGTTGCCCCGATCCCCGAGGTCGCCACCCGGGACGTGAACGGGCTCGAGGTGCGCGAGATCCGCGACCTCGGCACGCGCGGGGCGGAGCCGGCCGCGGGCCCCACCGACCTCTGGCAGCGCATCCGGGGCGGCTTCGCAATGCCCGACCTCACCGGACCGCTCGTGGTCCAGCGCCAGGCCTGGTACACGCAGCGGCCGGAGCAGATCCGGATCATCGTCGAGCGCAGCCGGCGCTATCTCTTCCACATCGTCGAGGAGCTCGAGCGCCGCGGCATGCCGACCGAGCTCGCGCTGTTGCCCATGGTCGAGAGCGCGTTCAATCCGATGGCTTACTCGCGCGCCCACGCCTCCGGCCTGTGGCAGTTCATCCCGTCGACCGGGCGCAACCACAACCTCGAGCAGAACTGGTGGTACGACGGGCGGCGCGACATCCTCGCCTCGACCGGCGCCGCACTCGACTACCTGCAGTCGCTATACGAGCAGTTCGGCGACTGGCGCCTGGCGCTCGCCGCGTACAACATGGGCGAGAACGGGCTGGCGCGCGCGATCGAGCGCAACCGGGCGCGAGGCAAGCCGGCCAACTACGAGTCCGTCGTGATCCCGACCGAGACGCGGCGCTACGTGCCGTCGCTGCAGGCGTTCAAGAACATCGTCGCGAATCCGGCCGCGTTTGGCATCGAGCTCGATCCCATCCCCAATACGCCCTACTTCGTCACCGTGGTGCTGACGCGCGACATCGACCTCAAGGTCGCTGCACAGCTCGCCGAGATGCCGGTGGAAGACCTGGTCGCCCTGAACCCGGCCCACAACCGGCCGGTCGTCACGGCCGCCGTGACGCCGCAGCTCGTGCTGCCGGCCGATCGCGCCGAGGTGTTTCTGCAGAACCTCGAGGGCCACGTGAAACCGCTGTCCTCGTGGCAGGTTTACACCGTCAAGTCCGGCGATCGGCTCGAGAAGCTCGCTGCGGAGTACGGCGTCACCGTCGAGCGGCTGCGTGCGGTGAACGGCATCCGGCCGAAGTCGGCGCCGACTGCCGGGCAGCAGTTGCTCGTCCCCGAGAAAGGCAGCGCTGCGGCGAGCGAGCCGCTGCCCCCGACCTTCACCCCGCCCGCCATAGCCACCGGTCGGGTGGTGCAATACCAGGTGAAGAAAGGCGACACGCTGTCATCGATCGCCCGCACCCTCGGCGCGAAGCTCACCGACGTGCGCGCCGCCAGCGGCGGTGATCAGCTCGCGATCGGCAAGACGCTGAGCATCGCAATCACTTCCACCGCGCCGCGTCCGACCAAGAGCGCCTCGAAGACTTCCAAGCCTGCTGCGACGAAGGCGACCGCGAACACGCCGCAGCCAGCCCAGCCGCCGACGCCCCCGCAGGTCGCGCGGCGATCGTCGGCGTCCTAACTCGATCCATCTCGGTAAAGCACACAGCTCACCTGGTGCGTCGCGCTCAGCTGCGCCGCCGCCGGATACGTCGTGCGGCAGTCGACCGTGGCGTGCGGGCAGCGCGGATGGAAGTGGCAGCCTGACGGGGGCGACACCGGCGAGGGCATCTCGCCCTCCACCTTTACCGTGTAGCGCTCGCCATCCAGTTTCGGCACCGCGGCAAGCAGCGCCTGTGTGTACGGGTGCCGCGGGCTGCCCAGCACCTCCGCGACCGTCCCGTGCTCCACGATCCGTCCGAGATACATCACCGCGACTTCGTCCGCGAGGTACTCGACGACGCCGATGTTGTGGGTGATGAAGAGATACGCGAGCCCCAGCTCCCGCTGCAGACGCTTCAGGAGGTTCAGGATCTGCGCTTGTACCGAGACGTCCAGCGCGCTCGTCGGCTCGTCGCACACGACCAGCTTCGGGTTCACGGTCAGGGCGCGCGCGATCGCGATGCGCTGGCGCTGACCGCCCGAGAACTCGTGCGGATAACGCCATTGCGCGTCCGCAGGCAGGCCCACGTGATCCAGCAGCTCGAGGATGCGGGCCGCGCGCGCCGGCCGCGACGCGAGTACGCCGAGCGCGGTCATCCCCTCCATCAGAATGTCGTGCACCCGCATGCGCGGGTTGAGCGATGCGTACGGATCCTGGAACACGATCTGGAAGTCCGCCCGGCGTTCACGTAGCGCCGCGCCGCTCAGGCGGGTGAGTTCCACGCCGCCGAACCGTACCTCGCCCGAACTGGGCCGGAAGAGCTGCAGGACGCTCTTTCCCACCGTCGTCTTCCCGCAGCCCGACTCCCCGACGAGTGCGAGCGTCCGGCCGGCGGGAATGGACAGTGACACACCGTCCACCGCCTTCACGTGGCCGACCGTGCGCTTGAGGATGCCTCTGCGAATCGGAAAATGGACCTTCAGGTCGCGCACCTCGAGCAGCGCCGGCGTATCGGCTTCGCCCCGAGGGCGAGTCTCCGCCGCAGGCCGCGCAGCGAGCGCAGGCGCGATCTCGCGCTCGCGGAGATGGCAGCGCACTACGTGCCCGTCGCCCACGCGAGTCCACCCCGGGGGTTCAATGCGGCAGCGCTCGAACACTTGCTCGCAGCGATCCGCGAACCGGCACCCGCGGAACACGCCGGCGAGCGAGGGCACCTGGCCGGGGATCACCTCGAGCGACGTACCCCGTGCCCCCGTGCCCGGCAGCGCCGCAAAGAGCTTGCGCGCGTACGGATGCTGCGGCGTGTGGAAAAACGCATCGCGCGGGCCGCTCTCGACGATCTGCCCCGCGTACATGACGGCGACGCGGTGCGCCATGCCGGCGACCACGCCAAGGTCATGCGTGATCAGCAGGATCGACATCCCGCGTTCGCGCTGCAGGCGCGCGAGCACGTCGAGCACCTGCGCCTGAATCGTCACGTCGAGCGCCGTCGTCGGCTCGTCGGCGATCAGCAGTTCGGGCTCTGCGGCGAGCGCGAGCGCGATCATGACGCGCTGCTTCATCCCGCCCGAAAGCTGGAACGGGTATTCGTCGAGTCGGCGCGCGCTGTCGGCAATGCCCACCGCGTCGAGCAGGGTCACCGCCTGTCTGCGCGCCGCCTCCCCGCGCAGGCCGACGTGCCGTTCCAGGACCTCGACGATCTGCCGGCCGACGGTCAGCACCGGATTGAGGCTCGTCGCCGGCTCCTGGAAGATCATCGCAACGCGCCCGCCGCGCACGTCGCGCATCCGCATCTCGGGCAGGGCGAGCAGGTCAGCGCCGTCCAGCCGTGCGGAGCCGCCCACCACCCGGCCCTGCTCCGGCAGGAGCCGCATCAGCGTGAGCGCGGTCATGCTCTTGCCGCAGCCGGACTCGCCGACGATCGCGAAGGTCTCGCCGCGCCCGATCTCGAGGTCCACGCCGTCGAGCGCGCGCACCACCTCGCCACCGCTCGCGTCGAGCGAGGTCCGGAGCCCTTCGGCCACGAGGAGCGCTGCGCTCATTGGGCTACCTTGTCGCTGCGCGCCAAGGATTCGCGCTTGACGTGAACACCGCGGGGCGGCCCGGCGCGCTCATGTCGATCTCCCCGCGTGCAGCGCGGGCGCGGCTCCGACGCGCACGCGCGGGTCGAACGCATCGCGCACCGCGTCGGCGAAGAGGTTCGCCGCCAGCACCAGAACGAACATGAAGATGAATGCCGCAGCGAGCGTCCACCAGACCATCGGCTCGCGCGCCATCTCGAGCCGGGCCGCATTGATCATCGTGCCGAAGCTGATCATCGACGGGTCCACCCCGACGCCGACGTACGAGAGCACCGCCTCGGCGAGCACGAGCCCGCTGAAGTCCATCACCAGCGTGATGAGCACGATGTGCATCACATTCGGCAGGAGGTGGCGCGTGATCACGCGGGCGTGCCGCACGCCTAATGCATGCGCCGCCTGGATGTACTCGAGCTCCCGCAGCTTCAGCGATTCGCCGCGCAGCAGCCGCGCAAGACCGGTCCAGGTCGTCACGCCGAGGATCGCGCACAGCAGCAGCAGCCGGAAGTCGGCGCGCTGCGCGGTGGTCGGGAAGAACTCCGGGTTCTTGTCGATGTAGACCTGCATTATCAGCACCGCCGCCGCGATCAGCAGGACGCCGGGAATCGAGTTGATCGTCGTGTAGAGGTACTGGATCGCATCGTCGATCCAGCCCTTGAAGTAGCCAGCCATGATCCCCAGCAGCACCGCGAACGGCAGCATCACCAGCGTGGTGAGCGTGCCGATGACGAGCCCGGTGCGGATGCTCTTGAGCGAGAGATAGAGAACGTCCTGCCCGACCTTGTCGGTGCCGAGCAAGTGATACCGCGCCGACAACAGGCCGGCCGGCACCGCGATCAGAAGGAGCGCCAGCAAGGTCAGGAGGATCGCGAGCCAGGGCACCTCGGTCTGCCGGCGGCGAACGGCCGCCCAGGTCGCGGCCAGCGTTGCGTGCCGTCGCCGCGCGAGCCACGCGGTGGCGAGCCACGCAGCGAGGCACCCGCCCGCGAAGGCGAGCGCAGCCCCCTGGAGCACCGTGACGATGAGGTCTCGCACGTGATCCGCCTCATGCTTCAGATGCGCTCCGCCGAAGCGCAGCCGCGGAAACTCGCGCACGACGCCGCCGCCGGGCAGCTCGGTCGTCTCCCTGGCGTACGCCCGCGTGGCGAGCGGCGCCGC
>Ga0315278_10002348_pt1 | contig 16853 bp, 14 predicted proteins | sample YL17G06_0_MG_FD_203880 | JGI IMG/M metagenome (GOLD analysis project Ga0315278, IMG submission 203880) | Sediment microbial communities from Yellowstone Lake, YNP, Wyoming, USA - YL17G06_0 | ecosystem: Environmental > Aquatic > Freshwater > Lake > Sediment | place: USA: Wyoming | collected... | reverse complement strand
GCTTCGTAACGTCGACGTCCCCTGGAGCATCGACGTGGCGATTCGGTGGCGGACGGGTGTGGTTACGCGTCATCGCGTGCGGCGGCCGGTGCGCCACCCGCAGACGACGCCAGCGGGAGCCGTCGCTCGCATTGGCGAGCTCGCCCAGGATCACATCGACCGCGAGATCGCCCGCATTCTGGACGAAGAGGGACACCGCAACGGCTACGGTAAGCCGTTCATTCCAGGCGCTGTCACCCACATCCGCCGACGTCGCGGATGGAAGAAACCACTGCGAGCCTCCTCGCAGACTTCGCCACATCGACAAACCTGAGGGGACTGGAGGGGAAGATGCGCAGAAAACGTGACAGGCTGCGCCACGAGACGCCGCGAGTTCGTAGTCCAGAGGCTACTACCCGTAGTAGCGCACGACGTGTTGACGACGGTCGGGGATCTGGCTGGTGATGGCTTGAATCCATTCGAGCGGATCGAGAACCAGCTCAGTCGCGCCGCTTCTCGGATCGGGCGGCGTGGTGATCCGGACACGGCCTTCGTTGTCGATCTCGATGGCGTCGATGCGGATCGGGGCCCGCGTCATGTAACGTACGAGCCTCTGCAGCGAAGGGTGGTCTTCGGCTTCGGCGGGCTCGTCTCGGTGCGCCGAGAACCCTGACCTCTGCCACGCCAGGAGACTTTTCAGGAACTCCTCCGAGAGGCGCCTGGCGCGGTAGAGCCGCCCGAGAACGAGGCGGCGAAAGATCTCTTCGACGGCGTTCGGGTCGATATCGGAAAGCGGCAGGAACTCGCCGGCCTCGGTGAGAGCGCCCTGAGTGGCGATCCTGTGGATGTGGGGGTGGAAATTCGCTCCGAAAGAGCCGAAGGTCTGGATCGAGGTGACGCAACCGGGTCCCACGTCCTTGCGTCCGAGCGCGGCCCGGAAGGTTTTGAGCAGAGCGTCGTAGGCGCTTCGCGAGAGGATGCCGAGCAGCTTTCGCTTGCGCTGGAAGAGAGCGCGAAGCGCTTTTGGAATCATGAGCGTCCACATCACGTGCGGCACCAGCGCGAAGACTTCTTCCACGAGTCGCTCGCCGAGGAGTGCGGCGCGCTTCGCCTGACACGACGCGCAGAAGTTTCTCGTCTGACATGAGAACGCGAGAAGATGCTCGCCCCGACACGAGGGACAACGGAGCCTGGCGAAACCTCCCAGGAGCCGTCCGCAAGCCAGGAACGCCTCGACGGTGGGCTCGACCACCGAGCGCAGGGGCCGAAGCGGGGTTCGAAGCGTTCGTCGTATGAATACAGGTAGCGGTCGAAGTGCTTGTCGAAGAGCTGGTAGAAAGCGGTGCGTTCGGGGTGGCGCGGACGGTAGACCCGGGGTCCCGTGAGATGCGTCCCGGAAGCGCGCTCGTGCTCGACGGCGCGGAGTCGCCCGAATTCTGGATCCGCATCGTGCACCACGACGTGCGCAGTGGACGGTTGCCGCTGCTGAAGCGGGGACCATGAAAAAACGGCTACCGGCTACCGGCTACCGGCTACCGCAAGAGACTCAAGAAGTCCTTGCCGGTAGCCGGTAGCCGGATTGCTTCACCGCCCTCTGCGCCCGAAGTGCAGGTAGAACGAGAGCGCGAAATAGTAGAGCGGAAACGCGAGCGAGCCGTAGACGAGAGCGGGGGAGGGCTCGGGTAGGCGAGCGAGCGCGACCATCAATGCCACGCCCCAGGCGAGTCCGAGCGCGATCGTCAGCGGCCGCAGAAACGGCTGGCGCGTCGGGTAGACGTAGCCGATCGGCACGAATACCAGGAGCGACAGCAGGGCGAGGGCGACGGCGTTCGCACTCGGTGGAGCGCCGAGCGCGTACATGTAGAAGACCGTGATGTTCCAGTACGACGGAAAGCCCGTGAAGAAGAAGTCTGCGGTCTTGGCCGCGCTCTGGCAGAAGCCGTAGGCGCTGGCGAGGAGTGGCAAGGCGGCGATCGCCACCGCCCAACGGTCGGGCAGGAGCTTCATCTCGACGGCGAAGAAGATCGGCACCAAGACGTAGTTCAGGTAGTCGACGATGTCGTCGAGCTTGCTGCCGTCGTAGGTCGGCACGACCTCTTTGACCCGTGCGGCGCGCGCCAGCGTGCCGTCGGACGAGTCGATGGCGAGCGCTGCCGCCATCCACAGAAACGCCGCCCGGGCGTCGCCGCGAACCATGGCGACGAGAGCCTCGAGCGCGATCACCGCGCCGAGGGCCGTGTAGAGATGCACGGACCACGCGAGGGCGCGCGAAGCCGCCGAGGAGCCGTTCATTCCCGCAACGCGTTCGGCTCGAAGAGCACCTGGACGACGTTGCCGTCCGGATCTTCGAGGTAGAGCGAGCAGCTGCCGTCGCGATGGCGACGCGGCGGCCGGACGACCGCGAGCGCGCGGCGCGACAGCGCGCGGGCGATCGCGAAGACGTGATCGGCGCTGTCGACGAAGAACCCGAGGTGATCGAGCGGCGATCCCTGCCAGGCACGCGGCTCGTGCGCGCGATGCAGCGCCAAATTGTCGCGGCCGCTCGACAGGTAGACGTTGTCGGCATCCGGCTGCCAGACGACGCGCATGCCGAACACGTCCTGGTAGAAGCGGACGGTCTCCTCGAGCTTCGAGACGTTGAGCGCCAGATGCGCGAGGCCGCGGGTCGCGATCGGCAGCTCCTTCTCCGTGAACTCGAGGATCGCCGCGGCGACCGCCTCGGGCGCCTCCATCGGGAACATGTGCGTCGTGGCGGGAAGCGTGCGCCGCTCGCCGTGGACGAGGCGGCCGACGGCGGCCTCCGCGTCGCTTTCGGAAAATGCGTCGCTCTCCGCGCCGCGCAGGACCAGGCCCGGCACCGTGAGTCGCTCGAGGGCTCCCCAAGTGTCGAAGCCAAGCTCCGGGGCCATGCGGAAGACCTGCGCTTCGATCGTCGGTGGACATCTCAGGCGCACGCCGCCGTCGTCGGCGGCGAAGCCGTGATCCACGTACAGGCGAAGCACGTCGTCGCGCCACTTCAGGAACGGGCCGCGCCCGCGGTAGCTCTCGAAGACCTCGTCGTGGCTCGCCCACACCGCGCGCCGCTTGCGGGCCGCGTTCGCCATCGGGTTGTCGGCGATCGACGGGTTGCGAAACTCGCGCGGAAACAGGATCGGATCGAGCAGCGCAACCGCGCGGAATAGGTCGGGCCGATCGGCTGCCGCTCCGGCCGTCGTCGTGCCGCCGAGCGAGTGGCCGACACCGAGCACCCGACCGAGCCCGAGCGCTTCGACGAACGCGACGAGATCGGCGATGAAGGTCGCCCAGCGATAGCCGTCGGGCGGCTTCTCGCTGTCGCCGTGTCCCCGGGCGTCGAGCGCGAATACGCGATAGCGGGTCGACAACGCCTCGGCGATCGGCGTCCACACCCATGCGTGAAAACCGGTCGCGTGGTGGAGAACCGCCGGCGGTCCAGTCCCGCCGTAGTCGAGATAGTGGAGGCGGACGCCGTTCACGGAGACGAAGCCGCTAGCCGGAGTTGGGCGAGCCATGAGCGCCGCTCCTGTTTAGCCGCGGCTCCGGGGCGAGGCAATCACGGGTTGAGATGGTCGTTGCGGGCTGGTAGCAGGTTCCCCTCGTGACGACTCTCGAGGGCATCTTCGGGCTCCGCGGGCATCGCGCCGTCGTCACCGGGGCGTCGAGCGGCCTCGGCGTGGATCTCGCCGAAGCGCTTGCGATCGCCGGCTGCGACGTAGCGCTGGTCGCCCGCCGTGCGGATCGCCTCGGCGAGGTCGCTCGCCGCCTCGAGCCGCACGGCATTCGCGCGATTTCCGTGCCGGGCGATCTCGCCGATCTGGCATCGATCCCGGCGATCTTCGAGCGCTGCGTGCAAGCGCTCGGGTCGATCGATATTCTCGTCAACAATGCGGGCTTTCTCGATTCGATGCGCGCGGAGAAGGCCACCGTGGAGCGTTGGTCCCGCATGCTCGACGTGAACCTCAGCGCCCCCTTCCTGCTCTGCCAGGAATTCGCCAAGCATCGCTTCGCACGAAGCGAGCCGGGGCGCATCGTCAACGTGGGCTCGATCTTCGGAGCGGTGGCCAGCTCGACTCCCGGCCTCGCGCCGTACGCGGCGACGAAGGGCGCGATCACCATGCTCACCCGCCAGTTGGCGATCGAATGGGGAAGCCGGGGCATCACCGTCAACGCACTGGCTCCGGGTTTTTTCCCGACCGAGCTGAACGTCAAGGATTTCGAGAGACCGGGTGTGCGCGAGCGCGTCGAGGCCTTCATCCCGCTCGGCCGGCTCGGTCGCCCGGGTGAGCTCGCCGCCGCGCTCCTCTTCCTGGTGTCGCCGACGGCGAGCTACGTAACCGGCTCGACCGTGTTCGTCGACGGCGGATACACGGCCTGGTGACGACGCCCGCGCGCCTCCTCGCGCCGGCTCTGTGGCTGATCGCCAGCGCGGGCCTGGCACAGACCGACTCTGCGTTCCCGCGCATCCGTTCGATCGTCATCGAGCACAAGTCGGTGTTCGGCCCCGAGGAGCGGCTGGACGAGATCCCCCATGTTCCCGACCTGACGTTCATCTTCCGCCTCGCGAACCTGCTGCACATCGAGACCAAGGAGGAGGTGATCCGCCGCGAGCTCTTGGTGCACGAGGGAGAGTTTGCCGATCCCTTCTTGATCGCCGAGTCGGAGCGCAACCTGCGAGCGCTGCCGTACATCCGGCAGGTGAAGATCTTGACGTCGCCGGCTCCCGAGGGACAAGTCGACCTGCACGTGCTCGCCCAGGATACCTGGACGACGCAGCCGCGCGCCTCGTTCAGCTCTGGAGGCGGCTCGCACCGCGCCAGCTTCGGGATCGTCGAGGACAACGTCCTCGGCTACGGGAAGAAGATCCGCCTGCTCTACCGCTCCGGAATCGACCGCGACTCGGCGCTCTTCGCGTACAGCGACCCGCGCGTGCTCGGCAGCCGCTGGGCGGCCGGCGGCGATTATCAAGATACGAGCGATGGCCACGTGGCAGAAGGAATTCTCGAGTACCCGTTTTACTCGCTCGACACGCCGTGGTCGGTCCGCGGCGGCTATTCGGAGCGGCGCGAGCGCGGCAAGGAGTTCGACCACTTCGGGAACGAGACCGCGAGCTTTCGGCGTACGCAGGAGGTCACCGCTCCGCGGATCGGGGCTCGCCTGGAGATGCTGTCCGATGCCGACGCCGTCTGGCGGGCGGGACCCTTCTACCGGAGGAACGAGGAGACGTTCTCCGACCTGTCGCCGACGACCGCTCCGCCCACGGATCTGCCGGTCAACCAGCGGCAGAGCGAGCCCGGAATCTTCGTGCACCGCGAAGTCGTGGACTACGTCCGCGAGCGGCATCTGAACCTCTTCGACAAGATCGAGGACCTCAACCTCGGCAACACGTTCGATGCCGAGATGGGCTATTCCTGGCGCGAGCTCGGTGCGCTGATCGACGAGCCGATCCTGAACGCCGCCGACCGCCAGGGCTTCGCCTTTGGCGAGGGTCGCAAGGCGTTCCTCTATACCCTCGTCACCGGTCGCTATAGCGACGGGGACGTGCGCAACGCGGTCGCCGAGGTCGAGGGGATCTCCTACTATCGCTTCCACTGGCTCTACGAGCACACGCTCGTGTCGCGGGTGAAGCTCGACCTCGGTCGTAATCTCGACCGCGACGTGCAGATCTTCCTCGGCAACTTCAACGGCCTGCGCGGCTTTGATACCCGCCAGTTCGCCGGCGAGAAGCGCTTCATCTTCAACCTCGAGGACCGACTGTTCTTCGTCAACGATCTCTTCCATCTGGTATCGCTCGGCGCGGTCGTCTTCTTCGACAGCGGATATGTCTGGGCGCCGAATCAGGGCGTCGACTTCCGGCGGCTGGCGACGAGCGCCGGGATCGGGCTTCGCGTCGATGCGCTGCGCGGCTCGGGTGAAGCGCTCTTTCGCATCGACCTTGCGTTCCCGATGACGGACGGTGGCTCGGGGCAGCACGGCCTCGGCGTCACGCTCGGGTCCGGCCAGGCGTTCGAGGCCTTCGATGGGCCCTTCGATCTGCAGAGCACGTCGGGACCGTGAGGCGCTCAGGAGGTTTCAGCAGCGCCGTGAAGCCGGCCGGAGTGCTCGTCCCGCGCCCCCACACTCAGCGCGCGCACTCGCGCGGCACGAGGAAGTAGAGCTCGCCCCGCGAGCTCATCGAGCCCGCTACGAGGCCCGCGGCGCCGCCGGTGCCGAAGAAGAGGTCGACTCGGCCCGGGCCGGCAATTGCCGCCCCGCTGTCTTGCGCCAGGACCAGGCGATGGAGCGGCCGCCGGCCGGCCGGCTGACCCGCGGAATCGACCAGCGGCGCCTCCGTCTCGACGTAGGCGAGCGTGCCGAGCGGGTAGAGCGAGACGTCGACCGCGATCGACCGTCCTGCGGTGAGCTTCACGCCGAGGCGGCCGATCGGCCCGTCGGCGACCTCGCGAAAGAAGACGTAGCGCTCGTTGTGAAACAGGATCTCGTCGCGCCGCTCGGGGTGCGCGCGCAGGAATGCCTGTATCGCCGGAGCGGTCGCCTGTCCCGCAAGGAGCGAGCCGTCGTCCACCAGCAGCCGGCCGATCGACGTGTACGGCTTGCCATTCGAGCCGGCGAAGCCGACGCGGAGCTCGGTGCCGTCCTCGAGGCGGAGGATTCCCGAGCCCTGCACCTGCAGGAAATACCGTGCGACCGGATCGTCGAGCCACGCAGTCTCGAGCCCTCGACCGTCGAGAACGTGATCCCCGTCGATCTCTCGCCGCGTGTAATAGGGAGCGAGCTTGCCGCCCGCGACCCGGCCGTAAATCGTGACGCCCGCCCATCCGTCCGCGAAATCGCCGAGCCGAATCTCGATGAGATCGTCGGGTCGGCGGTAGAGCGGATGAACGAAGGCTCCCTCGCGCCGTCTTCGGCCGTCGAGAATCGGCTCGAAGTAGCCCGTAAAGAGCGCTCCGCCCTCCCTGCCTCCAGAGCGGTAGAACTCGAAATGGGCGCGAACGTAATCGGCGAGATCCGTGTCCGGCAGCGAAGCCGCCTGACGCAGATCGCCGAGCGCGCGCGCCTGGTCGGCCGCCGAGCAGGAGACGGAGCCGATCCGCGTCGCGGCTTCGAGGTCGCGGTCGATCGCCGCGACGAGGGTGTCGCGACCCAGATCGTCGTCGATCTCCGGCGGCTCGACACGCACCAAGTCGGGTGTCGGCGTGGGCGGCGGCGTCGGCAGTGGCGGAGGGGCGGGGAGGGTGCGGCAGGAGGAGACAAGCAGGAGAAGCGCCGCCGCCCGCCGTCTCAGAAGCACGCCCCTGCGGCCGCGGCTGCGGCGCCCGTGCGCACGGGCACTCCGGCGCCCGGCAGGATCTGCTCGAGCGCGGAGAACAGCCGCAAGACCTTCTCGCGCCGGCTCGATTCCCCCATCAAGCCGATCCGCCAGATCTTCCCCTTGAACGCGCCGAGCCCGCCGCCGACCTCGATCGAGAACTCGTCGAGCAGCCGCCGGCGAAGACGTGCTTCGTCCTGCCCGACACCGAGCGGCGGCAGGAACACGCTGTTCAGCATCCACAGACGGCGCGGGGGTTCGACGACGAAGCGGAAGCCGAGCGCCTCGAGTCCGGCGGCGAGGGCCAAATGGTTCCGGCGATGACGCTCGAAGCGCGCCTCGAGGCCCTCCTCCACGACCAACCGCAGCGCCTCCGCGAGCGCGTAGTTCATCGAGATCGGCGCTGTATGGTGGTAGGCCCGCTCGGCGCCCCAGTATTTCTCGATCATCGTCAGATCGAGGTACCAGCTCTGCACTTTGGAGCGCCGGCGTCGGAGCGCTTCGAGCGCGCGTGGTCCGAACGTCACCGGAGCGAGACCGGGCGGGCAGGACAGGCACTTCTGCGTGCCGCTGTAGCAGGCGTCGATCTTCCAGCGGTCCACCTCGACCGGGCAGCCGCCGAGCGAGGTCACGGTGTCGACGACGAAGAGCGCGCCGGAGCGCTCGACGATCGGCGCGATCTCCTCGACGGGGCTCCAAGCGCCGGTCGACGTCTCGGCGTGGACCATCGCGACGAGCTTCGGCCGGCGCGCCTGCGCGAGCGCCTTTTCGACGTCCTCCGGCTCGACCGCGCGCCCCCACGGAATCTCGAAGGGAACCGCTCGAGCGCGACAACGCTCGACGATGTCGGTCATGCGCCGTCCGAACTCGCCGTTCACCATCACGACCGCCTCGTCGCCCTCCTCGAGGAGGTTCACGAGGCAGGTTTCCATGCCCGCGCTGCCCGTGCCCGAGACCGCGAAGGTGAGCTCGTTCTCGGTTTGGAACACGTGGCGAAGCAGCCGCTTCACTTCGTCCATGAGTGCGAGGAACGCCGGATCGAGGTGGCCGATCAGGGGCTGCGAGAGCGCTCGCAAGACGCGCGGATGCGCATCGCTCGGTCCTGGGCCGAGCAGTAAGCGGTTTGGAGGTTCGAAATTCGCAGCCATCCGCGCGGCTCCGACGAGCGGATCTATTTATGCTAGGAATCGTTGCGATGTCGATGCCCGGGAATCTCGTCGAAGAGATCTTCGCGATCGTCGGTGCCGAGGGAATCGTGCTCCGCGACGAGGAGCGGATGGTCTACGAGTGCGATGGGTATACGCTCGAGCGCTCGCGGCCGGAGCTCGTGGTGCTGCCGCGCTCGACCCGCGAGGTGGCCGCGGTCGTTCGCCTCTGCAGCCGCTCCGACGTCCGCTTCGTTCCGCGCGGCGCCGGCACCGGGCTCTCGGGCGGCTGCCTGCCGATCGGGGCGCCGGTGATGATCTGTCTGTCGCGCATGAATCGCATCGTGGCGATCGACGTCGAGAACCGCACCGCGCGCGTCGAAGCGGGGGTGGTCAATCGCGACGTCAGCGCGCGGGCGGCGGCGCATGGCCTCTACTATGCGCCCGATCCGTCGAGCCAGCCCGCCTGCACGATCGGCGGCAACGTGGCCGAGAATTCGGGCGGGCCACACACGCTCAAGTACGGCGTCACGACGAACCACGTGCTCTCGGTCGAGCTCGTTCGCCCCGACGGCGAGGTCGTCGAGCTCGGCGGGGCGCTCGACGATTGTCCGGGATACGATCTTCGCGGCGTGGTCATCGGTGCGGAGGGCACGTTCGGGATCGTCACGCAGGCGACACTCCGCCTGCTGCCGCTTCCCGAAGGGGCCAAGACCCTGCTCGCGGTCTTCGATCGCGTCGACGACGCGAGCGCGGCGGTCTCGGGGATCATCGCGCGGGGCATCGTCCCGGCCGCGCTCGAGATGATGGACGGGCTCATGGTGGAAGCCGTCGAGGCGGCGTACCACTTCGGATTCCCGAAAGACGCCGAGGCGGTGCTGATCATCGAGATCGATGGGCTGCGTGCCGGCTTCGAACGACAAACCGAGCGAATCGTCACCATCTGTCGCGAGCACGGCGCACGCGAGGTGCGGATCGCCGCCGACGAGGCCGAGCGGGCGCTGCTCTGGAAGAGCCGCAAGCGCGCGTTCGGCGCGGTCGGCCGGCTGGCTCCGAACTACTGCACGCAGGATGGCGTCGTGCCGCGCACCAAGCTGCCGGAGATCCTGCGCGTCATTCGATGCGTCGCCGACGAGCATCGCCTGCGCGTTGCCAACGTCTTTCACGCGGGTGACGGCAACATCCATCCGATCCTGCTCTACGACGAGCGCGACCGCAGCCAGGTCGAGCGCGTGCTCGCCGCGGGGCGGAAGATCCTCGAGGCGTGCGTCGCGCTCGGCGGCAGCCTGACGGGCGAGCACGGCATCGGCGTCGAGAAGATGGATCTCCTGCCGCTGCTCTTCTCCGAGGCCGATCTCGATCTCATGCGCCGCGTCCGGCGGGTCTTCGACCCGGAGCTCCGCTCGAACCCCCACAAGATCTTTCCCGCGGAGTCGGCCGGCGTCGCGGTGCGCGAGCCGCAGCGGCGGGCGGCGTTGTGAGCCTGTCTGTCCCAGTCGAGCGAGACTTCCTCGGCCTGTCGCGGCGGTTCCTCGACTTGCTCGGAGCCGACGGCCTCGGCTCGGAATCGGATCAGCGACACTTCGCGGTCGACGGCACCGAGCCCTCGTGGGTCGTGTTGCCCGGAGGGGCGAGCGAAACCGCCCAGGCGCTGCGCGTCTGCGCGGAGCACGACCTCGCGGTCATTCCGGCGGGGGCGGGCCTCCGTCTCGGCCGCGGGCTTCCGCCGGAGCGGCTTGACGTCGTGCTGTCGACGTCGCGCATGGATCGCATCGTCGCGCACGCGGCGGCCGACCTGACGCTCACCGTGGAGGCGGGCGCGACGCTCGCCGCGGTGAACGAGGCGTTACGTCCGTCCGGACAGTGGCTTCCCTTCGATCCACCGCTGCCGGCCGAGACGACGATCGGCGGCCTGATCGCCGCGCAGGCCTCGGGGCCGAGCCGTCAGGCCTTCGGCACCGTTCGCGACTGGCTTCTCGGCCTTGCCGCGGTGCTCGCCGACGGCACGCCCGTCAAGAGCGGCGGCCGGGTGGTAAAGAACGTGGCGGGCTACGATATTCACAAGCTCCTCGTCGGATCGTGCGGCACGCTCGCGGTGATCGTCGAGGCGACGTTCAAGCTGCAGCCCTTGCCGGAGGCGAAGCGGATCGTCTGCTTCGGCTCGCAGACCCTCGAGTCGCTCTGCCAACTCGCCCTCGCGCTCGCCGATTCGGTCGCCGCGCCGCAGCTTCTCGAGATCCTCGCGGGCTCGGATCGCCCGCCGACGCTGGTCGCGGGGTTTGCCGGCACGCGCGAGGAGGTGGACGACGCGGCGACACGCGCCGCGTCGATCGGCCGAGAACGATCGGTGGAGGAGTCGAGCGGGCCGATCGACGAAGCGGCCCTCCGAGCCTCACTCGACGGTGTAGAACGAGGCGGCGAGCCGTCCGTGGTCCTTCGGGTCGGCGTGCCGCGAAGCGCGCTCGGCCGCTGGCTTTCGTCTGCGCTCCGGGAATGCGATCGCGTCGCTGGCGACGTCGCCCTGCATGCACACGCAGGTGTCGGCGTGGCGCGCCTCCGTCTCGAAGCCGCGAAACGCGAACGCGTGCGCGAGGTCGTCGGCGGCCTCCGCAACGATGCCTGCGCCAGCGGCGGCTACCTCGTCGTCGACAGCGCGCCGAGCGCTTGGAAGAGCGAAGTGGACGTCTGGGGCCCGCCTCCCGCCGGTTTCGATCTCATGAAAGGACTCAAGGCCGCCTTCGATCCCCGCCGGCTTCTCAGCCCCGGGCGGTTCGTCGGCGGAGTGTGATTCGATGAGCCGGAGCGAGGACACACCGAAGATCGCGGCGCTCGATGAGTTCCTCGCGTGTGTGCACTGCGGGCTCTGCCTCTCTTCCTGCCCAACCTACATCGAGACCGGCGCGGAGGCCGACTCGCCGCGCGGGCGGATCTATCTCATGAAGGCGTTGGAGGAAGGACGAATCACCCTCACCGAGGGCGTCGTCCGCCATCTCGACCTCTGCCTCGGCTGTCGCGCCTGCGAAACGGCGTGCCCGTCGGGAGTCCATTACGGCGCGCTGATCGAGGGCGGGCGCCAGTACGTTGCGGCGCATGCACGCCGTGGCGGCGGCGAGCGCTGGAAGCGAGCGATGCTGGCGCGCTGGCTGCCCGATGCGATTCGGCTCGCGCCGGTGGCGGACGTCTTCCGTCTCGCCTCCCGGCTCGGCGTGCCGCGACTGGCCCGCCTTCGATGGGTGCCGCGGCCGCTTCGCCGTCTGCTCGCGCTGATGCCGGACGCCGTGCCGTCGCGCCGGCCACCCGCGATACTCGAGCCCGACGGTCCGCCGCGCGCCACGGTGGCGCTGCTCACGGGGTGCGTGAGCCAGGCGTTCTTCGCGCGCGTGAACGAGCTCACCGCGAAGCTGCTCGTCCTCGCGGGCTATCGCGTGGTCGTGCCGCGCGGGCAGACGTGCTGCGGAGCGTTGCTCGCGCATCTCGGTGAGCGTGACGAGGCCGAGCGCAGGGCCCGGCGCAACGTCAACGTGTTCCTGCGTGACGAGGCCGATTTCATCGTCTCCAATGCCGCCGGCTGCGGGGCGATGCTGCGCGAGTACGGGCGCTGGCTCGAGAACGATGCCACCTATGCGAAAGGCGCGCGCGACGTCGCCGCGAAGGCCCGCGACGTGAGCGAGCTTCTCGCTGCGGGCGCGCTGCCCGCGCCGAAGCACGAGGTGCGTACACGCGTCGCCTATCACGATGCCTGCCACCTCGCCCACGGCCAGGGGGTGCGCCGCGAGCCGCGCGCCCTGCTTCGCGGGATACCCGGCCTCGAGCTCGTGGAGATCGCGGACGGCGAGCTCTGCTGCGGCAGTGCCGGCACGTACAACCTGACCGAGCCGGGAATGGCGTGGCGCCTCGGGGAGCGCAAGGCGCAGGCGGTGCTCGACAGCGGCGCCGAGATCGTCGCGGCGGGAAACCCCGGCTGCATCCTGCAGATTCGCGCGGCGCTCCGTCTCCGCGGCCGCGAGCTTGCGGTCGTACACCCGGTCGAGCTGCTCGCCCGCGCCTACGGCCTCGGCTGACGGGAATAAAGGGACCCGCTCGCTCTATTTCGACGCGACGGGCCAAGGGGATTCGTGGAGGCGAACGCTTGGCCGGAACGCCTCAGTCTTCGCCTCGAATGCTTCGGAACGACGAAGCGCGCGGTCGGGTTTTTTGGGGCCCGCCGCCGGGGGGGAAAAACCCAACCCCACCCCCCCGCGCGCCGCCGCCCAACAACCCCCACAAGGGGGGTTGTGATCGGCCCGGACTCGGGTCGATCACAACCGACCGCAACCGCGCGGAGCGCGGACGCCAATCACCCACGAGATGGTCGATTGCTCTCCGCGCTTGCGCGCGGTGGCTGGATCTTCCGGTCGACCCGAGCACGGGCCGACCGGAAGATCCAGCGCTTCAGGAATGTCCAGCGCGTGTGGCCAAGACGGAGGCGAACGCTTGGCCGAAAAACCAGTCTTGCTTCAGTGAGACAGATGTTTTAAACGTTTGTATTGATGGGGCGATCGAACGAGGGCACCCGTCAGCGCCTGATCGCGGCGGCGAGCGAGCTCTTTGCCGAGCGTGGGTTCCACGCCACTACGGCGCGCGACATCGCTCGCCGTGCCGGGGTCAACCTGGCCGCCGGCCACTATCACTACGGCTCCAAGAAGGACCTCTACCTCGAGGTGCTCCGCGCGCAGTTTGCGACCATCCAGACCGTGCTCGAGCGGCGCGGCGGGACGCGGCCGGCGGCGGAAATCGACCGGCTCGACCGCGCCGCGCTCGCGGAGCTGCTGTTCACTCGTATCAAGGTGATGCTCGCCATGTTGATCGGACCTCCCCCGGGGCTGCACGGCGCGCTCATGCAGCGGGAGATGACGGATCCCAGCCAGGCGCTGCCGATGATCGTTGCCGAGTTCATCGATCCGATGATGGGCGAGACGGAGCAGATCGTCGCGCGGCTCATGCCGCGTCTCGGCCGGCGAGAGGTCGAGCGCTGCGCGATCAGCATCGTCTCCCAGGCGATCTTCTACCGGTTCGCGATGCCGGGGATCCTCCATCGCAAGCGCTGGAAGTCCTATCCGGCGGGCTTCGGTGCCGATCTGGCGCGGCACATCGCGAAATTCTCGCTGGGCGGCATGGAGCGCGTAGGCGCGCGACGAGCGGGGAGACGACGTGCGCGCTAGGAGCCTGCGTCACCGATCGCTCCCGTTGGTCGCGATCGCGGCTCCGGCCGGAGCATCCTGCCGAGCGAGCGCGGGCGTTCGGGCGGCGGTGGCGGCGATCGCCGTCGGCCTCGTCAGCTGCGCGTCGGTTGCGGAATTCCAGCGACCGAGCGGGGACGGCGGCTGGAGCGCGGCACGGCGGGCGGAGGAGCTCGGCGCGCTCGCTCGCCGCGCGGGCGTCGACTTCGGCGCCGCGGCCGAAGCGACTCCTCCCACGCCCCGGCCGCTCGATCTGGCGACGGCGGTCACGATGGCGGCGAAGGGCAACCGCCGGATCGCGATCTCCGAACGTCAGCTCCAGGGCGTCGCGGAACAGGTGCGGGACGTTCGCGGGCGGCTGCTGCCGAGCACGGTCGGGTCCGGACGCTACGCCTGGTATACCGACGCCTTGCGCAACGCCGTTCCGCTGCCCGCCGGCGTCGGTTCGCCGGGCGGGAGCTCCATCGAGATCCGTCCGGTCGATGTCGGCACTCTGAATGGCACGCTCACGCTCCCGCTCGACGTCAGCGGCGAGCTCCGCTATGCGCTGGCGGCCGCGCAGGCCGGCTATCGCGGCGAGCAGGCGCGCGTGTGGGCAACGACGCTCGACCAGCAGCTCGCCGTCGTGCGTGCCTATTTCCAGCTGCTGGAGAACGAGCGCCTGCGCGAGGTGACGGAGGCGAACGTGACGCTCGATCGCGAACAGCTCGCGAATTCGCAAGCGAAGTTCCAGAGCGGCCGGCTGACCAAGAACGAGCTCCTGGTCGTTCAGGTCGCGTTGCAGACCGATGAAGAGCAGCTGGAGCAACGCGCGCTGGCGATTGCGCAAGCGCGGTATGTGCTGAACCAGGCGATCGGGGCGGACGTGAACGCGCCGACCGAGCCCGCGGACGTCGCCGAGCGGCCGGTCGTACCGCCGGTCGAAGAGGCGCTGCGTGTCGCCTATGCGGACAATCCGGTTCTTCACTCGCTCGTCGAGGAGCAGCAGCGCCTGGAGGGGACGGCCCGCTCGCTCGTCCGTAGCCGCCTGCCGCGGCTCTCCGCCGGCGGCGCGATCGACTATTCCAACTCGCCGATCCTCGAGCCTCAAGACATCGGCTCGGGCTTCGTCGGGTTCAGCTGGGATCTCGGCGCCGACGGGCGGCGCGAGGCGCAGATTGCCGAGGCGAAGATCGCGGCCGAGCGGAATCGTCTGGAGATCGAACGGCAGCTGCGTGAGCTCGAGGCGCTGGTGCGCTCCACGCGCCAAGCGGCCGCCGAGCGCCTGGCCGCGCTCGCCACCGCGGAGACGGCCGTGGGCCAGGCGGAGGAGAACCTGCGCATCCGCCGGCAGCAGTTCGACGCCGGGCGCGCCTCGAGCGAGGACGTTCTCGACGCCCAGGCGCTCTTGTCCGCGCAGCGAGCCGTCGGTGCGAGCGCACTCTACCAGGCCCACGTTCGTTTGGCCGAGTTGCGGAGCTTGATGGGGCAGAGCACCGCATCCGAATCGAACCCGAGGTGAGCTCATGAACGCGAAATGGATCGTCGCCGGAGTCGTGCTCGCGGTCGCCGCGGCCGGCGGCTACCGTCACTGGGGACGCGATCGCCGGCCGGCCTACTACACGGGCTTCGTCGAAGGCGAGGAGCGGATCCTGCGCAGTGAAGTCTCGGGACGCGTGCTGGAAGTTCGCTTCGGCGAGGGAGCGAGGATCGACGCTGGCGCGGTGGTGGCGGTGCTCGACGGTCGCGACGTCGAGACGCAGATCGAGACCAAGAAGCGAGAAGTCTCGATGTATGAGGCGGAGATCCACACGCAAGCGGAGCGCGCCACGATGGTCGACAGCACCTCCAAGCGGGAGGTGAGCGCGCAGCGGGCCGAGCTCGATCAGGCGCAGGCGGCGCTCGTGCTCGCGGAGAAGACGTTCATGCGCGAGCACGCACTCCTCGAGACCGGGGCGAGCACCGCACAGCTTCTCGACGAGGCTCGCTCCAAGCGCGACCAGGCGCGAAGCGCCGTCGACCGGGCGCGGCAGATGCTCGCCCGCGCCGAGGCGTCGCTCACCAGCTCGACGATGGCCGAGAGCGATCTCGAGATGCTTCGCCGCAAGCGCGAGCTCGCGCTCGCTCAGCTCGCCGAGCTCGACGTGAAACACGCGAAATGCGAGATCCGCGCGCCGGCGGTCTCCACGGTCGTGCAGACACAATACGTGTGGCCGGGAGAGCTCGCGCAGCCCGGCACGGCGATCGTCTCCGTGATCGATCCGAGAGACAAGTACGTGCAGATCTACGTGCCGGTGGCCGAGGTCGAGCGCTTCCGCATCGGCCAGCGCGTCCAGATCGAGCTCGACAGTCGGCCGGGGCGAAGAGTCGCGGGCGAGGTGAGCTTCCTCGCCGACAAGGCGAACTTCACTCCCGAGAAGATCGAGACGCGGAGCGATCGCATGGGCCAGGTCTATCGCGCGAAGATCCGCATCCTGGAAGACGTCGAGAGCTTTCAGCCCGGGACCGAAGGCAATGTCTACATCGGGTGAGGGAATCCTCGTACTCCTGCGCGGCCTCGAGAAGCACTACGGTGCGAAGCGCGCTCTCGGCCCGATCGATCTCCTGCTCGATCGCTGCGAGATCGTCGGCGTGGTCGGTCCCGACGGAGCCGGGAAGACCACGCTGCTGCGCTCGATTGCCGGGCTTCTCGAGATCACCGCCGCCGACGCCCGCGTTCTCGGCCACGACCTCCGCGGCGACGTCACGGAGCTCAAGCGCGAGATCGGCTACGTGCCGCAGGTGTTCAGCCTGCATCGCGATCTCTCCGTGATCGAGAACCTCCGCTTCACGGGCCGTCTCCACCGCTTGGCAGCCGAGGAATTCGATCGGCGCGCGGGCCGCCTGCTCGAGCGCACGGGACTGGCGCCGTTCGCCGAGCGGGCCGCCGGTGCCCTCTCCGGCGGCATGAAGCAGAAGCTGGCGATTGCCAACGCGCTGCTGGTAGAGCCACGGCTGCTCGTGCTCGATGAGCCGACCGCCGGCGTCGACGTCGTGGCACGCGGCGAGATCTGGACGATGCTCGAGGCGGAGAAGCATCGTTCGCTGGTGCTCATCGCCACGAGCTATCTCGACGAGGCCGCCTCCTGCGGCCGGCTCGCCTACCTCGACGGCGGGCGAGTCGTCGCGTTCGGGGCGCCGTCCGAGCTCTGCGCGCGCGCGTCGCTC
>Ga0315278_10002346_pt1 | contig 16856 bp, 18 predicted proteins | sample YL17G06_0_MG_FD_203880 | JGI IMG/M metagenome (GOLD analysis project Ga0315278, IMG submission 203880) | Sediment microbial communities from Yellowstone Lake, YNP, Wyoming, USA - YL17G06_0 | ecosystem: Environmental > Aquatic > Freshwater > Lake > Sediment | place: USA: Wyoming | collected... | reverse complement strand
CTCGTGGCGGCGTTGAAGCGAGTGTAGAGCGGGAGCGTGACAAGGAAGCCTGCGAGCGCGCCGACGAGCGCGAGCGACCGCGCGATGCGCGCGTTCTGGTCGCCGCCCGTCGCCATGACGACGATCCCGGCGATGATCGGCGCCCAGATCGCGAGACTCAGCCAGTAGGTCGTCGGTTCCATCCCGGCTACGTCCGCGTGAACAGTTCCAAGAAGCGCTGCCAGAACCAGGGCGCGAGCCAGTACGAGAGTGCGAGCGCCAGGCCAATGATCATGGTGAACGCGTACTGGTAGATGAAGCCGGTCTGGAGGCGCCGGACGATTCCCGCGAAGCTGCCGACCGCCCGCGCCGACCCGTTCACCAGCACCCCGTCGATGACGCCGACGTCGCCGCCCTTCCACAGACCGGTGCCCACCTTGACCGCGCCGTCCGCGAACACGCGCTGGTAGAAGTCGTCGAAGCCGTACTTGTTCTCGAGGATCCGCACGATGAATCCGAGCCGCTTGCGCACCACGCCCGGCAGGTCCGGTCGCAGGATGTACAGGTAGAACGCGGTGCCGATCCCGGCGAGCACGAGCCAGAACGGCAGCGAGGAAAACCCGTGGGTGATCATCCCGACGACCCCGTGAAAGCCGCTCGCCATCTCGGCAAGCCCCGGATGCGCAGGGGCGATCACGATCGAGTCGCCGAAGTAATCACCGAAGACGATCCGCCCGATCAGCCACCCGGCGCAAATCGACGGGATCGCGAGCAGGATCAGCGGCACGGTCACCACCGCGGGCGACTCGTGCGGCGCTTGATCTTGCCCATGGTGGCCGTGCCCGTGGTCGGCGTTCCCGTGCCCGCCCGCTGCATGACCCCCGGCGTGACCCCCGGCATGGCGGAAGCGCTCCTCGCCATGGAAGGCATAGAACACCAGCCGAAAGCTGTACAACGCAGTGACGAAGGCGGTCGCGAGCACGCACAGGTAGGCGAACGTCCCGCCGGGCACCACTGCGAGCCGCGCGGCATCGATGATCGCGTCCTTGGAGAAGAACCCGGCGAACGGCGGAAACGCCGCGTTTGCGAACGCGCCGATCAGCATGACCGCGTAGGTGATCGGCAGGTATTTCCGCAAGCCGCCCATCCGGCGCATGTCCTGCACGTGATGCAGGGCGATGATCACCGATCCGGCAGCGAGGAACAGCGCCGCCTTGAAGAACGCGTGGGTGAAGAGGTGGAACATCGCCGCCGGATAGGCCGAGGCCCCCAGCGCCACCGTCATGTAACCGAGCTGCGAAAGCGTCGAGTAGGCCACCACGCGCTTGATGTCGTAGACCACCACCGCGATGAGCGCCATGAAGAACGCGGTGATGCCGCCGATCACGATCATGAACGACAGCGCGGCCTCCGACAGCTCGAACAGGGGCGACATCCGCGCCACCATGAAGATGCCGGCGGTGACCATGGTCGCCGCGTGGATCAGGGCGGAGATCGGCGTCGGGCCCTCCATCGAGTCGGGCAGCCAGACGTGCAGCGGGAACTGCGCGCTCTTGCCCATCGCGCCGATGAAGAGGCAGATGCAGATCACCGAGACGAGAAGCCACGGCGTGCCCGGCAGGAGCTCGATCGTGTCGAGCGCGAGTTTCGGCGCCTGCGCGAAGACGTTGGCGTAGTCCAGCGTCCCGAAGTGGGCGAGGATGAGGGCGATCCCGAGCAGGAAACCAAAATCGCCGACCCGGTTTACCAGGAAGGCCTTCAGGTTGGCGTAGATCGCCGTTGGCCGCGTGTACCAGAACCCGATCAGCAGGTACGAGACCAGGCCCACCGCCTCCCAGCCGAAGAAGAGCTGCAGGAAGTTGTTCGCCATCACCAGCATCAGCATCGAGAAGGTGAAGAGCGAGATGTAGGAAAAGAACCGCTGGTAGCCGGGGTCCTCGGCCATGTAGCCAATGGTGTAGATGTGCACCATCAGCGACACGAACGTCACGACCACCATCATCAGAGCGGTGAGGCGGTCGATGAGGAACCCGATCTCGAAGCGCGTCCCGCCGGAGGTGAGCCAGGTGTAGGCCGTGCCGTTGAACACGTTGCCGTCCACGACGTCGGCGAGCACCATGCAGGAAGCGACGAACGCGATCGCCACGCCGGCGATCGTGACCGAGTGCGCACCGGCGCGGCCGATCAGGCGGCCGCCCAGGCCGGCGATGATCGCCGCGAAGAGCGGCGCGAGCGGAATGATCAGGTAAATGGTCTTCATGCGCCGCCCCTATCCCTTCAGCTGATCGAGGTCGTCGACGTTGATGGTGCGCAGGTTACGGAACAGCAGCACCAGGATCGCGAGGCCGATGGCCGACTCGGCCGCGGCGACCGTCAGAATGAAGAACACGAACACCTGGCCGCTCATGTCGCCGAGATATTGCGAGAAGGCGATGAAGTTCAGGTTGACGGCGAGCAGCATCAGCTCGATCGCCATGAGCAGGATGATCACGTTCTTCCGATTGAGGAAGATCCCCACGATGCTGAGGGCAAAGAGAATCGCGCTCAGCACGAGGAAGTGCGACAGCGAAAGCAAGCAATCTCCCCTTATCAGCAGGATGCGGGCTCCGGCAGTCCGGGGTCGCCGCCGCGCCGCGCTGACGCTGCGCCGCCGGGTGAACCCCGCAATCCGATCCCCGTTCCCTATTCCTTCTTCTCGGCCGGCATCGACACCAGGCGGACGCGGTCCTGCCGCTTCACCGCCACTTGCCGGGCCGGGTCCTGAAACTTCGTGTCCTTGCGGCGGCGCATGGTCAGCGTGATCGCCGCGACGATCGCCACCAGCAGGATCACGGCGGCGAGCTCGAACGGATACACGTAATCGGTGTAGAGCAGCCGGCCCAGCGCCTTGGTGTTGCTGTACCCCGGGCCGGGATCGGGCGGCATCGGCAGCGCCCCGCTCCAGTAGTACTTCGCCGCGACGACCAGCACCATCTCGAACACGATCAGCACGCCGACGGTCGCGCCGAGCGGGAGGTAGCGCCAGAAGCCCTCGCGCAGGCGATCGAGGTTGATGTCGAGCATCATGACCACGAACAGGAACAGCACCATCACCGCGCCGACGTAGACGAGCACCAGCGTGATCGCCAAAAACTCGGCGCGCAGCAGCAGCCAGATCTCCGCGGCGGTGAAGAACGCGAGGACGAGGAACAGCGCCGCGTGCACCGGATTGCGCGCCGTGATGACGCGCAGCCCGGCGAATACCAGGAGCGCGGCGAACACGTAGAAGATGACGAGCTCCAGGTTCATCTGAGCCTATCGATAGGCTGCATCCGCCGCCCGCGCCCTGGCGATCTCGGCCTCGTAACGGTCACCCACCGCGAGCAGCATCTCCTTCGTGTAGTACAGGTCGCCGCGCTCCTCGCCGTGGTACTCGAGGATGTGCGTCTCGACGATCGAGTCCACCGGGCAGGATTCTTCGCAGAAGCCGCAGAAGATGCATTTGGTCAGGTCGATGTCGTAGCGCGTCGTGCGGCGGGTCTTGTCCGCCCGCTCCGCCGTCTCGATCGTGATCGCGAGCGCCGGGCACACCGCCTCGCACAGCTTGCAGCCGATGCAGCGCTCCTCGCCGTTCGGATAGCGCCGCAGCGCGTGCAGCCCGCGGAAGCGCGGACTGGCCGGCGTCTTCTCCTCGGGAAACTGGATGGTGATCTTGCGCGCGAACAGATGTCGCCCGGTGACCGCGAGCCCCTTCACCAGCTCGAGGAGCAGGAAGGTCTTGAAGAAGTCGCGGATGCGCTCGACCATTGTCGCGCCTATACCCACGGGTTCCAGGGCGTCTGCATCCACGCCGCGATCAGTACCAGCCACACGATCGTCAGCGGAATGAACACCTTCCAGCCGAGCCGCATGATCTGATCGTAGCGGTAGCGCGGGAAAGTCGCGCGGAACCACAGGAAGCAGAAGAGCAGCGCGCCGACCTTGAGCACCAGCCACACGAACCCGGGCACCGCGTTGAAGACCACCGAGTCGATCGGCGGCAGCCAGCCGCCGAGGAACATGAGCGTGGCGAGCGCCGACACGAGGATCATGTTCGCGTACTCGCCGAGGAAGAACAGGGCGAACATCATGCCCGAGTACTCGACGTGGAAGCCCGCGACGAGCTCGGACTCGCCCTCGGCGACGTCAAACGGCGCGCGGTTGGTCTCGGCGACCGCCGAGATGAAATACACGAGGAACATCGGGAAGAGCGGCAGCCAGTTCCACGACAGGAAGTTCAACCCCGCGCCGGCGAAATAGCCCTTGCCCTGTCCGTTGACGATGTCCGAGAGGTTGAGGCTCTGCGACACCAGCAGCACGCACACCAGCGCGAACCCCATCGCGATCTCGTACGCGACGATCTGCGCCGCAGAGCGCATCGCGCCGAGAAACGCGTATTTCGAGTTCGACGCCCAGCCGGCGATGATCACGCCGTAGACGCCCATCGAGGTGATCGCCATCACGTACAGGAGGCCGGCGTTGATGTCGGCGAGAACGACCTCGGCGCTGAACGGAATAACGGCCCATGCCGCAAGCGCCGGCATCAGCGTGAGCATCGGCGCGAGAATGAAGAGGAACTTGTTCGCCCCCGACGGGATGATGAGCTCCTTGAACATGAGCTTCACCGCGTCGGCGATCGGCTGCAGCAGCCCGGCCGGACCCACGCGGTTCGGGCCGATGCGCACCTGCATGTACCCGATCACCTTGCGCTCGGCGAGCGTAAGATACGCCACGCAGCCGAACAGCGGCAGCGTGATCACGAGGATCAGCACCAGGGTCTTGACGAAGATCCAGATCGGCGGACCCCACTCCAGCCCGAAGACGGACGCGGAGTAACCCGCGAGCGTATCGAAGACCTCGGCCATCACGTCGCCCGCTCCACCGCGATCGTGTCGAACATCCCGCCGAGCCCGGCGGTCGCCGGATGCGCTGCCGCCAGCCGCACCACGCCGTCGGCGAGACGGTCGTCGCGCTCGATCGTGACCAGCGCCTCACCCCCGTCCTGCCGCACGCGCACGCGGGATCCGGCCGTCACGCCGAGTTTTCCGAGCAGCGTGCCGTTCGCGAAGGCGCGCGGGACCGACGCATCCACGGTCTGCTGCAGCGACTCCGCACGGCGCACCAGCGGGTCGGCGAAGTAGATGGGCACATCGGCCACCCGCTCGATCGCGCCGGATGCGGCCGCGGTGTTGATCGGGATCCCTTCGACCGCGTTCGAAAGCCGCGCCGACGCATCGCCGCCGGGACAGGCTTCGTCGCGCACCTGCTCGCTGCGGTCGTACTCGAACCCGCGTACCCCGAGCAGGTTGCCGAGCACCCGCAGCACCTTCCACGCCGGGCGCGCGTCGCCGCGGGGCTTGACGACCGCGTTAAAGCCCTGGAGGCGGCCCTCGGTGTTGACGAAGGTGCCAGCGGTCTCGGTGAAGGGCGCGATCGGCAGCAGCGCGTCGGCGTAGTCCGCCGCGGCGCCCCGGTAAGCGGCCAGCGCCACGACGAAGCCCGCTGCGTGCATCGCGGCGAGCGCCCGGCGCGGATGTTGCACGTCGAGCTCCGGCTCGACGTTCAGCAGCAGATAGGCGTTGCGCGGCTGGGCGAGCATCGCCGCCGCGTTCAGGCCGTTCGCACCGGGAACACAGTTCGCGATGTAGCCGCCAACGCTGTTCGCGGCCTCGCCGAGGAAGCCGAAGCGGGCGCCGGCGAGCTTCGCGGCCTCCTGCGCCAGCGCGTGGAGCTGGCTCGCGCGCGGGTGCTGCTGAGCGCTGTTACCCAGGAAGATGCCGGTGTCTTTTCCGGACGCGAGGCTCCTCGCCATCGCGTGCGCCGCATCGCTGACCGCGAGTCCCGCGACCGCAGCAGGGACCGCCGCGCCCTTCTCCTCGGCCAGCGCCCGGACCACCTGTCCGAGCGCTGCCGGCAGCTCACCCGGCCGGACGACCGTCTGGTGCGCGATCTTGATCGCGAGGTCGTCGCCCGCGACGTGCAGCACGCTCAACTGCTGCCCGCGCTTCGCCGCGTGCCGGAGGCGGCTCGCGAGGAGCGGATGGTCCTTGCGCAGGAACGATCCGACCACGAGCACGCGGTCGAGCGCACCGATGTCGGCGACCTTCATCCCCAGCCACGGCGCACCCTTGAGCTTACCGTCCGCGGCGAAGTCCGACTGGCGCAGGCGGAAGTCCACACTTTCGCTGCCCAGCCCGCGCACGAGCTTCTGCGCGAGGAACAACTCCTCGAGCGTCGCATGCGGCGAGACGAGCGCACCGAGTCCGGGGCCGCGCGCGCGCTTGAACCCCTCGGCGACGAACGCCAGCGCCTGTTCCCATCCGACCTCGAGCCAGCTGGCCGACGCACCCCGGCCGCCGGAGCGGATCAGCGGCTTCGTCAGCCGGTCGGCAGCGTTGAGGCCCTCGTAGGAAAACCGGTCCTTGTCGGAGAGCCAGCACTCATTGAGCGCCTCGTTCTCCAGCGGCACGACGCGCATGACCTGGTCGTTATGGACCTGCACGATCAGGTTCGCCCCCAGACCGTCGTGCGGGCTCACCGAGCGGCGCCGGCCGAGCTCCCACGTGCGGGCCGTGTAGCGGAACGGCTTCGAGGTGAGCGCGCCGACCGGGCAGACGTCGATCATGTTGCCGGACAGCTCGGAGGACACCGCGCTCCCGACGAACGACACGATCTCGGCGTGCTCGCCGCGGCCGATCATGCCGAGCTCCATCGCCCCGGCGATCTCCTGCCCGAAGCGCACGCAGCGGGTGCAGTGGATGCAGCGGGTCATCTCCTCGGCGGAGATGAGCGGGCCCATCGGCTTGGACGCCACCACCCGCTTCGGCTCGTCGTAGCTGGAGCCCGACCCGCCGTAGCCGACCGCGAGGTCTTGCAGCTGGCACTCGCCGCCCTGGTCGCAGATCGGGCAGTCGAGCGGGTGGTTGATGAGCAGCAGCTCCATCACGCCGCGCTGCGCCTGCTGCGCCGTGTCCGAGTGCGTCCACACCTTCATGCCGTCGGCGACGGGCGTCGCACAGGCCGGCAGCGGCTTCGGCGCCTTCTCGACCTGTACGAGGCACATGCGGCAGTTCGCCGCAATCGACAGCTTTTTGTGATAACAGAAGTGCGGGACGTAGATGCCGAGCTGGCTCGCGGCCTCCATGACCAGCGTGCCGGCCGGCACTTCGATCGGCTTGCCGTCGATCTCGAGCTTGGCCGTGGCGCTCATGCCACCCTTCTTTCGAGGGCTGCGTACGCGGGATCGTCCACCAGGCAGCGCTTGTGCTCGATGTGGTGCTCGAACTCGCTGCGGAAATGCTGGATGAAGCTCTTGACCGGCAACGCCGCCGCGTCGCCGAGCGCGCAGATCGTGCGGCCCGCAATGTTGTCGGCCACGCGCGTCAGCTGATCGAGGTCCTCCGGCCGGCCGCGCCCACTCTCGATGCGATGCACCATGCGGTAGAGCCAGCCGGTGCCCTCGCGGCACGGCGTGCACTGGCCGCACGATTCCTCGAAGTAGAAGTACGACAGGCGCTCGAGACAGCGGACCATGCAGCGCGTGTCGTCCATGATGATCACCGCGCCGGAGCCGAGCATGGACCCCGCCTTCGCGATCGAGTCGTAGTCCATGTCGGTCTGCAGCATCACGTGGCCGGGGAGCACCGGCATCGACGAGCCGCCGGGTATGCACGCCTTGAGCTTGCGCCCGCCGCACATGCCGCCCGCCATCTCGAGCAGCTCCGCGAACGGCGTGCCCAGCCGCACCTCGTAGTTGCCCGGTCGCTCGACGTCCCCCGACACGGAGAACAGCTTGGTGCCGCCGTTGTTCGGTCGGCCGAGCTCGAGGTACTTGTTGCCGCCGTTGACGATGATCCACGGGACGGCGGCGAAGGTCTCGGTGTTGTTGATCGTGGTCGGCTTGCCGTACAGCCCGTAGCTCGCCGGGAACGGCGGCTTGAAGCGCGGCTGGCCCCTCTTGCCCTCCAGCGACTCGAGGAGCGCCGTCTCCTCGCCGCAGATGTACGCGCCATAGCCGTGATGGGCGTGGAGTTGGAAGTCGAAACCGGAGCCGAGGAGGTTGGCGCCGATCAGGCCCGCGGCGCGCGCCTCCTCGAGCGCCTCCTCGAAGCGTTGGTAGGTCTCCCAGATCTCGCCGTGGATGTAGTTGTAGCCGACGCTCGCGCCGGTCGCGTAGCCCGCGATCGCCATGCCCTCGATCACGCTGTGCGGGTTATAGCGCAGGATGTCGCGGTCCTTGAACGTGCCCGGCTCGCCCTCGTCGGAGTTGCACACCATGTACTTCTGGCCGGCGAACGCGCGCGGCATGAAGCTCCATTTGAGGCCGGTCGGGAAGCCCGCGCCGCCGCGCCCGCGCAACGCCGATTTCCTGACCTCTGCGATCACGACGTCCGGCGGGATCTTCTCGGCGAGGATCTTCCGCAGCGCCTGGTAGCCGCCGCGCGCCTCGTAGTCTTTAAGGCGCCAGTTCGCGCCGTTGACGCCCTTCATGATGAGCGCATCCGGTCCGTACACGGCCGGGTCGAACGGCGGCCGGGCGGTGTTCATCGCGCGAGCTCCGCGAGGTACCGGTCGAGCGCTTCCGGCGTCATGAAACTCGCCATCTTCTTGTTGTTCACCAGCATCACCGGGGCATCCCCGCAGGCGCCGAAGCACTCCCCCTCCTTGAGGGTGAACATCCCGTCGGGCGTCGTCTCGTTGAGCTCGACTCCGAGCTTCTTCTTGAGGTGCGCCACTGCCTCGGTCGCGCCGCGCAGCGCGCACGGCAGGTTGGTGCACACGCACAGCTTGTACTTCCCCGCCGGCGCTAGGTCGTACATCGTGTAGAAGGTCGCCACTTCCTGGACCGCGACCGGCGGCATGCCGAGGTACTCGGCCACAAACGCCATGACCTCCGCGCCGAGATGGCCCTTCTCGTCCTGCGCGATGGCGAGCGCCGACATCACCGCCGAGTCCCGGCGGTCAGGCGGGTACTTCGCGATCTCGCGGTCGATCTTCCGGAGCGCTGCGGCGGACAGCATGGCGGGTCCCGCTACCGGTCGATCTCGCCGAACACGATGTCCAGCGTCCCGATGATCGCCACGGCATCGGCGATCATGTGGCCGCGCGCGAGCTCGTCCATCGCGGCGAGGTGCGGGAAGCCGGCGACGCGCAGCTTCATCCGGTAGGGCTTGTTCGCGCCGTCGGAGACGAAGTAGACGCCGAACTCGCCTTTGGGGTGCTCGACCGCCGCGTAGGTCTCGCCCGGCGGCACGTGGATCCCCTCGGTGAAGAGCTTGAAGTGGTGGATCAGCTCTTCCATGTTCGACTTCATCTCCACCCGCGAGGGTGGCGCGACCTTATGGTTGGCGGTGATCACCGGGCCCGGGTGCGCACGCAGCCATTCCACGCACTGCCGGACGATGCGGTTCGACTGGCGCATCTCCTCGATGCGGACCAGATAGCGGTCGTAGCAGTCGCCCTTCACGCCGACCGGGACGTCGAACTCCATCCGGTCGTAGACCTCGTAGGGCTGCTTCTTGCGCAGGTCCCAGGCGACGCCGGAGCCGCGCAGCATCGGCCCGGTACAGCCTAGCGCGAGCGCGCGCTCAGGCGACAGCACGCCGATGCCAACGGTGCGCTGCTTCCAGATGCGGTTGTCGGTGAGCAGGGTCTCGTACTCGTCGACGCGCGCCGGAAACCGCCGGGTGAAGTCATCGATGAAGTCGAGGAGGCTCCCCTGCCGGTTCTCGTTCATCTGCGCGGTCTCCTTCGCGCTGCGGAAGGAGGTGCGCATGTACTGCGGCATCGAGTCGGGCAGATCGCGGTAGACGCCGCCCGGGCGGTAGTAGGCCGCGTGCATCCGCGCGCCGGAGACCGCCTCGTAGCAATCGAGCAGGTCCTCCCGCTCGCGGAACGCATACAGGAACATCGTCATCGCGCCCACATCGAGCGCGTGCGTCCCGATCCACAACAGGTGGTTCAGGATGCGCGTGATCTCGTCGAACATCACGCGGATGTACTGCGCGCGCTCGGGCACGTCGACGCCGAGGAGCTTCTCGACCGCCATGCAGTAGGCGTGCTCGTTCATCATCATCGACACGTAGTCGAGCCGATCCATGTACGGCAGCGCCTGGATGTAGGTGCGGTGCTCGGCGAGCTTCTCGGTGGCGCGGTGGAGCAACCCGATGTGCGGGTCGGCGCGCATGATGACCTCGCCGTCCAGTTCGAGCACGAGGCGCAGCACGCCGTGGGCCGCCGGGTGCTGCGGACCAAAGTTCAGGGTGTAGTTCCGGATCTCGGCCATCGGTCAGTGCTTGGTTCCAAGATCGCCGTACCGGTCTTCGCGGATGATGCGGGGCGTGATCTCCCGCGGCTCGATCGTGACCGGCTGGTAGACCACCCGTCTCTGCTCCGGGTCGTAGCGCATCTCGACGTGGCCCGACACCGGGAAATCCTTGCGGAACGGATGCCCCACGAAGCCGTAGTCGGTGAGGATGCGGCGCAGGTCGGTATGACCGGCGAACACGATCCCGAAGAGATCGAACGCCTCGCGCTCGTACCAGTTGGCCGACGGCCAGACGCCGGTGACGGACGCGACCACGGGGAAGCCGTCGTCGGGCGCGAACGTGCGCACGCGCAAGCGCCAGTTGTGCGTCAGCGACAGGAGGTGCGAGACCACGGCGAAGCGCGGCCCTGCGGCCGGGCCCTCGCCGTAACCCGAGTAGTCGACGCCGCACAGATCGATCAGCTGCTCGAAGCGCAGATGCGGGTCGTCGCGCAGGACCTGGACGGCGGACAGGTAGTCCTCCGCCTTGACGACCACGGTAACCTCGCCGAGTGCGGTCACTATGCTCGCGATGCGCGCGCCAAGCGCCGTCGCGAGCCCCGCGTCGAGCCGTTCGAGCTTCGTCGTCATTCGCGGGACCGCGTCATCGGGCGATCGTGTTGGTGCGCCGGATCTTGTTCTGCAGCTGCACGATCCCGTACAGCAGCGCCTCCGCGGTCGGCGGGCAGCCCGGCACGTACACGTCGACCGGGACGATGCGGTCGCAGCCGCGCACCACCGAGTACGAGTAGTGGTAGTAGCCGCCGCCGTTCGCGCACGAGCCCATCGAGATGACCCAGCGCGGCTCGGACATCTGGTCGTAGACCTTGCGCAGCGCCGGCGCCATCTTGTTGCAGAGGGTGCCCGCCACGATCATCACGTCGGACTGGCGCGGGCTCGGCCGGAAGACGATGCCGAAGCGGTCGAGGTCGTAGCGCGCTGCGCCGGCGTGCATCATCTCGATCGCGCAGCAGGCGAGGCCGAACGTCATCGGCCACATCGAGCCGGTGCGCGTCCAGTTGATGAGCTTGTCCAGCTGGGTGGTGACGAAGCCTTCCTGGAGGGCGCCTTCTATTCCCATTCCAGGGCTCCTTTCTTCCACTCGTAGACGAACCCGACGACGAGGATCGCCAGGAAGATCATCATCGACCAGAAGCCGAACGCGCCGATCTCGTTCAGCGTCACCGCCCACGGAAAGAGGAACGCGATCTCGAGGTCGAACAGGATGAACAGGATCGCGACGAGGTAGTAGCGTACGTCGAACTTCATGCGCGCATCCTCGAACGCCTCGAAGCCGCACTCGTACGGGGAGAGCTTCTCGCTGTCCGGGCGGCGCGGCCCGAGGACCCACCCCACGCCGATCATGACGCCGCCGAAGGCGAACGCGACGATGATGAAGAGCAGAGTCGGGAAGTATTCGGCCAGCACGGTCTGATGTCGCGATTGCGTTCGGCGCTCCGGCTTCGGGCCGGCGCGCCGCTTGCCTTTCTATCCATTGGACCCAAACCAGCGGGCCCAAACCAGCGGGCCCAAACCAGCGGGCCCAAACCAGCGGGCTGGAGACAGCGCTGCGGCACCCGCCTCGGCCCCCGACGAATCACTATGGTGCCGACGGGGAGACTCGAACTCCCACAGCCTTGCGGCCACCAGCCCCTCAAGCTGGCGTGTCTACCAATTTCACCACGTCGGCGTCGCCGCGCCGGCCTGCCGCCCGCGCGAGCGGGGCGTATTCTACTTCGGAACCTCGCTCGCCCTCGACCCGGGCGTGTCGGTGCCGGCGGGCTTGGGCACTTCGCCCGCCGGCGCGCTCGGCCCCGCCGGCGCGGTCTGCACCTGATCCATGACGCTTCCGCCCGCCTTGGGCTTCAGGTTCGCAATGTACGCGAGCCCGAGGCTGGAGAAGAAAAACACCACCGCGAGGGCGGCGGTCGCGCGCGAGAGAAAATTGGCCGAGCCGGTGGCGCCGAAGAGACTGCCCGACGCGCCCGAGCCGAACGCCGCGCCGACGTCGGCGCCCTTGCCGTGCTGAAGCAGCACGAGCCCGATGATCCCCAGCGCCGCCGCAACGTGCACGATCAGCGTCAGTGTGAGCCAGATGTCCATGTCAGTTCTCCACGACACGAATGGGCCCAAGGAGGGTCGGGGCCCCTCCGCCCCAACCTACCGCTCCGCGACGCCCCCTGGTGCCCCCCGAAGTCGGGGAAAGCGATGCCTCCGGCATCAGTTTCATCCTAGTCTTCCTTTACCGCCGCCGCGCAGATGGCGACGAAGTCGTCCGCTGCCAGCGACGCACCGCCGATCAGCCCGCCATCGAGGTCGGGCTGCGCGAACAGCTCTGCTGCATTCGCCGGCTTCACGCTGCCGCCATACAGGATCGGAAGCGCCGCCGCCGTCGCCCGGTCCGCCGCGCCGATGCGCCGCCGGATGAACGCGTGCACCTCCTGCGCCTGCGCCGGGCTCGCCGTCCGCCCGGTCCCGATCGCCCAGACGGGCTCGTACGCGACGACCGCGCCCGCGAGTCCGGGCGCGCCGCCCGCACCGATTACCGCGGCAAGCTGGCGGCCGACCACCTCTTCCGTCGCACCGCGCTCCCGCTCCTCGAGCGTCTCGCCGACGCACAGGATCGGTACCAGCCCGGCCCGCCGCGCGGCAATGAATTTCGCTGCGACCCGGGTGTCGTCCTCGCCGTAGAGCGCGCGTCGCTCGGAGTGCCCGACGAGCGCGTAGCGGCAACCGAAGTCGCGCAGCATGCCGCCCGAAACCTCGCCGGTGTACGCACCCGTATCGTGCTCGCTCAATGTCTGCGCGCCCCAGGCGATCGAGCTGCCCTCGAGCGCCGCGGCGGCTTGCTGCAGATACGGGAACGGCACGCACACCACGATCGCCACCCCGGGTGCATGCCTTGCGCCCGCCTGCACCGCATCGAGGAGCCGCGCGTTCGTCGCGCGGCTCCCGTGCATCTTCCAATTTCCTGCGACGAGCCGGGTGCGCAAATCGACGAGTCCGCGAGTCCGTCCAAAACCATTGGATTGTACCGGCCCGGCGCCAAACCGGTCAATGAAAACCGTGGCTTAGCGAGGTGCCGACGCCCCTGCGAGCGCCTTGATTCGGATCACGATTGCGCCGCGCGCTTCCGGACCGAGTTGCGTGACGCGCTCCGCGACAACGATCGCGCGCATCGCGTCCGGTCCTATGGCGGGAACCGGATCGTTCCGGCGAGCTCTTGTCGCCGCCCTCGCTTGCCCGCATAGAAGGCGCGGATGCGGTCCAGGTCGGCCTCCGGCTCGCCGCTGAGCTCGAGCCACCCGCCAACCCCGACCTCGCGCCGCGCATAGTCGATGAATCCCAGGCCGAGCGGCACGCGCGCGGCGAGCGCGAGCCGGTAGAACCCGGTCTTCCAGTGATCGGTCTTCGCGCGCGTACCCTCCGGCGTGAACACGAGATGGAATTTTCTGCGCTGCGTGAACTCCTGCGCGAGTTGGCTGACGAAGCCGGTGGGCGCACGCCGGTTCACCGGAATCCCGCCGATCCGCCGCAGCCACGCGCCGAACGGCCCGCGGAACAGCGCGTCCTTGGCCGCGAAGTGGCAGCGCAGATCGATTGCCGCGCGCCCGAGCATCCCGACGACGAAGTCCCAGTTCGACGTGTGCGGGTACACGATGATTACCGACTGCGGCCACGGCGGCGGCACGAGCACCGCGTGCCATCCAATGAGCCGCAAGAGGGCGCCGGCGACGCGTCCGCCGACGCCCATTCGGAGCTCGCCGGTCGCCCCGGTCAAGACCGCGTCCCGGGCGGATCGACGCGCAGCCAGAACGTGACCGGCCCGTCGTTGACGAGTTGCACGCTCATGTGCGCGCCGAACTCGCCGGTCGCAACTTTCGGGTGCAGCGCGCCGGCGCGTTCGACCGCGTGTCCGTAGAGCGCGCGCCCTAGCTCCGGCTCGGCTGCGGGCGTGAAGCTCGGGCGGTTGCCGCTGCGCGTGTCGGCGGCGAGCGTGAACTGCGGAACGATCAGCAGCCCGCCGGCGACGTCGCGCACGCTGACGTTCATCTTGCCGGCATCGTCACCGAACATCCGGAAGCTCAGGATCCGCTCCACCAGCCGGCTCGCGCTCGACTCGTCGTCGCCGCGCTCGGCGCACACGAGCGCAAGCACCCCGGCACCGATCTCGCCGACGACGGCGCCGTCGACCACCACCCGGGCCTCGGACACGCGCTGCAGCAGGGCGATCACGCGATTCCCCGGAGCGGCCCGAACGCGGCGGCGCCCGTCAGCGCTTCGCCGCGGATCGCTCCCGGCCGTCCGCCTCGCAGAGCGCGACGACCTGGGCGAGGATCTTGTCGGCGGTGATGCGCGCCTCGTCCTCGAGCGGACGTGAATAGCCGACCGGAACACGCGGCGCGCCGAGGCGTCGCACCGGGATCTGCAGGGTCTCGGCCACCGTCGCGGCGATTTCGGCCCCGAACCCGCCCGCCTGAATCGCCTCGTGGGCGACGAGCAGGCGCCGCGTCTTCGCCGCCGATGCGAGCACGGCTTCGCGGTCCCACGGCCAGATGGTACGGAGATCGATCACTTCGACCGATAGGCCGCGCCGGGCCGCGGCCTCCGCGGCCTCGAGCGCCGCATGGACGGTGCGCGACCAGGTCACGAGCGTGGCGTCCCGGCCTTCGCGGCGGACCGCGGCGGTACCGAGCGGGACACGATGACCCTCGGGAACTTCGCCCTGCAGGCCCCAGAGCTCCTTGTGCTCCATGTAGACGACGGGATCGCCGCTTTCGAGTGCGGCGTGCAGGAGTGCGTAGTTGTCGGCCGGCGTCGCGGGCGTGACGACCACCAGGCCGGGCACGTGCGCGAACCAGGCTTCGAGCGACTGCGAGTGCTGCGCGGCGGAGGCGGCCCAGAGCCCGATCGGCATGCGCGCGACGAGCGGCACGCGGCCCTGGCCGCCGAACATGTAGCGCGCCTTTGCCGCCTGGTTCACCACCTCGTCCATGGCGCAGAGCGCGAAGTCGATGACGCGCATCTCGACCACCGGTTTGAGGCCGTTGAGCGCCATCCCGACCGCCGCGCCGAAGATCGTGGCCTCGGAGATGGGCGTGTCGACGACGCGCTCACGCCCGAACTCCTGCTGCAGTCCGCGGTATTGCGCGAACACGCCGCCGCGCCCGACATCCTCGCCGAGCACGATGACCCGGGCATCGGCGCGCATCGCCTCGGCGAGCGCGGCGCACGCCGCCTGGGCGTAGGAGAGCTGCGGCATCAGTACCAGCGCCCCGCGCCAACGTCCTGCACGTCGCGATAGGCCTCGGCCACCTCGGGCCATGCGGCCGCATGGGCCGCGGCCACCGCGCGTGCAATCTCCGCATCGGCGTCGGCGCGGATCCGGGCGAGTGCATGCTCCCCGATGCCGTGCGCGGCGAGTCGCTCTCCGGCCGCGCGCAGCGGATCCTGCTCGAGCGCGCGCGTGACCTCGCCCGCGTCGCGGTAGGCGGCGGCGTCCACCGAGACGTGGCCTTTCAAGCGGTAGGTGATCGCGTGCAGGAAGCGTGCGCCCCCGCCGGCGCGGATCTCGTCGCCGAGCGCGCGCGCGGCGTCGTCAACCGCCTCGACGTCGTTGCCGTCCACGGCTTGCGCGGGAACGCCAATCGCCGCGGCGCGCGCGGCTGGGCCTTCGCCGCCCGTCATTTCACCGGTCGGCGTGGTCGCCGAGTACCGGTTGTCCTCGCACACGAACAGCACCGGCAAGCGAAAGATCGCCGCCCAGTTGAGGCCTTCGAGGAACGGCCCGCGGTTCACCGCGCCGTCGCCGAAGAAGCACGCCACGATCTCGCCGCCGCCGCGCAGCTTGATCGCCTGCGCGGCGCCCACCGCGATCGGGATGCCCGCCGCCACGACGCCGTTCGCGCCCAGCATGCCAATGGAGAAGTCGGCGATGTGCATCGAGCCGCCCTTGCCGCGGTTGCAGCCCGACGCGCGGCCGAACAGCTCGCACATCATCGCGGTCGTGTCGGCGCCCTTCGCGATCGTGTGGCCGTGGCCGCGATGGGTCGAGGTCAGCAGGTCGGCGCGCGCGAGGTTCGCGCACACGCCGGCGGAAACCGCCTCCTGCCCGGTCGAAAGGTGCAGCGGCCCGCGCACGTTGGCGGTGCCGAGGGATGCGCCGAACGCCGCGACGCCGCCCTTGCTCGCCTCCTCGGCCGCGTTCTCGAACGCGCGGATGCGCGCCATTACGCGATAAAGGTCGAGGAGCCGGCGCGCGCCAGGATCGCCGGAGACGGCAGCGGACACGAGGGATGCGATGGGGCCGAAGCGGAAGGCGCGTAGTCTACGGAGGCGGCTCCGGGGCGTCAAACCGGGGCGCCAGAACGGAAGACGCCCGCGCGGGGCGGGCGTCGCTGGGGCCTGGGGCCGTGGATCGCGCCGTCAGCCGAACCGGCCGCGCGGTAATGGCTCCGGCCGCCGCTCGCGCCGCTTAACTTGCGCTGGCGCGCAAGTTAGCCTCCACCCTACCTCACCGGGCGATCAGCCGAATCGCCCGGTTATGTAATCC
>Ga0315278_10002342_pt1 | contig 16868 bp, 12 predicted proteins | sample YL17G06_0_MG_FD_203880 | JGI IMG/M metagenome (GOLD analysis project Ga0315278, IMG submission 203880) | Sediment microbial communities from Yellowstone Lake, YNP, Wyoming, USA - YL17G06_0 | ecosystem: Environmental > Aquatic > Freshwater > Lake > Sediment | place: USA: Wyoming | collected... | reverse complement strand
AAAACGCGGCTGCGACATCCCGTTCTTTTCTCTCCCGCCTGACGTAGATCCGATCCGACAGATCTGCCCCCGCCGCCCGTTCCGCGCACATACGAACTGCTGCATCGATATCGAGATCGTCGCCCTCGGCCTGGCCCGGCACTCGCCGCAACCCCGGAGGCCGCAGACTTTCAAAAAATCGTCGAAGGGCCGAAACTTCGCTCCCGTGCGCGCTCAAGGTGGCACCCACGATATCGCCGTTCCCCTCTTCCGCATCACGCTCGACGACGCGACACCAGTTGAGCCGATAGTCCTCGATCTGCTGGTCCCATTCCTGATAGCGCACCGTACGATCGCCTGGCCCGGCATTTTCGGCCAGCGCCGGCTGCTCGACCTTCAAGGCGAGGAGCTCCTCCACATGAGAGGGCAGCTGCCGCCCCCCGGCAAGCCGGTCACTCTCAGTTTCCGTGCGCGTACCTTCTCGATTCCGTTGACCCAGCCTTGGTGATTCCTGTGCTCCACCGGCAGCGCTCGCCATTTGCTCGATATCCTCAGATTGCTTCTGATCGTCCGATGCTTGTCCGTCCCGATCATGCTGACGAATGAACTCAGGATTCATCGCCCCACGATAGACCCAATTGGTAACAGGGCGATAGTCATCGCCCGTCTGCTCGGAAGAGGAGGGACCTACACCCAAATCCTCTGACGCATCATCGACCTGATCAGGTTGGATCATCGCCCCCTTCGGCGCCAGCAGTTCTTCGAGCCGCAGGTAGAGATCATGGGCGAGACGCACGGCCTCTTCCGCCGTCGCAGTTGGAGCCAGAATGGCCTGGCACATTGGCCAGAGGATGGCGATCTCGCCCTTGATAGTTTCGTGAATCGCGACGGGCTGCGATGCGGCGGTCGACAACTGGAGCAGTTGATCGACAACAAGTTCTTTGACAGTCAGCCCGTGCGTCAGCGACCGCGTCGTGATCGCCTCGCGCGCGAATTGTTGGAGATCTCGCCGAAGTCCCGGATATTCCCGCTGGAGCAGAAACTCCACCCGCGCATCCTCCACAAGCATCCACAAGTCCTGGATCAGTCCCGGATGGGGATAGAGACGAAACAGCGCGGCCAAGCTGTCCGCCACAACCTGTTTTACCCGGCTATACCTCTGCCGTACAGCCATGACCAGGTCCGCGAGCGGCTCAAGGGACAGCCGGTAGGTTCCAAACTCTACATGCCCCGCTTCGTGCGCCGCCATCACCAGATACAAGCGCATATTCTCCTCAGCCGTGGGGTAACGGCGAAGGAGCGCGGGCAACGAGATGATACGCCCGTCCTGGCTCACTGTGGCACGTGCAGTCGTCTCCTGGCTCAGCGAATCGGGGAGCGCCTGAATCGTCAGATCTGTTCCGCAGAGTCCTTGCACAAACAGCTTCAGGCTACGGGCCACCTGCCGAAGCGGCACGCCGCTTAAGGCCGCTTCCACCGACGTCAACGCCTTTTGTGATTCCAGTGCAAAGTAGGCCTTGGCTCCTTCGGTACTGTAGGCCAGAACTTCCATCCCGGCTGTGAACCAGGCCTCGAAGCGAGCCGTGGCTCCGGCAGATTCGCCGATCACGCTTACCAATTCAGGCGAGCGCCGTAAATAGGCCAGTGCTGTCTCTGCGTCACGTTCTGCGACCAAAGCCCCGTACTGCAATATTTTTAAGCGCCATCCCTCATTCGGCACGGCACGCAACAGGCGCGGCGACTCCGATAACCAGGCAATGCCAGACCCAGGATCACGCTCAGCCAGCAACGACCCAACCATGATGACCTTGGCCCTCACCGACTGGTCTTCGAGATCGCCGAGAATGAGTGGACTGGTGCGGAGAAATTCGATGGTCCCGAAATAGTCCGTCCTGCCGGTAGTATTCTGAGAAATGAGCTTCAGCCCGAATGTCGCCCAGGCCCTGGCGTCTTGGATCGGCAACACTCGGACGACCGCGGGAATCTGGCGGACATACTCCAGCGCGACGACAAAATCGACCTTCGTCAGTTCAAGCCCGATTTCCAACCAGGCCCCTAGCTGATCCGCCGGGATGACTGTCACTACTTCCGGCGAGACGCGGAGAAATTCCAGCGCGACATTTGCGTCCTGCTCAGCCAGATCCAGCGCGGTTTTCAGTACCAACACCCGGGCCGATGGTGGCTCGATCAGACCCAGAACCAGCGGGCTCTCTTTGAAATACTTCAGCCCGATCGCACCGGAGGATTCTGCCAACGCAATCCCCAAATCCAGCCAGGCCACCGCATCGCTGAGCCTGCCCCGCTGCTGCAAATTGGGAAACGATTCAATTGCGGCGCAAGCAACTTTCGGCGAGACCTCCGTCAATTCATCAAGCAGTAGCAAGACGCCTTCCACCTGATTCGATTTCCCAGAGGCTTCGGCAAGACAAGACACCAGATGCTGGCCTGTAGCCGGCCCCAGCTCCTCCGCCAACTTGGCGATCAATTGCTTATGAGAATCCGACATCTCCATCCTCAATCCCATCCGACTGAATTTGCAGGAAGTATTGGGAAGTGTTGGATTGTAAAGGACGCCCCAGCGCTTGTAAACTATACCCCTGCGGTGCGGGCGTGGGGCAAGAGGCACGAGGCTAGAGGGTAGAAATCCTCGTCTTTCCTCTCGCCTATCCAAAGGATTGAGAAATGGCCGAGCCTAAGCAAGAGAGTCTCGACAAAATGTGGAAATATGTAAAGGGATTCGCCGAGAAGAGCGGGACCGCGATGCATCCCATGCCAGCAGTCACCGAAGCGGTGGTCAAGGGCCTCGCGATGCACATGGACGAGCTAGGCAAACCCCTCTGCCCCTGTAACTTCTACAAGGATAAAGCGGCAGAGGCCAAGCTCCGCCGCTGGATGTGCGCCTGCGACGAAATGCAGATCTACAAATACTGCCACTGCCTGTTATTCGTGCGTGAAGACGGCCTGCCAATCACGGAGTATCTCCCGGAAGGCCACGAAGGACGTGAAGTCTATGGCGTCGTCACAGACCCGACACCCGACAAAGGCCGGGCGCTCAAACACAAGGCAACTGCGGCGCCAATACCCTTAGACGACACTCCGAAATCGTCCTCACCCGTTACGTAACTGTCATGCCACTGCGCAACCGACTTCTATGCGCCGCAGCTATCCTACTCCTGTTTGGAATCCTCTTGTCCAACAAGGTGCAAGCCGTCGAGCCTGGCAATGTGTCTCCTGCCAAGACAGCACTACCGCCAGTCTTTAACGAAAAGGACTTGTTCGCCTACAAACAAAAGGGACGAAGCACTCTGGCCGGACAGGCATTTCTTGCAGCCCCCTCTGGAAAGGCGATCACCCAAGCCGGCGCTCCAGTCCATCTCATCCCCATCACCCCTTACACGCGTTATTGGTTCGATCACAATGTCAGAACCACGTCCTGTCCAACGACAGAAACCCCAATCTCATCCGAAACCGCAGCCACTCCACGCACTCCAACCGATTGTCCCCAGGAAGCACTGACCAGGCTCCAGACAGAAAAACGCCTGACTCCCTACCTCCGCACAACCAGAGCCAACCCGACCGGACATTTCTGGTTCACCAAGATTCCCGCAGGCCGCTACTACATCGTCAGCCTGATCGATGAGGGAGTAGGACCTCGCCAAGAAGAACGTTTGGTAGGGCTAGCCTGGCTGGCTATCGAACTCGATGCAGGCGAAAAACTCACAAACCTCGTAGTGACCGACTGCAAAACCAATCTGTGCTGAGCCTCTTCAAGCAGCGAGCCTTTCCTTCATCCTCATCCCTGAAACTAGGTAGACATGTAAAAATCTGAAGTTTAGTATTTGCTGACTCGTAAACCTATCCGGCTCAGATGGCTGCGTTCGTTTGTAGTTTTGGAAATGGGTTCACTATTGGGTTGAAGCGCAGACTGCGAGACTGATCAAAAAACATTCTGCTCATCGGACGCGTTTGGGATCCTAGGTCGTAACAGGCGCCGAGAGGAGCCAATAAACAATGCCAGATCAGTCACTAACAGATGAAAACCTACGGGACCGTGCTATAGAACAAGCTAGAGCAGGTGATATCATTGGGGCGCGACAGACCGTCAGCAAGATGATCGACAGGCAGTATCTGCGAGAGGCCTGGATCGCGATTCTGGGCAAACAAATGGATCTCGGTGATCTGCAGGGTGTTAAGGAAACAATCGCCTCATTCTCCAATGACTGTGGCTGGTTATTGCGTGGCCACTGGGTACAAGATACGATTATGGCCTTTGCCAGGGCCGGGGACGTTCCCAGTGCGATAGAGATAGCGAACAAAGCTGGTGGTGGAGGTTTATTCGTAGCGTTGATTGCACTTTTTCAGGCAGGGAAAGGGGATTTCGTCGGGGCGAGAGAGACTGCGTCTCTTATTGATGGGGAAAGTTGGAGAAGCGACATTCTTGACTATGTGAACGAACTTCAACGGGAGGGGAAAAGTCCAAAGGAATCCAGTCAACACTGAGCAAGTGTAGAAATGTTCTCTTCTTTCACTCGGCGGTTTCAAGCTCCACTTCATGGTGGGATGGACGGATCAGCTTCTGCTGCGCACCCCATTTCTCACCCGCCCACCCGAACGCACCAAGGCGCGCTCTTCACCCAAGCAAGGGCCATCTGATTCCCTCCACCTCACTGTAGGGGAGTGGCCAAGACTGTCCTTCACTGCGCGCGTCCAACGAGGGCCTTCCTCGCATTTACGCTTCTCCTCCTGTCACTCTTTCAGGTCTCACAGCCAGGGCAATCCCGACTGCGGCCGTCGAACGAGCACTGTTTCATCGTGCGCGTTCCGGGAGCAAAGGGATGCCCTGGCTGCGAGACCCTCCCCTCACTGCCAGCCACTCACCTCATATCCCTTCTCACTCAAACACCGCACCACTGCATCGGCGTAGACAGGGTCCGGATCGAGCGGTCTGTAGGCGCCACCCACTGAACCGATGATGACTCCGAGCGCGCCTCCGACTGCCGCCCCGATCGTCACACCCGGCAATCCACCGATGAGTCCGCTTGATGCCCCTACCGCGGCGCCACTAAGCAAACCCAGCCCTGCTCCTGTCGCCATGTTGCCACTTCGACCGCCGGTGTCTGGCTTCAACCCGGCCGCCTCGGCTTTCTGTTGACAAATGATCACTTCAAGCTTCGCCGTCTCCCGCCCCTGCAGCTGGAGCTTCGCATTCGACTTCAACAACGGCCCCGACCCCGCACAGGCCGCAAGACTGAAAACTAAACCAGCAATAACGATGGCCTGAAACTTCCTCAATCCCTCACCCTCCTTTTTTCACCGGGATGGCACTTGCTTCGATGCGAGATGGTGGGGTTGGGCTCTACTGCGCGCGTCCAACGAGGGCCTTCCGAGGCCGCGCGTTGCGAGAGCACAGAGACCAACCCCACCATCTCGCAACTCCCTTCTTATTGCCACCCCGTCACCTCATACCCCTTCTCTTGCAGACACCGATTCACGAAGTTCGTGTAGGCCTGATTCGGTTGCGATGGGCCAGCGAAGGCATGGTACAGTCCGGTCAGCAATCCCCACACCGCTCCGCTCGCGGCTCCGATCATGGAACCGCGGCCTACTCCGCCTGAGATGGCTCCGCCGACCGCCCCAGCTGCTGCGCCGACTCCGCCACCCACGACGGTGCCGGTTGCGACACGACCGGCCTTCCCTCTGCCTTCCTCAGCCCCTGCCGATTCGGCTAACTTTTTACAGTCTTCGATATCCTGCCCCGCTGCCTCTTTCCCCACCGACTGCATATGCTCATTTGGATACAGAACAGGACGGGCACTGGAGCAGGCGCTGAGAAGGAACATTCCACAGACAAGGTACGCGATAGAGCGTTTCATTCTGTCCGGTCCTTTCTGCATGAGCCGGGCGATGACGCGATCTGCCATCACTCCCCGTAGACGCACACGCTTATGCCGTCCGCTGATCCCAGATTCAATGTGCACAGCAGCGAGAGGAAGAGACAACGTCCGTGCCAGAAACCGGATCAATTCATCATTGGCTGCGCCATCGACGGGTGGAGCGGCCACACGAATCTTCAACGCATCGCCGTGAATGCCCACGCATTCTGTGGTCGAGGCTTTCGGTTGGATGTGAACGGTGAGAATCGCTCCATCTTTGGTGTCCTGCACGATCAGCGAGTTCATCCGTGATGGAACCCAGAGGAGGAGAATCAGAAGATGGCTTTTACCAATTCCAAGATACTGCGCTGCATATCGGGGTCGTCAGTGATCGGGCGGGCAATCGCGACGTCGCAGGCTCGGTCGGTGGCGACGCCCTGCCGAATGAGTGTCCCGGCATAGATCAACAATCTGGTGCTGACCCCTTCTTCCAAGCCATGATTCTTGAGGTTCCGCACCTTCCCGCCAAGTTTGACCAGGCTTGCCGCAAGATCACGGCTGACCCCTGCCTCCCGTTCAACCACGGTGGTTTCGACGTCAGGCGCCGGATAGTCGAACTCAATCGCCATGAAACGCTGCTTCGTGCTTTGTTTCAAGTCCTTGAGCACGCTCTGGTACCCGGGGTTATAGGAAATCACCAGGAGGAAGTCGTCGGCCGCTTCAAGAATCTGGCCTTTCTTTTCGATCGGCAGGAAGCGGCGATCGTCGCTCAAGGGATGAATGATGACCGTCGTATCTTTCCGTGCCTCGACGATTTCATCGAGATAGACAATCGCGCCATGCTTCACGCCGAGCGTCAACGGCCCATCGACCCAGACCGTCTCTTGGCCCTTGAGCAGATACCGCCCCACGAGATCGGAGGCAGTGAGATCCTCGTGACAGGCCACCGTGATCAACGGACGGCCAAGCCGGTAGGCCATATGCTGGACAAATCGGGTCTTCCCGCAGCCGGTCGGCCCCTTGAGCATAACCGGCATCTTGCTGTTCGCCGCGACCGTGAACAGACCGATCTCGCCACGAACCTCCGCGTAGAACGGCTCTCGTTCAATCCGATACTGTCCGATATCGACTTCTCGTCCTTGGTTTGTCATCTCACGCTCAACCGGTGTATCGCACCCTTCGTTTCACGTCTAACGTTTCACGCATAGTGCAGCACGATAAACGGAACCGAGGCTGAAGATCAAGCGATCTGGCAGGAGGCTGAAACAGTCCGCAAGCCTGACTAGTTCATTTGGTTTGTCTCGTTTGTTTAGTTGAACGAAATGAACCAGATGAACCAAATCAACCAGACAAACAAAACAAACCAGATCAACCAGTCTACGCAGCTTTCACACTGTCCAGCACTTCGCGCACTTTTTGCGCCAGTGCAGGGGGTGAGAAGGGCTTCGGCAGGAACCCGACCTGGCGACTCACGCCGCCTTGTTCAAACACCGGGTGGTCCGGATACCCCGACATGTAGAGCACTTTGATCTCTGGTCGAATGGTCAAAATCTTCTCCGCGACTTCAGGCCCGCTCATCTGTGGCATGACAACATCGGTCAATAACAGATGAATAGGGCCCCCATATCTTGCGCTGGTGAGGAGGGCTTCAATGCCATGGCGCGCCTCCAGCACCGTATAGCCCTGGAGCTGTAACGTCTCGTGCACGAGCCCGCGGACCGCCGGTTCGTCTTCAACCAAAAGAATCGTTTCGTGGCCACGTGCCGGATCGATCACTTCAACATTCGCTACTGTTCCCGGCGCCTCTTGTTCGACCCGTGGGAAGTAGATCCTGAACGTCGTGCCGAGGCCCAGAGCACTCTCTACGGTGATTTTTCCTCCGCTCTGATTGACGATGCCATAGACGGTCGAGAGTCCCAATCCCGTCCCTTTCCCTTTTTCCTTTGTCGTAAAGAACGGCTCGAACAAATGCGACTGAGTTTCAGCGTCCATTCCTTGGCCGTTATCGCGAACCGCCAGCAACACATACGACCCCGGCGCCATCCCCACGCCACCCAGGCTTGCCTCTTCCCCAATCGTCACATCCCTGGTTTCGATCGTCAGACGCCCGCCCGTGGGCATCGCATCCCGCGCATTGACGACCAGGTTCATGATGACCTGCTCAACCTGTCCTGGGTCTGCCTTGATAGCGCCGATCGAAACATCGAGATCGGAGTTGAATTCGACGATATCCTCACCGATGAGACGCCGCAACATACCCTCCATATTGGCGATGAGGGCGTTGAGATCGAGGACTTTTGCTTCGATGAACTGACGGCGGCTAAACGCCAGCAATTGACGGGTCAGCCCGGTGGCCCGATCTGCCGCCTTCTTCACCTCTTCCATATCCTTTCTCATGGCATCGGTAGGCCCCAGGCGTCCCAAGAACAACTCGCTGTACCCTCGAATCACCGTGAGGAGATTATTGAAATCGTGCGCCATGCCGCCGGCCAATCGCCCCACCGCCTCCATCTTCTGCGCCTGTTGCAATTGCGCTTCGGTTTCGTGTAACACCGCTTCCGTGCGAGCCCGCTCGCCAAACTGGCCGATCTTGAGACCGATGTCATCCGCCATCCTCAACAACTCGTCATCGGGCTGCCTTACCGGAAGACTGAAGAACTCGATAACGCCCCCAATCTCGGTCCCGACGAGAAAAGGCAATCCAAAGGCCGCGTGAAACCCAGCCTGTTGAGCCTGTTCTCCGCGAGAAAAATCAGTATCCGCCTTGAGGTCCGCTATCCAGACCGATTTTCCGCTGGCCCAAATACGTCCAGGCAAATCCTCGCCGCGCGAAAACGTACGCTGCAGGCTATCCAGGATAAACGGCTCGGCCTGTACGGATGACGCCTTCCACTGATCGCAACAGCGCAACACCCCCGTCGCCTTATCAACCCTCCAGAACAGGCCCAGATCCCATTCTAAGCTCTCCCCAATCGCCTGAATGATTTTCGGCGTCGCCTCTTCCATCGTCGCCGCCTCGGAGAGGACTCGGGTCACCGCATACTGAGAGACGACACGCTGTTCAGCCCGTCGGCGGTCTGTGATGTCCCTGATAAAGGCGCTGAAGATGACCGCATCCCCAATTTTTGCCGGTGACACCGAAAGTTCAACGGGAAATTCCCGCCCGTCCTTGTGTCGGGCGACAACTTCAATCCGGCGGTTCAAGATCGCGCCGGCCCCTGTTCGGAAAAATTCACGGAGGCCATGTTCATGCGCCCGACAATCCCGCTCAGGAATGATGGTTTCGGGAAGGGCCCGCCCCAGGGCTTCCTCGCGGGACCATCCGAAAATTGCCGTGGCCTGTGCATTCCAATCGGTCACCATCCCTGCCGAATCGATGCTGATCACCCCGTCAAGCGCGGTATCGACGATGGCTCGGTTTCGTTCCTGGCTCTGGAGCAACGCGGTTTCAGCGGCTTTCGCCCAGGCATTTTCCTGTTGCGCCTGCCGATGCTCTGCACGCAATCGCGCCGTCGCCCAGAGTAATAACCCCAGCAGGGGAAGCCAGACCACCCCGACTACAATCCACACTTTCCACAAGAACGCGTGAATAGGCGCCAGAATGTCCTGCCGATCCATTCGCAGCAGGACCGACCAGGCCAGCCCGGCAGATTCTCGAAAACCTCTGGTCTGCGCGTAGCCGGTGACCACCTGAACATGCCGGCGCACATGCTCTTCTTCGATGTAGCCCGGCACACCGGCCTCGCTCAGTAACATTGAGGGGAAACTGAGATCTTTCAGATTGTCGGCCCCCTTGCCGGACAGATCCGAATCAGCAAATACCCGGCCCTGTCGCGTCAGCATTTGATACGCGACTCGCACGCCTGCTCTTTGTCCTGCTTCAAGGGAGCGAATGGTCCTGGTTGTCACTTCCTCCAAGAATGGAACCCCCACCCGCGAAGTCACGACGCCCGCAAACGCGCCTTGCTGATCGAAAATCGGGGCTGTAAACGCGATCGTATCGACGCCACTCTCCGCTACCTGGACCCCGACGTCGGCAATGTCGGGGTGCCGCGTTGCACGCGCGGCAATAAACGATGCCGTGCGGCTATCGTCGCGCCCTACCAGCGAGGACTCCGTCGCCGCCACAACCATACCCTGACTATCCGTAACCGCGATCCACAGATAGACCGGGGAATATTCCGTCTTCATCCATCTCAGATATTCGGAGAAGTATGTCGGATCGGAAGCTTGTCCCGAAAAGGCTCGAGCCATCATGAGCACGTCGCCCTGGCGCTCGTACAACATCCGGTCGAGCTTCTCAGCCACTTCCGACGCGGCCAGCGTGAGTTCTCTTCCCGTTGCCTCCACGAAACGAGCTTCGACGAACCGTGTCAGGATGACCCCGGCAAGGAGCGCGCATACAGTGATGGCGATCAGGAGATAGGGCAACCACCGATAACGGCGAAGATCGAAGAATGTTAAGGACATGGAGGTCTTCATGATTCACGCGCCGGAAAGGCGGCAACGTTGGGAGTCAGCATGACGGGATGATAGGCCTGTTTCGATGCGCGCAATCCTGGGAGGCCTGCATCATCCATTGTATCGATGTATTCAGCCCCTTCCGCCACAGCCATCCGACAGGTCTCCCGAAATAGATACTGCGCCAGACCCGGAACAGTCCGGTCGGTCACCTCTAAGAGGACACAGAATGTCGTGCTCGTCAACCAATAGCCGAAGGTATACGCGCAGAGCCGACCGCGAATCTTCACGACCTTTCCTGTGAGTCGAAGAACCGACGCCTGGGACCAGATGACTTCGTGAGCCGGCACCGCATCGGCCAACAGCATCGCACCGAATGACTCAAGCCCTTCCGCTTGTTTCTGCCGTGACCAGTTTTCGAGAAGTGCACGACAGTCCTGACGATCGCCAACCTGATAGGTACTCACCTCAAAAGACTGCTCACGCTCGAATCGATTGCACAGTGCTCGTTGAGATCGATACCGGTCGCCCGCCAAGGTCGCGAGGTCCGTCGCGTGATACAGGTAGTCAGGTTCCTTAGGCGTCAGCCGATAGCCCAGTCGCTCGAACTCCGAAACTAACTGGGAAGACACGTTCTCCACTCGACTGACCGGCGAGTCACCGTTCCAGCGCCGCAACAGCCCCATCGCTTTACACAGGGGCGCGTCGATCGAGCCGGTTCCGATCGGAGGCAGAGGCATGAACCAGCCATCAGGCGATTGGGCGAAGAGGCAAAAGGCGCCCTCAAGCTCCATCCACCAATAGGCCAGTAATCCACTCCACATGTAGTGATAGACCGGCGAATAGGCTGCGAGCGACTGAGCGTGGCGCCATCCAGACCGGTCTAACGCCGTCGTCATGCGCGGAATATCGTCCAGCGTGAACCGATGCAGCGGCGCAGTTCCCCACTGCTTCACCACGGCATCAGTGAAGCGTGAAAGAAGCGCCAGTACGAGCACATCCTCTTGAAACCGTCCGATGAGGCGAGGATGCGCGGCAACGTGGTCCCGGATGTCCGGTCGATCAAGTAAGGCCATCACCTGATTGGCATGGCGCTGAATTTCCGCTGGAATCTCTTCTCGCATGAAAGGACATTTCGTATCCCACCCCAACAATACCTGGTCATGCAGCTCATTCCACATCAACGCCAGCGGATAGAGCTGACAATCGAGCGGACGTTGCTCGTAGATACGACAGGTTGAGGTTGCTGCATCGAATGCCGGGCAGTGATATCCCTCGTCGTGAAGATCGGGAACCAAAATCACCTGCGACCCCAGCCGGTTGGGAAAAGCCGTAGCCACAATGCCTCCGGCCAGAGCCAGGGTGATTTCGTTCTCGGTAAAATACGGACGCAGGACGCTATCGGGGTCGGGAAACCGGCAACAGACATCGCACTGGAGACAGGTGCGGCTCGGCACAAGTTGCGGCAGCGCGATCGGTGGTGTCACAAACGCACCCACCAACTCATAGTATTTGCGGACATAGAAGGGATCCAATCGATGTGCGACCCATACTAGCACCATTCGACAGAGGCGCCCAAGGGGATGTCGTTTTTTGACCGGCGCTCATCTCTGATCCCAATGCGGCGAGCGACACTGTCCTTCCCTGCTGACCTCTTCGCCCCTTGTATGGTCCCAAAGCCCGTGTTACAGTTCTTTGTCCTCGCATGAGGAGCGCTCATTCACAGGGATACTGCCTCTGTCTGACTTGGCTACCTCCGACCTTCTTCACCGCTGCGCAATCATCCGCGACCAGCTGAGCCAAGCTGGTCTCTTTCTAGCTCTGCCAGGACAGGCTTCGACTTCCGAAATCGTCACCGCCACAACGACTTGGCGCATTGCGGTCACACCGTTCCTGCTCACGAAAGATCAGTTAGATTTTTTCCACCGACTCGGACCGCAGCTCCTCTCCTTTTATCAGGCCCTGAACCGCCTCTATCTCGACAGTGTACGAGGCCTCCAGCCAGCCTGGGTCGCAGGATACCTGGACCAAGGGAAGCCGGAGGGGCTCATCACCTACAGCCGCATGAAACGGTTTCGTGACCAGATTCCCGCAGTCATCCGACCGGACATCATCCCCACCCAGGACGGCATGGTCATCACCGAGCTCGACTCAGTCCCCGGAGGAATCGGGATGACCGGAGCATTGGCTGAAATATACAATGCCACTTCTCCGCCCCCTTACCCCTCACCCCTTACCCCTCACCCCTCAGAAATCATCGGAGGCCCCGAGGGCATGGTTCGGGGATTTGCAGCTATGGTGAAGGCCCAGCTCGCCCAGCGCACAGGATGCGTCGCGATTCTGATGTCGGAAGAAGCCAAAGACTATCGGCCTGAAATGACGTGGCTCGCGGCCCGGCTTCGGGCGATCGATCTCGATGCCTACTGCGTGGAGCCTCGTCACATTCGATTCACCGAGGAAGGCCTCCGGATCGCCAATGAAGAAATGGACCAGCCCATCGCCTTAATTTATCGCTTCTATGAATTATTCGATCTCCTGAACATTCCCAAATCCGAACTTGTTCAATATGCACTCAAGAAGGATCGTGTCGCCGTCACGCCCCCATACAAGCCAGCGCTGGAAGAAAAGCTCGCCTTTGCCCTGCTTCATCACCCAGCCTTGCGACCCTTCTGGGAGGAGGCATTGGACCGGGAGGTCTTTCTACACTTGACCACCATCATGCCACGTACCTGGATTCTCGATCCTGCACCCATCCCTCCGTCCGCGACAATTCCAGGGTTGGCGATCGGTGGACGGGCCGTCATGAACTGGCAGGATCTGGCCACCGCAACCCAAAAGGAACGGCACCTGGTCATCAAACCATCGGGATTCTCCGAACTCGCCTGGGGAAGCCGAGGCGTATCGGTCGGACACGATATGCCGCAGAACGAATGGGCCGGAGCCATCGGCAAGGCCCTGGCCGCCTTTCCCCAAACCCCCTATATCCTGCAGGAATTTCACAAGGGCCGCCTCTATGAACTCGACTATTTCGACCCTGTGACCGGCGAGATGAGCCGGATGTCCGGCAGGGCCAGGCTCTCACCCTATTATTTCGTGAGTGGCGGAAAGACCGAGTTGGCTGGTATCCTGGCTACCGTCTGCTCGGCGGATAAGAAAGTGATCCATGGAATGAAAGACGCGATTATGGTGCCCTGCGCGATCGCGCAGGAACAGTCCAAAAGTCATCAAGTCTGAATGTCATAATAAGCCCGTATCTATTTCTTCATGATGACTCTAAGACTTGATGACTTTCGACTTGACGACTGAACGTTTATGGCAATGACCCTTTATCACGTCGCCTGGTGTCCCGATTGTGAAGTGGTGCGCCGGAAACTGACGGACCTCCACGTCGAATACGAACAGGTCATCGTGCCCGACTTTCGCCCGATGCGTAAAGTGGTCCAAGAAGTCTCTGGCCAGTACTATGTTCCGGTCCTCAAGGATGGAGACATTGTGCTGACGGAAACCGACGACATCCTCGATTATCTGGACAAGACGTACAGTCAGGAACGGATCGCCGGCAACTAGCCCCGAACAGCTTGCTTGATCCACTCGACTGCGAAGGAGACCAACATGGAAGCATGGAGACGCATACTCGCCGACAGTATCGTGAAGCCAAAGGATTTGGCTGCACGGCTCGGTGTCGATGCGAAAGAAATCGAAGCCATCGTGGGCGACTATCCGATGCGCATTACCCCCACGGTGATGGCGACGATCAAAGAAAAAGGCGATGCCATTTGGAAACAAGTAGTCCCGGACATCGCCGAAATGGAGGACTTCGAAGCGGAAGACGATCCGCTCGAAGAAGACCTCATGAGCCCGGTTCCACATCTGGTCCACCGCTATCCGGATCGCGTCCTGCTGATGGTGACGAACCAGTGCCCGATCTATTGCCGGTTCTGCACGAGAAAACGGCTGGTCGGAAAACCGGGATTCCTCAAGAAAGGCGAACTTGACCAGGCCATCGCCTACTTACGCGAACATACCGAAGTGCGCGACGTCATTCTTTCCGGCGGCGACCCCCTGCTCCTGCCGGATCATCTGTTAGAGCGCATACTCAAAGCCCTGCGTACCATCCCGCATCTGGAACTGATTCGCCTCGGCTCCCGGGTGCCTGGCACGTTGCCGGAACGGATTACCCCGGAACTCTGCGCGATCGTAAAGAAATATCACCCGGTGTATATGAACCTGCATTTCAATCACCCGGACGAACTGACGCCTGAAGTGAAAGCAGCCTGTGGAATGTTGGCCGATGCCGGCGTGCCACTCGGCGCGCAAACCGTGCTGCTCAAAGGCGTCAACGACGATCCGGACATTATGAGACGGTTGATGCATCAACTCCTGCTTGCCCGCATCAAACCCTATTACCTCTACCAAGCGGACCTCACCAAGGGCACAAATCACTTCCGCACCACGGTCGAGACGGGACTGAATATCATTAAGTCGCTGCAGGGCCACACCAGCGGGATGGCGGTCCCGCACTTCGTCATCGATGCGCCGGGCGGAGGCGGCAAGATTCCCTTGCTCCCCGGCGACTATATGGTGCACATGGATGCCACGGGGGTTCTCTTGAAGAACTATGAGAGCAAGGCCTTCCACTATCCGCAACCGCAACAGAGATCTGTGCGAGAACTGCCGATGGTCAGTGCAGTGCCTGCACTGGGATCGTGCAGCAACGGAGAGCACGACGACCTGTGAGCGCACGCACCAGGTCAGGCATTTTGCCCTACCAGCAGATTACGCAGCTGATCGCGAGCGGCGCCATCCACGCCGACGTACCGATCGAAGACCGGCAGATCCAGCCAGCCAGTCTCGATCTGCGGCTCGGGCGCAAGGCCTATCGGCTGATCAGCAGTTTCCTGCCGGAGTTGTCCGAGATTACGAGCCGGCTCAACGTCCTGGATTTCTACCAGTCCGACCTCGTGATGTACGAGATGGACTTGACCGAGGGCGCCATTCTCGAAAAAGGCCACGTCTATTTGGTGCCGCTGTTGGAACGCGTATCGTTACCCAAGACCCTCCGGGCACGGACCAATCCCAAGAGTACGACCGGACGGCTGGATGTCTTTACACGCGTCGTGACGGATCTCAACACCGGATTCGATGAGATCCGAGCCGGCTATTCAGGGCCCCTCTATCTGGAAATCGTCCCACGCTCGTTCGCAATCAAGGTAAAAACTGGCTACTCCCTCAATCAAATTCGCTTTGTACGCGGCAACGCTACCGTGTCGGACCAGTCGCTTCAGGCACTCCACACTCGAGAGCCTCTGCTCTACCACAATCGCCCCACGAAACATGCGTTGAGCGCCCATGACCTCCGGACAGATCGTGGTCTATTTCTCCGCATCGATCTGAAAGGTGACGACCGAAGCAGCTCTCCGATCATCGGCTATCGGGCGAAGAAGAATAGTCACGTCATCGATCTGTCGAAGGTCGGTCACTATATGGCGCTCGATTTTTGGGAGCCCCTGTACCGCCACCGCCAGAACAGTCTCCTCTTGGAACCGGAAGAATTTTACATTCTCGCGTCGAAAGAACGAATTCGCGTTCCCGCCGGCTATGCGGCCGAGATGGTCGCCTTCGAAGCAGCTTGTGGCGAACTACGGACCCACTATGCCGGGTTTTTTGATCCGGGATTTGGGTACGGCCGCGGCGAGCTGCACGGCACCCAAGTGGTTCTGGAAGTCCGCCCCCACGACGTGCCCTTCCTGATCCATGATGGACAAACATTTTTTAAGGTTGTGTACGACAGGATGCTCGCACGCCCTAGTCAGCTCTATGGCACGGCCCTCGGATCCTCGTATCAGCGCCAGGGTCTGACCCTGAGCAAACATTTTAAGGTCTAGCAGGATGCTGAAAATGTCCGCCAGCTTTGTTCTCGCATCGCTCAGAGGCTCAACGTACCGAAGCGTACGCCTCGCCTCTTCGCTCGCTCCGGCCGCGCTGAACGGCCATTTTGAGCATCCTGCGAGTCGTCTTGCGCTATCACCATTCGCAAGATCATAGTGAGTTTTGAAGACACACTGAGTTCTTCCGCAACCTGCTAGACACAGACCTCCAGCAGGAAGAAGGCAGAGGTTTACGCAAGTAAGTAAGATTGAGGCGGAGATAAAGAACATTGGGCCTTCGCTGAGCCTCGACATCAGCCTACTCTGTTCGCTCAGCATTCTGACGTTTCACAAACGACGAGGAACCAGTTGACCATGTCGCCAGAGCCGACCAATGAGCCGGAGCGCCGCGAGCCGGAGGAGGACTCCGGGGGCGACAACCAGATGCGTGTCGCCGGGATGATTGTGGGCACTGCCCTCATTTTCATCGGCTTTCTGGATATATTCCTCTCGATCAGCGGGGGATTCGAAATCGACGTCATTCCCTTCTTGATTTATTTCGCCGGGATCGCCGTGTGGGCAAATGCGGTTGTTGAAAACTTGACCCTCCGCTACAGCCTCATCGTCGGAGCCCTCGTCCTCGCAGCCGTTTTCTACCAATATGGGGAAGTCCTCTTCTGGCATAAAC
>Ga0315278_10002341_pt1 | contig 16868 bp, 16 predicted proteins | sample YL17G06_0_MG_FD_203880 | JGI IMG/M metagenome (GOLD analysis project Ga0315278, IMG submission 203880) | Sediment microbial communities from Yellowstone Lake, YNP, Wyoming, USA - YL17G06_0 | ecosystem: Environmental > Aquatic > Freshwater > Lake > Sediment | place: USA: Wyoming | collected... | reverse complement strand
CCATCGACGCGATCCTCGACGAAGCGCTCCTGTGTCACCTCGCCTGGGTGACCGACGAGGGTCACCCACGTGTGATCCCCACGATCCACGTTCGCGTGGGCGACGTCCTGTACGTCCACGGGTCGGCAGCGAGCCGGACCCTCCGCGGGATCCGCGATGGGCGCACGATCTGTATCGAGGCCACCTTGCTCGACGGGTTGGTCCTGGCCCGCTCAACACCCAACCACTCGATGAACTTCCGCTCGGTCGTGGTGTACGGCACGCCGATCGAGGTCACGGATCCTGCCGAGCGGGATCTCGCGCAGCTCGCGCTCGTGGAACACGTCGTCCCCGGGCGCACAGCCGACGTCCGCATGCCCACGGAAAAGGAGCTGAAGGAGACTGCGATCTTCGCCTTGCCGCTGCGCGAGGCCTCCGCAAAGGTCCGCACCGGAGGGCCCAGCGATCCCCCCGAGGACCTCGACAGCCCGGCGTGGGCAGGCGTGATCCCGGTGGGCACGAGCTTCGGCGCGCCCGTCCCCTCCCCAGACCTCACCGCCGGGATCGACCCACCGGGCTATGCCGCCGGATACGAGCGGCCCGGCCCGGGCGGGGGCACGACCGCCTAGATCAGGCGGGGTCCCCGGGGTCCAGCGGCTCTTCGCCAGGAGCGATCATCCGCACCGAGATCGACTCGAACGCCGCGGCCACCATCACCAGCGAGAGCGTGCCCTGCGCGGCGAGGTCCGCGAGTTCCGCGAGATCGCTCTCCGAAGCCTCCACGTCCAGGCCGTTCAGATTGAGGAAGACGATGGCGGACAGCAGCGCGACCCGGGCGTTGCCGCGCTCGAACGGACGGCGTTGCAGGAGCTCGGTCATCAGGGCCGCCGCCTTCACCTGCACGCCGGGGAACCGATCGTGGCCGCGCTCGGCCGATCCCGGATAGGCGGCGACAGCCTCCAGGGCCGCCTCGTCGGCGCCCACGCCCGCACCAACCTCGCGTTCGGCGAGAAGGGAGAGGTCTCCGGAACTCAGATAGGTGGTCTCAGTCATCGCCCAGCCGATCGAGCGCGAACCGATGCCGTTGGCGCGCGCGCTCCCCGAACCCTTCGATGGCGGCCCGGTGGCCTTCATCGGCAAGGTAGCCACGCAGCGCGCGCGCCACGTGGTCCTGTATGTCACCACCCGTTACGAGCGTGAGCGTGCGCAGCGGCTCGAGGAGGTCCTCGGGCACGGGAACGGTTCGTCGCTGGATCGTCGATGCACCTCCGCTCACCATCTTGGCACCGATGCCGATTTCGAACCGTGGTTGACACGGTGCCGAACCACGGGTACATATATCGTATCGATATATACAGTCGATATATCGAATCGTAACGTCGACCACGGAAGGATACGCACCGAGCCATGCTCGAACTCGCGGTCTTGGGCCTGCTGAAGGAACAACCGATGCACGGTTATCAGCTCTCTCGGGAGCTCACCGACTCGCTCGGGGGGTTCTGGCGGGTGTCCTACGGTTCGCTCTATCCCACGCTGCGGCGCCTCGAGCGCAACGGTGAGGTGGAAGCCGTGGTCAGCGCGGAAACGACCGTCGGCCGCCGCAAGCAGGTCTATCGGATCACCGAGAAAGGCGAGACCGTCTTCCTGGAGCTGCTGCAGGAAACACCGCACGACAACCAGTCCGAGGACCAGCGGTTCCGGGTTCGCCTGGCGTTCTTCCGCTACCTCCCGCCCGAGACCCGTCTGCGCCTACTGGAACGCCGGCGCGCCTCCCTCGAAGAGCGTTTGAACACCATCACCGATTCGCTTCACACCGCGCGGGCACGCGTGGACGACTACACCCGCTCGCTCATGGAGCATGGACGCTCCGCCACCGAGTCCGATCTCACTTGGGTCGACGGCTTGATCGTGGCCGAGCGCGCGCGCAAGGAAGAGAAGACCACCACCGGAGGGGGTTCGGGGCGTCGTACCTCGGCGCTCCGTCGAAAGGAGCGTTCGTCATGAGCAAGGTTCGTTTGGCCATCGTGGGCGTTGGCAACTGCGCCTCGTCGCTCGTCCAGGGCCTCGACTACTACAAGGACGCCGCGGCCTCCGATCGCGTGCCCGGCTTGATGCACGTGGATCTCGGGGGGTATCACGTCGGGGACGTGGAGATCGTGGCCGCGTTCGACGTGGACGCCGACAAGGTGGGCAAGGACGTGGCCGAGGCCATCTACACCGAACCCAACAACACCATCGTGTTCGACGACGTGCCCCCCACCGGCGTCATCGTCCAGAAGGGTCGCACCCTCGACGGACTCGGGACCTTCTACCGCGAGGTCATCACGGAGTCCGACCAGCCCGAGGCCGACGTCACGCAGGTCCTGCGCGACACCCGGGCCGACGTCCTCGTCTGCTACCTCCCGGTGGGGTCGGAGCAGGCCGCTCGGTACTACGCGCAATGCGCCATCGACGCCAAGGTCGCGTTCGTGAACTGCCTGCCGGTGTTCATCGCCTCCGACGTGGAATGGGCCAAGAAGTTCGCGGACGCGGGCGTCCCGATCATCGGCGACGACATCAAGTCGCAGGTGGGCGCCACCATCACCCATCGCGTGCTGACCAAGCTCTTCGAGGACCGGGGCGTGAAGATCGACCGGACCTACCAGCTGAACTTCGGCGGAAACATGGACTTCAAGAACATGCTCGAGCGCACCCGGCTCACGTCCAAGAAGATCTCCAAGACGCAGTCCGTGCAGTCGCAGATGCAGACACCGCTCGACAAGGACGACATCCATATCGGCCCCAGCGACCACGTCCCGTGGCTCGAGGACCGCAAGTGGGCGCAGATCCGGATCGAGGGCACCTCCTTCGGCGACGTTCCACTCACCGTGGAGATGAAGCTCGAGGTCTGGGACTCTCCGAACTCCGCCGGCATCGTGATCGACGCGATCCGCTGCGCGAAACTCGCGCTCGACCGCGGGGTCGGCGGGCCACTGATCGCGCCGTCCAGCTACTTCATGAAGTCCCCGCCCGTGCAGTTCTCCGACGAGCAAGCCCACGAGAACACCGAGGCGTTCATCGTGGGGGCGCCGGAGGACCACCTGGACTGGACGTTGGTGCTGGACCACGCGCCGAAGGCCTCGCCCGTGCCCCAATCCACCACCGCGTAAGGGGCCCGGCCCTCAGCCGACGGCGATCGAGACGTCGTCGGACCACAGAGATGCGGCGTCCGTGTCGGAGCGGCGTAGCCGCGCAGCGAAACGGTAGCCGCCGGTGCCCGCGTGAGGGCGGAACGCGTTCGTGGGAACCTTGATCCCGGAGCGCCAGAGCATCCACGGACGGCCCGGGCGCTTCAGACGGACGTCGTAGACGAACCCGGCTTGGGCACTCGCCGAGGCCCAGGTGATCGTGAATCTTCGCTGCAACGAGCCCTTCGCGGGCGCGGCCTGCATCGGGACGTGGATCCGTCCGGTCATCCCCTCCAGGATGTGGAAGACGCAGGTGAACGGGTAGATGCCGGCCGCCACGAAGGTGTAGGAGGTACTGGGTCCACCCGCGGCCACCGACCCGGAGTCGTACAGACCCAGCAGGGAGTCGGCGGCCGCGTGATGATTGATCGGTCCCACGAAGTCGAACACCACGGTTCCGCCGCGGGGCACCTGCGGCACGGTGGGCTCGAACCGGTCGTCCACCGCCTGCACGTGGGTATCGGCCACGATGCGCGGACGGATCCGGGAGAGGGATCCTCGCGGCGCGCCGGCCGCCCGTGCGTCCGATGGGACGAGGGCGGCGAGCACGACCAGGGCGAACAGGGCCAGCGTGATCCTACGGAGCGACATCTGGTGGGTATCGGCAGGCCAGGTGGTCCCAGCGCACCCCCCTCGCAGAGAAACCTTCAACCGCGCGTATCGAGCAACGCGCGCACCTGTGAGAGATCGAAGGGCCGGCCACCGTCTGTCCCGAGCATCACGATGAGGTGCTGGGCTCCGGCCTCGAGGTAGGCGTCCAGCCGTCCGACCTCGTCGGGCTCGATCAGGACGCTTCGCTCTACCTCCGCGGGGTCACGGCCGACGCGCTCGCACCACTGCGTGAGGATCACGTTCTTGCGCGCGTAGTCCTCGGGCGGGCCGAAGCCGTTCCAGATCTGGGCGTGCTCGGCCACGAGACGCAGGGTCACCTTCTCCCCGCCTCCACCGATCAAGATCGGCAGCGGATCCTGGATCGGGGGCGGTGTCAGCCTCGCCAAGCGCGCCTCGATGCGTGGCAGCGCCGCTTCCAGCGCGCGCAGGCGCTCGATCGCCGTCCCGAATGGGTACCCGTACTCGTCGTAGTCCCGTTCGAACCATCCGGCGCCCACTCCCAGGATCAGGCGGCCGCCGGAGAGGTGATCCACCGTGCGGGCCATGTCCGCCAGCAGCTCGGGATTTCGATAGGAGTTACAGGTGACCATCGCGCCGAACCGGGCGCTCGAGGTGTCGCATGCCATCGCGGCCAGCAGGCTCCACCCCTCGAAGTGTGCCCCGTCGGGCTCTCCGTAGAGGGGGTAGAAGTGATCCCACGTCCAGATGGTGTCTACGCCCATGGCGTCGGCCTCGCGCCAGGCTGTTCGCAGATCGTCGATCGAGCAATGCTGCGGATGCAGCTGTACGCCAACCTTGGGTCGCATCACCGGTCACTCCTCCCGAACGTACGCGCGCGCGGTCCGCACCCGTTCGATGAGCCTACCCACGCTTCGCGAACGCCGCCCGCGTACGATGCGCGCCATGGCCCAGCGGAACATGGGGAGCGCGCGCGACGCGCTCCGTCACGCCGATTTCCGCAGGCTGCTCGGCACGCGGCTGGTGTCTCAGACGGCGGACGGGTTCCTGCAGGCCGCGCTGGTGGCCTCGATCGCGTTCTCCCCCGAACGGCAGAACACGGCGGCCGGGTTCGCTGCCGCCTCGGCTATCGTCATCGTCCCGTTCTCACTCGTTGGACCGCTCGCGGGCGTGTTCATCGACCGGTGGCCACGTCGCAGGATCATGGTCCTGGCTCCGCTCCTGCGCGCCGCCCCCGCATTCCTGGTGCTCCTCAGTCCTGACCGCCATGCCGCGCTGTTCTACGCCGGGGCGCTGTGGGTGACCTCCGTGAACCGGTTCTTCCTGTCCACCGCGCAAGCGGTGGTGCCGCGCCTGGTCCCCACCGAGGACCTGCTTGCAGCGAACTCTGCGGCCACGGTTGGTGGGACCGTGGCGTTGCTCGTGGGCGTGTTCACAGGAGGCCTGGCCGCGGACGCCTGGGGCAACACGGCCATCGTCACGGCGGCGGCTCTGGCGTGGATCCTCACCTCGCTCCTCGCCTCACGGATCCGTAGCGACCTGCGCCCCCACCAGTTGCCGGAAGCTCCTGAGCTCCTGCGTCACCAGCTCCGGCGGGTCGGGGCGGAGTTCGCGGGCGGCATCCGCTGCATCGCGGGGACCCCGCGCGCCCTCGGTCCCATCACGTCGATCTCGGTGGATCAGATGGGCCAGGGGTTGATGCTCGTGCTCGCACTCGTGGTCTTCCGCCAACGCTTCGGGCAGGGCGTTGGCTCGTTCTCCTGGCTGATCGGCGCGGGCGGCGTGGGGGTGTTCCTCGGGCTCCTCACCGTCGGCCGCCTGGACCGGCGCCTCGAACGCCAGGTGATCGTCGCGTGGTCCTTCGTGGTTGGCGGCTTGGCGGTCCTGGGGGTGGCGCTGGTGCTGAACCGCTGGACGGTGCTGCTCGCGAGCTTCGTGATCGGGCTCTCGTTCGCCTGGAAGAAGGTGCCCGTCGACACCATGGTGCAGGAGGCGGTCCCCGACGGGATGCGGGGACGAGTGTTCGCCGTCTACGACGTCGCGTACAACCTCGCCCGCCTGGCGGCCTCCGTCCTCGCGATCTGGCTGCTCCCCACCCTCGGGGTGCGTGGAGCCGCTGCGGTGGTTGCTGTGATCTTCCTCGGGTGGGCCCCCGTGCTGCCGAGGTGGCTCCGCCACGCTCCAGAGATCCGGCTGCGGTTCGCCGCCGGTGCGTCGATCCCTCACGCGATCCGCTGGGGTGGCGTGGAAGAGCCCGTGAGGGTCCTTGCGGGCCCGGCTGGGGACCCCGACGGCGCCACGACCTTCCGATTGGCGCTCGCCGACGGAACCACGATCGACGTGAGCAGCCCGGGTCCGGGTCAGGACTGGAAGATCGACCACGAACTGCAGCGCTGACACGGAGACTCGGTACGTAGTCCTACTTACTTAGCTCATGGTAGCTAGGTTTGGCGTGTCCAAGGTATCGACCAACGGCCCTACAGCAGGCATCCTGTCCCCATCGACGAACGATCCGCCGAGCAGGAGGGCACGATGATCGATCCAACCACAGGGATCTACGACTCGAAGCTCCGCGGATAGCCCAGCGTCCGGGTCACCGACCAGAGCCTGCGAGCATCTCCGGTCGGAGGCCCCGGCGGCGTCGGACTATCGAAGACCGACGCACTACGAACACCCGATGCCGGGCGGTGGCGAGCACTCTTCCCCCCTCCCCGTGCGTGATGACGGTTCCCCTCGGTCCCGTCACCGTCGCCGCCCGGCCCGTCGGGTCCCCGGTCGCGTTTCGAGCGGGTGACTAGCCTGCCGTCGCGGGCAACGGGGCCTCCACCACACCCTCGCTCACCACGTCGGCATCCTCGCTGCGGCGTCGCTGCCACAGCAGCCCGAACCCCATCGCGAGCGCCACGGCGCCCCCGCCCACCAAGCCCAACCGGGGTCCCCAGACGGGGTTGATCTCCGCGATCCAGCCGGCGATGGGCGAGCCGATCGGGGTGGAGCCCAAGAACACGATGCCGTAGAGCGCCATGACCCGACCGCGCGCCTGCGGCGCCGCGTTGAGCTGCAGCATGGTGTTGCCCGTGATCATGAAGGCCATGAAGGCGAATCCGAGGGGAACCATCGCGAACAGGGCGAACGGGAGGGCGGGGGCCAGGCCGATGGCCACGAGCGCCAACCCGGTGGCGACGCAGAAGATCGCGAGCCGGTACATCGAGGGACGCCGATCGCGATTCGCGAGCACCATCGCGCCGATGAACGAGCCGAGCCCCGCCAGGGCGGAGAGGGCGCCGAAGGTCCCGGCATCTCCGTGGAACGTGCGCTTGGCCAGCAGCGGCAGGAGCACCGGGAAGTTGAGCGAGAACGTGAACACCACGGCCATCACGATCAAAGGACGACGCAGCCCGTCGGTTCGCCACGCGTACTGCAGTCCGGCCTTCATGTGCCCCCGGGTGCGCGTGCTCTTGGCTTGCACGTGGAATTCGGCCGGCCGCATCAGCACGAGCGCGAGGATCACGGCCAGATAAGAACAGCCATCGAGGAGGAACGGCCACTGGATCCCCACCTTGGCGATGAGCACGCCTGCCAGCGCGGGTCCGAGGACGCGCGCACCCGTGAACGCTGCGCTGTTCAGGCTCACCGCGTTCGTGACAGCATCCTCGCCCACCATCTCGATGTAGAAGCTCTGCCGGGCAGGGTTGTCGAGCGCCATGAATCCGCCGGCGATCACCGAGAGCACGTAGACCATCCACAGCTGCACCACATCGGTGGCCACGATCGCGAACATCGCGAACGCCGTGGCGGCGAAGGCGCTCTGGGTCCAGATCAAGATCCGTCGCTTGTCGTATCGATCGGCGAGCACCCCGCCCCAGGCGCCCAGCAGGAGCATCGGGAGGAACAACAGCGCCACGTTCACCCCGAGCGCCACCCCGGAATGCGTGAGCTGCAGGACCAGCCACGACGAGGCGGTGGCATTCACCCACGTGCCCGTCGCCGATACCAGCTGGCCGAACAGGTACAGGCGGAAGTTGCGGGAGATCCGCATCGAGAGGAAGGTCCGCTTCGCCGAGGCAGACAGACGCGCACGCGGGCTCATCGGGCGTCTTCTTCCGTGAGGCGCTCCATGATCCGCGCTGCCTGCTCGATCGTTTCGAGCTCCTGCGTACTGAGGCGCTTCAGCCGTTTGGCCAGGTAGGCGTTGTGCCGGGTCCGCACCCGATGCAGCACCTTGCGCCCGGCCGCGGTCGCCCGCACCCAGGTCACGCGGCCGTCCAGCGGGTCGACGGTGCGTTCGATCAGGCCACGCTCCACCAAGGCGGCGATCACCCGAGTGCATGTCGGTTTGCGGATCTGCTCGTGGGACGCGAGCGAGCCCGCCGTCATCGGACCGTGCCGTTCAACGGTGGCGAGCGCGGCCAGCAGCGTGGGAGAAACGTCGGCGTCACCTTCCCGGCGGAGCTTGCGCGCCAGGCGGAACACGGACAGCCGCACCTGAGAAGCGAGGTCGGCGACGTCGATCAGCGCGGGGGCAGCGGGCATGCTCACCATGATAGTACGCAACGCTAACTAGCGTCACGAACCGTCGCCCTCGTGGCCGGCCGGGGGTGGGGAGGCCGGCCGAAAGGGTCCGTTCGGGAGCGCCGGCGCTCGCTACCGGCGAGGCGGCGTGGCGGGAGTAAGGTCGCTCCATGGATCATTCGGCGCACGTGCCGGGGACGGTCGACGGGTGTCCGGACTGCCGGGTGCTCGCCTACGAACCCGGCTGGTACAAGGCCCTGCGGGACGAACGCGTCGTACAACGGCGGCCCGAGATCGCGATCCCCGACATGGACGAACCCCCCCTCGAGATCGTGGTGGCCGAGGCCGCTGCGGACGTGCGGCTCCCGGAACTCGAAGAGGCCGCCGCCCCCGACGACCTCACCCGCTGACGCCCGAGCGATAGCCTCGGCACGATGACTCGGGATTGGGATGCCGTCGCGTACGACCGTCTCCCGATCCCGATGACCGCGTGGGGCGAGACGGTCCTGGGGTGGCTCGAGCTCACCGGCAGCGAGCGCGTGCTGGACGCGGGTTGCGGCACCGGCCGGGTAACGGAGCTGCTCCTCGAGCGGCTCCCGCACGGCACGGTGGTGGCTCTTGACGGCTCCGAGGCGATGATCGCGAAGGCCCGAGCGCGCTTGGGCGATGGTCGCGTGGAGTATGTGGTCGCCGATCTCGGCGCCCCGCTGCCGATCCAGCACCCCGTCGATGCGATCTTGTCCACCGCCACGTTCCATTGGATCCCAGATCACGACGCGTTGTTCGCGAACCTCGCCGCGGTGTTGCGACCGGGCGGGCAGCTCGCTGCCCAGTGCGGTGGCGCGGGGAACATCGCATCGATCGAGGCCGCGCTCCGTGCCATGGGTGAGGACCTCGCCGGGCGCAAACACTTCGCCACGGTTGAGGCGACCCGCGCGCGCCTGGCGGCGGCGGGCTTCACGGACATCGGATGCTGGCTTCACGATGAGCCGACCCCGCTGTCGCACGCCGATCTCGAGCCCTACCTCGAGGCGATCTGCCTGGGAGATCACGTCGAGGAGATGAGCGACGACGAGCGTCAGCGGTTCGTGCACGAGGTTGCCGCGCGTATGCCCGCGCCGGTGATCGATTACGTACGACTCAACATCCGCGCACGGCGAACCGGCGCCCGGGAGGATCAAGGGGCGACGGCGGCAGGCGCGTGAAGGGTCTCAGCAACCAGCGCCTCCACGGTCTCGCACATCAGGTAGCCGACGTCGAGTCCATCGCACATCCCTTCGGTGGGGAGCTGCGCGAGCGTGTTCGATGTCCAGGGCCGGCCTCCACAGCCGGCCACCGCCTCGCGCCAGGCGCCCACCGTGGGCGATCCCGAGCCCGGCCCTCGGCCCATGCCGAACGTCAGCCGCCCCTGCGGCGAGCGCTGGACGCAGAACACTCGCCCGCTCTCGCTGAAGGCCGCGATCCGGGGGGCGCCGGGTGGCGCGCTGATCACCGCGATCGCCGAAGCCTGATAGGCGCGGATCTCCCGGTCACTCGACGGCGCCGGCAACCACACGAGGGACGGAACCGCGCGCGCGCCGGCGGCGGCGTCGAACCCGCGGTCGGTTCCATGGGTGTCGCGGTAGGCGATCATCGCCGAGGCGGCGGTGAAGAGGTCGGTCTTGACGCGGAGGTCTTGCGCGGCCGTCCGTAGCCCGAGGTAGGTCGGCAACGGCTCTTCGAATGCGACCGGAGAAGGATCTCCCACGAAGATGACGACGGAGACGGCGAGCAGGCCGGCGGCAACGGCCTGGGGTATCAGGATCGGACGGAATCGGCGGCGTGGGACCGGCTCACGGGACGGTTCCGTCAACGCCGCTTCCGGAAGCTCGTCGAAGTCGGAGGCCTCCGAGCGCTCGAGCCAGCTCGAGATCGCGACCGACATCGGACGCCACCACGTGGAGGCGACTCCGATCGAGAACAACGGCACTACCGCGCCGAACGGCGACCAGATCGACACGCCCGGGTAGCCGGAAACAGACAGCAGCGCGACGGATGGACCCAGGCTGAGGAACAGGGCCGCTGGGACGAGAGACCACGGCCACCAGCGTCGGTCGGACCCGAGGAGTGCCCCGAAGATCCCCATCACCAGGGCTGCGGGGACGAACGTCGGCACGGAGACGCCCAACGGGTCACCGCCAGGTTCGCCGAAGTGCCACGACAGGAAGATCGGAACGGCGAACAGGATCCCCACGGAGGCGATCGTGCAGACGCCGCCGGCGAGCAGAGAGCCGAGCCATCCCAGCTCAGGACCGCGCAGGCGGGGGCGGTCGCGCACCGCATACGCGACGGCTACGGCAGGCGCGGCTACGAGTAGGAGGTCGATCCCGGCGGCGGTCGATCCGCCTGCGATACGCGGCGGACCGTCCCAGAGGCTGACGGAAGCGATCGAGACGCTCACGCCTCCGACCACGGGGATGAGCGGCGTCAATGCGCTGAGCCGCCGCCCGGTTGCGGCAAGCACAGCAGGCGGCCACGCCAGGCCAATCCCCGCCGTCACGGAAGCCAACAGGAACAGGATCCGCTCGCGCGAGACATCGCTCCCACACACCGGGTCGTGCGAACCCACCGCGATGCCGGCACGCACCAGCCGCTCACAGGTTCCCCGGAACTCGGTGATGCCGACCGGGACTCCCAAGCGCACCGCTGCGTAGATCGACGCCGACGCCAACGCGACGAACGGCACGAGCAGCCAGGTCCGTGGCCGGATCGGGTCGCGATCTCGCGCCTGCACGCTCGCCGGGGCCATGCCCTGGCTATCGACGCCTCGATCAAGGCGGTTGAGCTTCGGCGCTACTCCGGCGCCCGGGGTCCGCTCAGATGAACAAGGACACGGCTGCGTCGCGCATCTCGGCGATCGCTGTGGCGGCGCCGATGGGTTCCTCGAGGCCGTCGATCAGGTCCTCACGCTTGAGTCCCAGCAGGTCCATCGTCATCTGACACGGGATCAGACGCACCCCGAGCTCCTGCGCCGTGCGGATCAGCTCCTCGGGCTTGGCCACCTGGCGGTCGGCGGCGAGCTTCTTGAACATCGCCGGTCCTGCCCCCGCGAAGTTGTAGTGCGAGAGCTTGGCCTTCTGCGCCGAGCCCGGGTTCATGGCCGACATCATCTTCTGCATCCAGTTGTCGCCCGTGATCCGCACACCCGGCCTCACGATCGCGAATAGCCCCCAGAACGTGAAGAACACTGTGGACTCCATGCCGCTCGCCGCGGCCGTGGTGGCCAGGATCGTGGTGGGCCAGATGCGATCGAGGTCGCCGCCCCACGCGATCACCGTCATCTTGTTCTTCTTCTTGACCTCTTCGCGCCCGGCGGCCTCCAGCGCTTCGATCCGCGCGAGCAGCTCCGCATAGGTGGGAGCGTCGATGCGCTCTTCCGTGGTGGCCACGATCAGACCTTCCTGACCACGTAGCGGTAGGAACCGTCCTCGGCTTCCGCGGACTCCAGCAGCTCGTTGCCGCTGATGGTGGCCCAGCTGGGGACATCGGACACCGACCCGGGGTCGGTAGCGAGGAGTTCCAGCAGATCACCGGGGGTGGCGTCCTTCAGTGCCTTGGCCAGGGTGACGAGCGGTCCCGGGCAGGACTGACCGCGGGCGTCGACGGTGGTGGTGACGGTAAGAGACACGAGCGAACCTCCGTGAGGTGTGGGGATGGAGACCGGGACATGCGTGGTGAGGGCGCGCCGAGGCGCCGTCTCCTGTCAGGACTGACAGCAGAGGCGGTCGGGGATCATGGCCCCCACGATGCCGGCTTCGCGCGTGCAGATCATTTGCAGGTGCAACAGCCTACCGGACTCCCGCGGTTCCGTACAAGCCGTGGCCCACGGCCCGTTACCCCGGGTCCGGCGTGGTGAGGCACCCCTGCGAACGCCCGAGGAGTTTGAGGCCCTCGCGGTCGCCCGGACCGAAATCCGTGACGCCACCCCCCGATGGTTCCATGAGCTCCCCCCACTGCTTCACGTGACCCATGCCCATCACGTGGGCGAGTTCGTGAAGCACGACCAGACCCTGCTCGCCGTAGGTGTCGAACCCGGGCGGATTGGGATCGCTCGCGTTGATGGCGGCCCAGCCGCTCACGTAGACATCGTCGAAGCCGCCGCGGGGGAGTTGCGGCGCGGCCACGCCCGCCGCGGTCTCACCGTCCTTCTGGAAGGGGATGTCGGTCTGCGACGGTGAGACCCAGGCGATCAGCACCGGGGCCCACCGCTCGCCGTAACGCTCGGGCTGATATGCGGCGCGCCCCTCCATGGGGATCTCATCGGTGAGACCGTCATAGGCGAAAGAGATCCCGGTCGCCTCCGATATGCGGCGCACCGACTCCTGCACGTCCTCCATCGACCCCTCGGGCGCCGTCCCGATGTTGATCACGTAGTGGATCGGCTCGCACGGGTTCCACCGCACGCCACCGCCGTCGTTCTGCAGGATGAACGTGTACTTCGCGGTCCCACTCGCCGCCGGATGCACGAGATGGGGCACGATCGGGATGAGCGCCGCCGCAACGATCGCTGTGAGCGTGAGCACCACCACGAGCCCGACGAACCCACGTCGTCGACGCGGCGGGGGCTTCGGCGGCGCCCACGGGCCGCCAGGAGGAGGCGGCAGCGAGACGTCGGGCCTCGGGGGAAGCGACTGCATCAAGTGATCGTACGGGGGACCCGGCGTTCGCACCATGCAAGAGGTATCGGCCGGTGGGACACCAGACGTGACCGCGCCGGCCGCGGTCGAAACCCTCGGGGTCACCGCACGCGGCGGCGGCGATCCTTCGGCCCGTAGATCAGGGTCACCTTCGCCCTCAGTGCGTCGCCGCCGACCGGGCCGAAGTGGCGGGAGTCCGTGGAGGACCCGTGGTCGCCCTGCACCCACCATTCGTCCGGGCCGAGCCTCCGCTCGGACACAACCTCGCCCGGGGAGGCCGTGATCCGCTTCACCATCTCGTAGCCCGGACGTCCCGGATGTTCTACCACCACGACGTCGCCCGTGCGGTATCCACGAGGTTCGACCACGAGCACCCAGTCCCCCGGCAGGAGCGTCGGCATCATCGAGCCTCCCTCGATCTCCACGCGCGACGGCCGGTAGCGCAGGCACGCCCACGCCAGACCCGACGCGACCGCGATCCCCCCGACGACCGCCGCCAACGGTTCGAAGCGACGGTGATAGGTTCCGGATGAAGACTCATCCGCTGAAGGAGGGGGTTCCATGTTCGAAGCATTCCTCAAGCCGAGCCGCCGTGTCCATGCGCACTGCGACCTGCCGTGCGGCGTGTACGACCCGGCCCAGGCACGTATCGAGGCCGAGTCCGTGAAGGCCTGCCAGGAGAAGTATCAGGGCAACGAGGACCCGGTGTTCCGCGAGCGCGCGGTCGGCATCAAGGAAGAGCGCGCCACTATGGTCAAGGAGCACCTATGGGTGCTGTGGACCGACTACTTCAAGCCCGAGCACGTCGAGAAGTACCCGGACCTCCACGACAAGTTCTGGAAGGCCACCAAGCTGGCGGGCGACGCGAAGAAGTCGCTGGACCCGGCCCAGGGCCAGCAGCTGCTCGACGCGATCGACGAGCTCGCGAAGATCTTCTGGGAGACCAAGGCTTAGAGGCTTCGGTCGGGACGAACCGAAGCTTCAGCCCGCGCGTTCCAGCACCGCGCGTACCGGGGGGGCCGCGAGGTAGCTTGCGGTGCGCTCCTCAACGAGGGAATCCGCGATCACATGGATCTGCGTCGCGGCCTCTCCCAGCCGGAGTTCTCCCTCGGCCCCAGTCTCGGCGGCGGCGAGGGCGACCTCGCCGAGGGCGGCGCGGGCGCGCCATCGCAACAACGGCGTCCCACCCAGGCCATCGGCGCGCGTAACCGCGTCGCGCAGCATCTCGAGTCCATCGTCGGTTGCGCCGGAGGCAGCGAGGGACTGCCCCAACGCGATGGTGGCCTCCGTGACGTACTTCCACCGCTTTACCCCCAGACAGAAGTCACGGGCACGGCGGGCCCAATCCACGGCGTCCTCGGCACGCCCGGCAGCGAGTTCCGCTTGGGCGCGCATCACTGCGAGCTTGCCTCCGAGCACCCAGCGATCCCACGCCAGACTCTCGGAAGCGTCCTCCCAGACACCAGGCCAGTCACGTTCGACCGTCCCCAGATCGCCCCTGAGCAACGACGTGCGGATCGCGTCCGTCCGGGCGTTCATCCACGGCATGTTGAACCACGAACGACCGATAAGGCTCAGGACCTGGGCGCTGCGCTCCGCGGCCTCGTCGAGCAAGAAGATGTCGCGCAAGGGAAGCGTCGAGTAGTTCCGGGCGGCGTTCGCACTTCTCCCCATCCGCTCCGCGATGGCGATCGCTGAGGAACCCGCCTCGAGCGCCTCCTCGTACCGGCCGACGGCCGAGAGCGCGACGCACTTCATACCCACCCCGCGCAGCAGGAACTCAGCACTTCCCTCCTCCCGGCCGCCGAGCTGGGAGGCCCGCTCGGACAACGCCAGCGAGCCCTCGTGGTCGCCGGTCCAGTAGAGGTTGTCCGCCTGCATGTGGCTATGCTCGGCGAGCTCCAGCACTCGTGTCCCCGGCACCCATTTGGCAAGGGCCTCGTTCCCCACCTCGATCGCACGGTCGATGTCTCCCGGGGCGCCGCGCATACCGAACCCGCCGCTGAGACGGGCCAGGGCGACGGGCTCGAGCTCCGCCGAACCGACCTCCCGGGATAGCGCGAGCGCCTCGGTCGCCAGCGCGATGGTCTCGTCCCTCTGCTCCGTCCAGAACGTTGCGCGGGCGCGGGCGACCATGGCTTCGACCCGCGCTTCGCCCTCGAGTTCGGGGATCAAGGTCCTGAGCTCCTCGTCGGCACGCGGGTAGTCCTCTTGTGTCGTCAGGGCGAGACCCCGGCGCAAGAGGATGCGCCGACGATCCTCATCGGTCGCTGCGAGCTCGAGCGCCCTACTGTAGAGGTCGTGGGTCTGCTCGGCGGCGAGTGCGGCGGCGGCCTGATCGCCCGCCGTGATGAGGTACTCCATGGCGCGCTGCGGCTCCCCACCTTCCCGCCAATGGACGGCGAGGAGCCACGCCAGCTCGGCGGGATCGGCGACCGACCCCTCGATGACCTTCGCGGTCGAGGCGTGCAGGTCCCGACGGAGGGCACGCGGCAACGTGGCGTAGGCCGCATCGCGAATGAGCACGTGCTTGAACGCGTACTCTGCGTCGCCCATCACCTGGCTCTCGAAGTGTCGCTGGATGAGACCGCGCGCCTCTAGCGCCTCCAGGGCGCCGTCCACGTCGGCGGCTCCACCGATCTGCTCGACCACCCCCCGCCAGAAGGACTGCCCGATCACGGAGGCGTGCAGCAGCGTGGCGCGCGCGTCGGTGGGCAGGGCGTCAATGCGGGCCGCGATGGCAGCGCGCACGGTGGTCGGCAGGTCCTCGGTAGCGGCCTCGTCGGCGACGGCGGCGACGAGTTCCTCGAGGAAGAGCGGGTTGCCCTCCGCACGCTCGACGACCTTCTCGATCGTCTCCGGCTCCCCCGTCATGAGCGACGCTGCGACCTGGGTCGCCTCCTGAGCGGTGAGCGGTTCGAGGGGCAACCGGCTCTGCGCCATCATGCCGGCTCCCCACGTGGGGTGGGTCTCCAGGAGCTCGGGACGCGCCAGCGCGAGGAACGCCACGGGCTGATCGGCGACGCGGCTGACGAGATAGTCCAAGAGCGTCATCAAGGCGTCGTCGGCCAAGTGCAGGTCTTCGAAGACCATCAGCAGCGGTTCCCGAGCGGCGAGCAGCTCCACGAGCCGGCGCGCCGCGAAGAAGAGGTGGATCTCGTCGTCGGTGCCCTCCTGCCGGACGAGGCCCAGCAGCTGAGGCAGGTACCGGGCCGAGTCGGCGACCTCATTGGGCAGGACCACCTCGACGATCAGTTCATCGAGCTTGCCTCGCGCGACCTCCGGCGTGTCGTTCTCGTAGATCTCGGCGGCTCGACGCACGATCTCGGCGAACGCCCGGTACGGGGACTGCTCCTCGTACGGGAGGCTGCGTCCCCACAGCACACGCCCTCCGCGTCGCTCGACGATCGCCGAGACCTCCCGCCCGAGGCGCGTCTTACCGATGCCCGCGGGTCCGAGCACCGTGACGAGGTGCGGGGTACGGGAGGCGATCACTCGGTCCCAGACCGTTTCGAGCAGCCGGAGCTCGCGATCGCGGCCAACCAGCGGCGTACGCGAGGTGGGGCGGCCGACACGGCGCAGCGGAGCCCCTACCCTCCAGGCACGCACGGGCTCGCGCTTGCCCTTCGCCTCGACCGCCGGCAGCTCCTCGAACGAGAAGGAATGCCGTGCGAGGTGGAAGGTCTCTGAGTCGACCACCACTTCGTCGGGCCTCGCCGCCGACTGGAGCCGCGCGGCGGTGTTCACGACGTCGCCGGTGGCCAGCGCGTCGGCGGGCGTCGCGTCGACAGCGACCATGGCCTCGCCCGTGCACACCGCCGCGCGCACGTGGAGATCCAGCCCGGGGTGCGCTGTGTTCAACGACTCGATCCCCACGAGGATGTTGAGCGCGGCATCCACCGCT
>Ga0315278_10002340_pt1 | contig 16871 bp, 25 predicted proteins | sample YL17G06_0_MG_FD_203880 | JGI IMG/M metagenome (GOLD analysis project Ga0315278, IMG submission 203880) | Sediment microbial communities from Yellowstone Lake, YNP, Wyoming, USA - YL17G06_0 | ecosystem: Environmental > Aquatic > Freshwater > Lake > Sediment | place: USA: Wyoming | collected... | reverse complement strand
ACTCTTCTGGACGGTATCGACTGTGAGGGCCTTGTCCGCAGCGCCGCCGGCCTCTTCGGTTTGAAGAATCGCCTGTCTGATCTTGGGGTCGTTCACGGCAGCGTCATCGATCCACTTCAAGGCTATGCGATCGAAGAAATCTTTGTTCTCTCCGACCCACGCGACTGCCTCCCCTCCCTCCATACCTTGGCCCACTAACGCACTAGCAAGCGCACGCCGCAAGTCGTGCATGATGATCCCGCGCTTACCACGGTCGTGCGCGTATTTCTCTGCGGCCGATCGTAACGCGGAGAAGGAGACGTGTTTCTCTTTATCTCCAAAACGGTCCGTCAGTCGTTTAGTGAGATTCTCGCGGTACTTGCTGAAGTCAGCCGCCGAAGTGCCACGCATCTCACCTAGCACCTTCGTTGCGCGTGACGTACCCCTACCGCCGCTGACACGTTCTTCGATAGCGCGGGGGCCACCTATGCTGCTGAGTAAGCCAGTGTACTGTTGGATATCAAGTTTCGGGCTTGATAGCCATTCATCTGTTTCGAGCAGTCGTGCGGCGCTCAAGTTCTCTTCAGTTCCACCCGCGCTACGCAGCCGCGCGGAGAGTGACGGCTGGTAAGTGAAACTCTGTCGGAAACGTTCCGCGTCTCCGGAAGAGCCCCCTCCGAGCAACTTCCGAACTTGTGCAATTTCTTGGTCGGTTCCTGTCATCCCTGGTGGGAATGAAAGACGCTTTATGCCGGTTACTTCTTCTTCGCGGCGCTGCTGTTCAAGCGCTACCTCGTAGGCTTTCCGTTCTTGCCGGCCTGCGCCTGGGTCGAATCCCAGCGCGTTGGCGTTGGTCGAGTAACTGACGCCACCACTACCGTGTGCACCACCACGCCTCCCCTGGCCGCGCATGTAACTTCTGCCCGCCCCAGGATCGTAGTCCTGCTGGTACCATGGTGTCGGTTCCAGCAGGCGCATGTTCTCCGCCAGGCTACGGCGCGACTCTTCTCGCACACGCTCCTGGTCATTCTTGAGCTTCCGCGCCAACACGTTCTGCGTTTCCGGGTTGGCGATGGCCTGCATAAACTTCACGCCCTGCCCGGGGCCAAGCATCATTTCGGCTATGGCTTCCATGCCCGTCTTTGTATCGGAAAACATACCAGGCATGGTTGCCTGCAGACCGCGTGTCTGGTTCAGGATAGCTGTCGCCGTTCCTATCGGACCAAACTTCTGCTGCAGCTGCGCCTGTAGTTCCGGTGCGTGCATAAGCATCTGTGGCATATTGATGCCCTGGCGCATCAGCATGCCCGGTCCTAGTGCTGCCGCCTGTAGCGCACTTACGCGACCACTCCGAATGTCCTCTGCGCGCTTAGCGTTGATACCCAACCCGTTTGGACCCTTCTCAACAACGTACGGCAGCATCAGCGGCGAGATGCTCTGAGAGAACGTAGTCAGCTGTTCCAGCAGGTTTTTTCCTACGCCTTCCACGCCACCCTGCAACCCAAGTTGCAACGGTGACATGCCCTGTGCGGCGGCAGGAGCGATTCCAGCCGCAAAGGCACCCATGGCACCGCCGGTAGATGGCAGCATGCCCATCTGCCCCCACAGGCCGGCACCCGCCTGATAGCCTCCCGAAACCGCTTGGGCCCCGCCAGGCGACATCCGCGAGTAGGAACGGATGTCCCGCATCGCTTGAATCGCCTGCCCGCTATCGAGCCCCATTCCTCTAAAGTTCTGGATCTCGCGCAGGTTGTTGGCGAAGTTGGGGTCGCCGGTGAGCTTGGCGAACTCCGCAACGACGCCCGACATCTGCTTCACTGACTCGATGACCTGCGCCAGATTTCCCTTCCCGACTAACATACCCGACTGCGACATCGCGCCAGTCAGGTTCATCAGGTCTTGGCGATTCATGCCGGGGACCTGCATCTGCCCAAGCTGCTGGACGAGCTCAAGCCCGCCCGTTGCACTCAGTCCCATGCCGCTACCCTGCGAGCCTTGCAGCCCTCCCATTCCGCCGTAGGTCTGCTGCCGCAATCGATTCGATGCGGTAAGCTGGTCAAGCGCGCCACCCCACATCATCTGAGAAGCGCCGCGCGCTAGCCCGCCAACGATGGGAATGTCATTGAGCATGTTTCCGGCCATCGAGCCGAAAAACTGCCCTGTCATCGCCGCAGCAGGACTTCCGCGGCCTGCGATGAACCCAGCACCGGCGCCGACGTAACCACCCCACTGTGAACCGGCCTCGGATACCCAACGCCCTGCCTGCTCTTGCGGAGTGATTGCGAGGCCAGAAAGCATGCGCCGCATCTGCGCGTCACGCTGATCCGTGAACATCGGACGTTGCGCCAAGCCCGCGCCCATGCTCGTCGGCATCGTTCCGCTCATGGGCGGTAGATTGGCCGCTGTCGTCTGCCCGAACTGCTCGTATGTCCGACTTGCCCCCGGCGACAAGCTCCGCTGGTAGGCGTTGGGAATGATGTAGGGCGGTAGCTGTATCTGTGAAGGCGCAGTCATCCCCGGCGGCAGCGCAATGGGCGACTGCACCTGCTGGCCGGCCATCTGGTAGTACTGGATGACCTCGTCTAGTGAACGCTGTGCCATGCGTTAGCTTCCCATAGCCGACAGTTTGTCCATGACGTCATCCTTAGCGCGACGTGCTGTACGGAGTTCTATCAAGCGCGACATCAGCTTCGCCTGGATGTACGACATGTCGTAAATGCGCTGTGTGACCTCGTCCCGATACGCTTCCACCAGCTGGGTTAGGGTGCCTTTCACTGACTGCGTATCCATGCCCAGCATTTTTCCGACGGAAATCAGAGCGAGCTCCCAGCCCGAAAGCCGCTCGCGCCGCTCGCGATCCAGCAACTCCTGCATCATGAAATCGCCCGTAGACCCCCGTGGCGGAAGCGGGATCCCACGGCTGAAGTACGTGGCCCGCGAGTTTCCCCACGGGGTGTTCAAAAATTTTGAAGCGCGCTCTCATCCGTCACCGTGGCAATCAGTTTGTCAAACTGCGCTAGCTTGTTGATCAGAACACTGAAGACCGCATACGGCAAGCGCTCGATGAACTTCTTGGCTTTGCCACGATCAACGTCATTGTTCTCGAAGCGCGTGCCATTCAGCTCCGCCAGCGAGGCGAGGAGATTGTTCTTGGACATGATCAGGCCCATCGTTCCCACGAATTGCGGCGCGCTGCGCTCGATGATGTCCTGAGTGCTTTCCTGATCGCTGAGTTCGCGGGTCCGGAAGACCACGCGGCTGTTCTTGGTCAGCGGGTACGCGCGCTCGTAGACGTTCTTGGTCATGATCTCGTCGATGACCGCGTTGGCCTCGTCGCGGGTAACCCCCAGCTCCTTGAGCTTCTCATCGTAGGACTTCTCGGGCGCCTCTTGCGAAGCATCCAGGGCTTCCTGCAGCTTCTTCTCGAGCTGGTTGGCATCGACTTGAGCCGGTTCACCAGCTCCAGACGGAGCCTGCGCCGACACCGTTTCTCCGGCAATGGGCGGGGTCGGCCGGGGCTCGTTCAACTTGGGCGAGCGTAGCTGCATGAAGTCCTGAAGTACCTTGGCTGAAGCGTTCGGTTTTACTTCCATTTTGGCTGCTCCTCTCTGGGAAATAGTAGGATATCCACAAGTCGAATCAAGGCATAAATTCTTGAGTCTTTGTGGTACAAGATGTCGTAGAGCATACTTAGTAAGCCTTGACAGTGCAAGCGAAATGCGCGATGTTTTTGTCGGTAACGAAAACCACAAGGAGAACAGAATGTCCAAGACCCCAGCCACAAAGTACAATTTTACGTTCAACTGCGGGAAGTCCAAGGAGCCAAGTCACGTCGACGGCGCCCTCGCCAGCTTCCGTTGCCCGGATTGCGGGCTGGCCCTGGTGTGGGACCCCAAGAGCCGCAAGCTCGGCGCGCACGGGCGAAGCGAGGAAACCGTCGGTCACACGCTTCGTGTCGCCCAGGAGCTGTGAGAGAGAAGATGATCGTCACGTACGCACAAGCAACCGTCGATTTCTGGGAGGCCGCGGGCTTCGCACCTGAGCTGCTCTACACGATCGACGGCATCAGCTATTACCAGGTCGATGTGCCACCAGAGAGCGCACAGCTCCAAAGTCCCGATTACCTGAAGCTCGTCATGGACGAACAGGCAAAGTACCCCGACATCCTGCGCGTGCGGTTCGCCCCACCGATTTACACCGTAAAGTTCGATGGGCGTTTTGCGGTCACGCCGAGCAAAGAGATCAAAGGTGCATTCGCGATCCCCATGTCGCGCGACAAACAAATCCTCGAGAAGATGTTTCTGACACCGAGGGCAAGGCCGAACCAGGTTCCCGACTTTCCCATTTTGAAGAGCCCCCGGGCACTTCTAAATGCCATCGTCAAGACGCTACAGCGTAAGTTCGCGGATCGCATTGCGTTCTTCATCTCTCCCGGCGTTGCCGAGACATTCGACGCGCGGATGGTCGCGACGATTCTGTCTCAGGATCTGCAGCAACAGATTGTACTGCCGGATGCCCCGCAGGGTGTCGAGGGCGAGGGCGAGGACGGAGACTACGATGACGCCGAGGAGGTCCCTACCGCCAAATGCAAGATCTCCATGACCTGATCAAGAAGTGCTCGAAGTGCCGCCTGCGCGCGACCTGCACGCAGGTAGTCCCAGGTGAAGGCCCCCAGAACGCCAAGATCGTTTTCATCGCTGAAGCACCAGGTGAAGAAGAGGACAAGCAGGGCCGGCCGCTGATCGGCCGGTCGGGACAGTTGTTCAGGAACGCACTGAAAGCTGCCAGCATAAAAGAAGACGAGGTGTTCATATCGAACACATGTAAATGCCGACCTCCGGACAACCGGGAACCGAACCCGGATGAGATTGAAGCGTGCTGGCCCTGGACGCTTCAGCTCCTGCAGCGCATCTCACCGAAAATCATCGTCCCGCTGGGCGCACCAGCAACCATGACTCTGGCGATGCGCTTTGACTTCCAGAAGCAGCTGGGCGGATCGAAGATCACCCAGATCGCCGGGAAGCCGGTCTTCCTCGCGAAGCGACACTTCTACGTGTTCCCCATGTTTCACCCCAGCTTTGCCAACCGCCAGAACGAACGCCGTAGCGAGTTCCAGGCGCACATGCGCTACCTGGGCAAGGCGATGAACGGCTGGCTAGAAAGGCCAATCTAATGGACAAGTATCTGATGTTCATCAAGTACATCGAAACAGAGCTCGGTGTGAAGCTTCTTCTTCCGCACACGCGCAAGACTCAGAAGTTTCTGGTTCCTACGCGCAACAAAAAACCATGCGAGGCTTGTGTGCAGGCGCAGTATAATAAGCTCTGCAGCAATGCCAAAAACTGCGCGGCGATGTTGTACCACACGATCCTCAAGATGGATACCCTGCAACTAGAGGAGTTCTTGAAAGGAGACAAGTGTTCTGCAAAACCTGCAAACAGTTCTGGCCGTACAAAGCGTCGGCGTCGTGCATCGTCTGCGGCAAGCCGCTCTCACTAACTGCCGACGATTTGCTAGGCGACACGCCTGCCAGGATCGTCAGCGAAGTAAGGCCAGCACAGGTCGAATACACGAAGGCTGTTACTGCAGCCCTGCTGACGGGGCGTCACGCAACCATCGAGGCGGGCACAGGTACCGGTAAGAGCTACGGCGTTGTCCTACCTCCACTACTGGAGGGGAAGCGCATAGTCATTTCGACCGCGACAACTCTTCTGCAAGCCCAGTACATAGACGAGGACCTGCCGTTCTTGAGGAGTCATTTGCTGAACCATGGGCGCGATTTTTCGTTTGCCATCGCCAAAGGACGCTCTCACTATCTATGTCCGAAAATCTATAATGCCCAAAAGGAATGGCGTCTTGCTCAGGGCGATTTTGGCATGGATTTCTGCAAATGGGCCGCAGTATCTGTTTTTCAAGACAAACAGGAACTCGAGCCGCGAAAAATCCCTTTTCCGGAATGTTGGCCGGAAATAGATGCAGAGGATTGTCAAGGTGCGAAACTCTGTGCGCAGTCCTACAATTGCGGCAGGATTCGCGCCAAACGGGCACAGCTAACCGCATCAGTTATTGTTGCAAATCACAGTATAGTCGGATTCGACATTCGTTTCGGTGGCCTCCTGCTACCGCCGTACGATGTTATGATTCTTGACGAGGCGCACAACGCTGAAATGTATATCCGCAAAGCATTTAGTCGAGATTTCGGCGAGCGGCGGATAGATCATCTACTAGCCAACGTTGTCCGCGATGGTATTTTGGCGGCAGGAATTCTGCGCACGGTCGACTTGAATGCTGGCAGCCAGTCCGTAGTTGACATACACGAAGCGATGAGGTGTCTGCCCAGGCTGAACAAGGCCCTGTTCGCGGATTTTAGCGGTACCGGCAGGGATAGAAAATTTGACCCGAGCTCGATTGTAAAGACGGCAGACGAAATTCTCGCTCAGATCGATGTGGTGTTGCGATTTCTCGCACCTCTCAGCCATAGTACTGACGAGAAAGATATCGATCAGGACGTGGACTTCGTGCAAAAGAAATTTGGAACAGCGCCTAATAAAGTGGGCCTTCCGGCTGCGCCGCTCCTCCTAAATCGATTTCGACGCGCCGCCTGCGACCTCCATTTTATTACACATCCTGACCCAAATGGCGATGGGTACGTCCGGTACCTTGAATACCCGACAACGCGAAATCGATCCCGGAGCCTCAAGGCAATTCCGCTCAATATCGCGCCGAGACTGCAAGCACATATTTTCCCCGCACACCAGGTAATTGCAACATCTGCGACGCTCGCAGTAGACGGTAAATTTGACTATTTGCACAGGGATCTGGGATTTGATTCCGATCAAACCGATACGCTTGTCGTGCCCAGCCCGTTTGATTTTGGAAACCGGGCGCGGTTATACCTGACATCCACAGTACCTGAACCCCCGAGTCGCCCGTCACAGGATACGCCAACGTACCGCGCAGATATGCTAACGTACAATGCGAATATGTGCGACTACTACGATGCGATGGCCGAAGAGGTTATGGAGCTTTGCGACTACACCAAAGGCAACGCATTTGTTTTGTTTACTAGCCGCGAAGATATGCGAGAAGTCACACGACGCTGTGTGCGACACCTAAAGTCACGCCACTACGCAGTCAGGATGCAGAGTACGAAGACGTCTGCTAATGCGATGGTAGCATGGTACCGCAGCAAAAATTCGCCGATCTTATTCGGGCTCAAAACCTTTTGGGAGGGGGTGTCCATCAAAGGCGACAAGCTTATCTTGGTAATCATTGCAAAGGTGCCTTTCCCAAGTCCCGACGACATAATTAGCAAGACCCTGAAGGATGCGCGTACGGAGGAGCTGGGCGGAAAGCGCGAGCATTCGATACAAGCCTTCAACGAACTGATCGTGCCCAATATGATCCTAGGGGTAAAGCAAGCCGCAGGTCGCTTGCTCCGCTCGATGACAGATTTCGGCGTTGTTGCGATATTAGATCGGAGGATTACGCTCGGCTGCGTAAAACCGGGTAAGTATGCGTATACCTTGTTGCGTAGTTTGCCCTTTCCCCAGAATTCGGTTATAAAGAGTAGGACGGTGTTAGTGAAGTTCTTGCGCAACTTCATCAAGGTTTAGGGACGTGCATGGCTCAAATCTGTACAGGTTGCGGATACAAGTTCGACCCCAAGCCGAACGAAGAACAACTGATGAAGCTGGGTCGGCGTCCCGTGCTATGCCCGAAATGCACGCAACGCGCCGACCCGGCTATCGTCTCTACCGAAGAAAAGCGGCGCCCTCACCGGCAACCCAACGCCGTGCTCTGCCGGGTCGATGTTTTTGAACCCAACGGCAAGGTTCACCGCTGGATGTCCGAACGCGTAGTTCCGAAGGCCATCATGCGCGCCGACCGCCGCCGTGCCGGACGCCGCGGGGACATCCATGTCTTCGTGCTTTCGGCTGACTCTTCGAAGTACTTTGGGGTAAAACAGCACAAACTGCGCACCAACCTGGCCTGGTTCCGAGAAAAGAACCAGCCTCTGCGCTTCTGGAAAGACCCCGCGGTCCAAGAGTACATGACAGGCATCGATATGATCGAGATCCCCATTCAAGATGTCGGGGATGTCGAAGACGACAAGGGTCTCGAGGCTACCATCCGCCTGATCAACGGCGGGCGCATCCGCATGCAGTACCGCAACTGACCTGGGTTCAAAATACCGCCTCCGCCTGTGGTACAAGGAGTTGAGTAAAAACCAGCCCCTTATTCATCAGGGGCAAGGAGGCAAGCATGGCAGCCGAAAACAGTGGTGGTGGATTCTGGACGGACGTTGGCAAGGGGGCCCTAGCGGGGGGCATTGTTATGCTCTGCGCAAAAGGCGTTGATCTCCTCGTCGGCTACGCTACCGCGCCCGCGCCGCGGCAGCGCAGCCATTCCAGGAAGAAGAAGTCGAAGGCGTCGCCGAAGCGGGCAGCCGCTGGGGCGAAAGCTTAGAGCCAACCATCTGGTTGGCAACTGGGCCGCAAGGCCCTTTAGCCTAAGGAAAACGATTGACCAAGTACAAAGCTCCTCTTTTAGTTCGCGTTGGTAAGCCCGTCGCAGCCACGCTGGTGGGCATCGCGGTTTCCCTGCTAACAACTATCGTCGTAAACAAAGTCGCATCCTGCTTTTCCAGTCCTAAGCGGCGCAAGCGACGCCGTCGAAGATAACTTTTAGTTTCCAGAACAGTTGCTGTTGTCTGAAAGACAACGTATCCGAGACTACGCCCACGCTACGCTCTCCAAACTCGAAAGTACTTCGAGGAGCGGGAAAAGGGTGTCCAATCTCGAAGTAGTTTCGAGTTTCGAACGCTCCGCAGGGCTCCGTTCGAAAAACTTAGTGTTCTGGACCGCTCTCTGTTCAAGCAGCACCAAACTTAGCATGCGCATTTTTCTCAGGCGCTCTGCGCTGCAACAGCGCAACTCTAGCGCTTCTGTTCGTTCGCGCTCGGCCCGACATGGAAGACCAGAAGCACCCGCCCTGTGGCCTTCGCGCGAACTACACAGAAGCTATTTTCCTGAACGACGTCGAGAGCTCTCCGAATCAGCGAAATCTAAAAGATTAGCGAACGGGCGTGAGTCGACATGTAGAGCTCTCAGGAAATTCGTAAGTTTGGATTGCACACTTTTTGGCCAGTTCTCGCTTTACCAGGCGAGGAGGCGCTGCAACAGCGCCCGTGTCCGCCGCGCCTAGGAAGGCGCAGGTGGGACCCAACTCGAACGTAGCCATCAGACCTGCGCGCTCGAGGTGATCACTAGAAATACGTGGCCAAAGTTCATGGCGCGCTAACGCGCCTTTTTTACATTACCTTTACTCAGGAGGATGGTGCATGAACATGTACCGCCGTCGGAGTGTGTTCGAGTTCCGAGACCACCTGACGCGCCATGAGATGATCGAAGTGGAGACACTACTCCGGCGCGTCGGAAGAGACCGTTGTTCTTCTGAGGAAGAACACACGGAGCGCTACCAGTACATTCAGCAGTGCCTCGAGCGCATCGACAGACGGCGCGCTACACTGCAAAACTTCCCGGAGCACTTTATCATTATGCGGCATCCGCACATCCGGGGAGAATCTCTGGAGGACTATATGCACGGGCTTCGTGTTGTGTGTGACGCCAGGGAGCATACGCGGTTACCTTACACCGATTACAGCTGCCGCCCCCAGCACGTGCGTGAGTTCTACGATCGCCTGCATCGTCAGGCCCTGCACGTCATGGTCGTCCCTAACACGCGCAAGGACGTCGGCAGGATGACCACCGGAGAAATGTTCGCACATTACGAGTTCAGCTTCGTACTCGACTGGGTCACCCCGATCGAGTGGACAATCGACCTGGGCAACTACACGGTTAGTTGTGGCCCCGATGCAGGTAAAAATCTGTACAACGTTTTCTACAAAGCGAATATAATTCGTTGTGTTCGCAGGGCGCAATACGCCGATTACCGCGAAATCGGAGACCGGATTTCGGGTCCGCGGCTCGTGCGCCCGATGTACCTAGCACGGTTGGTTGAACCGTTTGCGGAGTACAACAAGCATAGGAGGGAGTGATGCGCGCACGCTTTGACATCATCGACCCAACGATCGGGCGCGTGATTCTGAGTTCGCTGTTCAACGCCCCGCCGCACGGGATCAAAGGTCCACAGGTCCAGAAGATCCTGCGGAAGCTTCGTGGGTTCAAGGCCGATTTGGAAAGAGACTACGGCGAAGGCAACGTTGCCCTGTCTCTCGATTCGTACGAGGGCTCAGTCTTCTGGTACCTGGTCCTGTTCCGCCCAGTGGCTTTCATTCCGGACCACGCGGTCTTCGGAAATCGCAAGGTCAACGTCTATGACATTCTCCGTACACGGGGCGGTGCGCGCGACGTTGCGATGAGTAACCTGGGGCTGCAATATGATCCTGAGCACAACTGGCTCGTGCTGTACTGGGACGAGGCCATGAAAGGTGTACTTGAAGGGATCGAGCAGTGTCCCAGCTGGGAGGCTATCCTGGCGGGCTGCCAACGGCGAACGAAGGCCGAGCCCACCCGGGACTTCTGGAGGAGCTGTGCCGAGTCGTACTCCTGGGTCGTGCCTGTTCCCGCGCTTGCGAACATGTGCTTCCTGAAAGACCGCCGCCACGACAAGAATACGTATGACAACATCTCGGTCCTGAATCTCGAGGGGATTGAAATGCTCCATGTTGAGGGGCGAGGTAAAGGTGTCGGCAACGACGCGCGGCTCATGATTGCCAAGACCATCCACTTCGTGCACCACTACGTGCACGAGGACATCCGGGAGTACAAACATGCCCTGGCGATCAAGCGGGAGTGCACGAAAGAACGGGACACGGAGAAGAACCGCGCGGCCCGCAAGAAGTACATGAAGTCTTGGCGCGAAGACCAGAAACGTAAGAAGTACGCTGTAGCTGCGGCTGCAGACTTCGAAGAGAAACACGCGCCCCTGTGGATCGTTACGCGTGCAGTCTACAGCATCATGAAGAGCCTGAAAGTAGGCGTCTCGCGCGGGCGCATGCCCGCGGTGCTGGAAGCGGACAAGTGCGAGAGGTTTTATCAGCAGGCCGTAGGTCGTCTCCTCGCACAGCAGGTATTCATCGCGAAAGGGAGGTGGGACCACATCTCCGAACAACTGCAGATCATCGAAGCCCAGTTGAAGTTCCATCCGGAGGTCCCGCCGGCGTTTGGCCTTTGGCTCGGATTGCGCGACCCGCGCTACCGCAAGGAAGAAAAGGAAGAGGTGCTGCTATGAGCGGAATCCTACTGCATGAGAAGCTTGGCGTAAACGCGCGTCTGACGACCTGCAGCAACTGCGGAGCGGAGCTGCAAGACCTCGTGCTGCTAGGCAACCAGAACACGATCTGGGTCTGCCGCGGGTGCGATAGGAAAGTGATCGGGTCTTCTCGCGCACCTGGAACGTGTACTGCATGCCCGGGGCACGACTTCACCAAAGTGCGAGAGCTGTCCGAGCGCGAGAAGATACCGATGGGCCTCTGCGCCTCGTGCCGAACAGCGCAGGACGCTGTGACCGCTGAAGCCAAGAAGGGCGGAGTCCTGTGGCGCTGTAAAGATTGTGGCAGCTCCGGTGCGTTCAAGGCCGGCAGCGAACCAGCGAAGTATTTCCGTGAACTACTCAAGAAGCCCGACCCGAAGCAAGTCGTCGGGGTGGAGTTCAATCGTGATCAATGCCCAGTCTGCTCAGGAGAACTCGCTGAGACCGGTCCGAAGCCGCTGTAAGAAGTGCCAGCTGTCAGCGCTGTGCTTATCGCTGCCGACGGAGACATTCCTGGGCCTGGTGTACCAGTGCGAGGCTTGCGGGCAGACGATCCTCCTTCCCGATACGAGTTTCGTGCCGCACCCGTATCGGCCCATGCAAGGGACGCGCGGACGGATGGGCTTCGCAGTCAGAACTCCACCCTGTTCGTTCATGATTGGCAAACGACACAATCGCTCTATGGCGACCACGCCATTTCCATACATCGCAAACGAGGCTTGTCCGTCTTGCGTCGCTGACAAGAAAGCCGCGAAAGAGAGGGCCCTACATGTCAATGATGCGTTCGTCAAGAAACTGCTCCCGGTGCCCGCTAAGCGCTGTGTGCCTCGTGGGTCTTTACATCGACGAAAAAAGCCTTGACCTGCGCAAGACGTTTTCGCGTTGCCATAAGTGCGGAACGCTGTGGCGTTTCGGCGGATTCGACACCACAACCCAGTACGGAACTAAACCCTGGGTTGCCTTTCGTGGGCGTTTTGTAATACAACAATGTCCCAAGAGATTCAAGCCACGTCCAGTAGCGGAGTGTGCCGTATGTCTACAACGTACTACGTCAAGAAAGACCCGAGGGGCCGGGGCGTCTGGTTCGCGGAGCTGATGCACGAAAGCGTGCTGGTTTGCTACCATGAGTTCCTGCCAACGGAAACGTTCGTGTGGGCGGTGCACATGGAGAAAGCGCTAGTTCGGATAACGCAGCGCTTCTTCGACAACGCCAGGCTCCGAAAGTGGTGCATCGATATCGATGGCTTTGCAAAGGACCTCGAGGAGGTCTATCTGAAGAAGGAAGGACAGAAGCATGAAGCGCTGCCTGAAACAAAAGTACGCCCGCCGGTTGAAAAAAGCCAGCCGGCGCGTGACATCAGCCCAGACGAGACGCTCCCGGCTGGTTACACAGTTTACGTCGAACCGGACAGCGAGGAGTAAGCCCATCGCCGAGGGAGAGGCGATGTGCAAGCGCTGCGGAGAGATCGTCCCCGCAGACGACGTCTTCGAGTGCATCGAGTGCGAGAAAGAGTGCTGCTCGATCTGCGAGCCCGGCGGCCCCGGCGAGCCCTGCTCGAAATGCGTTGAGAAGATGGACGACCCCGACGATGCCGACGAGGACTTCGAGAAAGAGATCCGCCCTGAAGACGACGACACCGTACTGCCGAGCATGGAAGACGACGACGGCGCGTTAGGGCTTGAAGCCGATGATGTGCCGTTTGTGCATCATGAAGAAGACTAACCAAGGAGGCGTAGAATGACTGAGGAGATCAAGGAGGTGGCAGATGAAGCGCAGCCAGCAGCAACAGAACAGCAAACGTTTGCGCAAGCTGTGGAAGGACAAGCGACGCTGGCAGGAGGAGGAATCGACGCAGCCGTGGATTCGCCAGCGAGCCCTGCAGCGCAAGCAGCGCAAGCAGCGCCGGGCGGGATGGCAACGCCAGCAACGGGACCCAGCACTACTGCAACCAGCATCGTCAACGCCACAACCCAGCTGACGCCGTTGTTTATGTGCGACGCGCGCTTCAAGACGCTGGAACGCAAGTTCGTTGTCGAGGTTCAGAAGCGGTTCATCAAGCTCTACGAGAAGAGCGCTGACAGAAAGCAGCGGGTGCTCCCCTACGAGTTCACTGCTTGGCTCGCCGGGTTCATCATCCACCAGTGCCGGTCGCTGGCGCTGAGCTTCGGTGACAAGGGTTGGGAGAGACCCGAGACAGCTTTCCTGGAGATCTTCAATGCGCTCGCCGAAAGCAACGACATGCGGGAGAAGATGCAGGCAGCAGCGCTGGTTTCAGCAGCCAGCGCCGCCGACAGACCGACTACCAATCCTGCGCCTGCAGTTCCCGCTCCCGCTCAAGAAGATAACGTTGCGCCTGAACCTCTCGGAGTCTCCGTCAGTGCGGCTTCCGCAGACCCTACCCCTGTGTAGGAAGTGCCCGCACAGCGCGCTGTGCTTACCCGATGGTAAAGAGAGGTTCCAAACCGACCATTTTTGCCGTTGCCAAGACTGCAAGAAGCTATTATTCTTCATCGAGTCTGAAGAGGGTCGTCTGTTCACTGTCGCAGACGGAAGCCTCTTGCCGCTATGCGGCGTCGGCGAAACCTTTACCATAGGGCTGTGTGAAGAATGTCAAATCAAAACGGTGAGGAAAAAACGGTAGCGCAACTGGAACGCCTGCTGGTCATCAGCGACGGCACGCCAAGCAACACGAGAATCTACATCGACGGAAAGGTGCTGTCGGGCGTCACACGTTTCGAACTGGTCGTCGACGTGAACAAGACTCTCGTCGAGATCAAGCAGGTCGGGATCTTGATGCCGTCCCAGGAGCGCCTGCTGGAGCTCACGGCTGACGACAAGACCCCAGAAATGGAGCACCTCAGAAATGCAATTCAATATGCGAAAGACGGAGCATGAGGCGCTGGTAAAGCGCATCAAGAAGATCATTCAAACGGACCCGCGGACGTCGCGTATTCTTGCTGAGCGTTTTGGCGTCACCACGCATACGATCCTGGGCATCGCGCAAGAGATGGGCGTCGTGCTGCCGCCCTCTGATGACGTCACGGATACGGATCGACGCCGGCTCAAGGGTTCGTGGAATCCGCGCTGGGGTGGACGGGGAGGAAACAAGTGAAGGGATGGGGCGCAGTGCTGATGCTGCTACTGGTGATTGTCTCGCTAATCGCCGCGATAGTCCTGTTTCCGATCTTCGAACCCTGTGTCCGCGCGCCCAAGAAGGAAGAGAAGTGTGACGTCGGTCAGGCCGGCGCTAACTATTTCGTGCTGACCTGCGGCGCCCGGTCCATCGAGCGCTGCCGAATCGAAGAAGATGAACTGCAGATTATCCTGACATGTGTGAAGGCGGGAGGCAGCTAACGCTCCCGCTTTTTTAGCCTGAAGCAGACCCCACCGATGCTGTCGGGTCGAAGTGCTGGCCCTGCGGATTCAAGCCCCTCTTGTAGTTCTGCGGGGCGACGTTGTGAACGTAGCCAGACTTTGGCTTGGGCAGAATAGGCGCGGAGACTTTCAGCAGCTCTCGCAGAGCGAAAGTGCAACCCAGATCGTAGGCTTGCTTGATTGCCGGGACGGGAGGCGTCGTCGGCTTCTTGGGGATGTCTCTCGGCTGACTCTGCGCGCCGTAACAAGCGCCGCCGGTGAGGGGCGCTGAGCCAGACGACGCCTGAGAAGCGAGGCCGCCTAAGTGGGCGGTCTTGCCCAGGCGTTGGGCTTGTGCATGAACTTTGATCCGCTCCTTGTTGCTCTCACGTAATGCTTTCTTCAACGTGGCGGCCATCTCAACAGCACGTGCGTGCAACTCTGGCGGAAGCTCTGTCGCGGTCTTGGCAACGGCCATGCGCTGCTGCGGTCGGTCGATGTTGTATCCTGCGCCGCCCGTAAGAGGGATGTTGTGCAACCAGTCTTTGCCGGAGAACGCTGGACCCTGATCTGCTGGTATGCTCATGACGCCTCCTGAACACTAATAATAGGCTGAGAAAACTGTTGCTGCAACCGTTCTATTTTCGACAGTTTTTGGGGTATAAGAAGACGACCGGAGGGTCTTTACAGTTCGGAGGGAGAAAGGAGTCGCGCATGTCTCGCGACGAAGAGTATTCCCGAATCCAGGAAGAGATGGAAGAAGAGGGTCGGGCCCCCACCGACGACGAGGTCCACGACCGCTACGAAGACGAGGAGCGGGAGAAGAATTCCCGCGACGAGGATGACGACGACTAGGCTGGCGCCGACGGGGAGATGGTCTCTCTGTCGGCGCTTCTCTTCACTTTAGGAGGGCACATGGTCACTGCGGAGATTAGGATCAACGGCACGCTTCTGGGGCACATTTACGCGGTAAACGATGTGACCCTGGAAAACGGCCAATCGCTCTATCACTGGGAGTGCTACGTTCCCGATCGCGGTCCGCTGGTCGGCGGGACCGAGTTGCGGCACCGGCGAGAAGACGGCGCGCTGGCGCTGATCTCGAAGATCATCGAAGCGGCGAAAGTGAAAGGACTGTTCTGATGCGAAAGCAAAAGAAGAAAGATGGTCTGCGCCAGTATGTAGTCGAAGGGACTCAGATGGTCCTGGTCCGCCGAGTGGTCTGGGCCGAGTCGCCTTACAAAGCACGGCGTGCTGTGAAAGAAAGCATGTACAACGCACACGACAGGGGTAAGTCCCTCGACCACATGATTACCGGTGACTTCTGGGGTTACAAAGTCATCCGGGTGCAGGAGGCGTAGATGCCGTGCGCGCCGCACATGCTGAAGTTCAAGACTGCGGCCTTGGTTCTGAACGAGCGGTATGCCAAGTCGCGGGAAGCGCAGGAGACCGCTGTGCTGTCTGTCGATATGGATTACTGGAACGACGCTCGCGCCGCCGGGCCCAGCGCCAAGCGCTTTATCTGGGAGGTGTTCAATTACTGTGGCCACCACAATATCATCCCCAGGATCTTTCGAGACCATCACCACATGCTCAAGGAAGTGAACGCGCACCCCGCATCTCGTCTAGTCGTCGTCGACGAACACGACGATCTTGAAGTGTTGTTAGCCGCGGGCGAACGGCGCCGCCGGCGACACCGCATCGATTGCGCTAACTGGGCGTCGCATGTTTCGTGGGGGAGGCAGGCAACGTTTGAGCTACGGTATCAGGGGGAGTATCCGTCTTTCTGCGACGACGATTGGGTCAGCAGAACCAAGAACAAGATGGGCTGGGGGACATTGATCCGGAAACGAGGGCTGACCGGCGTGCTCGACTACCGCTTTACGTACATCGGAGTCTGCTTATCGCCTGGGTATCTCACGCCGGAGATCGTGTACCCCGCGCTGGCGTACATGCTTGATTATATCAACTGGGGCACGAAGAACATGTTTTCGTCGCCGGCAACGCTAGGCGAAGCCCGGCGACTACTCATCGCGGGCGCGATGCGAAAGGACTAAACATGCCAAAAGTGGGGGCCAAGAAGCCTACAAAGCCGAGAAAGCAGAAGGCTGGAGAATGGAGCAAGGGCTACGAGGCTGGGCGCGAATCCGTTATTGAGATATTTCGCGCAGCCTGCGACGGGAAGATTCAACTCGAAGCGTTCTGGCAGATCATGGGAATCAACCCCGCGGAGACCAAGATCCAGATCGTCTTCGCAAACGCG
>Ga0315278_10002338_pt1 | contig 16873 bp, 13 predicted proteins | sample YL17G06_0_MG_FD_203880 | JGI IMG/M metagenome (GOLD analysis project Ga0315278, IMG submission 203880) | Sediment microbial communities from Yellowstone Lake, YNP, Wyoming, USA - YL17G06_0 | ecosystem: Environmental > Aquatic > Freshwater > Lake > Sediment | place: USA: Wyoming | collected... | reverse complement strand
GTGTTGGGTGGCGGCAGTCTGCCCTCCGTCATTGTACGAGAGGGAATTCAAGGCGCCTGTGCCCAATCCTGTATAGGCATCCGGATAAAGGGTGTCATAATATCCATTGGCATAATCTTTGGAGAAATTGATCTGGGCAAGTCCCTCAAATATGGAACCAAAAACAGGATTTGCCAGATTCGTATTGGACGCGTCATTATTTGCGCATTGCACCTGGAGTGTGTTATTGAGGAAATCCTTGTCCGATGCTGAGGCGCTTCCCCAGAGTTCCAGATCCCAGCCTGACTCTTCGGATGTCACAAGAATACGGCCTTCATTATTCAGATAATTTGTCACAAGGGTTTGCTCCGTGGAATTGAATGTTTCATCCGCTGTACTTTCCCGGCCCAGGATCCAATCCACAGCTGTATAATCTCCCAACAGGATAGAGCCGTCGATAATTCTCTTATTGTCGGCTGAATCAAAGTAATATCCTGCATCTGCGATGGCATCTCCGTGCGCAGCCACATAATTGAAGCTGTTCGCAAGCCAGGGCCAAACGCGCCTGGACGTGCCATTTATCGCATCCGTATAATCCGCTATGATGTCCCTGTTATAACGTCTGAACCCGGACACCACGAGGATCTTTGGCCTGGATCCATCCCCTGTCATCCTGACCCCCACGGTTTCGCTGGGGAAGGATTCGCCTCCGGCATTGTAAGCAGCGATGCGGAAATAATATACTTCCCCGGCGACGAGATCTGAATAATTGTATGTCAGGACATTGCCCGCATCAACGCCGTTGTCCCATGCAATGCCGTCTGTGGAGCGGTACACCACATAGCCTGTGGCCGGGTGTGCGCCGTTGCCTCCCGAGGGCGGGGCATCCCATGAAAGTGTCGCCTGGCCTGCGTCTGTCAGCTTGGCGCTCACATTATTCGGCGCATCCGGCGGATATGTGCTGTTCGCGCTCCCATGGGTGTTCACGAAATAATCAATGATGCCCTGGAGCGTGGCACGGGCTGTATCCTGGCGGAATCCGGGCGTCTTCAACAGGTTTACATCATCCACATTATCATGAAACGCCACCTCCAGAATCGTTGCCGTCATTTCTGCGTTTAAATTGTTATATGTGAGTTCCCCGTAAGAGCTGGTATAAACCTGGTAGCTACGCCTGGGAAGGCCCCACAAGGTGTAAAGATCGTCCTCCACCTGGTGGATGAGGGCGCTGTTGAACTGGTCCACATAAGGCGCCGGCCCGCCGTCCCAGCTGGTCGCGTTCTTTAAGACCATGGCGCCGCGCGCGGAACCGCTCGATGCATTGGAGTGAAAACTGATATAACACACATCCCCGATCGCCGCGTTATTCATGTACGCAGCCATTCGCGGCCTGCACCAGACGTCGCTGACATCGGTAATGGATGTCGGTGCGTTTGAAAATAGAGTATATTCATGCCCATCCATTTCATACATCGGATAACCAGATTCGGCATGAACGCCGCTGCCGAAACGCGCCGCATCCGCAACCACGATCTTGGAGAGATCCGAGGATTGGTTGATCAGCTCCAAATATCCGTTTGTTCCTGCATCGAAATAATAATTCCCCAGCCAGACCCAGCCCTTGCCAACCTTGCTCTGGTCAAGATGAACATAGGAGATCCCGCCCTTATGCACAATCCGGTAACGGGCATTCGTGCTCCGATTCCCTGCGTCAAGATACCACACAAACACCGGATATGTTCCCGCTGTGGTAAAATTCGGCGTCCACCGCGCGACAGCAGTCTCCTCGCTGTTTGTGTCCGCAAACACATAATGCACCGCATCACCAGAATCGCCCCAGAAGGGAGTGGCTGCGCTTTCTGTCCAGCTTCCGGAAAGGGTGAATCCGGCGTCGTCATTATCAATGATAAAGAGATCCGTCAGGGGACCGACATCGTGTAAAGGGATGACTGTGGCGCCGGCATTGCGGAGATAATGAATCATGAAAAACGAGACCTGATCCGCATTGTGAAGATCCTCCACCATTCCCAGATTGTTTCCCCTCTGGGTTCTCCATGCCCCGCTGGAGTATATCCATCCATGGCCCGGATTCACATACACAAATTTTCCCGTGAGCGCGCCGGGTCGCAGGGTGGGGGAGGAACTCGGCGGACCGGGCTGCACGCCTTTCACAAATGTGGGTTTCTTGATGGTTTTCTCCGGGGTCAGGATCAAGGGTCTGGCGAGTTTTCCACCCTGCTCCGGATCCTCCTGGGGTCCGGGGATCGGCTCAATCTTCGCAGGATCAAATCCAGGCAACAGACCCGGCTCCCCTTCCGATTCGAAAGGCACAATCTCCTGCGTTTTGCTCAGAGGTTCTTTTTCTTTGCCCGGTACGTGAAATGAAGCGTTGGATAGTAGAAGACATGAGATTAAAAGGATTCGGATAATATTCCATAGACGATATTTCGAAAAAGGTTGAATCATTTCATTTGTTCCTCCAACTTTGATATATATAAGTTTTTACTCTTATTTGTATTTGTCAATATTTACATGAAACATTATCATCTATCGTCTATTATCTGCCTGGTGATTATTGTTATAGCCCGGGCTTTGCATGCTGCGCCGGATGAGACTGGAAACTCCGGCGTCTGTGAGATCACTGTGTCTCCTGAGATTTTCACCCTCTCTTCCTCCGGCAGTTATCCGAGGGTTGCGCAACTTTCCGATGGAAGCTTGCTTGCCGCATGGGATGATGCCACATCGCGCAATACAAAAATCATTCGAGCGTCCAAAAGTCTGGACAAAGGTCGCAGCTGGATCGATTCCGGAATTGTGGCTGAATATCCCGATCCCGCGGATCTGGCGAATGCGTTCCCCCTTGTTCTGGATAACGGCAGGATCCTCCTTGCGTGTCGCCGACATGACGGCAGTCCGCCCCAGCGGTTTCGTATCGAGATTTATTGTTCCGATGATGGCGGCTCCAGTTGGAAGTTTTTGAGCATGGTGGAGTCGCACGAGAATCCCGAGCATGGTCTGTGGGAGCCGTTTCTATTCCATGCGCCGGATGATTCCCTTCATGTGTATTATGCGCGGGAGACGGGTGGTACCCAGGCTATTGTCATGCGGCGTTCGTTGGATCTGGGACAGACCTGGGGTTCCCTGATCACCGTGGCTTCTGCGCCCGATTCCCGTGATGGTATGCCTGCAGTGACCAGGCTGAAAGATGAGAGTCTCCTGACTGTATTCGAGGCTTTTGATTCCCGCCCCTGGGGGCTTTTTGTGATCAAATCCGTTCAATCCTTTGACATGGGTATCAGCTGGACGAATCGTCGGACCGTTTATATACCTTCGGGGAACGGGACCCATGCGGGGGCGCCGTATGTTGCGCTCCTGCAGTCCGGCCATCTTATGGCCTCATTCATGACTGATGAAGACGCCTCGGATGTAAACTGGCCTTTCCAGGCATCTCTGAAGATTCTCGTAACCGCCGAACCCGCGACCTCTGCCTGTGTCAAATGGGAATCGCGTCCCAGGCTGATTGAACGGAATATCTTTTGGCCGGCCCTGTTGGTCATGAAGGATCACCAGATTCTGTTTCTTTATGGCAAGGAGGGGGTTAAAGGAAAAATCGGGAATTACGCGCCTGAGTCCAGGGGCGCTCCCAGCTCTCGGATGGGGAAATAAAATTCAACTCTATTACAGGAATCCCTTGAATTGCGTTTCTCCCCCTGTGCGGGGGATATCCCCCGGACTCACAGCGCCATTGGTCGGATCATAGAGAGTCACCGTTCCCTGCGGCGCAAGCCCTCTTGCCTCCGCCTCTGTGAGAAGACCCTGATTGGGACTTTTATCCGGCCCGATGCTGTTCAACACCCACACTGGGGCTTTGAACCAGGGATGGGCGGAAAGGACAAAGAACTCATGATTGCGGTAATTCAGGTGATAGCGCGGAAGACCGTCATTGTAGGAAAGAGATGATTGGGACAGAAAGGGATCTGTAAAGTTGAGAGTCGTGATATAAGCCACGGGCGTGGTCAGAGGAATGAGGTGATACGTGATGGAATGATAGCGGGGCGGATATCCTTCTTTTTCATACCAGGGGTAATGATTGTGATCCGTATGATACGCTTCAATCGCCAGGGCAAGGGATTGCATATCGCCCCGGACTTTTGCCACTTTGGCCCGCGTCTGGGATTCCAGGAAATTGGGGATGGCAATGGCTGCAAGGATCGCCAGAATGGCAACAACGATCAGGAGTTCTATCAAGGTGAATCCCGATTTTCTTTTAGGGCGGCGCAGGATACTCATTTTTTCTTTTGACATAACAATTATGATTTTATCTCATTTCTTTTAATTATAAAAAGGAGACCAAATCCTATGAGAAGGTTGTGGTTATTTTTCTTCCTTCTATTTCCTCCTCTTGTCAATGCCCAAGCCGATTATTATAACATCACAACTCCCCTTGATGAAGGAAGGCAGATGTATGGCACAGTCGCGGTCGGGGATTATCTCTATGTGATCGGCGGCAACATGGAGCCGGATGTGTACACCCGGACTGTAGTGAAGGCCCGCATCAACTCTGATGGAACCCTGGGATCATGGGAAAAGACAACTCCCCTGCCGGAATCACGAAGTTATATTCATAATACCACCCTTTCTCTGAATAATGTGATTTATGTGGTTCAGGGATTACAGGGAGATCGCACGGAGGCAAAGAAAACCATCTTCTGGACCAAGCCCCGGGGAGACGGAAATCTGGAAGATTGGCAGGAATCCAGCCCCTGTCCGACCGAAGGAGTGAATTGCAGCGTTGCAGTGGCAACCCCAGGATATATTCATCTTATCGGCGGGTCCGCAGGCAGCGGCAAAGCGGTTTCAAGGGTATGGAGCATCCGCCTCGACCCCGGCGGAGCGGTGATGGAATGGGTCCAGGGTCCTGCCCTTCCTGTGCCTCTCTGGTATCACTGCGGCGGACTGGCGGATGGAAAGGTGTGGATCTGGGGCGGCTTGACAGGATCAAGCCCGAATTCCGTGAATGACATTGTGTATATGGCGCCTGTTCAGGAAACCGGGACTCTCGGACCCTGGCAGGATAGTGGCTCCAAACTGAACCAGCCGTTTTATTCCTCAGCCTCCACAGTGTTGGGGGATTATCTTGTGTCCTTCTGTCCCAGGTATAAGGCTGCATCTGTCAGCGGTGACATCTGGTATGCAAACGTGGGATCCAAGGGGCTATCCGAGTGGATCCGGATGGATTGTGATGTTCCTGCCAAATTGTACAATGCCGTAGCGACGAATTATCGCCTGGGGATCATTTATCTCCCAGGAGGCAGATTCAACAAGGAGACGCTGAATCTTGACAAAAATGTGTATTACTTCACCCTGGCGATGGACCAGCAAGGCGAAAGTCAGGCAGGAGGCAATATTTTTTTCAAGGCGCAACCCAAGACCCAGGGCTCTACGACTCCCATTGCCACTGCAACCCAGATACCTCAATTCTTTCAGCCTGAGCAAAGCCGGGCTCCGATTTACGCATTGCCCGCTTTCCTGCCTTTTGAAATTGCAAAACAGGTTTTTGCCCAGAATCCCCGACCCACGGTTATTTATTTCCATTCCAAAACGGATAAGGCCTGCCACGAACAGGCGCAGATTTTAGCGGGTTTCCAGCCGGGGGGATATGTCAACAAGGTCATCCTGGCTGAGGTCAATCGCGATGAACGACCGGATATCTTCCAGCAGTATGGAGTCACCCAAGTCCCCTTCTGGCTGCTCTATGACTCCTCGGGCAGGCTTGTATCCAAAAGCGACAAAATCATTCAGCTGAGCGATTTGACTCAGGTGTTAAATACCCTGGCGCCGTGATCCTTCCTTCCCGCATCGGAATCACACGATCTGCCGTGTTTGCAGCCCTGGCATCGTGTGTCACAAGCAAAACCGCGCCGCCCGATCTTGCAAATTCTCTCAGACTCTCAAGCACAATATCTGCATTCTCTTCATCCAGGTTGCCTGTGGGTTCATCTGCCAGGAGAATCCTGGGATGATTCAAAAGGGCCCTGGCAAGGGCAACCCGCTGTTTTTCCCCTGTGGAGAGTTTCCCGGGCAGATGATTCCTTCGCTCCTCCAGATGAAATTGTTTGATGAGCGCCACGGCTGCGTCTCGCGCTTCTCTGGAAGGTTTGGCAAGAGAGGGACAGAGAATATTTTCAAACGCCGTGAGGTAGGGAACCAGATAGAATTGCTGGAACACGAATCCGATATTTTCCGACCTGAATCTGCTCCTTTCATCCGGGGAAAGAACGGAGAAATCCTGACCTGAGATCAAGACGCTTCCACTCTCGGGCTGGAGCAGTCCTCCTGTAACAAGGAGCAGGGTGGTTTTACCGCATCCGCTGGGACCCTTCACTGCCACATATTCACCGGCCCGGACACTCATAGCCACATGATCAAGGGCTGTGATCTCCTTCTCCCGGGTTCTGTAGATCTTGGTCAAATTTGCGATTTCAATCATCCCGATTTCCATTTTTTCCCCGGTTTATCTCCTATTCCCTTGTGAAGATCTCCGCCGGATTCTGCCAGGCATCAAGGAGAGCCGGAATAAGACTTGCCGTCATGCACAAAAGGGGCGCAGCGACAAGACTGCCCCAAAACACTCTTGGACTATATAAGAGAGCGGCTATGTTCAGATCCAGGGGAAGATGCACAGAGAACACTCCGAATGAAAATCCCACAAGATATCCGATCAGCCCCCCCAGAAAACCCATAAACATAGCCTTGAGAAGGAAGATCCGGAGGATATGTTTTGACTGAAGCCCCAGGGCGGAAAGGATCGCGATTTCCATTTTTCGTTCCTTTGCGTTGGCGAAGAAAAGCAATCCTGTCCAGACCGCGCCTCCGACAATCACTATCGGAAGGAGCCAGGCAAAGAATTTTTCCCTTTCCCTTTTCATCTTTATCTGATGCTCTTTTTCCACAGACAGCGAATCCTCGGCAGCAGTCCTGGCCCTGCCCCTCGCCCTGTCACGCGCGAGGGATGGAATCGTGAATTCCACCACCTGGGTTTCCGGAAGGATGGCAGTGATCTCTTTCCTGATATTCTCAATATTCATGCCTTCACAAAGGCATTTTAAAGCCAGAATCGCGCTGATCCTTCCTTCCTGTCCCAGCATTTTCTGCGCCCGGGAAAGATCCACCCACACGGTAATGTCGTCCTGATTGCCTCGCTGGGGAAGACAGTCGCCTATGGCAAACTCTTCCCCCGAAAGCCTGACCTTGTCCCCGGACTTGAGATTGAGACCTTTCCAGATCTCGTATCCTGTAATCATTTTTCCAGGAGGAACGGGAGCCAGGATGGGTTCCAGCCTGCTTTCAGATGAAGGCATTTCTCCGCGGATCCCGTTTAGTATGATGACGCGGTTCCCCTGTTCCTTCCACCTTAACTTTTGTTCCAGGCAGGGGAGCAGATGCTTGATGCTTGCAATCCCGGAATGCGCCAGTTTTTCTGCATACTCTTCCGGCATGGTTTGAACTGCATAACCTTCCCCGTACAAATCTCCCAGGTTTTGCCCCCCCGGAAGAATCAGAAGGTTGAATCCCATGTCCTTCGTGATCTTCCTGTAGTCCTCCTCCAGAGAGCGCATCTCTTCCTTTATGTTTTGTTCTTTCGTTTTGAGAATCTGCTCCGAACGAAAGTCATGGAGACTTAGAAGAGTGAACTCGGCAACCAGCACGGCCACGGCAATGATGACGGAAATCATTCCCAGGATGAATCCGGTTCTCCTGTAGGCGATTTCCTTGAATGTGAGTGTCAAAAGGGTCATGACGTCCCGCCCGGTTTCATTTTATATCTTCCGTAGCCGTTGTCTTATCAGAACAAAAAGAATCAATACAGCTATTCCCACCATTAAAAAGGATAAAATAATAATCAATGTGAATGTGATTCCGGTTCTTTGTATTGCCCGGGTCTGCGGCGGAGGTGATGGAGATGTCCTCTCTTCTTCCGATGGGATCTTTGTTTCAGCCGCAGGGATTAATGAACCCACCCCGGTCAGGGAATATTCGGGAGCCATGCTCTTCTCCAGGGAAGGGGAAGCGGATTTCCACTGGGTGGACATCAATATGTCTGTTCCCGGATAAGAGTCTTTGATAAGGCATGAACACGATCCCACAAGAAATTCCGCGCTTTTGCGGATATTGTGTTCTGTAATCCCGTTTCCCACAAGGGAATAGAGAATTTTTCCCCTTCCATACACAGGAAACAAGATCGGCTCACCAGCGTAATCCCTCAAGTCCGGTTCGCTGGAGAGGAGGATACTTTGGAAAACGCCTTCTTTGGGATCGGAGCGCGAGATCCGGACAAGGGAGAATACGATTTTCAGATTCTCGCTTTCCGCATCTTTGAGTTCTGCCGAGGAACCGATGGGGGTCGAACGGTTTGCAATCAATGGTGTTTTCGCCAGATTCGCGAGTTCCCGTTCCAGGCAGGTCAAGGCATTTCGATCTTTTTCCGCGTTCCCGCTTTCCACAAATACCCACACCGCGGCTTCACCTGCATTCAGCCTGTTTAAAATCTCCTCTCGCTTTGGAGAGTCGAATACAGATCCGAGCGTTTCCTCTGATACCGGTCCTGACCATGCAGCGCTCCTTTCTCCGGATCCGGGATAATGTACAATGATAAACGGAAGACCATATTCCTGAATTTCTCGAGTATAATTTTTATCGGTGAAATTTTCCCCCAGATTTTTTATCTCCAGGATATAATTGAACCGTTTTTCCCCTTCTTGAGAATATTTTTTCAATTCCTCCAGAATCTTTTTCTCGTTCTCCTTTAATGTCCCCTTATGGAAAAACCGGATGACATAATTCTCCTGCGCCCAGTGGTCAAACGCATACCGGAACACAGGCACATCGCATCCCCTGGAATCTCCAGGCAAAAGAAAGAGGAAGGCGAAAATCAGAAAGGCAAAAACTTTCCCTTGTGTCTTGAATGTCATAACTGAAGAACTATCGGAGACACATCTCTCCGGTCAAGTTCTTAAATCTGATCCATGTTTGGGGTCAATCTGGCATATAAGTGCGATTAAGATTTTGACATATCCCTCCCAAATTTGGGGGATTGATTTCAGTCTTTAGGATTACCGGGCATCCAACACATTCCGCACGAGAATTATATAATTATTGACAGGATGCTTTTTTCCATACTATGAAGAGATTATCAATCTTCAACCCAAGGGTAGCAAAGCAAAAGCCTATCAGGTCAAACAGGTTCGTGAGATTATCCTGCGGTATGGATTGAGACTTGAGGAGTGATGTTATGGATGCAAAAATTGATTATAAATGAATGGATTGAAATGGCAAAAGAACTTGGCAGGTCCATTCCCCAACCCAAAGGCAAACTCATGTATGCCTGATCCGATTTGATTTCTTCTTTCTTCATAGCGTCCCTCCACATCTGTCGGGCGAGATTTTCATTGATTTATGGTGCGTTTCTCATTTAATTCATAAAAACAGTACGCAAAGAAACGAATGGGGATATTTTCCGTGGTTCTTATTTATTCCATGCTCCAGGGGGTCGATTTTATTACCACGGGCGAAGGAACAATCTCTGTCCAAAACCCCCAGATCAGTCCTGCTCCCCTGGGTGAATTATCCTTCGTTGCCCTTTCTGCGGACAAGCCTGAATCTCCCATGGTTGTAAAGGTGCGTATGGTACGGCAGGAAGGGGAGGGGCTTTCGTTTGTGGCGGACTCGCCGGTGTTCTCCATCGATGGCCGGATTCTTCCCTTGAAAGATACGCCGCATTTTAAAATCCGGCTTCGGATGACGAATCGTTCCGTATCCGGCGCTTACAGCCTTTCTGTGTATTTTCGCACGTTTACCAGGGGCGAACCCCGATTCCTGATTCCCGGGATTTTCTATAAATACAATCGCCCACCGGGATGTACCAGGATATACCCCGGTCTTTCTCTCTCTCCACCGGACAAGGACGATCCCTTCATGTCCAATTATTGGTCCTTTCGTTCCGATCGCGCGGCGGAGCCTGTGGTATTCGGATGGAACGATGATGTAGGATTTGTCCTTGCCACTCCCACGGTTTTCGAGAAGGGGCAAAGCGGTCTTTACCTCATGGCGGATGAGAAGAACATGGCGATCGGTCTCCATTTCCCTTATAAGGAGGAACCGGTCAAGTATTCCTTCTGTTACGAATCCCAAACCACGCCCGAATGCACCTTCTTCTATTTTCACAGGGGGGAGACATTTGACATTCAGTTTGATTTCTCCGTGATCAGGCGGGATTTGCATTTTTATGCCCCGTTCCTGCGAGGCTTGTATGAACGGGATCGCAGGGAGATCCCCACACACAGCTGGATGGATTCCAACCAGGCCATGGGGCTCCTGGCAGAGGGACTCTATCGATGGCATTATGATGCGATTGAAGGCGTTCTCTGGGAGACGTGTTCCTTTGACAAGTATTTTGGGAAAAGGGATTCGTATGTGGATCGGTACAGCATGCATCTGGCATGGCTCTCCGGCGCGCCGGCTGCCATGGCTCTCCTGTGGTACGGCCGCATCACGGAGAATGACGAATACATTCAAGCCGGCATCCGGGTGTTGGACAAGGTGGCTTCCGGCATTGCGCCTTGCGGCACTTTTTATCCCAGCTGGGTCGCTGGCAAGGGCTGGAGCTCCGGCTTTGCGCCGCAGGAAAATCTGACCCAGGCGCGAACGGCAGCGGAAGCTACCCTGTTCCTGTTCCGGGCATTCCGCATAGAACTCCAGTATAATTCCGCCCATCCCGCCTGGCTTGAAGCGATCCGGAAAAGCCTTGATTTCGCAGTGAAAATTCAGCGGGAAGACGGCAACCTCGGATCCTATTACACCCTGGATCAGGGGGAAGTGACCGAGTGGGACGGCACAGCCGGGATTTTATGGATCGCCCCGTTGATCGGCGCCTCCCTTCTTCTCGGAGAGCCCCGGTATAAGGACGCAGCTGTCAAAGCCGGGAATTATTACTCCCGATTCCTCCAGGATGAATTCCTTTACGGCGCTCCCGAGGATGTGCACCTCACTCCCAGCTCGGAAGATGGATACAATGCCCTGATCAGCTACCTGCATCTGGCGGAGGTGGCGCATGATGAACGCTGGTTCAAGCTGGCTCGGGCTGCTGCCGACTGGCTCCTGACGTTCCGCTTTTCCTATAACACGCGGTTTCCCCAGTATTCCATCCTTTCAACTTATAATTTTCATACCAAGGGAGGGGATGTGGCATCGCCCTGCAATCAATGCCTCCATTCTTACGGCCTTGTATGTCACCCGGAGCTGATGAAGCTGGGTCGGTATCTCGAGGACAATTATTATATCGAACGCGCCAGGGAACACCTGGAATTCTGTCATCAATTCATCGCCCGTGATGACGGCGATTTCGGAGCGCGGAAGGGCATGGTTCCCGAGCAGTTTTATCATACTGACTGGTGGCAGCCGAAAGGCCATCTCCTGGCCCTCTCCCACGCCTGGTGCGCCGGCCTCATTCTCTATGCCAATCTCTGGGAAAAATGCAACCTGGGAGAAAGCTCCTTCAAAATCGGCCATGTGATCTCACCCATCCCCAAGACGGAATTCGATGAGTCCTCCAGATCCGCGGCTTTTTCAATGACCCCAACGGAAGAAGCCCCCCCCTCGGAACGCGAAACCCTGTTTGATCTCTGATACAAGGAAAAAATCCCATGATCCCCTCCTCATCAAAACAGATCGTCCTGGATACTGTGATGTTCCGCAGTCCCGGCCGTTTAGCGCGCGACCTCTGGCTCCTCCCCGCAGCCATCAAGGCGCATGGAGACCTGATCAGTTCCCTGCAAGCGCAATACCCTTCCGATTTTGCAGGAGACGGATTTGAAGATCAAATGGGCGGAATCCGCCTTTATGTGGAAGGCGCGTTCACGGACCCCTGGGGCTCGGGCTGGATCAATCATACCCCGGGACTCCTGGGTCAGGTCCGCTCCTTTCCCCTGAATGATTGGGACAATCTCAGGAATTACCCTCCCCCTTATCACCTTGTTGGAAAGGGATTTGAGAAGGTTCCCGAAACGCTTGCCGCCACACCGGAGAAATTTCATCTCGGCGGCATCCCCCCTCTTTTCCACAGGATCTGCTGGCTTCGCGATCCTTCGCTTGCATTCATGGATTTTTATACCAGCCTGGATGAAATCCTTACAGTGCGCGACATGGTCCATGAATATAATATGCGCCATCTCAAGGAACTTTTGAAATATCATCATGACGGGATCATCATGGGAGACGATTGGGGCGCACAGTCCCAGCTTCTCATCAGGCCCGACATGTGGCGGGAGTATTTCAAGCCGTGTTATAAGGAATATTTCGATCTTGTTCGCGGGCAGGGCAGACTCGCTTTTTTCCACAGCGACGGGTATATCCTGGAGATCATCGAGGACCTCATAGAGATCGGAGTTCAGGTCCTGAACTGCCAGGTGGCTTGCATGGGCGTGGAGGAATTGGGCAGGCGCTTTGCAGGCAGGATCTGTTTCTGGGGCGAGCTCGACAGGCAGCATCTCCTGCCCCGCGGCGCCCCGGAGGATATCATCCTTGCCGCGAAGAAGAATCTGAAGTATCTTTCCACACCCGAAGGAGGATACATCATGCAGGCGGAGCTCAATGCGGATGTTCCTGTTGACAATATTGCGGCCTTTTTCGAGACATATAACCTCATCCGCTCGAACCTTGATCTTTAATGCCCTTCAGAAATGATGATCCGTTGGGAAAATTGCGTACATAATTTATTCCCTTTGCATGGGCGGTGAGGGCGGAGCCTTTTTCTCTTTCTTCATATTTTGAAGGAGGCGTTCCAGGTTGTATTTTGCCGCCGGGAAATCAGGCTCGTATTCCAGGCTTTTTTGATATTCCGTTAATGCTTCCTTCTCCTTCCCCTGCTCCAGGGCATTGTTTCCCAGAACAAAGTGCATTTCCGCCAGGGGAGAATGCAAGCGAAGACGCGGATCGGATGTCATCTCCGGAGGATCGGGAACCAGTTCCAAAGGAGGCCCATTCACAACCAGCTCGACATCTTCATCTGTGATCCGATAGAGAAGGATGGAATATCCTGCAAACGCATCCGGATTTTTCCTGCGAAGATGCACACACAGACGCCCAAACCGCAGCTTGTTATAGAATTCCACGAATTGATTCCAGAATATTTCTCCCGTCTTCCGAACAAAGGGATTCGGAACTTTTGAACTTCCCCCTTCCTTCTGATATTCTGCAATGATCTGTCTTGCTTCCTGATAAACCTTTTCCATGGATTCGGTCCACCGGCAGCTGGGTAAGAGATACGGCTGTTGCAGGTTTGTGGAACTGATACAGTAGAGTCCCTGGGTGAGGGGAAAATAAAATGCTCCGTATCTGGGCGGAATGCAGGGCAGCATCCGCGCGCCGATGTGATAGATCTCCGGATTTCCCATTCCGAAATACGAGAGATAAATCCTGTCCGCCCGGATTCTGGGATCCTTTTTTGCAAGGAGTTTTTTCAGGGTTTTGAGATCCTGCCCCCAGTCGAGCGAACTGTCCACCAGATGCCTGTATCCGTTCTTCGGTCCTCCGACAAGAGAATTGAAATAAGAGAGATAATGAGGCCGGATGCTGAGAGAACAAAGAACGAAGAGAAGGGTAAGGAGCCTTGTCCCCCATCGGATAAAAACCTTATCCGCTTTCCAGAGAGATGAAGCCGCGCCGAGCAGGATGAAAATTATTGGATATACAGGCAGAATATGCCTGTGCCCGATATTCAGATGGCTCCTGATGGATATGATCCAGTAAACAAGGAAAAGACACCAGAGAGGGGTTGTTTGATAAAGTCTTTCTCTGAAAGGAGCGTTCTTTTCTGCAATCAACCCCTTCTTGTAAAATCGCGGGAAAAGGGATGCCAGCGCTGCAAGGATCATCAGGCCGAAAAGCGGAAGAGGAGTTTTCACAAGAAACGTATAAGGAAAAAAATACCACCAGCCCTTTGTTCGTATTTCACCGTTCAGAAAAGCGGAACGCTCCTCTGTGGTCCTCAGGGCATACAGAAATCCGTAGAGATATGCTTCCGGAAGAACTTTGTGTTCCCCCATCCATCCTGTGATCCGGGAGAAAACGCTTGAATCCTTTAACAAATAATCCCACGGCGTTTCATCCTCTTTGAGTTGATACCGTATTTCAAATCTTGCCCTGGACAAATCCCCTTTGGTGAAAGGCGAATAGCGAAATCCATAACCAGCCCAGAATGCCGCTGCTACAATGATGATCTGAAACACAATAAAGGCGATAAATACGCCAATCTGCCCGGGAACCGAAGTCATCTCCGCCCCGCTTCTGCCGATCTTCAGGGGCTTCTTTGAGAAAATACGGATAAGGAGCATAAGAATCCCCATGGGAATGATCAATACCGCGGAAAACTTCGAGAGAAAAAGCCCGACTATAGCCAGGGTGGTGAGGATCACACCCTTGAGGGAAACCTCGTGAAGCAACTTCCAAAGTCCCCCCGCAGCTGCGATAAAGAAAAAGGATACAGCCACGTCATTCGTGATGAGATTCCCATGCGCGAGGATCGTGGGACTGAAAGAGTAAAGCGTAAGGGAGAGAAGTCCGCCCCCGGGCCCGAATAATTTTTTTGACCATAGAAACACCAGAATCCCCAGACCCAGGCTGAAGACAAGCGCCATGAGCCTGCCCTGAATCAGCATTTTCTCATGATCGTTCCGGCTTTCATAGAAAAAATCCCACCCGATGTTCCACGCATCGGATTTGTCCCAGGCATCATCGCTAAAGGAGGGAAACGCGGGTTTTGTGTATAAAAGCGGAAGAGCGCACCAGAGAAACACAAGCGGCGGATGTTCCGTCACAAGACGAAAATCTCCGAACGCAAGGTGCGAATATCCAGCTGCAAGGTGCGCCACCTCGTCATACGTGACGGAATTCTGTACCGCGCTCGAGAGCGCAAAAATAGCGTGAAGAACCAGAAGCGCTCCAACAAAAAAATGTAATCTCTTCCCTTTCACCAATCCATTCCACCTGACAATCCGGATATGAAAAATCAGGAAGAATTACATATCAGATAAAACTACAGAGGCAAGATGTTTCTTTTGAGAAAGGGAAAGAAATATAAAACTATGACTTTGTGGGAACCACAGAGAATGTTCTTTTTGGTATAGCAGTAAATAAAATCATTGATTTTGAAATTTTTATACCCAATATACGGCCATTATGATTGATGCTTTAATGATTTATTCAAAATTGCAGAAAGTGATTCGAAAAAATTTCAAATCGGATGAGGTTTGTGATTACTTCAAAGACATCTTTGACGATTGTTCTCTTTTTCTATCCAAGACAGAGAGGATTAACCTTTTATCAAAAATTACAGATAAAAAATATTTTGCTTTTGAAAGAGAGGGGAAAATATCAAGAGCTGTAAACCAATCACTCTTCAAAGATGATGATGGTTCCATCACGCGGTTTTTTAAAATAATGAAGGAGAAGGAATATGACAAACTTTCAGCAAGAGAATTAACGAAAGCTTTTTATACGATTGCACAGAATTTCTGTTGTGCCATTGACCTGATCAAAACCGGTGATTAGAAAACTCCGGGAACCTATTTTGAGTATTTAATCGGTCATACCTTTTCCAGGTTTTTAGATATCAATCCTCAAAACAAGATAGAGGTCTTAAATCTTGATAAAAAGGCAACGCTCCCTACCGATTTTATCTTTGATCTGGGAGTGGGGGAATCCAAATTACATCTGCCTGTGAAAACTTCCACCCGGGAACGTGTTATTCAGGTATGGGCCCATCAAAGGGTTTTAGATGGGATTTATGGGAGCGGGCGATTTATTGGCATTTTAGTTTGTATTGCGGAAACAAAAACAAATCCACGGTCGAGGGAAGTCATTGAAATATGCTTGCCGGACCAATGGAAAATTTATCAAATGTTCATTTCTCGATTGGAACGTGTTTACTATCTTGATATTCCCACACCTTATAAAAAGTTGAGTAAGGGATTCCCTCAAATCATTGTTAAATCTTTTGGAGAATTCTTTTTCGAGTTTAACCAATTGATTAAACAATCGTCATACACTTCAAGTTGAAGAATACTTTTTTCTGAACACGAGAAAATAAGAGTGATTCTTTCGGGCATGTTTTTGCCGAATGACACGGCTGACTCCTGGTCTGCCATTTCTTAATACTACGAACAAATCTTCAATGAGAAAATTCATCTTTAATAGTTCATTGATAATCTCTACATGGGTCAATCTTTGCTTGTTTGCACAGACCTCATCCTGGCATTTAATAATGAGGATCCCCTTATTTTTCAATACCCTGAAAGCCTCTTTGGATCCTGAAAAATATAAATCAAGAACAGCTTCATGATATTTCTTCTCGTTCTGTGTTTGATTATTCTGATAGTATTGTTCATAATTTTGGTGCCCTTTATGGGCCGTCCCCCCCGGTGTATGCATATAAGGGGGATCGAAGACGACGCAATCAATTGATTCGGTGTCATAGGGTAATTGACGACAATCAACACCATTATTTAAATCAGAGGCTTTGAGGTTATATCTTTTTGGCGGAATATTTTTCCAAAATACTCCTTTACCATAAGTCACATCCGCAACCTTTACCATAAGTCACATCCGCAACGATACTTCCTTTAGGAACGAATAAATCAAGAATAAGAGGAAAAACCTCGGAGTTCGATCCCATATAGGAAGAAAAAATCAAGCAATTGGTTGGGGATCCGGATGGGCTTTTTCGTTTCTTTTTATCCCTTTGATTTTCAGATATTCCATCAGGGATCATTTCAAACAAATCCATTATGGTTGATTTCATGGATTAATCTCCAGAATTTAAACTTTTCTTCATAGCTGA
>Ga0315278_10002337_pt1 | contig 16876 bp, 13 predicted proteins | sample YL17G06_0_MG_FD_203880 | JGI IMG/M metagenome (GOLD analysis project Ga0315278, IMG submission 203880) | Sediment microbial communities from Yellowstone Lake, YNP, Wyoming, USA - YL17G06_0 | ecosystem: Environmental > Aquatic > Freshwater > Lake > Sediment | place: USA: Wyoming | collected... | reverse complement strand
TCCTCCTCCTGTTCCTGCTCTAGTCCTGACCAAGTTGCCGGCACCACACCGGACCGGAGTGTGGTGCGGGCTTCCAGCCCGCACGTTCCGGGTACTAGCGGAGACGCCAGATGGCGCTGCCGCCGGCCGGGACGGCCACGCTGACGGTGCCCGTGGCCTTCGCCGACGCGCCGTCGACGCTGGCGAAGATGGGCTCGAGCGAGGTCGCGGGCAGCTCCCACGGGCCGGCCACCGCCTCGTTGTTGCCGAGGTTGTGCACCACCAGGACGCGCTCGCCGTCGGCCTCGCGGACGAACGCCAGCACCGACGAGCTCGCGGCTCCCGGCGAGAGCACCGTGATCGCCCCGCGGCGCAGCGCCGGCGAGCCGGCCCGCAGGTGGATCAGCCTCCGGTAGAGCGACAGCAGCGACGCCGGGTCGCCGGCCTGTGCCGCGACGTTGGCAGTGGCGCGTCCCCTGGCGAACGGGCGCCACGGCGTGCCGGTGGTGAAGCCGCCGCCGGCCTCGCTGTCGTTCCACGGCATCGGCGTGCGGATGTCCGGGTCCGGCTTGTTGCCGACGAGACCGACCTCCTCGCCGTAGTAGACGAACGGCGTCCCGGGAAGCGTCAGCAGGATGGCGGCCGCGGAGCGCAGCGCCGCCGTGGTGCCGTTGAGCTGGGTCGCCACCCGCGGCATGTCGTGGTTGGTGATGAACGTGCCGTCGAGCACCCCGGCGGGGTACAGCCGCGCCACGCCGGCGAGGGTCTCGGCGACCGGGCTGCCGTCGTGCATCTGCACCGACTCGAGGATGGCGGAGCCGAGAGGGAAGTCGAAGCTCATTGGCAGCTCGTCGCCGCCCGCCACCGCGACGGTGGAGCCATAGTACGGCGCGATCTTCTCGTTGGTGGTCCAGTTCTCGCCGACCAGCAGCGCCTTGGGGTCGACCGACCGGACGTGCGCTGCGAACTCCCTCCAGAACGCGTGCGTCTCGGGCGTGTCGTTCTGCAGATCGCCAGGGCCGTCGGCGACGATGTGCCGCGCCGCGTCGAGCCGGAAGCCGTCCACGCCCCGCTCGAGCCAGTAGTCGGCGATCGACTCGACCTCCGAGCGCACCGCAGGATTGGCGAAGTTGAGATCGGGCATACCGCTCCAGAAGATGCCGTAGAAGAAGGTGCCGTTCTTCTCGTGCCAGGTCGGCCCGCCGCCCCACGGCTGCATCCAGCCGGGATCGTCGGCGCGCCAGACGTACCAGTCGCGCTTCGGCGATGCGGGCGACGAGGCCGACTCGACGAACCACGGGTGGTCCGCGCCGGTGTGGTTGATCACCAGGTCGACGACGACGCGGATGCCGCGGGCGTGCGCCGCCGCGATGAACGCCTGGAAGTCCTCCAGCGTGCCGTAGTCGGGGTTGATCGCGCGGTAGTCGGTGGTGTCGTACCCGTGGTAGCTCGGCGAGGCGAAGATCGGCATCAGCCAGAGCGCCTCGACGCCCAGGTCCGTCGTGGTCGCGGGATCGCCGTCGTTGAGGTAGTCGAGGCGGGCGGTCAGCCCGCGCAAGTCGCCGATGCCGTCGCCGTCGGAGTCCGCGAAGCTGCGCACGAACACCTCGTAGAACGTCGCACCGCGCGCCCACTCGAGCTGCCACCCCGGCCCCGCTGCCGGCGCGGCTGGCGCAGCCGGTGTGGCCTGCGGCGCGTGGGCGCAGCCGATGAGACCAAGCGAGGCTACTAGGGTGACGGCGATGGGTAACTGGAAGTAGAGCTTTCGGGTCATGGCGCGTTTCTCCCAGATTGATCTTCCTACCTGTTGTAGCACGCCGGCAGCGCGCCAGACAAGGCTGCTCGCGTATGCCGCGACCTGCCACCCCGTCGTGAATTATCATCGGCCGGTGAGGCGCCTGTTCGTCATGTGTGGGCTATCTTCCTCCGGGAAGACCACGATCGTCCGGGCACTCGCCGAGCGTCTCGGGGCGATCGTCGTCAGCCTGGATGAGATCAACCGCGAGCGCGGCCTGCCGCACGGAGGCGCCGACCTGGGCGCCGAGTTCTGGGCGGAGACGCACCGCCGCGGCATGGTTCGCCTCGGAGAGCTGATGGCCGGCGGCGGCGACCTGGTGGCCGACGACACCGCCTGCTTTCGCTTCCTGCGCGACGACTACCGACGCCTCGCCGCCCGCCACGGCTACGAGGCGACCGTGTTCCTGGTGGACCCACCGCGTGAGACGATCGCGGAGCGACGCCGGCGCAGCGACGCCGCACGCGACCGCGAGCCGATTACCGACGCCGTGTTCGCCGCCCACGTCGCCTCGTTCGAGTGGCCGCAGGCGGACGAGGCGACCGTGGCGCTGCGCTACGAGGCCGACGCGACCGCGTGGCTGGCGACGCTGGACGAACGCTCGGACGACGGACGATAGGAGCTGGCCATGCCCAAGCTGGTGCCCAAGGTCATCCTCGAAGGGACGCGACTGACGCAGAAGACCGAGATCGCGTTCGCGCTCAACGAGCACCCGCGCGTGGTCGGGCCGCGCCGCTACCGCTACCACTCGCCGGTCGTGTCCGCCGAGTGGTGCGGCTTCACCAACCGGCCGTGGGGGCGCGGGCTGCTCAACTTCGCCCCCGAGGAGGAGGCGCTGGCGATCGACACCTACGCCACCTGGGCGCGGCTGTTCACCAACCTGCGCTACTACTCGTGGATCGTCGACCGCTTCCACGTCTCGACCCGCGCCTGGCAGCTCCAGCACGCGCAGCGCGACCTCGACTTCGGCTGGCTCGAGGCGATGCTGCTGCCGCTCGGCTTCCGCCACGTGCTGTGCACGCGGAAGCCGGAGTCGTTCGCCGCGGCCCGCGAGGAGCGGCTCAAGGTCTCAGGCAACCCCTCGCAGTACGACGATCTCGACGCGTTCATCGGCGAGCAGGAGCTCTACCGCCGTCTCGTCGGCGAATCGCGCCTGCCCTGGGTCGAGATCGACGTCGGCTCGGGTGGCATCGGCGCCGCCGCCGACCGCATCGCCGATTGGCTGGAGAGCACCGGCGGCCTCTACGCTCCGGCGGAGTGAGCGACGGGCGGTGGAATTTCGTCCGTTGCTGCAGGGCTTGCAGTGTCCGGGGGATACCGCAATGAACTCGGAAGAGCTGCGCGCGCTGCAAGCACCGCTCAAAGACACCTACCGCAGCGATCCCGGCGTCGCCGTCGTCACGCTCCGGGCCAGGGGCCGCATCGGCGAAGGGGTGTCGTGCCGGATTGAGACCGGACGCGCTCTGGTCGAGGCGGGGCTGCACCCGGCCACCGGCGGCACCGGACTGCAGGCGTGCTCCGGCGACATGCTGCTCGAGGCGCTCGCCGCGTGCGCCGGCGTGACACTGTCCGCCGTGGCGACCGCGATCGGCGTCGAGGTGCGCGGCGGCGACGTGACCGCCGAGGGTGAGATCGACTTCCGCGGCACGCTCGGCGTCGCGAAGGATGCACCGGTCGGGTTCACCGCGATCCGCCTGCGCTTCGACCTCGACACCGACGCCACCGCCGAGCAGCTCGCGACTCTCCAGCGGCTCACCGAGCGTTACTGCGTCGTCTACCAGACGCTGCGCTCCGGGCCGCCGATCACGCTGGCCCTGCGCGCCGCCGGCTAAGAGCCTGTCCGGCCGGCAGCGCCGCTTTCCTCTGCGGTCGAGGTGCGCGAGAATCCCGCCGCGGTCGAGGAGGAGCCATGAGCGCTGCGGTCGGGCTGCGAATCACTCCGGGTCATCGTGCTGCTCCGGTAGGCGTCCTGGTGGCGGCGGTCCTGCTGGCGGCGACGCCGGCCGTAGCCTCTACCCCCGACGACCCGCCGGCCGCCCAGTCGGGCGTCCCTGCCGGCAAGGAGCCGGTGCGGGTGACGGGCACCGAGATCGTCGTCACGGCGCCGCGCATGGATGTGCCGTTGAAGGAGAACCCGGCGGCAACCACGGTGGTCACCGAGGAAGCCCTGCGGGCGATGCCCAAGACGATTGCCGCCGACGAGGCGCTCAGGCTGGTGCCCGGCGTGCGCGTCGAGAATCAGGCCGCCGGCGAGCGCGTCCACCTGTCGATCCGCGGCCAGGGAATCCTCACCGAGCGTGGCATCCGCGGGATCAAGGTGCTGCTCGACGGGCTGCCTCTCAACGATCCCACCGGCTTCGCCCCCGACCTGTTCGACGTCGACTGGGCGACCGTGCGACGCATCGAGGTGTTCCGCGGCCCGGCCTCCGCGCTCTACGGCGGCGGCGGGGCGGGGGGCATTCTCAATATCGAGACCGCGGACGGCGGCCCCTCGCCGCTGGCGGGCCGTGCCTCGCTCGACATCGGCTCGTACGGGTTCGCCAAGACGCTCGCCGAGGTCTCGGGACGCGATGGCCACACGGACTTCCGCGCCTCGGCGTCGCGCACGTTCGGCGACGGGTACCGCGTGCATACTGCTTATCAGGCCACCAACCTGTACGCGAAGCTCAACTTCCACGATGGCGCCAACCGCCTGACGGCGATCGTCGCGGGCACCAGCTTCTTCAACGAGAACGCCGAAGGGCTCAACATCGATCAGGTGATCGAGGATCCCCGCCAGCCCAACCCGGACGCTCTCACCTACAACGAGTACCAGAAGACGCGGCGCGGCACGGCCGGGCTCACCGGCAACCTCGTCCTCGCCCCCGGCCACGAGCTGGCGTTCGCGGCGTACGTTCGCGAGACGCAGTGGCGCGAGTCGGTACCGTCGTCGATTCAGCGTCGCACCTACGACTCGCCCGGCGGCTACCTGCAGTACACCTGGCATGCGGGCTCGGGCGGCGTTCGCAACCACCTCAGCCTCGGGGCGGACCTCGACTGGCAGCGCATCGACGACACCCGCCGGCCCAACGAGGGCGGCGGGAGCGAGGGTCCCGAGATCGTCGCCGACCAGGGGATCGACCAGCGCGGGGTGGCGTTTCACGTCCTCGATCGGGTCGAGCTGTCGCCGCAGTGGAGCATCATGCTCGGCGCCCGCAACGACGACATCGACAACACCCTGAGCGACCACCTGAAGGCGGAAGGCGTCGACCTGTCGGGCAGCGCCAGCTTCAGGAAGACGACGGGACGCGTCGGCGTGGCGTGGAATCCGCGCCCTGACTTCGGCGCCTACGCGAGCTGGGGCCAGGGGTTTCTGCCGCCGGCGACCGAGGAGCTGGCCAACAACCCGCAGCACCTGGGCGGCTTCAACTCCGACCTCGAGCCCGCGAATTCCCGCGGTGTCGAGGTCGGCGCGCGCGGGGCGCTGCCGGGCACGCTGACCTACGACCTCGCCGTGTTCCGGCTACTGACGACCGGCGACTTTGGGCGCTACCGGGTGGCCGACAGGCCGCTCGAGACGTTCTACCGCAACGCCGGCGACAGCCGCCGATCGGGAGTGGAGGCGCTGCTCGGGTGGTTCCCGTGCCGCACGCTCGAGCTGCAGCTCGCCTACACCTACTCGGACTTCACCTACGACCGCGCGGAGCTCGGTGACGTCGTCTATTACGGGACGCAGTTGCCCAACTCCTCGCGGCATGCGGCGTACCTCGACGCAGGGTGGCACCCACGATCAGACCTGACGCTCGGCGCCAGCGTGGAGCTGCAGACCCGCTCGTACATCGACGCCAGCAACACGACCTGGATCGGCGGCTACACCCTCGTGCACCTGCGGCTGGCCTGGGAGCTCCCGCTCGCCGGCCGCGCCGCCGCCGTGCAACTGGCGCTGCGCAACCTGACCGACCGACACTACATCGCGTTCACCGAGCCTGATCCCGACGGCAACTCCTACCAGCCGGCGCCCGGGCGCGAGGTGTTCGCCGGGCTCTCGGTCCGCCTGTAGCCGGAGTCCCCGTCAACGCGGCTCGCCGCCGTCGCCTGCAGACCAGGCGCGGATCGCGGCGATCTCGTCGTCGGGAAGACCGAGGAGCCCGAGGAAGCGCCGGTGCTTGTCGGGGCTGGTCAGCTCGAAGCTCACGTGCCACTGCAGCATGTCCGCCTCCGACATCCCGGAGGCGGCGAGCAGCTCCACCCACGTTGCCTTGTCGATCACCCGCGCGCGCCGCAGCAGCTCGGGCCGCCGCAGCAGCCCGGCGATCAGCCGCTGCTGGTCGCGCAGCCGCTCGATCTCCGCGTCGAGCTCGGTCAACCGCCGATCGAGGACGGCGGCGAGACCGGATCCGCGGCCGTCGAGCACCTTCGCAATCGCGTCCAGCGGCAGGCCGGCCCGCCGGTACGTGCAGATCAGCTCGAGGCGCCGGTCCTCCGCGGGTCCGTAGCGCCGGTACTCCGCCTCCGACCGCGACGACGGCCGCAGCAGACCGATGCGGTCGTAGTACAGCAGCGTGCTGCGCGCGAGGCCGTACTTGCGGGCGAGGGCGCCGACGGTGAGCATCGTTGTCCTCAGAGTACCAGCCGCGGCGAGAGTCGAGAAAAACGTAGGGGCGGAGCTTGCCTCCGCCCGGACGCCGTGGGACGTGGTTCGCGAGTCGTGGGTCGAAACCGCACGTACGAACGGACCACGGTCAATAGCGTTGGGGCCAGGCAAGCTGGCCCCCTACATCCGCTCGTCTGGGGCCTCATCTCACGGCCAGCAGGCGACGCAAACCTCCGCCCGGGGACGGCGCTCACGACCGCAATGCCGTTCCGGTGCGCAGGTAGTGGTCGAGCTGCGCCTCGAGCCGGCGCAGGCGGGCCGGTCCGTGCGCGGCCAGCGCCGTCATCGCGCGCTCGCCCGCCGGCGACAGCGCCGTGAACGTCCGCCGCCACACGGCGATAGCGCCCTCGCCCTCCGCGCGGACGGTGATCGCAAGGCGGGTTGCGACCAGTCCCGGCGTAACCATCACGAACTCGATCGCCCCGGCCTCGGGAGCGTACCGGCTCACCGTCCACACGGTCTCGCTCCCGTCCGGCTCGGCGGTCGTGAAGACGCAGCCCTCCTCGGCGACGCCGCTGTCGGTGTAGACGATGCGCGCCGCCCAGGTGTCGATCCAGTCAAACTCCCGTACCGGACACAGCAGCGGGAACACCCGCTCCGGCGCCGCCGACAGCCGCATCGTGCCCTCGCTGACGATCCGCTTTGCGTTGATCCTCTCCATGGCTCCCTCCTTATTGACCGCCGACGGCGCGGCCGGAAAGGAGTCTCGACTGTGAAGCCGTAGACAGGTCAATACCCCGGCTCCACCGCCGCGTGGAACGGCAGCCCGCGGGCACGGTCGGGGCTACAATCTCGATCCCGTGACCCAGACCGCGCCCCCTCCCTCCGCTCGCCCCGGGAGACCCACAGCCCGCACCGCTACGGCGGGCCGTCTCTCACTCCTCCGGGCGGGCGTGATCGTCGTCGGCCTGGCGGTGTCGCTGCTCATGGTCTCGCGCTCACAGGTCGGCGGCGATCAGCTCCACATGCTGTCGCGCGGCTGGCTGCTGGCCGCCCAGGGGACGTGGATCCACTACGGCATGCCGACCTCCGCCGGGGGGAAATCACCCGGCAGCGCGACGTCGCTGCTCGTCGGCGCCCCGCTGATGGTCTGGCGCGACTACCGAGCGCCGATCCTGCTGCTCTGGCTGTCGCACCTGCTCGGCTACCTGCTCCTCGACTGGGTGGTCGCGCGGGCGACGAGCCCCAGGGGACGCCTGCTGTTCGCCCTGTTCTACTGGCTCAACCCGTGGCGGGTGTTCTTCTCCGCCCATCTGTGGAACGCGAACTACATGTTCCTTGCCGGCGCCATTCACGCCTGGACGTGCTTCGGGCAGCGCCGGCGCGCCTCGTTCTGGCTCTCGTTCCTCCACGTGCTGACCATCGGCATCGCGGCGCAGCTCCACTCCTCGGCCCCGGTCCTGCTGTTCGCGTCGGCGCTGCTGCTCTGGCGCGGCTACCTCAAGATCAAATGGGCGGGCGCGGTCGCAGGAGCCGTCGCCGTCGGCGCCTCACTCCTGCCGTGGGCGCTGACCGTCTTGCGCCACCCCGAGCTGCTCCCGGGCGGCACCGGCTTCCCGTTCCGCGGCCTCGTGCTGCTCTTTCCCCTGCTGCGCGGCCTCGTCTACTGGCTGCGCTACCCGGTGCTGTTCTTCACCAAACGGATGACGGAATTCGACTTCACGGCGACGTTGGGCGTCCTCGGCGATCGCCTGCTCGCGACCCCGCTGTGGGCGCTGCTCGTCGCGATCGGGCCGCTCACCCTCGCCTTCCCGTTCCTCGCCAACCGCAGAATGTGGCTGGCCGACCGGCGCTGGCTGTTGCGCAAAGCCGAGGGGGCGTGGAGCGCGCGCCGCTGGCTGCACGGCTACGTCGTCGGCTGCTTCGCCGCGGCGGTCGTCTCGTTCGCCGCGTCGCCGACGACGGTCATGGCGTGGCAGGGGTTCATCGTGCTGCATGTTGCCGTGCTGCCGCTCGTACTGTGGCTCGAGACTTTGCTGCGCAGCCGGGCCAGGGTGTGGGCCGCGCGGGGAGTGCAGGCGTACGCGATCGCCGTCTCCCTGCTCCTGGTCGCGATGGCGGTGGCCACGCCGCTCTACCGCAAGGGCGGGCGTGACGACGTCCGCGCCACCGTCGCCGCGCCTCATGCAATGTTCGACGAGCTCGCCATCACCCGGCACTGCACGCTGGTGATCGACCCCGCGGTGACGTGGTGGCCCGACGCCCTTCCGCCGCCCGCAGCGACGCCGTCTCCGGCCACGCGCTGACCCCAGCGACGCGCCCGCCCTTGGTGAGGCTAAATGCCTGGCGACCCCCCACCCTGACCCTCCCCCGCGTCCGGCCTGCGGCCGGCCGGGGGGAGGGAACCGAGCCGCACCGCGCTCGCGGCCTATCGCCGGGGCCTAGACTTGGGGCGAGCTGTTCTCCTAGTCTCCACGGTCATGAGCCCGCTACGACTGCGCACGCAATCCCTGATCTTTACCTGCCTGCTTGCACTGGCGCTGCCGATATCCGGGCAGACCGCCACCGCGAAGCGACCTCTCTCGATCGACGATCTGGCAAGGGTCCGCGACGTCGGTGACCCGCAGCGGTCGCCCGACGGAGCCTGGGTCGCCTACACGGTGACCTCGACCGACGTCGAGAAGGACGAGCGCAACTCGGACATCTGGATGTCGCGCTGGGACGGCTCCGAGCACATCCGCCTCACCTCTTCCACCGACGATGAGAGCTCACCCCGGTGGAGCCCCGACGGCCGCTGGCTCGCGTTTCTCGCCACCCGCGGCGACGACGAGCAGAAGAAAAGGGGCCAACAGGTCTGGCTGCTCAACCGCAGCGGCGGCGAAGCCGAGAAGCTCACCGACATGCCGGGCGGCGTGTCCGACTACGCGTGGTCGCCGGACGGCACCCGTCTCGTGCTGGTCGCGGACGATGCCGATCCCGACGACGACCCCGAGAAGAAGCCGGGCTGGCAGCGTAAGACGAAGCCGCCGATCGTCATCACCCGCTACTTCTTCAAGGACGACGACACCGGCTACCGCAAGGAGCTGTACTCGCACCTCTACGTCTTCGACGTCAAGACCCGCAAGGCCGAGGCGATCACCGCCGGGTCTTTCGACGACACCCGGCCGGCCTGGTCGCCCGACGGCGGCCGGATCGCTTTCGTCAGCGAGCGCGGCACCGGCGATCCCGACCGCGAGAACAACAGCGACATCTTCGTCGTCGACGCGCGCACCGGCGCGACGCCGGTGAAGCTGACGACGTGGCTCGGCCCCGACAACGGTCCGCCCGCGTGGTCTCCCGACGGCGCCTGGATCGCCTACCGGCAGGGCGCCGAGGCGCGCTTCTCCGCCTACAACCTCGAGGCCCTCGCCATCGTCCCGGCCGCCGGCGGGAAGGCCCGGCTGCTCACCCCCGATCTCGACCGCAGCGTCTCCTCGGCGGTCTGGGCGCCGGACGGGACGAGCCTCGTCTTCGTGGTCGAGGACGACCGTGTCAGGTACGGTGCCCGCGTCGGCGTGACGGGAGGGAAGACCGAGGCGCTGACGACCGGCCGCCGCGTCGTCTCGGCGATCTCGGGCGCCGGTGCCGGCGGCTGGGCGGTGATCGCGGGGACCGCGACACAGCCTGACGAGGTGCACGTCCTCTCCGGCGGCGAGCTGAGAACGCTGACGCACCACAACGACGACTGGACCGCCGGCGTCGAGCTCGCGACCACCGAGGACGTCAGCTTCACCGCGCGCGACGGCACCGTGGTCAACGGCATGCTCGCCAGGCCGCCGGGGTTCCGCGCCGGACAGCGCTACCCGGCGCTGCTCAACATCCACGGCGGTCCCGACGGCCAGGACGAGCACGCCTTCGACTTCGAGCGCGAGTGGCTCGCGGCCAACGGCTACGTCGTGCTCCAGGTCAACTACCGCGGCAGCTCCGGCCGCGGGTCGGCGTTCCAGAAAGCGATCTACGGCGACTGGGGCCACCTCGAGGTCGTCGATCTGCTGGCAGGCGCGGACTACCTCGCCGCGCAGCCGTTCGTCGACCCCGGCCGGCTCGGCATCGGCGGCTGGAGCTACGGCGGCATTCTCACCAACTACACGATCGCCACCGACACCCGCTTCAAAGCGGCGGTCAGCGGCGCCGGCAGCTCGCTGCAGACCACCATGTACGGCGTCGACGAGTACATCGAGCAGTACGACATGGAGATCGGGCCGCCGTGGCGGAACCCGGACGGGTGGTTGAAGGTCTCGTACCCCTTCTTCCACGCCGACCGCATCCGCACACCGACGCTGTTCCTCGGCGGCACCGAGGACTTCAACGTGCCGCTGGTCGGCGGCGAGCAGATGTACCAGGCGCTGCGCGCCGTCGGGGTCGACGCCCAGCTCGTCATCTACCCGGGCCAGCACCACGTCCTCTCGCTTCCGAGCTACCGGCGCGACCGCCTGGCCCGCTACGTCGCCTGGTACGACCGCTACTTGAAGCCGGCGGGGAACGGATGAAGGGCAAGTCGCCCGCCAGCTCGCCGGTGCGGCGGTTGCTGCGCCTCGGCGGTCTCGCCGGTCGCGTCGGCGCGTCGCTGGCCGGGGAGCAGATCCTCTCGCTCACCCGTTCGGGCGCCAGCCGCGACGCCCACCGGCTCGACAACCTGGTGCGTAACGCCGGCCGGATCGCGCACGCCCTCGGCGAGCTCAAAGGCGCGGCGATGAAGGTCGGGCAGATGCTCAGCCTGCAGGACAGCATGCTGCCGCCCGAGGTCGCGGAGGTGTTGCGCTCGCTGCAGAAACAGGCGCCGCCGATGCCGTTCGAGGTCGTCGAGGACGAGCTCGACCTCGAGCTGCCCGGCTGGCGCGACCTCTTCGTGCGTCTCGAGCCCGAGGCGTTCGCTGCGGCGTCGATCGGGCAGGTGCACCGCGGCCTGCTGCGCGACGGCAGGCACGTCGCGGTGAAGGTGCAGTACCCGCTCATCGACCGCATCGTCGCGGCCGACCTGACCAACCTGCGGCGCGTGCTCCAGATGGTGCTCGCGCTGGTCACCGACATCGATTTCGAGCCGATCTGGCGCGAGCTGCGCGATCGCCTGACCGAGGAGCTCGACTACCTGCACGAGGCGGAGAACACGCGGCGCCTCGCCCGCGCGTACGACGGCGTGGGCGACGTGGTGATCCCCGGCGTCGTCGACGAGGCGACGACCCGCCGCGTGCTGACGATGGAGTACGTCACCGGCGTTTCCCCGGACGCGGCGTGCTCGGACCGCCACGACCAGGCGCTGCGCGACCGCTGGGGCGCGGTGCTGTTCGACTTCCTGCTGCGCGGCCTGCTCGAGCACCGGCTGCTGCACGCCGACCCAAACCTGGCGAACTTCTCGTTTCTCCCCGATGGCCGGGTCGTCGTCTACGACTTCGGCTGCGTCAAGGCGGTGCCGCCGGGGATAGCCCGCGGCTACCGCAACGTGACGCGCGCCGCGCTCGACGGCCGCCGCGACGACATCCCCGCCCTGCTCGACGCGATGGGAGTCGGCGCCGCCTCGGGAGGGCCGCTGTCGGCCGAGCTGATCGCGCCGGTGGTCGACCTCGTCATGGAGATGCTCGATCCCGGGCAGCCGTACCGCTTCGGCGGCGACGACCGCATCTTCCACCGAATGATCGAGATCAAGTCGACGCATTTCGACGAGGTCACCGACCTGCGCTTCCCGCCGCACATCGTCTTCATCAACCGGACGGTAGTCGGCCACTTTGGCAACCTGTCGCGCCTGCGCGCCGCCGCACCGTGGCGGCAGATCCTCGAAACCCGACTCGACGCCGCCGCGCGCCGCCCGTCTCTGCCCAAGACGCAGGTCACGCGTTCGCGCGCCTGAGCGTACTGCAGCGCCCACCGAACCACTCCGCGCCGCTCCCTCGAGCGGCGCGCGCGTGCCAGGTCCGTCACTTTGCAGGGAACCGCCACGCCGAGCACCACCCACCGCCAGACTGCACGACCTTCGAAGAAGCACGAACCCGCAAAGTGACCGGCCTGGCAACGTCTGTCGTCACGCCTTGATGACCGCGGCAGAAGCAAGCAGCCGTTATCATCACAGGTCGGATGGCTCACGATCCCTACTCGTCGCTGCGGTTTCCCGAGTACCGGGCGTTCCTGGTGTCGATGTCGGTGGTGTTCTTCGCCACCCAGATCCAGAGCACGGTGCTCGGCTGGCAGGTGTACGAGATCACCCGCGACCCGCTGTCGCTCGGCCTGGTGGGCCTGGCAGAAGCGCTGCCGTTCCTCGCGCTCACCCTGGTTGGCGGCTGGGCGGCGGACCGCGCCGACCGGCGTGCGCTGTCGCTCGTCTCCCTGGTGGCGGTGGTCGCGAGCGGCGCCTGGCTCCTGGCGCTGAGCCTCGGGCAGCCGCGGTCGGTTCTGCCGCTCTACGGTGCGCAGGCGCTGGCCGGGCTCGGGCGGGCGTTCTTCCGACCGGCGTCGTCCGCGCTCGGGACCGAGCTGGTGCCGCGCGAGCACTATCAGAACGCCGCCACCTGGCGATCGACCGCCATGCACCTGGCGATGGTTGCCGGCCCCGCCGCCGGCGGCGCGCTCATCGCGATCGGCGGCACGCGGCTGGCGTACGCCGTGGTGGTCGCGCTGGTCGCAGCCGGCCTCGCGGCGCTCGCGGCGATCGCCCGCCGCCCGCGCCCGAGCGCGGGCCCCGGCCACATCGGGCGCGATCTCGCCGACGGCGTGCGCTTCGTCTTTGCCCAACCGCTGCTGCTCGGGGCACTCAGCCTCGACCTCTTCGCGGTGCTGTTCGGCGGCGCCGTCGCCCTGCTGCCGCTGTTCGCCAAGGACGTGCTGGGCGCCGGCGAGGTGGGGTTCGGGGTGCTGCGCGCAGCACCCGCCGTTGGCGCGCTGCTGATGTCGGTGTCGCTCGCCCGCTTCGGCCACTTCCGGCGGGCCGGGCGCGCCCTGCTGTGGTGCGTGGCCGGCTTCGGCATCACCTGGATCGCGTTCGCTCTCTCGCGGTCGTATGCCCTTTCGCTCGCGCTGCTGGCGATGGGTGGCGCCCTCGACAACGTCTCGGTGGTGCTGCGCGCCACGCTGGTGCAGATATACACGCCGCAGGAGATGATGGGGCGGGTCGCGGCGGTCAACAGCTTCTTCATCGGCTCGTCGAACGAGCTCGGGGCCTTCGAGAGCGGGGTGGCGGCGCGCTTGCTGGGCGTGGTCCCGTCGGTGGTGTTAGGCGGCATGATGACGTTGCTCACCGTCGCGCTGGTGGCGTGGCGGGCGCCGCAGCTCCGCGGCCTCACCCGCATCGGGTCGTGACGGCGGCTACTCCTGATCGAGATCGGGGGGAGCCGCGGCGAGCTGCGCGCGCTCCACAGGCGGCAGCGACTCCCAGCGGCGCGCAACCCAGCTCACGCCGGACAGGAACGCCCGCGCCCGATCGGTATCCGGGCACACCCGGCGCAGCAGCGCCCAGAACGCCGGCGAGTGGTCGCGGTGAGAGACGTGCGCCAGCTCGTGGGCGATGACCGCGGCGAGCACCCACTCCGGCATCTGCGGCAGCGCCGCGTGGAGCCGGATCGTGCCGGTGGCGGCGCTGTAGCTGCCCCAGCGCGCCTGTTGGGTCGTCGACAGCAGCACCTCGGCGACGCGCGGCGGCGACGGGAAGCGCGCCGCGATGCGCCGGGCCAGCGCCTCGAGGTCGGCCTGGCCGTTGATCTCGCGGCCGCGCCTCCGGCGCAGCAGCGTGCGGGCCAGCTCGGCAACGACACGGTCCAGCTCGGCGGCCGGCACACCGGGCGGCGCGGACACCAGCAGCACCGACCCGCGCAACCTGGCGTTGATGTGTCTGACGCGCTTGCGGGTCACGACGAGCTCGAGGGTCACACCATCGACGGTGATCGCTCTGGGCGGCGCGGACGACATGCCTGTCAGCCCGGGAGGGTCAACGCCCACGCGGGGAGTCTACCCTGCTCCGTCACGTCCCGGCGAACGGGTCACGGCCCCATCCAGTCGCCGCTGCGCCACCGTGCCTCCGCAGACGTCGAGGGCGGCGGCTCGACCTCCCAAATCGCCACCTCCTGGTTGCGCAGGACCGGAGTGGCGAGGCCGGCGATGTTGCGATCGGGCAGCGCGTCGGGCAATCGCACGAGCGACATGGCGCGGGCGTCGAGGACGATGAAGCGCACGCGGTTGCGGTCGAGCACCTGCCGCAGCTCTCCCGGCGAAGCGAACCCCGGTGAGCGGAAGACCATCTCGACGAAATGCCACTTGGCGTCCAGATCGATCGTCTGCGCCCAGTGGCCGGCGAACACCGTGGCGCCGGTCCAGCCCGGCACCAGGGGGGCCAACGACGGACTGGCCATCACCACGTCGCCGGGTCGGGCGTGGAGCCTGAGCCAGTCGAGCCCTTCCACGAACCCCTGCGGTACGAACTCGTCGGCGCCCGACGCCGCCGCGCGCCGCAGAAGATCCCGCTCGACGAGGAACGACCCGTAGGCGCACACGGCCAGCAGCGCGACTGCGGCGCCGCCGGCGAGCGCCCACCGCAGCCGCACGGGTGCGAGCCGTGTTCCGATCCGGCCCCACACCCAGCGCACCCCCATCGCCGCAAGTATCGCCATCGGGACCTGAGCGCCCCAGATGAGCTTGCGACGAAACTCGAGCGGCACGAGGAGGAGGACGACGACCGCCAGCAGCCAGGCCACGAGCAGGGGGACATTGCGATTGTCTCGCCGCACCGCCGGCACCAGCGCCGCGCCGACCGCGAGGATGAGCGGGATGCCCCAGCCGAGGAGATGTGCGGACACACCCGGCACCGGCATGTCCCAGGTGAGACGCGAGAGCGCGGGATCGAGCCTGACGACGGCGAGGCTGTAAACGACGTAGGGCGCCGGGATCGCCGCGAAGAGCACGAGGCCGCGCCAGTGACGGGCACGCACGACGACGACCCAGGCCGCAGCCACGGCGAACAGGGTGACCACGTCGTACTGGTGGGTCATGGCAAGAGCGATGGCGTAGCCCCCCGCCGCGCCCGCGTCGCGCGAGCGACCCTCCTCCAGATGGCGGAGGAGCCTCATGAGCGCGAGGAGCATCAGCGCCAGGGCCAGCGGCAGCGTGAAGTAGGAGGACGCCACCGGAAAGAACTGGTTGGCCTCCACCATCCACAGGTCGATGGGGCGTTGCACCTCCGCCGAGCCGGCCAGCAGCGAGGCCGGCACGAAGCCCCCGAGCCCGGCAGCGGTGGTGGCCAGGCCGAGGGCCAGCAGGCGTGTCGTGCGATCGCCGGAGAACCTCGCGGCGAAGGCATGGATGGTCCAGACGAGGAGCACGGTCGCGAGACCATGGACGAGGTACCAGACACCGACGAGCGAGGCGCCGGTCAGCCGCGCCGCCGCTCCCATCACCCAGAACACGGGGAGGAGGATGATCCGGCGATGCGTCTCACTGGTGAACAGATCGCGAAACAGCAGATGACCCTGCTCCGCCTGCCGCATCCAGGCCAGGTAGCTCTGGTAGTCCTCGTAGTACGCCGGTACGAAACCGAGGAACCGTTCGCCGGGCCGCGCGTGGAGGTAGCCGCTGACGATCGGCGCGGCGGCGGCGCAGATCATGACCAGCGCCCACGCCAGCACCAAGCACCGCTCGGCGCGCCCCACCGGATCGGGCGCGACTCCGACCCGCGAACGCCTCCGCTCGGCTCTCTCGGCCCTCTCCGCCTCACGCTTACCCGTGCTCATGACGCCCAGGGATCGTATCACTCCCGACCAGTCGCGGAGGGTCTGCCGTCAGGAACGGATCGCCGGCCACTCCAGGGTGGCGGCGAGAAAGCTCACCAGCGTTTCGGGGTAGCCGGGCTCGAGGTGCGTGTCGGAGTGGCCGCGGCCGGGCATGATCCACAGCTTTGCGCGTTCTCCGGCGGCGGCGGCGAGCCGATACGCCTGGGCGACGGGCACGACCGCGTCGGCGTCGCCGTGGACGATCAGGAAACGCGCCGCGGCGCGGGCAATGACCGCCTCCGGCGCGATCTTGGCGAAGCGGGCGCCGATCCGCCACTCGATGTAGCGGAACGCCAGCGGCAGCGCCGGCTTCACGAGGAAGCCCCAGCGGCCCGGCATGACCATGGCGTTTCGCGGGTCGGCGAAGGCGCCGGCGGTGGCCATGGCGCGGATGCGGCGGTCGTGCGCGGCCGCGTGGATCGACGCGGCGCCGCCGATCGACAGGCCGAGAACCGCGACGCGGTCCTGGTCGACGCCCGGCTGCGCAGTCGCGAAGTCGATCGCGGCGCGGACGTCCTCGGAGACCTTCAGCATCGAGGAGTAGCTGTCCTCGTCGGAGAGGCCGTGGTGGCGCGCGTCAAATGCCAGCAGGTGCACGCCGAGGGGATGGAGCATCGACACGTACGGCAGCATGCGCTCGGCGTTGCGACCCCACCCGTGCACCAGGACGACCACCGGACGCGGCTCACCGGCGCCACCGGGAATCCACCAGCCGTACAAGGCCCGCCCGTGGGCCGTCGGGAA
>Ga0315278_10002336_pt1 | contig 16883 bp, 23 predicted proteins | sample YL17G06_0_MG_FD_203880 | JGI IMG/M metagenome (GOLD analysis project Ga0315278, IMG submission 203880) | Sediment microbial communities from Yellowstone Lake, YNP, Wyoming, USA - YL17G06_0 | ecosystem: Environmental > Aquatic > Freshwater > Lake > Sediment | place: USA: Wyoming | collected... | reverse complement strand
ACGCATCTCATATGCGTCATCAACTAGAACTGTCAAATCCAAGACCGGAGTTTTTTGGAGTATGGATATTCCATAGTCTGATCTTAGAATATCGGCTACGCGCGGTGTCGCTAGTTTCGAATGGAGTAGATTCGCTTCGTCGTAAGCATTATCTCCGTAACAGAACACGGTGAATGTGATTTCTCTGAATCCAAACCATTCCGTTATATCATTTGCGATATCGAGATAATCCCAATCGTTTATCTCTCGGCCTCCCCCGGAGAACCTAAACCCAGTATAGGGCATAGCTGGTCGCGGCGCGTTCGGGCGTTCAACGATTACGCGCGCGTTCGTACCAGCCGCTAGTAGGGTTAGGTAGACCCTCTGATTTATCTGATTGAAACCGATCATTTCTTAGCTTCTTCCAGGTACATGAAAGTTATTTTATTCCCGGCTGTTTCTGAATCAATATAAATATCGCCAAGATTTAAAGTCAGATCCTCCTGATCGGGGAATAAATCATCGAACGATATTGCGCTATCTTCAAGGATTAGTAATCCATTAGCTGCCGTTACAGTTATGTCTCCAATATAAATAACACCATCATTTGTCATTGGCGTTTGGATTTTCAATCCTCTAACCCAGATCTGCTTAGTTGAAAGTGGCACTCTTATTCTAGGAGCGATGACTGTCTGAGCTGCTGTTCTAAAGATAAATTTCATAACGCTTCCTCACATGATTTTTGTTTACTCGGGCACTTTTACTATTTCAAACGTGATCGACGAACGTAGTTGGCCGGTGTCTATAAGAGGCCGAGCGAGTCCTTTTTTATTTCTCCCTCCTCGCGTTGGATCTTTTAGAGGCGCCCAATTATTGTGACGAAATTTTCCCTGAATGAGATTAACCATCCATTGACCCAAGAGGGAGAAAACTTTTTCCGCGTCTGGTTTCGGGTTGCCATCCTTCATTTCCTTCCTGATTATCGACAGTGTTCTTGACTCTATACGTGCCTCGTTCTCATCGAATGTCGAACGTATAAAAGACCTCTCGGGTATATTCTGCGCAGGTGAGCCGAATTCATGGACTATGGCGACATCGAGAACTGTTGTGTTCGTTTGTTTATTGCCATTTCTTCTTTTAGCATCGGTGCTTTTAATATTACCAGACATTGCGCTTGGATTGCTTAATACTCCGACCTTGACAGCCATGTCCATCTTGAGTATTTCCTCAAGCCATTTCTCAGCTTCCTTGTTCTCTATTAGTTCAGCCATCCTTTTCCACCACCGTCAACTTCCAATGCGGCATCACCAATTCCCATTGTTCATAGGCTAGCATTGCGAAGGTTTGGTTGTCGAAAACGAATTCGGCTGCATCAAGAGTTGAGGTATTTTCAAGAACCTGAATCGAGTTGATTTCCGTGTAAATCTTGTATGTCTGCCGTGACCGGAATCCCTCTGGTAGTAGTTGCCTCTCGGCCATGGATAGCCGTTGAACGGATGCTTTAAGCAATGCTTCTTGTCGATTGGTTTTGACATAGACGCCATCCGAGTAGTAGGCCGTAGTCCACCACTGCATTAGGATAATCCTATCGAACGGCGTTATATACATCACGTCACCAACGGGTACGGTTTGAACGTCTTCATCAGAGCTAGAAATTCACGTCCATAGACAGTGGTTAAAAGCCACTGTTGCCAAGCAAGGGTAGAGGAGTTGGCGCTTGATGCTGAGACGGAAGCATAGCCGATGCTCATGTCTCCCACGGACTTATTCGTAATCGGTCCAGAGGAGGCATCGTCCGCGCCTGTCGAGGAACCAGGAACGGCGGTATTGATGCCTGACTCTGCGTAGTGGTGAGCTATGAGAAGGGCAAGGCCATGAGTAAACTTTTGATCCGGCAGATACTCGGTGTTGGTCGTGAGGTATACAGCGTACATGGACTTCAAGGCGTCAAACTCCGAAGAGTCAGCCGTCCTGAGAACGTACTTGTAGCTCGTGAGCACGTTTACATATGCCGGTGTTACGTCAGCTAGTGCCATTCCGTACTGGCCTCTCAAGTAGTTTGAGTTGGTCGGCGATAGCCTTTTTAACCTTGGCGCTCGCCTTCTCATGGTTCCACTCTGCAAGCAATGTCAGGTCATACGTCTTCTTTACAATCGTAGGCGTGACAACTTCCTCGTGGTTTAGACGGAGATGGTCGTCATCGAACCTAGCCGATAGACCAGAGGAGTATTCCTTTTCCAAGGATGCCCACTCTTCCGGATCGAAACGATTGTAACCGGGGATCAAAAGACGATCCCCGATTGTTATAACGCATGGCTGTGTGTTCTCGACTAAAAGCATTAGATACCGTCCGCCTGTGCGATTGATTTTGGATAGTAAATGATAACGCCAGCAGTCCGTGCGTGGACTGGAGTGTTAAACATAAAACCCTCTTCCTGAACGGGCAGGAATTCAACGTCCTGTGGGACTTCGAGAGTCAGCTTGTCTGGGTTGCGATCATAGAGAATCGCCACGTCGCTTGTTCCGTTAGTAGCTGCTGCCGAAAGATTGTAGACAGGGATGACTTCACGAATGAATGGATTCGACGACAAGACGAAGCCAAGGATTGTAGCATCGCTTGTTGTAGAGCGCGGAGTTGTAGCAATCTGCGTGTACTGCTTTTCCGGCAAGAGGAGAGTGTTGGGCGTTTCCACTCCATTAGTAGTTGTACGGATAGCCGAGCACATCGCATTGATGTCTTTTATGATCTCGTCGGGTGTCTTCGTTGCCCAAGTTGTAGATCCACCTGTAGCACCGTTGGATAGCGTGACCTTGATAGTCTGGCTGTTGTTGATGAACGGAGGAATCTGTGTGGTCGCGTCACCATTAAAAGCTAATTGGTTTTCAAGGTAAAGCATCTGGCGGCGTGCTGCGTTTGCCTTGCGTTGCTCCAGTGGTTTACCGGCATAGGCTGCCGACCGGATATCCTGCAAGGAATATCCGAAGGCCACTCCGCTCGAATAAATCAGGCGAGTAGATTCGGTAGCATTGAGTTCGATGTTCGGCAGATCTTCGGCGTAGTTGTGGATCAACTTCGCCATACCAACGTGGTCCCACGTTTGATATGTGATCGTCTTCGCGCCTGTATCTGCGGACGAGTCTAGCGGGAATAGTCGCCTCGCCATAAGTTCTGGATACAAGATATCGTAGGTTCTGGCTTTGAGGTACTCCAGTTCCTTAGCGAAGAAAATAGTCTCATTCGCATCGAGTGCTTTGAATTCTGTGACCGGCTTAAACTGATGTTTGCGCTTCATATATTTTCACCTTTCCTTGTGTTTGATATTACCAGAGTTCGATTTCTACCAACGCGCCTGGAGCAGATGCTGCTGTGCGCACGGAGCCATTCACTGGCAAGCGTGTTGATGTCGCTGAATCGTTAAACCACTGCACGCCGTTTGTTACTTCGACGAAGAGTGGGTCACCTAAGGCTAGGGCTTCTCCCGCCTCGACCCAGATTCGTCCCTTGTGCATGATGGGGAGTTGTTCGTAGGCGAGGTATGCAGCTCCGGTGCTACCGTTGGTTCCGTTTACGTTCAGCCCTTGAGCGAAGACGGCAACACCGACAAACTTGTCAGTGACGTTGCCGACAGGCTTAACGGTTCCAGCGGCTGTACCGTATGTAACTGCGACACCGAATTTGATCATCGGTGTTGCTGCTTGGACGAGGTACGAGTCGATTACATTTGTCGTAAGTAACTCGGCAATCATACCGAGAGTAGCTACGGCAGGAGTTGCATTGTAAGTAAGCTGTGTCATATCTTAAATCCTCATGTGAAATTTTGATTAGGCTTTCTTTGCTTTCCAAGCATCTCGGTCGCGGTTCCATTGGGTATCACGAGCCTTGTCTGCTGCCGTTTCCCAAGAGTCATTGTTGGAGTCGCTATTTAACGTCTCACCGATTTTCTGTTCATCAGCAGAGCGTCCTCCGGCCTCTTTGAAGTCTTCCATAATGCAATCGAAACGCGCTTGGATATAGGCGTCCGACTTATCCTTGATGTCCAGCTTAGGCGATGCCTTAGCAATGACGGCTTTCATAAGGGTTACGTCATCCATCGCTTCGATGCTTGCCGCCTCATCCTTAAGTATTCGGCGCGCTTTACCCTCAAGCGATACGCGAACAGAGACTGCCTTTCGAAAAGCGTCCTTGTTGTCTTCCTCTTTCTTAGCGTTCAATTTCTCAGTAGCAGAGTCTAGCTGTGCTTTGAGAGTGTCGAGTTGTGCTTTGAGTGTCGCGGAGGTCGTCTCGCCATCAGCAAGATATGCTTCCATTGATGCGAACAGATCGGCTGCATCGTCTGTTACTTCGACCTTCTTTCCCTTCCAATTAACGATCTTCATGTTCTTCTGCTCCTGTTGGTTATTATCGTCCTGCGAGGTTCCATCGCAGACATATTCAATAGAGTCAATTAACACCTTACATTCTGGACCACCTCGCGCCTGGTCCACAAGTGAAAGATGGTTGTAGCGTATATCGCGTTGCACGAAGTCGTACGGTTGGCCTTTATAAACGCCCGGTGATTCATCTAGCGCGCAGACGTAGCCAAGTGATAACTGGGTTTTCTTTTTCGTTTTCACCTGAGAAATTGCATTCGCATCAAATAGCGTTATCTGTTGCTGGACGTATGCCTCGGCCTGATCCATGGGCATCTGTTCGGGTAGGTAAACTTTCTTGGGGGTATCTGAGGTCATCCCGACGACGAAGGCGCGAGCATTTTCAGGACTCACAAGCTCGGTCGGGTGATTGTTAGTGATAGGCAGCCCCATAAGGGATTGGATCGTGGCCTCTGCAAAGACCTCCTCTGGGTCGCGGAGCTGGCGGATAACGCGGATTGTCCCGTCTGGCGTTCTCTCGAAATAGGTAAAGACGCCCGTCCGCGTGAGGTTTGCCATCATTGACATAAAGCCATTGGGCTGGTCAATCGGCGATGCTGCGTCCAGTGATATGGTATCGAAATTTCTCATTTGTGATCCTCTGCCAAGATAGTAAGTCAAATGATCCAATGGAGCAAATAATATTGGGTTGCCTTTATCTCGCTAAATGAGCGAAGGTGTCACCGCCGTCTCAGAGCAAGGCCAGACCTCGGATTGGAGCCAGTAACGAAACTCAAAGCCCAACCGATCCGGCGTCTGGCTTCATAAAAATCCCAAAGGCGATTTCTGAGTAGACTCGAGATCCATTTCGGGTGAATATGCTCTTGCGACGCATCGGCAATTCCATGGTTGTCCAGGTGTGGTAGGCGCTCCATCATTAAAGTCTGGATCATTGGCCGGATAATATTTTTCTCCATTCAAAATCGTTACGCCATCCCATGAGAAAATCTTGCCATCCAAATCCTGATGAGTTGGCCTAACCCGCTCGTCGTCTGCTGTCTCCCACGTATACAGTTCGATTCCCAGTGCGGTTTGCTTTTCCTCGTTCAATGCTCCAAGGGATCGAGAGACGGCATTGCGAGCGATGAACTTAGCTTTGTTCTTCGCTCCCTCTACCGTATCGCCGTTACTCGTGAGCATCTCCTGCACTCCCTTAGAAAGTGATTTATTCGTCTCGTTCGCGCTAACGCCTGACGTAATGCGCGCCTTAACTTTATCAACGAAACTCGTCGTATTACCTGTAAGGCTGGACGTTGTTTCATTGATTGCCCTATCTATGATCTTCCGCGAAGGACCCTGGTTTATAGCCATTGTCTCGCGGCCTATTTGTTTTAGGATGTCGGCGTCAACGGTTCCTCCGATTTGCTGAAAAACATTTTGCAGCTTACCCTTAATTTTGTTCTCGGAAAGCCTACCTAGAAACTGAGCCTTAACCTGTTCTGTGAGCATATCAAAAAGGGATAGCCTGTCTTGGTCTGCATCATAGAATACAGGCACAAATCTTATCGGCGAGAAATCCTCAGATGGACCCGATGGATCAATCTTCGGTACTATAATGGCGCGTATAGCATCACGAGCCGCTATGATTTGTTCCCCTCCGATCCTCGCTATTTCGCGCTCATACCTACGATATCGCTTATCTGTTTTCCTCAGTGGTCTAGCTCTGGTTCTGGTTTTGGTTTTGGTTTTGGCCATTCGTCTGAGACTCCTCTACTGAGAATTGATCTGGCGTTAGCGATGCCTTATCCAAAACGGTATCGTAAGAATAGACACCCGCTCCGAACCTATTTTTAGCGACCTCATAAGAATCATAGACGCCAGTCTGCATATAGATTGCATCAATTTCGGCTTGTGCTTTGCGTGTCGCTACTTGCTGAGCGGTGTCCATCTGCCAAAGTGGATTGAATTTAAAGGTCCACTCTTCGGGCTCGTCAAACTCGAATTCCTGCTGGGCAAAAATTAGAGTTGTTAGGTACTCGATAGGATCTCTTAGATTAATGATCTGCATGGCAACTATATAGTCGTAGTAGTTCGATTGTTCGGATTGTCCTGTTGCGCCTAGGCCGCTTGGGCTTTCACCGAGAAGGCGCGTGTGGGGTATCTGCGTGGCGGTAACAATACGATCGACCGATCGTCCGACAAGATCATTGATACCGCCTACGTTCGCGGAGACGTTGGCAAATTCATCGTTCTTGTCGAGTACGACCGCACGCGCGACAGAGCGCGCGAGGTTAACCGTCTGTAGTTTCTTGAGAATGAGTTGATCCTGATCGTTAGCCAGTGCTTCCGATAAGCCATCAATCCTGAATACAGGCTGATTGAATTCCTGAAGCAAGGTTGCGATCGCGTCTTGGATAGAAGCATAAGAACGGATCGGACCAAAGAGCCGACCATAGATCGAGTCATGCCAGTAGTTGTTTTTCTGATAAAGCCGCCATGGTAAGCGATCTCCATCAAAGCGCAGCGTCCTTGACCAATGGATATTCACGACTCCTTGCGCGCTATCGTACTGGTAGAATTCTGGTAGTCCGAAGCGTGGGTTTGCAGGGTCTGCGATAACGCGGTCGGAGCTGTTCTGTAGGTCCCACATATCGAGAGCGATGAGGTTATTTATCTTGACGATCCTCGTAAGGTCCACGGGTTCCGACAACGGCATTCCATCGTCGATGCTTATAAGCAGGATTGCGCCTCCGTAGGCGCGCGCGAGGGACCATCCCCAAGCCATTTTTTGCATTGCGGAGAGGCGTTTGTATTCCTCATCTAACTCGTGTCCTAGGTAGCCATCCGTGACGTCGTCCGGTATCACCCATTCGATGCCCTGCCTAACTGCGTCGAAAGGAACCATCTCGGCTATCTTACCGCCTATCTCGTCGCCGGAAAAAAGGGCTTCGGCTGTTTCCCTTGGCGTGCGCGTCCAGTATGGGACCGAATACATCTTCTTGTCTTTGCTGGTTCCTAGTCCTGTGAGTACATTCGACCATCCATCCTTGACGATACTGACAATGGATTTTTTCTTCTTGTCTACCATCGGGTTCCCCCTTCCAATGCTCGCAAGCCTTTCAGCTCGGTAAAGCGTGTGAGTGCTTGGCTAATGGCGTCTACAATATCATCGTTTTGGCTTACCGGAAAGTTTGTTAGTTCGTCAATGATAATGCCTGTCATGGGATGGTTGGCCGGTATGAAGATGTTTCCAGCCTCGAATAGCGGTGCAACAACGTGGAGGCGTTCGTCCTTACTTGTGGATGCTTTGACTGGAATCATACCTGATACTTTTTTTGACATGAGCGATAGGATTGCTGGACCGTTGGCTTTGTCCTCTATCAATATCGTGGTGCATTTAGGCCAGCGTTCCGCCATTTCCTTGATGGCTTTTTGAGTCTCGACAATGTCGGCTCGTTTTCGGTAGATATCGAGCAAATAGAACTGGGAACCATGTTTATAAAATGTGACGCCGACCGTATAACTCAATCCAGTTTCTTTGAATTGGAGGTCCCAAGATTGCACCAGATTGTAACTGATCATGTCCTTTGGCTTGACTGGTAGTTCGTGATAGTACCGAATCCATTCATGTTTGATTATGTTACCGCCCTCGACCGTGGGATTTTGCTGGTAAAGAGCAGTCCAAACCTTCTCGCCTACGCTCGCGCGGACGGTATTGAGATAGTCAATGTCTCCCTTGAATGACGGCCAAAGCGGTTCACCCTTTCCCCTGTTATCTAGTTCGTATCTGTATTCTGAATCGGGTACGCCTGTTGCTGGGATTGAAATGACTTCCCACTGGGTAGCCATAGGGTCGGTCTTTGCATACTCCAAGAGATGACCAGCCAGATCGCCTCGATGCCAGCGTGTATGCATGATTATGATATGTCCATCGAGTGTCATACGAGTTTGGGCGACACCGTTGAACCAATCAATTACCGCGGCTCTGGTTGTTGGGGAGTATGCCTGTTTTAAGTCCTTGAATGGATCGTCAATGATGAATACATCGGCAGCTTTTCCCGTGGTAGATCCACCGACACCGACCGAGAATAGGTAGCCTCGTCTATCCACGATCTCAAAGTAATTCGCGGTACGTTTGAATTGGTGGCCTGTTACCGTTCGTTTGTGGTTTAGTTTCGCGTCTGGAAAAATCAGGTCGTATTCATCACCCATCATAATTTTCTGGGCGTCTCGATTGAATGACGTTGCCAGTTCGGACGAATACGAAGCCAAGATGATCCGGATATCGGGATTATTCCCTAAGAGCCAGGTAGGTAGAGAGCGGGAAACTATCTCGCTCTTACCCGTCTGTGGAGGCATGAATATCATGAGTCTTTGTTTTTTTTGTGTGGTGAGTTTTGAGAGTCGATTGCAAAGGGCTCTATGGTGCCAGTTGACTTGATACCGTGGATTTACTGCCATGTTAAAAGCAAGGAGTGACTGCCTTGCTCTTGCATAGATATGTGATCTGAACCTTGATACAAGTTCTAGTTCGAGATCATAACTCATTGCCTTCGTCTCGCTCCAATTCGTCGATCATTTGTTTGTATCGACCGATTAGAATCAATCTCTCTTCCCTTGTTAGAGCTGCCATCTCTTCCAGTTTCGACTGATTTCCATCCTCCGTAATTTGCCGATTCTTTGCATAGTAGTCAGGGAATCGTCGAGACATCATAAACATAATCATGCCGTGGTTGGCCTTCTTATAGACGTCATGAGTAGCATTTGCACCGGTAGCGACACCCATAGCGAGTGCCTCCCACCATCTCTGTGCGTCTTCTTTACCTGCGTCACATGCGACACGAAAGTTTGGATGCCTGTTCGCCCAATCGTTTAGGATTTTCCTCGAAACCCCAATCTCAGCAGCACATGCAGCTATGCTCATCCCTCCTGACATGAAGTTACGAATGAGTTGGCAATACTCTTCCTTGTACTTTGTTGGCCTACCATTGACCTTTGGCCTGGGACTATTCTCTTCTTCCTCAGTCATTTCAGACCTCCTTCGTTCCGTTGAACATAGGATGGTTTGACTCAAGACTGCCTGGGGTCGATGACCAAACATGGATTGGTATCACTGTGAGGCTTTCGTTTTCCGTTCTGAAGTGGTGCGGTGACATTGGATTTAGAATGCATACCATCCCTGGTAGTAATTCCGTTTCCTCTGTGTTGTTAGATTGACCGACGATAGACCATCCTTTACCAGAGTGAACATAGACGACTCTAGGCGTGGAGTGTATATGGTGCGCTTGTTCGCTGGTATATGGAGGTATCGTCAACTGCTGCATGGTTGGGTCACCGATGCGCTCTGGCGGGAAAATCTGTCGTGTTGCACATCCGTTGATGTATGGAAGATTTACGTTTTGGTCCAGCATACACATTTTGTTTCCGCACTGGTAGCCTCGGATGACTACGGCAAGCATGGATGAGGTTATGGTTATGGGACCGCTGATCCATTCGGCTTGTGAGCGGGCGCTAATCGTCAGAACCGAGTCGCCTTCTTCAACTGTGATTCCGTGCGAACCTATATACGCTTTATACGCATAAAGGTCACGGCTTGAGCTACGGAAGATTTTTTTATCTTCGTAAAAAAAATAAAAAGCACCATATTTTTCAGCAACTGACATTCAAGTCTCCCATGCTTTGGAAAATGTCTCGTCTTGGATGATTTTAGATTTGGGGATTCCCACTCTTTGCGCGAGTCGAATAACTTCTTCGGATTCCATCTGTAGGCGTTCTTCTATCTCTTGTTGAGAGACTCCAGAAGCGATAAAACTTTGGACGATTTCTGCCATCTTTAGAACGCCGTGTGTCCCTCTAGCTCTGTTATGTCGGACTGTGGACATTTTTTGATGCTCATTAGTCTGCTCGTTGAGCATCACGGTGGGGACACGTCCGTCAGTCATAGCATAGACTTGTTTATCACCTGAGATTGTCCACCTGTGGAACCCATCGACAATTTCCATTACCGAGTTGATTACGATCGGCTGTGTCCAGCCATCCTCCATAATCGAGATTTTGAGTAGTTTCAATTCGGCTGGGAATACCGCATTCGGGTTGTAGGAATTGGGTTTTAGCTGATCCCTATGCACCCATTTGATGCGGTCAACGGGTTGTCGTTCAAGTTTTCTTTCCATATTTGAGCTTTGCCTCTTCTAGTGATATGCCCAAAGTCTTCAATGCCTTTACACCGCTGTCAACTACTTTCCCTGCAATACGCCCCTTGAAGTCGCCTCTAGTGACTACCTTGCCTAGAAACTTCCAAGAAACACCGGACAGTGGATGAGGGATATCGTTTGGGATTGGATCGTCCGTAAGAGATTTGTGCTTTTTGATGATGTTGTTTATACCGACCATCACTTGAACCCTTGCATCCTCTGGATAGGATTCCAGGACGTTCTCAATATGCTGGCGCCAAGAGGTATGTTCTGGTTTATAACCCGAGCAATAGAGTTCTGTGTTTCCATAGAGAGCCGCGGTACGAGCTCCAGGGACTCGATTGATCATCTTTGCCCATAACTCTGGCCAGCATTCTTTATAATAATGCAAACCTCGTAGTGGTTCCTCTCCAAACGGCGGACATACCCTTTGATGTAGGAAGTGCTCGAAGTTGTCGGTTCGGTTGTAGACGTCGTATGCGTGATTGTAGTCGGAGTCTTTGAGCTGAACGAGTTTCCATACGTCTGTCGATGACCAATCATAGATCGGGTAGGCATGGTTCACCTTCCCTGTGCGTGAGATATAGTTGTCTGCTTTTTTCATGACCATTACCTGGAATCGTCGCAGACTTTCCTGGGTTCTAATCCCCATGGTCGACACCGAATTGGTTCCATAAAAAAGAGCTGCTCCCCATTCCTGCATGGATTGTCCCCATTTGAATTTGGGGTGTTCCTTGATAGCGTACTCTGGCATATCTCGTACCCAGAGATGTTTTTCATCAGGGTGCCAACAGTACCAGAATGGACTCTCATTCGAACAGGCATTCCTATGCTTAACTGGCAGGCAATACCATTCCAGGTTTACGCGCGGATCTTCTCGCACTCGAGTAACGTACTCGATCGTTTGTGGGTGGATGGCTTCTTCATCGAAGAATACCGCACGGACTGGCAGTTTCCCTCTAGTCTCCGCGACCTCCAACACACAGAGTAGGGTAGCCGTCGAGTCTTTACCGCCAGAAAACGAAACGACAACTTCATCGAAAATATCGTACAGGTGATTGATGCGCTGGATTGTCTTGGTATAGACATCGGTGTCTATGTACTTTTTCTTATAACTTTTTGGCATAACTAAGCACCATCATCATCAGAGCGTGTTCCTTCTTTTCGAGATTTTCCAAAGTCATGATCTTATTTATCACATCAAGTAGTCGATCTCTGTTTTCTGTTTCCATGATTAAAGTAAATTCTGCATAGCCTTCCGTCGTCTTAGACGGCTCTCTTTCAGGTTTATCATCGGGCGAGTCCAGCGCATCTGTAGCCTGCTTTGTGCCTTTGTCATTCATTGTGAACAGTTCATCTGTATTAAGGGAGCGTAGAGTTTTCATGAATGAGGCATCAAAGCCTATCGTGTTTATGTTGAAGCCGTGCTTCTGCAGTTCGTCTAACTCGACTCTGAGTATCGGGTAATCCCAAGTCGCTTGTTCAGCGATTCGGTTGTCTGCTATTGTGTAAGCCTTGATCTGATCTGTCGTCAAATGTGAGGCATCAATACACGGCAGTTTTTCAATATTCAAAAGTTTTGCAGCGAGCACCCTCCCATGTCCAGCGATGATTTGATTGTCACCTGAGATGATAATGGGGTTCAAAAACTTGAACTGCTTGATTGATTCCGCAATCACCGCGACCTGTGCATCGCTATGTAGTCGTGCATTCTGAGCATACGGCACGAGAGTTTTGGTTTTGACGATTTTATAAGCTGGGTACTCCACTAGGGACCTCTATCAGTGTAGTTTATATGCCTGTCAAACTATTATACAGTCCCGTCATAAAGCAACTCAATTCTTACCAAAGAAAATAGTCAAGTTTTCCGAGGAACCTCCGATAAGTATTTTGTAGGTGCGATTAAGGTATCACAGAAAGGAGTTTAAAATGAAATTATGCGGTTTCTGTAACGGTTCTGGAGAGGGAATTTTAGACCGCTCCATATGCACTGAGTGTATGGGTTCGGGGACTGTCAAAGAAGAAGACGATGAAGAATCTGATTGTTACGATGAGGAAGAATAAAAATAATCCTCAAGTTTTTTGGAAAAGAACCGATAAGTATTTTGAAAGTTGAAACGAGGGATTGTCCCTCCGCTCATATAACCCAAGTGAAAGGTCCTAAGATGAAAAAGACAACCGCTAGTAAGTCCAAAAAAGCCGCCGAAGTCGTCCTTATCCCAAACGAAAGTCTTGCTGGCCTCTTCGAGTTGATACAGGGTCCACAGAGTCCAGCTATTGCCCAGCTTAAAAAGGTTGTACTCAAGGACCTGACCTCTCCAGACAGTTATATAATGGCTGCGCTCAGTGAGAAAATAAACGTCCCTGGTTTCAAGATGGAAAAAGCTCCAGCTGCAAAACTCGGTAAGCACTCTGTAGGGTTTACTATTATAGAACTGGATGAAGACGAGTTAGCAATGGGACCTTCTGCAATCAAATCTGCCCTCAAGGATGAATCTGTCGTAAACGCTAAAATATCTCTATGGAAAGTGGTGATTGACGGCGCGACTTACTCGCCTCTCGCAATCTATCGCGCTGCCTTGGTCGCTGCTGGGTTCAAACTGGAACCTCAGTATAACACTCGTCGCGCTCTGAACTGGATGGCACACCATGGATACAAACCAGAGAAGGTATAAGTTTGGATAGGGAGGAATCAATTCAAGGCCATGAGGGCCTTCTTTCTAACTCTATGGAAGAGTTCAATTCTTACCAAAAAAAAGAGTCAAGTTTTCCGAGGAACCACCGATAAGTATTTTATATGGAACGCAACACACAAAGGAAAGGAAGCAGTCATGAAAAAGATTAAATGCCAGCCATCCTCACCCGCCACTCAGAAAGATAAAATTCGGGCTCCCAGCATGACGAAGATCGGGGACTTTTATGCTAAAGACCTACAGCTTCTGGTAGAGGATCTCTTCGAGACATGCTCTGACGTTATCCAACAAGATGGGAAATGGAACCAATACACCGGCATTGACCTCTTTTTTGACGGCTTTAGTAACTTCCTTCCCCCCAAATATGAGAAACTTGGCGATTCAGTGTCGCTCTACCTAGAGTCAAACCCCATGAGCTCTGACTCCTCGGGCGACGCATATTCCCGAGCGTTCTCGCTTCCAGGGAAACCTGGGTCGGCCACTCTAATGAAGTCCATCGCCACGCAGGTGCAGCGAATGGCACAACACATCGTCGATGGCTATAAAGAACTTAAAGGAAAGGAAGCAGTCATGAAAAAGAGTAAATGCCAGCTAATTGGTCGAGATGGAAACGTGTTCGGTGTTATGGGCAGAGTAATAAAGGCGCTCAAACAAGCTGGAGTTAGCAAAAATGAGATCGATAAATACAGGGATGATGCGACGAGTGGAGACTATAACAATGCACTAGCTGAATCCGTGCGACACCTGGATCTCCATTCCATCGACTGGGAATAAGCACACTGACCTCGTCCAAGGATAGGACGACTCCGCCATAACGATCCCCCAAGCGAAGTCCCATTCTTTAGACATGCCCCAATTTTTCAATTACATCCTCAAGTGAACGCGCGACTATTGCAATCCCTCCATGTGCTACAAGTTTTTCCAACCACTCCTTTTGTTCCGGTGCAAGCCTCCCAACTCGGCCAGCCTTGACCTCAATCCCAAAGAACATACCATGCTTAACAGCCATCACATCCGGAGCGCCTACGTTGGGATTTTGGACATACAGTCCCCCCTTAATCCTGATCCCCTGTGTATGATTCCTCCACACGAAGAAGTTGTTGAGTTTTAGCCAAATCAGAATCTGGGATTGTATAACCGCCTCAGTCCCCAAGAAACCCCTCCCTGCGTTCGCAATATCGCCAGACAGCGCGCGTTGCCTTACAGTCCCCAATCACCCTATGTCTCACCCCATCCTCGGAGACGTATCCCGCGATTTTGGACGCCTCGAAAAGTTTCCACCACTTATATGACCCCCATTCAGTCAACTCACCCTTGAGCGAACTGAAGCGGATCATCGCGCACCGGATATGGGCGCAGGCGGCCAGGACCTCTGTCGGAAAATACTTAGTATCATATGCCGCATTATAAATGACTAGGGTACTCCCATTGATGACCCGGAAGACGGCAGGTATCAACTCATGGAATAATGGCGCGTGTTTTACTCTCTGTGGTCCCAGTCCGTGGAGCTCCTCAGCTTTTGGCCACTCAAGGATTGGGAAAGGATTTACCAAACTGTGGAAAACAGTTTCTCCATCTGCGTCTATGATGCCCACCTCGACGACGCCTGCATCTTTTCCTAGACCTGTCGTCTCCAAATCGAGGAACAGGATCCTCTCAGAATTCATTGTGGACCTCTTCTATGTACGTTTTGACTTCCTCGAACATCTCAGGACTGACGCTTACTCTGCCCTTTTCAAGGAGTGTCCGACAGACAAGCATCATCATCTCGTGTCCGTAGTCAGTGATGAACTTTTTGGCTGCCCTATTTGCCACTTCGATCCTAGGCACCCAAATCGAGCCGTCAGCCTTCTTCCTTGCCTGCTTAACCTTGGAACTCACCATGTCCACATAATCGCTTGGAGCCAGATTTAGGGCGCTCTCTCTTGATGAATCAAAGGAAGATCCCACTCTCTCAAGTGGTGGTGGGTTTTGCTTTCCTACGTCAACTTTTTCCCCAAGAGAAGTAAGAGAAATCACACCACCACTTGGGAGGGGTTTTGTTTTGTTTTTGGGTTCTTCTGAAGAATGAGAACCTAAATCCTTTAAAACTAGGACGCCGCTGAGCGGCGTTTCTAAAGCGCCGTTGAGCGGCGTTTCTTTCCCCGCACGTTTGGCCGGTTTTTTATTTCCTCTGTGCATTGTTGGCTCACCTGTCAGCGCTTTGATCATCGCATCGCCAAACGCATATTCGCGGGTACGCTTCCCACTGGCGCCCGTGTTGCGTATGATGTCCAACTCTTTGGCATACTGAAAAACCTTTTCCATAGCACGCCGCGTTAGACCCATGTTTTCAGCGCATGTATCCATCGAATCGAATCGCGACTCTTTTAGGTCGACCCACACTGACTCCCGCCCTAGATCATCCGTTTTCTTCGTGCGGGTTAACTTAGAGAATAAGGTCCAGCACAGGTTTATGACATTGCCGTACTTGCCGATATTTAGCTGAGTGATAGCTCGGCTCATATTAACCGAGTCAACAATACGTTGACAGTGCTCCCCCTTCCAGACCGCCTCGCGGCGAGCCTGTACCTCAGGGGACACTTTTTTTGCTTTGCTTGTTTTTTGTGCTTGCGTATTCTTTGCGGTATCAGTAGAAGTCGTGCTGTACATGGCTTTGCTCCGTTAAAGCAAGGTTATTGTATAGGTCGTGCATGGCTTTGCTCCAAATCAGTGTTGTGCACCAGCTCAAAAACCTTTGCAGGGTTTTTTGAGCACCGTCGGGGACAGGGTATCTGTCCCCTTCTTTTTTCCAGAATCCGAACAACTTCCCTCAATCATTAGCAATAGACAAGGCCAATCGAATCACCCACCTACCAATTTTTGTGGTGCGTGATCCGATTGGCCTAGTTGTGCTTAATTTTCAATTACCCACCGACCAATTCGGCCTCTGCTCTCGCCAGAACTTCGGCTAAGGGCGAACCCTCGGCGGGGATCGGCGCGGCCTCCGTGGCGATTTTCGGCGCTCTGGGCGCGATAACGGTGAGGGCTCCTTTTGAGGATCGGCGAAGTCGTCCATCGGCGACGAGGATGTTGACGGCTTCTTCATAGTTGACGGCATAGTTGAACTTCTGCGCGTCCCGATTGAACGTCCTGGATCGGACGGCCGATGGTGCTTCCTTGAAGATTTGGAAGAGGTGGTTAACGGTTTCTTCGATGCTCAACCAGATTTTTTCGACCTGAGATACTGTCTGAGTTGCGTTTTCCATTTTACGATCCTTTCGAGTGTTCCGCGCCGCCCTCTTAGAATCTATGAGGGTGACAATGTCGTATCCTAAAATCAATTCCTCCCTACCATCGGAATGCCGTAAGTGTGGATAGAAACCTACTGCCATAAAGTGTTTGTAAATCAGGACGCCATCGCATGAATAATCAGTGCCAGTAAAATGGACTCTTATCTTTGTACCTGTCTCGATTTTTTTGCACAGATAGTTGTGGAAGTACTTATCTTCCGGGCTGTGACGCCGATAATCAGTGTGATGAAAAATCGTGATTGACTCTCTTAGCATCGCTGACAACTCCATTCGTTATTTCGTGGATCTTTACCGCTACCATTACACCAGGCGCATACAGTCTCATCTTGAGTCGCGAGTCGCGCCTGCTTCCTGAGAGAAGTATTATAATAGAC
>Ga0315278_10002335_pt1 | contig 16888 bp, 15 predicted proteins | sample YL17G06_0_MG_FD_203880 | JGI IMG/M metagenome (GOLD analysis project Ga0315278, IMG submission 203880) | Sediment microbial communities from Yellowstone Lake, YNP, Wyoming, USA - YL17G06_0 | ecosystem: Environmental > Aquatic > Freshwater > Lake > Sediment | place: USA: Wyoming | collected... | reverse complement strand
CGCCCTTCTCGGCGTGTTCGTCTGGTGGCGCCGCGGCGATCCGGCCGCCCGCGCCGGCGCGCTCATCCTCGCGCTCGGACTCCTCCCGATCCTCCCGTACCCCGGATGGTGGAGCCCTTACGCGGCGGAGCGGCTCGCCTATCTTCCCTCCGTCGGCTTCGTGCTCCTCGTCGCGGCGCTCCTCGCGGCACTCCGCGAATCGCTTCGCGGCGCGCGGAGCCTCGTCGCCGCGCTTGCGTTCGTGGCGGTCGGGCTCGCGGCCTACGCGACCGTGGGGCGCATTCCCGTCTGGCAGGACAACGTGACGCTTCTGCAATCTTCGGCGGCCGCCTCGCCGCGGGATCCCGAGCCCTATCTCCAGCTCGCGGCGCACCACGCGGCGATGGGTGACGCCGCGGCCGCGCTCGCGGCGCTCGATCGCGCCATCGAGCGTGATCCGGACCGCGAGGAGAGTCACTCGCGCCGCGCGCTCGTCCTCGGAACGCTCGGCCGCTGGGCGGAGGCCGAGGTCTCGGCGCGCCGCGCCATCGAACTCGCGCCGAAGAGCGCCGAAGCGTGGGCCAACCTCGGCGACGCCATGTCGCAGCAGGGGAAATCGGCCGAGGCGGTCACGGCATCCCGCCGCGCCGTGGAGATCGACTCGACCCAGGCGCCCCTCTGGTACAACCTCGGCGTATCCCTCGCCGCCCGGCAGGACGTGGCTGGCGCCGCGAAAGCATACGAACGGGCCCTCTCCATCGACTCCACGAACACGGGGGCCTGGAACAACCTCGGCACCATCTATGGTGGAATGGGCCGTCTGGAAGAGGCGGAGCATGCGTACGTGAAGGCGGTGGAGATCGCTCCCACGTCGCTCCAGGCGCGCATGAACCTCGCGCTCGTCTACCTTCGGCTGGGCGACAAGGAGCGGGCGGCCGAGCAACGAAAGGTCATCCAGCGGATGGACCCCGCGGCGGCCCGGCAGCTTTCGGAATTCTTTCAGGAATCGGAGCAAAAGCCCGCGCCGGCCGCCCCTCGTCGTTGACCGCCTCCGCGAGGGCGTGCTAGCGTCCCGCAGATGGGCGAGACACTCGACACACGCTGGTTCGACCCGGCCCGTCTAAACCTCCTCGTCGGCCTCCTCACATTCATCGTCTTCCTGGCGATCAATCTCCGCCGCGCGCATACCTCCCAAGGGGGACTCTTCATCCGTCCCATCGCGGGATTGAAGGCACTCGACGAGGCGATCGGCCGCGCGACGGAGATGGGCCGGCCGGTTCTCTTTCTCCCGGGGAGCGGCGACATGAGCGAAGTCGGGACCCTCGCCGCGATCACGATCTCGAGCCGCGTGGCGCGCCGCACGGCCGAGCTTGGCTGCGATCTCAGGATCCCGTGCTACGACCCGGTGGTGGCCGCCCTCATCGACGGCACCGCCCGAGAGGCCTATCGCGAGGCCAATCGCGCCGACGCCTACCGCGCCGGAAGCGTCTACTACGTGAGCGCGACCCAGTTCGCCTACGTCGCCTCGGTCACCGGCACGATGATGCGCGACCGCCCCGCCGCCAACATCTTCATGGGCTCGTTCTATGCCGAGTCGCTCTTCATGGCCGAGACGGGGAATCTGACCGGCGCCATCCAGATCGCCGGTTGCGACCAGGTGACCCAGCTTCCATTCTTCGTCTGCTCCTGCGACTACACGCTTCTCGGCGAAGAACTCTACGCCGCGAGCGCGTATCTGGGCCGCGAGCCGAATCAGCTCGCGACCATCGCGGCTCAGGACTGGGCGAAGGCGCTGGCCGCCGCCGCCGTCGTCCTGGCGCTCATCCTCTCGGCGCTCGGCCACCCCGAATTGGGCCGGCTGCTCCGCACGTCCTGAGAGCCTAGGGAAGGCGCATGCGTTTCGGGCCGATCGTCGTCACGTTCCTCACCGGCACCCTCCTCATCGCCATCTTCTTCATTCCCCACCACGCCGCGCAGGAGACTCAGTCGGTCATCCTCGAGTGGGCCGACATCGTCTACACCTTCGCGCTGCTGCTGGGATCGCTCTCGCTATGGGCCATGCACCAGAAGAAGGTCCAGCAGCGCGGCGAGGGATGGATCTACAGCGTCGTTACGCTCGTCTCGCTCGGCGGGGTCACGTTCCTCGGGGTCGTGCAGGGCGTGGCCGGCGGCACCGTGGTGGGTCGGGTCTACAACATGGTGAACGCACCGCTCGCTTCCACGATGTTCTCCCTCCTCGCCTTCTTCATCGCGTCGGCTGCCTTTCGCGCCTTCCGCGCGCGAAACGTGGAGGCGACGCTCCTCCTCGTGACCGCCATCGTCATGATGATAGGCCGGGTCTCGATCGGCGAATACATGTGGAAGGGATTCCCGCCCCTGACCGAGTGGCTCCTCGACGTTCCGAACCTGGCCGCGAAGCGCGCGGTGGCGCTCGGAATCGGGCTCGGCGCCATCTCCACGGCGCTGAAGATCATCCTCGGCATCGACCGCTCCTATCTGGGGAGGGGCTGAGGCGTGGCCGCGACGACGAAGAGTTTCTGGCATCGCATCCTCGGCATCGACCGCCGGTGGATCTTCCTTCTCGTCGGCATCGGGACCACTCTGCCGCTCCTCTTCCCAGTGAATCTGCCCGTGGCCGCGTCCCCTCGCGTGAAGGCGGCCTACCAGGCCGTCGAGGACGTGCCGGAAGGCTCCCTGGTGCTCGTTTCGCTCGACTACGAGCCCGACATCATGGCGGAGCTCCAGCCGATGGCGATCGCGGTCCTCCGCCACTGTTTCCGACGGCACCTGAAGCCGGTGATCCTCACCCTCTATCCCGCAGGCCCCGGGCTCATCGAGCGGGCGCTCGAGATCTCGTCCGCCGCGGAGGGGGGGCGCACGCGGAACGAGGACTACGTCTTCCTCGGCTACAAGTCGGGGAATCAGGCGGTCATCCTCGGGCTCGGCGAGAACATCCGCGGGCTCTTCCCGCGCGACTTCTACGGAACGTCCACCGATTCCATTCCGCTCATGAGGCGCGTGAACTCCTTCACCGACTTTCCGCTCCTCGTGAACCTCTCCGGCTCCTCCATCGCCGACTACTACATTCGAATCGGCGCGAGCCGCTATCACCGCCCCATGATCCTCGGCTCCACCGCGGTCATGGCCTCCGACTACTACCCCTATCTCTCCTCGGGGCAGATCAAGGGGCTCATCGGCGGCATGAAGGGGGCCGCGGAATACGAGCGGCTCGTCGGGATCGTGGGCGACGCGCGCCACGGGATGGACGCGCAGAGCCTGGTCCACGTCATCGTGGTCCTCCTCGTGCTCCTCGGGAACGTGGCGCTCTTCGCCACCGGCGGGCCGAAGCCGCGAATCGGAGGCGGGGCATGATGAACGGCTTCGACACCTGGGTCGCGGCGCTCCTCACACTCTGCGTCTTCTCGTTCCTCTACCGCGACAACCCGTTCTACCGCTTCGCCGAGCATCTCTTCGTCGGCTCTTCGGCGGGCTATCTCCTCGCGGTCTCGTATCAGAACGTCCTGAAGCCGAACGTGATCGAGAAGATCGGACATGGGCAGATTCTTCCGTTCATTCCGCTCGTGCTCGGGATCATGATCCTGGGCCGGATGTGGGAGAGGACGTCGGGGATCGCCCGCTGGTCGCTCGCCTTCTACGTGGGGATCTACTCCGGGATCGCGATCCCGTCATATCTACAAGCGCAGATCTTCGCCCAGCTTGCGGACGCGGTGAAGCCGTTCCAGCCGGGATGGGGCGCCATCAACTCGGCGCTGATCTTGTTGGGCTTCCTGAGCGTCCTCGCCTACTTCTTCTTCTCCGCCCCCCACACGGGCCTTCACGGCGTGGTGGGACGGATCGGCATCTGGTTCCTCATGGTGGCATTCGGGGCGTCGTTCGGGTACACCGTCATGGCGCGCGTTTCGCTTCTCATCGCACGCATGCAGTTTCTCCTGCGCGACTGGCTCCACGTCTTGCCCGGGGTGTAGCCCCGCGCCGCGCTGACGAGCACCTCTCGGGAGCCGACATGAAGCGATTCCTCCGGACGGCCGTCGCGTTCTCGATCGCGTGGTGCTTCTCGACATCGTTCGCCACGGCGACACCGTCCCCCGAGACCGCGGCCCCGACGGGCTGCCCGGGCGGAAACCTCCTCGCGGACGCGCGCGTCGTCGACTCCCTCGATGTGCAGGGTACCCTTCGCTCCATCGTGGACGACTACGGCGCCACGGACGGCGGAACCCTGAGCGGCTCGCAGGGAATCCACTTCCTCACCGACGCCGGCTCGCTCACTTACGACCTCGGCTCCGACCGTCCCATCGTCGCCGCTGTCGTCCAGGCCGACGCGACCAACGGCTACTCGCTCCAGGTCTCCCAGGACGGCGTCTCGTTCCGGGAAGTCTGGGCGGTTCCGAACGTGACGAAGAGCGGGCACGGGCTCCGGACGCGCTTCATGTCCTTCTACGACGTTCACGCCCGATTCGTCCGCTTCGGCGAACCGACGGGGCTGGGCGCCCGATCCGTCTCCGAAGTCCAGGTCTACTGCGAGACCCCGGCCGCATGGCCCATGCCCCTCACGATCGCTCCGAAAGAGCCCCCCTCCCCTCCGACCCCCTGGACGCTGAGCCACTTCGTCAGGGTGCACGGCGGCACGGTGCGGATGGTGCTCGCGCTCCTGGGCGCAGTCCTTCTCGCGTGGGGCTACTCGTTGAGTCGCCGGGGCGCGGCCCGGCGATTCGGAAGGCTGCGCGACGCACTCCTCATCGCGCTCGCCGTCCTCGGCTACTCGGGCTACTACAACTGGGGCTTCCTCCATTTCGGAAACCGCATCCACTACCACGAGTTCTTCCATTATTTCATCGGCTCGAAGTACTTCCCCGAACTCGGCTACACGCACCTCTACGAATGCGCGAATGTGGCGGAGGCCGAGCAGGGGTTCCGCCGGCGCGTGGAGCTCCGGACGATCCGCGATCTCCGAAAGAACGAACTCGTCTCCGCGAAGTACGTGCTGGAAGACCCGGAACGCTTCAAACAGGGATTCGCCCGCCCCTTCACTCCCAAACGCTGGGAGGAGTTCAAGAACGACATCGCCTTCTTCCGGTCGAACGTCGACATCGGCACGTGGGAGAACATGCTGAGGGACCACGGCTACAATCCCTCCCCCCTCTGGAACATGACCGCATCGCTCCTCTCGAATCTCGGACCCGCCTCGAAGCCGTTCCTCGAGGGCTTTCTCGCCCTGATCGATCCGATCCTTCTCCTCGTCACGTTCGGGTTCGTCGCGTGGGCCTTCGGGTGGCGCATCGCGTGCATTTCGCTCCTCTTCTTCGGAACGAACGAACCAGCTCTCTTCTACTGGACGGGGGGCGCCTACCTGCGCCAGGACTGGTTCATGTTCGCCATGGCCGGAATCTGCCTCCTGAAGCGGGGGAAGCCGGCGCTCGGCGGAGCGAGCCTGGCCGTCTCGACCCTCCTTCGCGTCTTCCCGCTCGGCTTCTTCGTTGCGATCGGGCTTCGAATCGTATGGGTCCTCGTCCGCGAACGGCGGATCGACCCCGCGGCCGCGCGCATCGTGGCCGGCGCCGCCCTCGCGACGGCGATCCTGATCCCGGCCTCGAGCGTCGTCGCGGGAAGCGCGTCGGCGTGGCCCGAGTTCGTGAAGAACACGAAGAAACACGCCGCGTCGCCGCTCACGAACTACATGGGGCTTCGCACGATCGTCGGCTTCCGCTGGGAGACGCGCCAGCGATACACCTTCAACCCGAACGCGGCCGATCCCTTCCACGATTTCCGCGAGGCGAGGAAGCGGGCGTTCGCCGGGCTCTTCGGCCAGCCGCTCTTCGTCGTGCTGGTCGTGGCCTATCTCGGCCTTCTTTCGTGGGGGCTTCGGCGGGAAATGGAATGGTGGGTGCTCGCGGCGTTCGGATTCGGCGTGGTCTCCATCGGGATGGAGCTGACCTGCTACTACTTCTCGTTCCTGATGGCGGCGGCGTTCCTCTTGGAGAAACGGCCAGAGATCCCGATCGGGCTCCTGGTCCTCACCGCATTCGGGCACGTGATCACGGTCGGCACCTACTACTACGACATGCGCTATTACTGCCAGAGCATCCCGGTGATCGCCTTCGTCGTGTGGGCCGCCTGGATCTACGGGATCCGTCCCTCCACGGCCGACGCGGCTCCCGCCGCCTAGTCGCCCGCTCCACCCAGGATTCCGTAGGCCGCGTCGAGCGCCTGGTGATCCCCCACCAGCACCAGGATGTCGCCTGGCCGAAACGCGAAGTCCGGCTCGGGGCCCAGGGTGTGCTTCCCGTCCCTCACCACCGCGATGACCATCGCGCGCGTGCGGCCCCTCAGGTCGAGGTCGGCCAGCGTCCGCCCCACGGCTGGGGACTCCGGCTCGAGGTAGTAGGTATCGGTCGTGGCCCCCTCGATCATGCGCGACACGGAGGTCATGAGCGAACCCGTCACGTCGCCTCCGCGAAGGAACGAGTAACCTTCCTGCCGGAGCGCCCGTTCTTGCAGTCGCACGACGTTCCCGGGCACGTGGAATCTCCGAAGCACGCGAGCCAGGATCGCGATCGAAGTTTCGAATTCCTCCGGGATCACTTCGTCGGCCCCGAGGCGGTAGAGCTCCTTCACCTCGGCCACGAGGCGCGTCCGCGCGATGATGTAGACGCGGGCGTTGCTGATCCGCGCCTGGTGCACGGCGAACCGCGTGGCCGCGGGGTCCGATATGGCGAGGACGACGACCGAGGCCCGGTCGACACCGCAGTCGCGAAGCCCCTCTGGACGCGAGACGTCTCCGAAGAGGACGCGCTCCCCCGCCTCTCGCGCGCGGCGGATGATCGCCGTGTCGAGTTCGAGGACGACGTAGGGAATCCCCACCTCGCGGAGCGTGCGGGCCACGTTTCGCCCGTTCACGCCGTAGCCCGCGACGATGACGTGGTCTCGTAGACCGGCCGCGGCGCCCATGCTTCCCGGAATCGGAGTCGCGGAGGGATCGTGGACGCCGGTGTCGTGCCCCTCCAGCGTGACGCCGGGGGGCGGCAGGTGGACGTGCTCCCCGGTGTGCGAGCCAGCCCATGCCGCGCCGCGGAGAAGGAACGGGGTCAGAATGAGCGAGATGACCGCGACGGCCAGGAATTGCGTGTAGTGGACCGGGCTCAGGAGCCCCTTCTGGACTCCGATCTGGGCGAGGACGAAGGAGAATTCCCCCACCTGCGCGAGCGAGATGCCGACCACGACGGCGATGCGGAGCGGAAAGCCGAGGAGCCGGACGATGATCCCCGCGACGATCGCCTTCAGGGCCATCGTGATCACGAGCCAGCCGCCGATCGGCCCCGCCATGGGGAGGACGGCCGCGGGCTCGAATAGCATCCCGATGGAGATGAAGAAGAGGCTGCTGAAGAGATCGCGGAAGGGCATGATCTCGGCCACCACCTGGTGCGAATACTCCGACTCGCTCACCAGGAGTCCGCCGACGAAGGCGCCCAGGGCGGGCGAAAGCCCGAGCGCGCCCGTGACGAGCGATGCGCCGAGACAGACGGCCACGGCCATCATGACGTAGAGCTCCCGCACGCCGCTTCGGATGACCGCGTTCACGAGCCGCGGCATTCCGAAGCGCGCCAGCACGAAGAGGCCCACGACCACCGCCACACCTAGGAGAAGCCCCGGGCCCATCGCCATCCGGCTCGTCCCCGCCAGGATCGGAACCGCGATCAGCATCGGCACGATCGCGACGTCCTGGAAGAGAAGGATCCCGATGAGCAGACGGCCCTGAGGCGCGTGCGTTTCCCCACGCTCGGCGAGGAGGCGAAGGATCATCGCGGTGGAGGAGAGGGTGATGAGCATGCCGGCGAAGACGGCCAGGTTCGGGGAGGCGCCGACCGGAAGGAGCAGCAGAAGCCCCGCCGTAGCCGCCGTGGTGATCGCCACCTGGAGCGGCCCCGCCACGAGGAACGGGCGCAGGATCTCCTTCATCCGCGCGAGGGAGAACTCGAGCCCGATCATGAAGAGGAGGACCGCCACGCCGATGTCGGCCAGAATTTCGACGTGATGCGGATCCCCCACCAGCCCGAACCCACCGGGGCCGATGAGGATCCCCGTGAGCATGAAGCCGGCGGCGGTCGGAATCTTGAGCCGGCGGTTCGGCAGGAGGACGAGGAGCGCCGCCGTCAGCGTGATGACAAGGTCTTGAAGGAAGGAGCCGGTCCCCATCTCAGAGCGCGCCGAGCGCCTTCGCGAAGCGCGCGATCTCCTCGTCGGTGTTGTAGTGGCAGAGGCTCACCCGGGCGACCCCCGCGTCGGGATCGAAGCCGGCGGCGCGAAGGAGGCGCGGGGCGTACATGTGCCCCTCGCGCGACTGGATCCCGTGCGACGCGAGGTGATCGACGACGGCGGCCGGCGTCTTCCCCGCGACGGCGAACGAGACGGTCGGCACGCGCGACGCCATGCGCGCGGGATCGGGATCGCCGAGAATCGAGACGCCCGAGGTGCTCCGCACGGCCTCCACGAGCCGCGCGGCCAACCCCATTTCGTACTCGCGAATGCGCGACATCGACGCGGCCAGCGACGCGCGAAGCGATGCGGCCGCCGCCTCGTCGCAGGCGTCGATGGCCGGGAGCGCCGGCGCGGGAGACGCTCCCGCCGTCGCGAGGTAGTGCATGGCCGCCGACATGCCGGCCATCCCCTCGAAGTTCTGCGTCCCCGACTCGTATGCGTAGGGCGTGGTCGGCGGGATGAAGGGCTCGCGCGCCGGTTCGAGCGCGTTCAGGAGGTCGCGGCGGCCCCAGAGGAAGCCGATGTGGGGGCCGAAGATCTTGTACCCGGAGAAGGCGAGGAAATCGGCGCCGAGCGATTGCACGTCGATCGGGCCGTGCGGCCCGTAGTGGACCGCGTCGACGAACGTCAAGGCGCCGTGCTCGCGGGCGAGCCGCACCGCGGCGGCCACGTCGACGATCCGTCCGCTCGTGTTCGAGGCAAGGGGGAGCGCCACCACCCGGACGCGCCCCTCGCGGAGGATCGCGGCCAGGTCGTCGAGCTCGAGGCGCGCCTCGGCGCCGCCCCGGGTCTTCCACCAGCGAGGCTCCGCGCCGGAGCGCTCCAGGCGAAGCCACGGTCCCACGTTCGCCTCGTGGTCGAGTTCGGTCACCACCACCCGGTCGCCCGGCTTGATCGACGGCCGCATCGCCTCGGCCACCGCGCGCATGACGGAGGTCGAATTGGCGCCGAAGAAGATCTCCTCCGGCGAGGGGGCGTTCAGGAACGCCGCGAGTCGCCGGCGGGTGGCTGCGATGGTCGCGTCGACGGCGCGCGAGCGGTCGTAGCGGCCGCCCCTTTGCACGTTCCGGTGTTCCAGGTGTTCGCGCACGGCCGCCACGACCTCGTCCGGGACCTGCGCCCCCGCGGCGTTGTCGAAGAAGACAGGCGCGCCCGGCTCGCGAAGGGCGGCGAACCGAGCGCGAGCGGCGGCCGGGTCGAACGCCGTCGTGCGCGCGCCCCGCACGGTCCCCACCTCAGATTTCGACATAGACGTCGCCTCCTTCCTCTCTCACCGCGAACGTGCGCACCGCGACCACGGGCGCCTGCGGATGCTGTCCGGTCTTAACGTTGATGGGCCAGCCGTGCCAGGGGCAGCGCACGACGTCTCCCTCGAGAGTTCCTTCGCCCAGATCGCCTCCCATGTGGGGGCAGCGATTCCGGATGGCGTAGACGGTCCCCTCGCGACGGAAGAGGGCGATCTTCAGCTCGTCCACCTCGACGATGTGCCCATTCCCTTCCACCACGTCATCCCCGCGCGCCACCTTGCGATACTCCGCCATCGCGCCTCCACAAACGAAAACCGGCGCCCCGTCTTCGGAGCGCCGGTCGAGTCTACCGGTCGAATCGCGCGGAGCCTAGTTGCCTCCGCACCCACACCCGCCGCTTCCGCAGCCTCCGCCATCCTGCTTCGCGCCCTCTTCCTCGGCGTTCGAGAACGAATTGCCGCAGCCGCACGAGCGAACCGCGTTCGGGTTGTTGATCTTGAAGCCGCCGCCCTGGAGCGAGTCGTCGAAATCGATCGACGCGCCTTCGAGGTACTGGTGGCTCTGGGTGTCGACGATCACCTTCACGCCGGCGTGGTCGAAGACCAGGTCGTCGGTGCTCGGCGGCTCGTCGGCGATCTGCATGCCGTACTGCAGGCCCGAACAGCCTCCGCCCGCCACGAAGACGCGGACGCCGGCGAACGTGCCGCCGTTCTGATCCATGATGGACTTCAATTCGGCCGCGGCCTTTTCGCTGATGGTAACCATGACGATCGAGTCCTCCGGGATCTGCCTGACTCTGGAATGGGCGGCCGCATATTGTTGCAAACCGCGTGCCTGACTCTTGGATGCGGGCGCCGGGCCGAAGATCCGCCCATTTCACGCCTTATGAGTCTAGGCCTCCGGATGGAGGGTGTCAACGCCCTGGCCGACCGTGCAACTCCCTACTTGAAGTTGAGTCCAACGACCATCTTGAAGTCGGGAATCTCGTTGTCGAGCCCGATCTTGGCCTCGAGGAAGATCGGCTGGCCCGACTTCCGCTCGAAGATCACCCCGCCGAGGACGGTGAGGCCAAAGCCGCTATCGCTGTCGCCGTTGTCCGGGTCGACATAGAAGTAGGTGAGCCCCCCTCCCACGTAGGGACGGGCGTTCTCCTGCGAGCCGAACCGGTACTGGAGGTCGCCATTGAACGAGAGAGAGAAGGCGTCGTCGCCGAAGCCGGCCTCGCCGCTCGGGATGATGTAGAGATCCTTGCCGACCGGCGGGGTCTCGACCTGCATGCCGACCAGAAATTGATCTGGATCGCTGCTGAATCCGCCGCGGATTCCGACGGAGGCCCCGGCCGTGCCCGGGAGCGCGAGGCAGGCAAGGGCGATCAAGGCGGCGGCGAGCACGATTGAAGCCCGCTGTGGGTGTGGCATAGGTACCTCCTGGGTCTGGTTGTGCGGAGCGTTCGGGAATTCGGGCGAAGCCGGACTCAGCGGACGCCCGATCCCCGCGGCCGGTCCGGAGGTCGGCCCTGCTGCAGAATGCGGAGCATGTTCGTCCCGCCCGAGCGAATCGTGGTCCCGGCCATCGCCACCACCCAGTCCCCCGTTCGAAGGACCTTCGTTCGGATCAAGATGCGGAGTCCCGCCTCGATCATTCCTTCCGCCGTTCGCCACATCGGCACCTGGATCGGAAGGACGCCCCACGCCAGGGCCATGCGCCGGCAGGTGGAGCGAAGGGGCGAGAGGGCGAGAATCGGCTGTGCCGGGCGCGACTTGCTGACGAGCCGCGCGGAGTATCCCGTGTGGGTGAAGACGACGAGCGAGCGGGCGCGGATCTCCCGCGCCGCCTGATAGGCGGTGTGCGCGAGCGCGTGCGTCGGCGAAGTCAGGGTCGCGCTGTCCGAGCGGCGCGGCATGCGCGTGGCGGCCGCGAACTCGTCGGCCTCCGCCGCGATGCGGGCCATGGTGGCCACGGCGACGACGGGATAGCGGCCCACGGCCGTCTCGGCGCTCAGCATGACCGCGTCGGTGCCGTCGAAGATGGCGTTCGCCACGTCGGAGGCCTCGGCGCGCGTGGGACGGCTGGCGTTCACCATCGACTCGAGCATCTGCGTGGCGGTGATGACGAGCACCTCGTGCCGGTTGGCGCTGTCGATGATTCGCTTTTGCAAGATCGGCACGCGCTCGGTGGGGTACTCGACGCCCAGATCGCCGCGGGCCACCATGACGCCGTCGGCCACGTCGAGGATCGCCTCGAGGTTCTCGATCGCCTCGCGGCGCTCGATCTTCGCGATGACGAGCGGCGGGTGCTTGATGCCGCGCATGAGGCGGCGGAGCCCCACGATGTCCTCGGGGCCGCGGACAAACGAAAGCGCCACGTAGTCGACGCCGAGCTCGAGCCCGAGTTTCAAATCGCGGCGGTCTTTCGGCGTGAGGGCCGGCACGCCGAGCCTCACGCCGGGAAAGTTGACCCCCTTGTGGTCCGCCACCAGGCCGCCGCGGACGACGCGAGCGCGGAGGCCCCCCTTCACCCGCGCGGTGACCTTGAGTTCCACGAGCCCATCGTCGATCAGGATGCGGTCGCCCTTCTTCACGTCGCGGAGGAGGTCGGGATAGGAGACGGGGATGTGGGTCTCGTCGCCGAGGCCGTGGCGGGTCGTGAGGTAGACCTCGGCGCCGGACGCGACGCGGACCGATCCCCCTTTCAGCTCACCGACGCGGATGCGCGGTCCCTGCAGGTCGAGGAGGATTCCCACGTTCTTCCGCGCGCGCGCGGCGGCGGAGCGAACGAGGCGGCAGGCCCGCGTGTGGTCGCTGCTCGTGCCGTGGGAGAAATTGAGGCGAGCCACGTCGAGCCCGGCGCGGATCATCCGCGCCAGCACGGGCGTCGACACGGATGCCGGCCCGAGCGTGGCGACGATCTTGGTGCGGCGCACGCTAGACGGAGAGCGTGGCGAGAACCTCGTCCGCGTGGCCTTCCACCTTCACGCGACGGAACACGTTCTCGACCTTTCCCTCGCGATCGATGGCGAACGTCGTCCGCTCCACACCCCAGAAATTCCTCCCGTAGAGGCTCTTTTCCTTGTAGGTGCCGTAGCGGCGGCAGATCGCGGCGTCGACGTCGGAGAGAAGCGGGAACTGGAGATTGTACTTCTGCACGAAGCGCTGGTGGCTCAGCTCGTCGTCGAGGCTGATCCCCAGCACGACGGCGTCCTTGGCGGTGATGCGCGCCATGTTGTCTCGGAAGGCGCACGCTTCCATGGTGCATCCGGGCGTGTCGTCCTTCGGGTAGAAGTAGAGGACGACGCGCTTCCCGCGAAACTCGGAGAGCGTGACCTTGCGGCCGAGCGTGCTCGGTAGGGAGAAGTCGGGCGCTTCCATGCCGACCGTCAGGCTCTCGCCGGGCCAGTCGGGCGAACCGGGCTTCGGCTTCCGGCGCGATGGCGTCGGAATTGGAGGCTCGTGGATCACCACCGGCACCGGCGGCTCGCTCTCGAAATCGAGCCCCTCGTGTTCGCCGCCGAATTCTCCCGGTGTACGCGGCGCCGCGCCCTTCCCAGCGGCACCCTTCGCCATGGCCGATCTCATGCCCATCTTGGCGCCGCGCCCGGCAGGAGCGGGCGCGCCCTTCGGCGCGCTCCGGGCCACGCCCCGCGCCGTGATCACGGTTGGCTGGACGCTCTTCGCCGCGAGCTTGGGAACCGGCTTCACGGGCTGCTTCGCTGCGACCTTCGGTGCTGGCTTGGCGCTCTTGCGGCCAGTCGCGCTCGCCCGTTTCGGGGGAGCCTCGCGGACGCTCTTCGCAGCCGTCTTCTTGGCATTCCGCTTTGGGGCCGCTTTCACTTTCTTCTTCGCCGGACCTTTCTTGGCGCGCTTGGAAGCCACAAGATCCCCCGTATTCCATTGCCTGTCATAGTCTTGCCGGGTTCCTCCGCACTAACGCGGCCTGAGCCCGCCACCGTCTCGTTGGGCGGCATCCTACCGGCAATGGGGCCGGGGTTCAAGTCGGGCGGGAAAAGGGGTTACTTGCGGACAGAGGAGAAGGAGAAGACGCTCGCGTCGAACGCTTGGGGCGTGGCGACGTTTTCGAAGCGGAGCATGGCCGGCTTCCCCGGGAACCGACGCTGCAGAGAGAGCTTCACAGGCCCGACAGTTGTCCACGCCTCCCACGAGGAACCGGAGGGGGGCGGCTTCTGACCCGTGAGGACGAACTCCCACCGATCGATCAGGTGCGTGGCCCGGTTGACGTGGAGCCAGTAGTGATCGTCGGAGGTGAGGCCGGTGCCGGGCACGAAGGTCACTTCCAGCACGTCGTACGTCGCCTGCAGCGTCCGCTCCGGGCGCGAGTAGCGGATCTTCACACCCGGGTCGCGCAGCTTGAAGGGCATCATGACCCAGTAGGTATCGTTCACCCACCGCTCGTATCCGTACTCGATGATCTGCGCGACGCGAGCCGAATCGCTCTCGCCGATCCCCTCGACGAAGGCGGTCCCCTTCTTGTCCGCGAGCCCGAAGACGGCCGTGACGTTCTTGCCATGCTCGTCCGGGCCCTCCATGCGGCAACGGCCGTTCCGCTTGTCCCACCAGTGCCGATATCGCGAGACTTCCTTCCCGTCGCGGACCGCGACGAAATCGAAGCGAAAACAGGGGAGCGACTCCCAGGTCTTCAGGCCCCCCATCGCGTCGGTGAGAGCGCGGACCACCGGCTCGCTTTCGCGATCGATGTCGGCAGGGGGCGACGAGGCGAGGGCGCGAGCCGGGTGACCCGACGTCGCGCCAAGGGCGAGTGCCGCGATCCACAGGAGGGATGCGATCCGGAGAGCCGGTCGGCTCACGAGGCGAGCGACTTCAGCGCCTCGAGCGCCTTCGAGCGATCGGGAACTCTCGCGATGTCGTGAACCTCTGCGTGACGAACGATGCCCATCTTGTCGATGACGAACGTCGCGCGTTCGGCGATCCCCTCGGGGCGCAGCACGCCGTAGGCCTCGGCGACAGCCCCGTGCGGATAGAAATCGGCCAGGAGCGGATAGTCGATGCCGACGCTCTCCGCGAAGGCCTTGTGGACCGGCGCGGAATCGACGGAGATGCCGAGGATCTGGGCGTCGTTTTCCTCGTAGCGCGGCTTCTCCTTCGAATAGCCGGGCATCATCACGCTGCAGATGCTGGTGAAGGAGAGCGGATAGAAGACCAGGACGACGTTTCGCTTCCCCCGGAACGAGGAGAGCGTCAATGCGTTTCCCGACTCGTCGTTCAGCGTGAAGTCGGGGGCGATATCGCCGGTCTTGATCGACGTCGGTTGCGTCATCGTGGCGGTCATGGACGGGTCTCCGGGAGAGAGCCCTAGGCCGTCGCGGTCTCCGGCGGTGCGGCCGCCTTCCGCGCGAGCGAGTCGGGATCGTTAACTCCCTGCTGGGTTTCCTTCGGGATGTAGTCGAGCAGGTACTTGAGATTCAGGCCTTCCTTGATGAGCGACCGGGCGACGACGAGCCGCTGCACCTGGTTCGTCCCCTCGTAGATCTGCGTGATCTTCGCGTCGCGCATGTACTTCTCGATGGGGTAGTCCTTCATGTAGCCGTAACCGCCGAATACCTGCACGGCGTCGGTCGTCACCTGCATGGCCGTGTCGGTCGCGAAGAGCTTGCACATGGCCGCCAGCTTCGAAAGGTTCGGCGCCTGGTCGTCCACCGCCTTCGCGGCCGCGTAGACGAGGTGCCGCGCCGCCTCGACGCGCGTCGCCATGTCGGCCAGCATCGCCTGAATCATCTGGAAGGAGATGATGGGCGAGCCGAACTGCTCGCGCCGGGCCGCGTAGACGGTGGCGAACTCGAGGGCGCCGGCCGCGAGGCCGAGTCCCTGCGCCGCCACGCCGGGACGGGCGCGATCGAGCGTCTGCATGGCGTGCTTGAATCCGTGTCCCGCCGTCTCGCCGAGGAGGTTCTTCGCCGGGACGCGGCAGTTCTCGAAGTGGAGCTCCACGACCGGAACGCAGCGGATCCCCATCTTGTCCTCGACCTTGCCGATCCGGAACCCGGGGGTTCCCTTCTCGAGGAGGAAGGCCGAGATCCGGCGCGACTTCGAGTTCGGATCGCTCACGGCGAAGACCGTGTAGAGGTCGGCCGCGCCGCCGTTCGTGTTCCACTTCTTCTCGCCGTTCAGCACCCAGTGGTCGCCATCCTTGACGGCCGTGGCGTAGAGGCTCCCGGCGTCGCTCCCCGCGAACTTCTCGGAGAGGCCGAAGGAGATGAGCTTCTCCCCCTTCGCGATCGCGGGGAGGTAGCGGCTCTTCTGCTCGTCGGTGCCGCCCACGAGGATCGGGAAGGAGCCGAGGGCGTTCACGGCGTAGAGAACGCCGACGCCGCCGCAGGCCTTGGAGAGCTCCTCGACGCAGAGGCAGAGATCGAGGACGCCGCCCCCTTCGCCGCCGTACTCCTTCGGGATCCAGACACCCATCAGGCCGGCTTGGGCCAAAGCGTCCTTGATCTCCCAGGGATACTCCTGGAGCCGGTCATACTTCGCCGCGAGAGGACGGACCACTTTGTCTGCGACCGCGCGCGCGCGATCACGGAACTTCATATTTTGCTCGGTCAGGAAGCCAGACACGTTCGACCTCGCTTCAGTAAGGTAGGGGTTGAATCGCCCGCCGGCCCCATGGGCGGCGAGGGGAGTCCCGATTATTCCCGATGGCGTTCGGCTTTGCCACCCCGACTTTGGGCTCCGACCGGCCGGCCGGGGGTGACGAAAGGATTACTCCTCTCGAACCATCGCCACGGCATCCGGTCCCAGGGGGCCGCCGCGCTCTCGCACCCGACGCGGGGGGAGGTGGCCACGTTTCGGTCGGGGACCACGTCCCCTTCCTCGAACCAGAGACCCTTCCCCAGCAGATCGGATCGGTTGTGACTCAGATCCAGCCCCAATGCCTGGCAGAGCTTCGCCGGACCGCTCGTGAGGAGATGGGGCCGGTCGGTGCCGCGGGCGCGCGCCATGCGGGGGATCCCCTCGAGCGGCTCGGCCGCCCGAATGAGGACCGCGGCCGGAAACCCCTCCCGCTCCGTCACGGCGTTCAGGAGATGGTGCATACCGTAGGTGAGATAGACGTACGCGATCCCGGGCGGTCCGTAGAGGACTTCAGTGCGCGAGGTGCGGCCCGCCCGCGCGTGGCACGCCTTGTCCTCTTCCCCCACGTAGGCCTCGGTCTCGACAATGCGCCCGCGCAGCACCTCGCCGTCGGGGAGTCGCCTCGCCACCACGCAGCCGAGGAGCTCCCGCGCGACGGTCAGGGTCGGGCGGGCGTAGAAGGAACGTGGGAGCGGACGCGGCATGACTCCATTGTAGTAGAATCGCGCGATGCCCGAACCCGAACGAAAGAGCGGCGGCGGTCCCGGATTCGGCCCGCGCCTCGTC
>Ga0315278_10002333_pt1 | contig 16893 bp, 16 predicted proteins | sample YL17G06_0_MG_FD_203880 | JGI IMG/M metagenome (GOLD analysis project Ga0315278, IMG submission 203880) | Sediment microbial communities from Yellowstone Lake, YNP, Wyoming, USA - YL17G06_0 | ecosystem: Environmental > Aquatic > Freshwater > Lake > Sediment | place: USA: Wyoming | collected... | reverse complement strand
CTGTTCGGCAGCGTGCCGGGGCTCAAGGCGGACGCATTCGATCCGGACGGCGCGAAGAAGCTGCTCGCAGAGGCCGGCTATCCGGACGGGTTCAACATCACGATCAACGGCCCCGCCGGCCGCTACGTCAACGACGAGAAGATCGTGCAGGCGGTCGCCCAGATGCTGACCCGGGTCGGCATCGTCTCGAAGGTCGAGACGGCGCCGATGGGGCCGTACTCGGCGCGTGCGGCCAAGCAGGAGTACAGCTTCCACATGGTCGGATGGGGCGCATCGACCGGCGAGTCATCGAGCCCATTGCGCTCGCTGCTCGCGACCTACAACCGGGACAAGGGGTTGGGCGCCGTGAACTGGGGACGCTACAGCAACCCCAAAGTCGACTACCTGATCGAGCAGGCGCTGCAGCAGGTGAACGACGAGAACCGTTTGTTCATGCTGCAGGAAGCGACCAAGCTCTCGATGCAGGATCTCGGCATCATGCCGATCCATTTCCAGTTCACGATCTGGGCGACGAAGAAGGGCGTCACCTATGTCCCGCGCACCGATGAGTACACGCTTGCGTTCCAGTTCAAGCAGGCGAAAAGTTGATCTGTAGCCCGGGTTGAGCGGAGCGAAGCCCGGGGCCGACGCTTCGTTCCCGCATTCCCCCGGGTTTCGTTCCGCTCAACCCGGGCTACGCGCCGGGGCACGCACCGGGCTACGCACGGGGCAACGACACTCGCCATGCTCGTCTTCATCATCCGTCGCAGCCTGCAGAGCGTGCTGGTGTTGGTCGCCATGTCGGTGCTGGTGTTCGTCGGCGTGTATGCGATCGGCAACCCGATCGACATCCTGATCAATCCGCAGGCCGACCAGATCGACCGCGAGCGGGCGATCGCCGCGCTCGGTCTCGACAAGACGTTGCCCGAGCAATACCTGAGTTTTCTCGGCGGCGCGCTCAGAGGCGATCTCGGCCGCTCGTTCGTGCACAGCACGCCGGCACTCTCGCTGATCCTCGAACGGATGCCGGCGACCATGGAGCTCGCGCTGGCCGCAATGCTGATCGCGATCGTCCTGGGCATCCCGCTTGGGCTATGGGCCGGCCTCCGTCCGAACGGCATCGCCGGACGCTCGATCATGGCCGGTTCGATCCTCGGCTTCTCGTTGCCGACATTCTGGGTCGGCCTGATGCTGATCATGGTGTTTTCGGTGATGCTCGGCTGGCTGCCGTCGAACGGCCGCGGCCCGACGGCACTTCTGTTCGGCGTCATCCCCGTTTCGTTTCTCTCCGGCGACGGCTTGAAGCACCTTCTCATGCCGGCGACCAATCTCGCGCTGTTCAATCTGGCGCTGCTGATCCGGCTCACGCGTGCCGGCGCGCACGAGGCGCTGTTGCAGGACTACGTCAAGTTCGCGCGCGCCAAGGGGCTCACCAACCTGCGCGTGATCGGCGTGCACGTACTGCGCAATATCCTGATTCCGATCGTCACCGTGATCGGGCTGCAGTTTGGTTCCCTCATCGGGTTCGCGATCGTGACCGAGAGCGTGTTCGCCTGGCCGGGGATGGGCAAGTTGCTGATCGACTCCATTGGCGTCCTCGACCGGCCGGTGATCGTCGCCTACCTGCTGGTGATCGTGACGATCTTCATCGTCATCAACCTCATCGTGGACGTGTTGTACTCCGCCCTGGATCCGCGCGTCCGCCTCACGGAGCTGAAGGGATGAGCGCGCCGGGCGAAGCCAAGGCCCGAAGGGCGCGTCGGCGCGCGAGTCCGCACGAGACCGACACCCGGTCGCTCGTCGTGCACGACGGGAACTAGGAGGCCTCGATGAGCGCGCCGGTGGCGGCCTCGGCTCCCGCGACTGCGGTCGAGACGCCTTTCCGGAGGATCGTCACCGACTTCTGCGCAAGTCCGGTGGCGGTATTCGGAATCGTGCTGCTCGGCATCATCCTCTTTCTCGCCCTCTTTGCCCCGCTGATCTCGCCGCAGAACCCGTACGATCTCGCCCAGCTCGACGTGATGGACAGCCGTCTGCCGCCGGGCGCGAGCGCCCCCAATGGCGGCACCTTCTGGCTCGGCACCGACGACCAGGGTCGCGACATGCTGTCGGCGATCTTCTACGGCCTGCGGATAAGCCTGGGCGTCGGCGTCGTCGCGACGGTGTTCGCTCTGGTGATCGGACTCGCGATGGGGCTCGCCGCCGCCTATTTCGGTGGCCGCGTCGAGACGCTGATCATGCGGATCGTCGATATCCAGCTGTCGTTCCCGGCGATTCTCATCGCGTTGATTCTCATCGCCGTGCTGGGGCAGGGGACGGGCAAGGTCATCGCGGCGCTGATGACCGTGCAGTGGGCGTATTACGCACGCACCGTGCGCGGGGCGGCGCTGGTCGAAAAGCGCAAGGAGTACATGGAGGCAGCGCGCTGCCTCGCGCTGTCGCCGGCGCGGATCGTGTTCCGGCATCTGCTGCCGAACTGCCTGCCGCCGATGATCGTCGTGGCCACCGTTCAGGTCGCCGCGGCGATCGCGCTCGAGGCGACCCTTTCCTTTCTCGGGCTCGGGCTGCCGATCACCGAGCCGTCGCTCGGGCTCCTGATTGCCAATGGCTACCAGTACCTGCTCTCGGGGAAGTACTGGATCAGCTTCTTTCCCGGCATCGCCCTGCTGTGCACGATCGTCAGCATCAATCTGGTCGCCGACCAGTTGCGCGACGTCCTCAATCCGCGGCTCCAGCGATGAGCGCGCCGGGCGAAGCCAAGGCCCGCAGGGCGCGTCGGCGCGCGATTCGCATGAGGCCGACACGCCGGGGCGCGCAATGCACGATTGGGGCAGGGAGGCCTCGATGAGCGCGCCGGGCGAAGCCAAGGACGCCTCGATGAGCGCGCCGCTGCTTCGCGTCGAGGGCCTGCGCACGCATTTCTTCACCAAGGCAGGCGTGGTCAAGGCCGTCGACGATGTGTCGTTCATCGTCAACAAGGGCGAGGTCCTCGGACTGGTCGGCGAATCAGGATCCGGCAAGTCGATGACCGGCTATTCGATCATGGGGTTGATCGATCCTCCGGGAAAGATCGTCACTGGGAAGATCGAGCTCAACGGCCGCGACCTGCACGCGCTTTCGGCCGAGGACATGCGCCAGTTGCGCGGCAATCGCATCGCGATGATCTTCCAGGACCCGATGATGACGTTGAATCCGGTCCTGCGCATCGACGTGCAGATGGTCGAGACGATTCTTGCGCACGAGAAGATCGCGCGCGGCGCGGCGCTCGAGCGAGCGCGGGCGGCGCTGGTTAAGGTCGGGATCCCGTCGCCGGACGAGCGGCTGCTTGCGTACCCGCACCAGTTTTCCGGCGGGATGCGCCAGCGCGTGGCGATCGCGATCGCGCTCCTCAACAATCCCGACCTGATCATCGCCGACGAGCCGACCACCGCGCTCGACGTCACGATCCAGGGCCAGATCCTGTTCGAGATGCAGAAGCTGACGCGGGAAACCGGAGCCGCGATGATCTGGATCACGCACGATCTCTCGGTGGTTGCGGGTCTCGCCGACCGTGTCTGCGTGATGTACGCGGGCCGCATTGTCGAGCGCGGCACGACGTTCGACGTTCTCACCCGCCCATGGCATCCGTACACGCAGGGACTGCTCGATTCGGTGCCGTCGCGCAGTGCCCGCGGCGCGCGTCTTAATCAGATTCCCGGGATGACGCCGTCGGTGCTCGATCTGCCGCCCGGCTGCGCGTTCCGCGATCGCTGCGCCCGTGCGACGGAGGAATGCGCCGCAAGTCCCGGCATGCGCGAACCCGATGGCGGCGGGCACGGCGTGCGCTGCTTTCATCCGCTGTCGGACCTGGCGGGCGCAGCGCGCGCCGGGGCGGTGGCTCGGGGAGCGCCGTCATGACGGCAATGGCGGCCCCCGGCGTGCCGCTGGTCGAACTGCGGGGCGTCTCCAAGCGCTTCGTGAAGGGCCTTGATACTGCCGCGAAGATCGGCAACCTGTTCGGTGCCGGTCTCAGGGAGGAGGTCGTCCATGCGGTCGATCGGGTCGATCTGGCATTGGAGCGCGGCGAAGTCGTCGGCCTCGTCGGCGAATCCGGCTGCGGCAAGTCGACGCTCGGGCGGCTTGCGGTCGGCCTGCTGTCCCTGACCGAAGGCGAACGCCTCTGGTGCGGCACGCCGCTCGCCGGCGCGTCGCCGGCCCATGCGCGCCTGCAGCAGCTCAAGATGCAGATGATCTTCCAGGACCCCTACGCGTCGCTGAATCCGCGAATGCGCGTGGTCGACATCGTCGGCGAGGCCCCGGTCGCGCATGGCCTCGTTGCCCGCGGGGAGCAGCAGGACTACGTGCGCCAGCAGCTCGATCGCGTCGGCCTCGACCCGGAGTTGATGCGCCGCTTCCCGCACCAGTTCTCGGGTGGCCAGCGGGCGCGGATCGGCATTGCCCGCGCGCTGGCGGTGAAACCGGAGTTCCTCGTCTGCGACGAATCGGTCGCCGCGCTCGACGTGTCGATCCAGGCGCAGGTGCTGAATCTGTTCAGCGCGTTGAGGGAAGCGCTCAATTTGACGTACCTGTTCATCAGTCACGATCTCGGTGTGGTCCAGCACATCAGCGATCGGGTTGTGATCATGTATCTCGGCCGCGTGGTCGAGAGTGGCCCGACCGACGACATCTTTGCGACGCCAAACCATCCGTACACGCAGGCGCTGCTGGCCGAGGCCGGCAAGGTCGAACCGAAAAAGCGCACGTTCGTGCCGATCAAGGGCGAGATTCCGTCACCGCTCGATCCGCCGCCTGGTTGCCACTTCCATCCGCGGTGCCCCCGCGCGATGCCGAAATGCAGGGACGCGGCGCCGGCGCTCACGGAAATCGCGCCGGGGCGGTGGTCGGCCTGCTACCTCAACCACTGAGATCGCAGCCGAGTGGGCATCGGGTCCGGTTTACCCGTTTCGCATGCCCGGACCAGAAGCGGCGTCGATTCCGCCGGTGCTCGTTTCGCCCCACGGCGGCGAGCGTCGCTGGGACGACTTCGACCATGCGCGCCCGGCCTGCGCGGCGATGTCCCGGGCGCCACCGATGGTGCTCGACCCGTACAACATCGTCGTGATGCTGGCGGCGTCGCTGTTCGGCCTGTTCGTCGGCGCGGTGCCCGGGCTGACGGCGACGATGGCCACCGCCCTGCTGGTGCCGGTCACGTTCTTCATGGCGCCGATCCCGGCCATCGCCGCGATCGTGACCGCGACCGCGATGGCGATCTTTTCGGGCGACATCCCCGGCTGCCTGATGCGGATGCCGGGGACGCCGGCGTCCGCCGCCTACACCGACGAAGCCTATGCGATGGCCAAGAAGGGGCAGGCCGAGACGGCGCTGGGCGCAGGGCTCGTTTTCTCCGCGATCGGCGGCCTGTTCGGGACGGCGGTGCTGATCCTCGCCGCGCCGGCGCTCGCGGAATTCGCACTGAAATTCAGCTCGTTCGAGTACTTCTGGCTGGTGCTGATGGGGCTGACCTGCGCGGTATTCATGACGTCGGAGCGTCCGCTGAAGGGCTTCGTGTCGCTGATGCTGGGGTTGCTCGTGGCTTCCGTCGGTCTCGGCAACCCGGCCGGCTTCCCGCGCTTCACGTTCGGCAGCGTGGAACTGATGGGCGGCATCGGCATGATCCCGATGATGATCGGCATGTTCGCGATCTCCGAAATCATCCGCTTCGCCGTCGACACCAATCCGCAGCTGAAGATCGTCGACCAGCCGATCGGCAACGTATTCAAGGGGATGTGGAAGCTGACCAGGAAATACCCGATGCAAATCCTGCGCGGCAGCGCGCTTGGCACGCTGGTCGGCGCGCTGCCGGGCGCCGGCGCCGACATCGCGGCGTGGATGTCGTATGCGATCAGCAAGAAGATGTCCAGGGAGCCCGAAAAGTTCGGCACCGGCCATGTGGAAGGGATCGTCGAAAGCGGCTCCGCCAACAACAGCGCGCTGGCCGGCGCGTGGATTCCGGCACTCGTGTTCGGGATTCCCGGCGATTCGATCACCGCGATCGTGATCGGCGTGCTCTACATGAAGAACATGAATCCCGGCCCCTCGCTGTTCACGAACAACCCGCAGAACATCTATGCCGTCTACCTGCTGTTCATCATCGCCAACCTGATCATGATTCCGCTGGGGTGGTGGTGCATCAAGGTTTCGAAGCAGATCCTCAAGGTACCCCGGACCATCCTGATGCCCGTGATCATGCTGTTCTGCGTCGTCGGTTCGTTCGCGATCAACAACACGGCCTTCGACGTGACGATCATGCTGGTCGCGGGCCTCGTCGCCTACGTCATCGAGGACAACGGCTTCCCGATCGCCCCGGCGATCCTGGGCGTCGTGCTGGGCGGCATGCTCGAGGAGAATTTCATCACCTCGATGATCAAGTCGGATGGCAACCTGGTGGCGTTCGTGGAGCGACCGGTTGCCGCGACTCTCGGCGGCCTGACGCTTGCCGTCTGGTTCCTTCCGCTGCTGATGCGCCGCCTGCGCCGTCTTGCCGGCGCCTGACCCGCGCCGCCTGCCCCCGCCGGCGCGGTTTCCGCGGACGTGCGCGGGCATCGATTGCGATCACCGATCCGCCCGCGTTGACCCGGTTTGCCGCAGCGCGGTAAAATCGCCCGGTTGTGCGCATTGGTCATCCTCTGGCGCAACGGATTCGCGGCGCAAGGCGCCGCCGGACACGAGTGAAACGAAATGCGTGGCAAGCTTGTCGTCGGCAACTGGAAGATGAACGGCGGGCTCCGCGCCAACGCGGCGCTGCTTGGCGCGTTGACCGCCGATTGGCGGCCGGCACCCGGGCGCTCGATCGCGGTCTGCGTGCCGTTCCCGTACCTCGGGCAGGCGCAGGCGGCATTGATGGGCACCTCGATTGCGTGGGGCGCGCAGAACGTCAGCGAACATCGGTCCGGTGCGTATACAGGTGAAGTCGCCGCCTCGATGCTGGCCGATTTTGGCTGCGGGTACGCGATTGTCGGGCACTCGGAGCGGCGGCAGCTCTACGCGGATACCGACGCCGTCGTCGCGGCGAAGGCCGTGGCGGTGCTGGCGGCGGGCATTACGCCCATCGTCTGCGTTGGCGAGACGCTCGCCGAACGCGAGGCCGGAACGACGGAAGCGGTGGTGCTGTCCCAGCTGGGTGCGGTGCTGGCGGCGGTGGGCGAAGCGGCCGGCCGGGTGGTCGTTGCCTACGAGCCGGTCTGGGCGATCGGCACGGGGCGTACGGCGACCACGGAGCAGGCGCAGGCGGTGCACGCGACGTTGCGGGCGCGGCTCAGGGCCGCGGGCGCCGCCGACACGCCGTTGCTGTATGGCGGCAGCGTGAAGGCGGACAATGCCGGGGCGCTGTTCGCGATGATGGACATCGACGGGGGGCTGATTGGCGGCGCTTCGTTGAAGGCCGAAGAATTCTTGGCAATCGCGCGTGCCTGAAGCCCGGGCGGTCGCGATCGCATAACGCTGCGGGTCCGACGACCGGGCCGCGGCAGGAGCAACGGATGAGCATGCTGGAAACGTTGTTGTTGGTGGTGCACCTGCTGGTCGCGGTGGTCGTCTGCGGCTTCATTCTCCTGCAGCACGGAAAGGGCGCGGACATGGGCGCCGCTTTCGGCAGTGGCGCGTCGGGGAGCGTGTTCGGCGCTGCCGGATCGGCCAATTTCCTGTCGCGGACGACCGCGATCCTGGCGGCCGTGTTCTTTCTGTCGAGTCTCGGCCTCACCTGGTTGGCGACCTCGCGCAGCGGGCCGAAAAGCGTGATTCAGCAGGGAGTCATGGAACAGATGCCGGCGCCGAAGGCTTCCGACGTGCCGCCCGCGCCCGCGCCCGCGCCCGCGCCGGCGGGCGCCGCGCCCGGAAGCGCGACCGAGCCCGCGAAGACCGCGGCCCCGGGGGCACCGGCAACCGGTCCCGCGGGCAATGCGGCCGGATCGAAGTCCGGCGACGTGCCGAAGTAGGTGCCGCACGAGCGGCAGGGATTGCAGGACGGGCGCCGGCCCGGGAGCCGGCGGCGGTGGGCGATACCGCGGCAATGCGCAGCGCCGACGTGGTGAAATTGGTAGACACGCTGTCTTGAGGGGGCAGTGGCGAAAGCCGTGGGAGTTCGAGTCTCCCCGTCGGCACCAGGATGGGATGCAACGTATCGGATGGCAGCCGGTGCGAGGCGGCGAAGAAACAGGTGCGGCGAAGGTCGCCCGGCGATTCACCATGAAGCGCGGCCCGGAACGGGCACGCGCCCGAGGTTAACGAGAAGGGGTCTGCGTTCGGCGCAAACCGACCAACATGCTGGAACAGTACTTTCCGATCCTGCTCTTCGTTCTGGTCGGCCTCCTCCTCGGTGGAGTTCTGCTGACTGTCGGTTCGCTCGTTTCGCCTGATCGTCCCGATCCCGCCAAGCTGTCGCCCTACGAATGCGGTTTCGAGGCCTTCGAGGATGCGCGGATGAAATTCGATGTCCGCTACTACCTGGTCGCGATCCTCTTCATCCTGTTCGACCTCGAAATCGCGTTTCTCTTCCCGTGGGCCATCGTGCTGCCCGAAATCGGCTTCGCCGGCTTCGTGGCAATGATGGTCTTCCTGGTGATCCTGGTCGTCGGCTTCATCTACGAGTGGAAGAAGGGAGCGCTCGAGTGGGAGTAGCGACATGAGCCGAGGAGCAGGGGCCCCGCGCAGCGGGGATGCGACTGGGGCGAATGGCGCAGAGTGCCGACACGGAGGCCCACGCGCGCCCGTGATGGGCCATGGAGGCGGCGGGATGCGAGCCGAGGAGCAGCGGCGTGAGCCGGGAAGCAGGGGCCCCCGAGCGGAGCGAGTGGGGATGCGACCGGAGCGAGTCGACGCAGGCCGCCGACGCGCAGTCGGGCGCGAACCCTGGCCTGTCCAAAGAGGCGGGACCCCTGTCACAGGAGTGGGGGGAGAGCCATGAGCATCGAAGGCGTTCTCGAGAAGGGCTTCGTCACCACGTCGCTCGACAACGTCATCAACTGGGCGCGCAACGGCTCGATGTGGCCGATGACATTCGGCCTTGCGTGCTGCGCGGTGGAAATGATGCACGCGGGCGCCGCGCGCTACGACCTCGATCGCTTCGGAATCGTGTTCCGGCCAAGCCCGCGCCAATCCGATGTCATGATCGTCGCCGGGACCCTCTGCAACAAGATGGCGCCCGCGCTCCGCAAGGTCTACGACCAGATGGCCGAGCCGCGCTGGGTGATCTCGATGGGGTCCTGCGCGAACGGCGGCGGCTATTACCACTATTCGTATTCCGTCGTGCGCGGGTGCGACCGCATTGTCCCCGTTGACATCTACGTTCCGGGCTGCCCGCCGACCGCCGAGGCGCTGCTGTACGGCCTGCTTCAGCTCCAGAACAAGATCTGGCGCACGAACACGATCGCGCGCTGATGGCCAACAGGACCGAAACGCTGGTCGCGGCGCTGCACGCGGCGCTTGGCGACACGGCCGGCGACGTTACGCAGGCGTTGGGGGAAGTGACCGTCGTCGTTGCCATCGGTGCGTTCGATGCCGCGATGCGGACCCTGCGCGACCGCCGGGAATTGCGGTTCGAGACGCTGATCGATGTCTGCGGCGTCGATTACGCGACGTACGGCGAAGGCGGGCATGACGGCCCGCGCTTCGCCGCCGTCTACCATCTGCTGTCGCTTGCGAACAACTGGCGGCTGCGGGTGCGCGCCTTCGCGCCCGACGACGAATTTCCCGTATTGCCGACGGTGGTCGACATCTGGCCGGGCGCGAACTGGTACGAGCGCGAGGCGTTCGACCTGTACGGCATCATGTTCGCCGGCCATCCCGACCTGCGCCGGATTCTTACCGACTACGGCTTCATCGGCCACCCGTTCCGCAAGGATTTTCCGGTTTCGGGACATGTCGAGATGCGCTACGACCCCGAGCAGGCCCGCGTGATCTACCAGCCGGTGTCGATCGAGCCGCGCGAGATCACGCCCCGGATCATCCGCGAGCAGCACTACGCGGACCCCGAGTGAGCCGCGATCGATGGCTGAAATCCGCAATTACACGATGAATTTTGGCTCCGGCCGGCCTGCGGCCTTAACTTGCTCGCGCAAGTTAGCCTGCGCCGAAATGCATCTGCGGTTGAGTTGAATGGCTGAAATCCGCAATTACACGATGAATTTTGGGCCCCAGCACCCGGCGGCGCACGGAGTGTTGCGGCTGGTGCTCGAGCTCGACGGCGAGGTGATCGAGCGGGCCGACCCGCACATCGGGCTCCTGCACCGGGCGACGGAAAAGCTCGCCGAGCACCGGACGTACCTCCAGGCGCTGCCCTACATGGACCGGCTCGATTACGTCTCGATGATGTGCAACGAGCACGCGTATTGCCTGGCGATCGAGAAGCTCGTCGGGATCGAGGTGCCGCTGCGCGCGCAGTACATCCGGGTGATGTTCGACGAGATCACGCGGGTGCTGAACCACCTGCTGTGGCTCGGCGCGCACTCGCTCGACGTCGGGGCGATGACGACGTTTCTGTACGCGTTCCGCGAGCGCGAGGACCTGATGGACTGCTACGAGGCGGTGTCGGGGGCGCGGATGCACTCTGCGTACTACCGCCCAGGCGGCGTCTATCGCGACCTGCCCGAGCTGATGCCGCAATACCAGGTCTCGCAGATCCACAATGCGCGCGCGATCGCCCGCATGAACGAGAACCGGCGCGGCAGCCTGCTCGACTTCATCGAGGACTTCACGCGGCGGTTTCCGACCTGCGTCGACGAGTACGAAACGCTGCTCACCGAGAATCGCATCTGGAAACAGCGGACCGTCGGCATTGGCGTCGTCACGCCGGAGCGTGCGATGGCGCTGGGTTTCACGGGCCCGATGCTGCGCGGGTCAGGGGTGCCCTGGGACCTGCGGAAGAAGCAGCCGTACGAAGTTTATGACCGGATGGATTTCGACATTCCGATCGGCACCAACGGGGATTGCTACGATCGCTACCTGGTTCGCATCCAGGAGATGCGCGAGGCGAACCGGATCATCGTCCAGTGCGTCGATTGGCTGCGCGCCAATCCCGGTCCGGTGATCACCGACAACCACAAGATCGCCCCGCCCTCGCGCGAGGCGATGAAGTCGAACATGGAAGAGCTGATCCACCACTTCAAGCTCTTCACCGAGGGAATGCACGTGCCGCCGGGCGAGGCCTACGCTGCGATCGAGCACCCGAAGGGCGAGTTCGGCGTGTATATCGTGTCCGACGGCGCGAACAAGCCCTACCGCCTCAAGCTCCGCGCGCCCGGGTTTCCGCACCTCGCCGCGCTCGACGAGATGTCGCGCGGCCACATGATTGCCGACATCGTCGCGATCATCGGGACGCAGGACATCGTGTTCGGCGAGATCGACCGGTGACGAGTTTGCCGAAGTGACATGCTGAGTCCCGACGCACTGAAGCGAATCGATCGCGAGGTCGCCAAATACCCGGCCGGGCACGCGCAGTCGGCGGTGATGTCGGCACTCGCGATCGCGCAGGACGAGACGGGCTGGCTTGCTCCGGAAACGATGGACTTCGTCGCGCAGTATCTCGGCATGCCGCCGGTTGCCGTGTACGAGGTCGCCACGTTCTACGCGATGTACAACCTGCAGCCGACCGGAACGCACAAGATCACGATCTGCACGAACCTCCCGTGCGCGCTGCAGGGCGCGACGAAGGCGGCGCTGCACCTCAAGCAGCAGCTGGGGGTCGAGTTCGGCGAAACGACGGGAGACGGCACGTTCACGCTGAAGGAGGGCGAGTGCATGGGCGCCTGCGGCGATGCGCCGGTGCTGCTCGTCAACAACAAGCGGATGTGCAGCTGGATGAGCCCGGACAGGCTCGACGTGCTGATCGCGGAGCTCAGGGCCGCGGCAGGCAAGGGCGAACGCTGACATGAATGCCCCGGGCGAATTCCTGAACTACGGCCCCGATGCCATCCTGATGACGGGGTTGACGGGCGCCAACTGGCGGCTTGACGACTATGTCGCCCGTGGCGGCTACGAAGCGCTGAAGAAGATCCTTGCCGATAAGATTCCGCCGGCGACCGTGATCGCCGAGGTCAGGAAATCGGCATTGCGCGGCCGCGGGGGGGCGGGCTTTCCGACCGGGCTGAAGTGGAGCTTCATGCCGCCGCAGTACCAGGGCGACAAATACCTGGTCTGCAACTCCGATGAAGGCGAGCCGGGCACGTTCAAGGATCGCGACATCATGCGGTACAACCCGCACGCCCTGATCGAGGGCATGGCGATCGCGGCCTATGCGATGGGCTGCATCCGGGGCTACAACTACGTCCACGGCGAGATCTGGGACACCTACGAGCGGATGGAGGAAGCCGTGGCGGAAGCCGAAGCCGCCGGCTTTCTCGGGCGGAACATCCTCGGTTCGGGATGGGACTTCCAGCTGCACAACCACCACGGTTACGGCGCCTACATCTGCGGCGAGGAAACCGCGCTGCTGGAGTCCATCGAAGGCAAGAAGGGCCAGCCGCGCTTCAAGCCGCCGTTCCCGGCGGGCTACGGGCTGTACGGGAGGCCGACCACGATCAACAACACGGAGACGCTGGCTTCGGTGCCGTGGATCATCAAACACGGCGGCGAAGCGTTCCTGAATCTCGGCCGCCCGAACAACGGCGGCACCAAGCTGTTTTCGATGTCCGGTGACGTTGCGCGCCCCGGCAACTACGAAGTCAGGCTGGGGACGCCGTTTGCGACGCTGCTCGAGATGGCGGGCGGGATGCGCGGCGGGCGCAAGCTGAAGGCCTGCATCCCGGGCGGCTCGTCGATGCCGGTCCTTCCCGGCGCCGTGATGCTGCAGACGGACATGGATTACGACTCGATCGCCAAGGCCGGCTCGATGCTCGGTTCCGGCGCGGTGATCCTGATGGACGATACCCGTTGCATGGTCAAGTCGCTGCTGCGGCTGTCCTATTTCTACTACGAAGAGTCCTGCGGCCAATGCACGCCGTGCCGTGAAGGCACGGGGTGGCTGTGGCGGGTGGTGAACCGGATCGAGCACGGCCAGGGCCGGAACGAAGATCTCGACCTGCTGCTGTCCGTTTCCGACAACATCGCCGGGCGCACCATCTGCGCGCTGGGCGAGGCGGCGGCGCTGCCCGTCAAGAGCTTCATCAGGCATTTCCGCGACGAATTCCAGCACCACATCGACCACAAGCAGTGCCTGGTTCCCGACTACGTCTGACATGCCCACGATAGAAATCGACGGCAGGGCGGTCGAGGTTCCACACGGCAGCACCGTGATGGACGCCGCGCACAAGCTCGGCATCTACGTTCCCCATTTCTGTTATCACAAGAAGCTGTCGATCGCCGCCAATTGCCGGATGTGCCTCGTGCAGGTCGAAAAGACGCCGAAGCCGCAGCCCGCGTGCGCGACGCCGGTCTCCGACGGCATGAAGGCGTGGACGCACTCGGAGCAGGCGGTCGCGGCGCAGAAGGGCGTGATGGAATTCCTGCTGATCAACCATCCGCTCGACTGTCCGATCTGCGACCAGGGGGGCGAGTGCCAGCTGCAGGACCTCGCCGTCGGCTACGGACCGTCCGGATCGCGCTACCAGGAACCGAAGCGCGTCGTCTTTCACAAGAGCATCGGCCCACTGGTGTCGGCGGAGGAAATGGCCCGCTGCATCCAGTGCACGCGCTGCGTTCGCTTCGGCCAGGAGATCGCAGGGGTGATGGAACTCGGCATGATCGGCCGTGGCGAACACTCGGAAATCGTGTCATTCGTCGGCCGGACGGTCGACTCCGAGCTGTCCGGCAACATGATCGACATCTGTCCGGTCGGCGCGCTGACGTCGAAGCCGTTCCGATATGCCGCGCGCACCTGGGAACTCTCCCGCCGCAAGTCGGTGTCGCCGCACGATGCGTTGGGCAGCAACCTGATCGTGCAGGTGAAGAACGACAAGGTGATGCGCGTGCTGCCGCTCGAAAACGAAGCCGTCAACGAGTGCTGGATCTCCGACAAGGACCGGTTCTCCTACGAGGCTCTCGGAAGCGACGAGCGGCTCGCGGCGCCGATGATCAGGCAGGGCGGTGCGTGGGTGACGGTCGACTGGAAGACGGCGCTCGAGTTTGTCGCGCACGCGTTGCGGGACCTCACGGCCCGCCACGGCGGCGCGGCGCTGGGCGCGCTGATTTCCCCGCATTCGACCCTGGAGGAAATGGCGCTGACCGCAAAGCTCGTGCGCGGGCTCAAGTCGGACAACGTCGATTTCCGGCTCCGCCAGACCGATTTCCGCGGCGATGGCCTTGGCGCCGGGATTCCATGGCTGGGTCTCCCGATCGCCGAGTTGAACGCGCAGGAGCGGGTCCTCGTCATCGGCAGCTTCCTGCGCAAGGACCATCCGCTGATTGCGCAGCGGCTGCGGCAGGCAGCGAAAAAGGGCACGGAGATATCGACGCTGCACTCGGTGGCCGACGACTGGCTGGTGCGAGTCGCGAATGCGTTCGTCACCGCTCCGTCGTTGCTGCCGCTCGCGCTGGCCGAGATCGTCGTCGCGGCGGCGCGGGGCGCCGGCCAGCCGGTACCGCCGCCACTGGCCGACATCGAGCCCACGGCCCCCGCGCAGGCGATCGCGGCGAGCCTGCTGACGGGCGAGCGCAAGGCGATCCTTCTCGGCAACCAGGCCGAACAGCACGCGGATGCGTCGCAGCTACTCTCGTTGGCGCAGACGCTCGCCGCCATCACGGGGGCGAAGCTGGGCTGCCTCGCCGAATCGGCAAACAGCGTCGGCGGCTACGTTGCCGCCGCGCTGCCGCAGTCGGGCGGCCTCGATGCCCGGGCGATGCTCGATGCCCCGCGGAAGGCCTACGTGGTGCTGCACGCCGAGCCCGAATTCGATTGCGCGAACCCGGTGGCCGCTCGCGCCGCGCTCGAGCAGGCGGAGTTCGTCGTCGTGCTGTCGCCGTTCCGCCATGGCACCCCGTACGCCGACGTGCTGCTGCCGATCGCGCCGTTCACCGAGACCGCCGGCACGTTCGTCAACTGCGAAGGCCGCGTCCAGAGCTTCAATGGCGTCGTGAAGCCGCTTGGCGAAACTCGTCCCGCCTGGAAGGTGCTGCGGGTTCTGGGTTCGCTGCTGGGTGTTTCCGGCTTCGACTTCGATTCCGTGCAGGAACTCCGCGCGGCGGTGCTGCCGATGCTGGCGAACGGTGCGGCCGATGTCGCGACCAAGCTCGGCAACGGCACGCGGGTGGCGGTCACGAAACCGGCGATCGTCGCGCGCGGTCTGGAGCGCGTTGCCGACGTTCCGATCTACTTTGCCGATCCGCTGGTGCGCCGCGCGCCGTCGCTGCAGCAGACTGCCGACGCGAGGGCGCCGCGCGCCCGAATGAACGCTCTGACGCTGCGACAGATTGGCGTCGCCGAAGGGGCGCAGGTCAGAATCCGCCAGGGGCGCGGCGAAGCGGTGCTGACCGCGGCCGTTGACCCCGCGGTGGCCGCGGGCGTCGTGCGCATCGCCGCCGCCCACCCGTCGACGTGCGGACTCGAAGGCCTGTCGGGGCCCATCAGCGTGGGGGCCGCGTGAGCCCGGCGGGCGTAGCCAAGGCCGGCACGGCGCGTCGCCGGGCGATCGCGCACGCGGCCGACGCGTGTTGCGTCGTCATCCACATTCGGCACCAGGAGGCCGCGGCGTGATGGATGCGTTCCTCTCCCCGGTGCAGCAATTCTTCGGCCCGACGTGGCCGGTGGTGTGGACGCTGGTCAAGATCGTCGCGATCGCAATCCCGCTGATTCTCGGCGTCGCGTACCTCACGCTGGCGGAGCGCAAGATCATCGGCTGGATGCAGGTGCGAATCGGCCCGAACCGTGTCGGTCCGCTCGGCCTGCTGCAGCCGTTCGCCGACGTCTTCAAGCTGATCTTCAAGGAGATCGTCGTCCCGTCGGGCGCCAATCGCTACCTGTTTTTCATCGCGCCGATGCTGGCGCTCGGCCCGGCGCTGGCCGCCTGGGCCGTCATTCCGTTCAGCGACACGCTGGTGCTGTCGAACATCAACGCCGGGCTCCTCTACGTCCTGGCGATGACGTCGATCGGCGTCTACGGCATCATCCTTGCGGGCTGGGCCTCGAATTCGAAATACGCGTTCATCGGCTGTCTGCGCTCCGCGGCGCAGATCGTGAGCTACGAAATCGCGATGGGATTTGCGCTGGTCGGCGTGCTGATGGCGGCGTCGAGCCTCAATTTGTCGGACATCGTCGTCGCGCAGGAAGGCGGCGCCGCGTACTGGTACATCTGGCCGCTCTTCCCGCTGTTCGTCGTCTACCTGATTTCGGGCATCGCCGAGACCAACCGCCATCCGTTCGACGTCGCGGAAGGCGAATCCGAGATCGTTGCCGGTTTCCACGTCGAGTATTCCGGCGTCGCGTTCGCGGTGTTTTTCCTCGCCGAATACATGAACATGATCCTGATCGCGGCGCTGACCTCGACCATGTTCCTCGGCGGCTGGCTGTCGCCGTGGCCGCTGCTCAACCACGTCGAGATCCCGGTGCTCGGCATCCATCCGTTCGGTGACGGGCTGCCCTGGCTGCTCGGCAAGATGGCGTTCGTGCTGCTGATCTTCCTCTGGATCCGCGCCACGTTTCCACGCTATCGCTACGATCAGATCATGCGGCTGGGCTGGAAGGTATTCATTCCGATCACCCTCGTCTGGATCGCGTTCCTCGGAGCGATGATGCAAACGCCCTGGGCGCACCTGTTTCATTGAGATGAAGCCCCCCAAGCTCACTCCGTTCGCTACCCCCCCGAGGGGGGCACTCAGTGCCCTTAGCGCGGGCTGGCGGGATATGAACCACCCCCCAAGCTCACTCCGTTCGCTACCCCCCCGAGGGGGGCACTCAGTGCCCTTAGCGCGGGCTGGCGGGATATGAACCACCCCCCAAGCTCACGCCGT
>Ga0315278_10002332_pt1 | contig 16894 bp, 14 predicted proteins | sample YL17G06_0_MG_FD_203880 | JGI IMG/M metagenome (GOLD analysis project Ga0315278, IMG submission 203880) | Sediment microbial communities from Yellowstone Lake, YNP, Wyoming, USA - YL17G06_0 | ecosystem: Environmental > Aquatic > Freshwater > Lake > Sediment | place: USA: Wyoming | collected... | reverse complement strand
AAGTTTGCACAACTCATTGATTCCACCGATAGATACCGTGCCGCCGCATTCGAAGACCCGGATTTCCTTTCCGCTCAATATCCCTTCTACCGGCTGAAGCCCATGTACATCGCAACTGTGTACATCGCGTGGAAAGCGGGACTGCCGTTAGCTCGCGCGACCGTTCTTCCGTCAGTCATCGCCTTCGTCGCGACGGGGATGCTGCTTCTGCTCTGGTCAAAACGCTATCTCCCTGAACCGTACGCTACACTAATCGGATTGGCGGCATCTCTGAGTCCATTCATGTTGCAGCTGGGCCGCTCTTCCACTCCCGATCTCCTCTGCGGATCTCTTCAGTTCGCAGGAGCGTTCCTCGTCGTCGAACGAAGACGCACAATGCCTGCCGCACTAGCCCTGACCCTTGCTGTGCTCGTCCGCGCCGACGCTCTCCTGTTCGTATTAGCCATCGCCGTATATATGGTGCGCATGCGATGGCTCTCCTGGCAGCAGCTGCTCCTGTTTGCTGCCGGACCTGTGATTGCCGCTGCCGCAGTCATGGTTCCAGTGTGGCACATTGCGGGGGAAGTGATGTTCATTCGTACTGCCGCCGAGAGGATGGGGGATCATGCTTCGTTCTTCTCTCCAATTGCTTACGCGAGCGGCATTGCACTTGGCATGAGCCGGATTTCGTTTTCAAGTATAGGCATTGTCATCGGTGCAGCAGTCCTGACAATCTATCTGCGCGGCCGCCTTGGACGGGAACGGCGATCCGATGCCATGTGGCAACTGGTATTGTTCATGCTGGCGCACATGGCCGTCCGATTTGTATTCCATCCTATCATCGAAGATAGGTTTCTCATCGGCAACTACCTGCTCATTGGCATTGCCCTCGTCGTCAGCATTCATGAATATGCATCACCAAACTGGAAGTCGCCTCAGAAATCGTTAGAACAAATCAGCTAAGAACGGAACTATCCGCGGCAAAGCCCGGGTCTTCCTTGGGCCTCGAGGCCTTCCGAGAGAACAGAACGTGGTCTCCCTTTTCAAAGGTCGTATGAATCGTCGTAACGCTCTCGAACTCCTCGGATACTCCGCCGGCGCATTCGCATTCTTCCCCCGATACTCCCTCTCCGGTGAACCGGTGGCCCGGGATCAAGATCAGGGCGGAGAACTTGAGTCCGCCTTCTCGCGTCTCCGGGGCGAGAAAGCGTGCCGGGCGGATGTTCGGAACGAGCGGGGTGGCCCGCGTCTCTATATTAACGGACGCGAAACCTACCCGTTCCTGGCGCTCAGCGCAGAGCTCCTGAAGACCGCTGCAGCATACCGAGACTCGGGCATCGCGATGTTCACGCCGATTCTGGGACTCAACGCCGGCTGGGGGGCTCCGGGCAAATATGATTGGAGCGCCTTCGACCTTTTCTTTGCCCGCCTCCTCGCCATCCATCCGCAAGCTTTTTTCCTTCCCCGTCTCCATCTCAATCCTCCTGCCTGGTGGAAGGAGCAGCATCCCGGTGAACTGGTGAAGTGCGGATTGACACCCGACCCGTCCCTGTACCGCCAGCCGGAGCGGCTGGGCGAGACCGGACTCAACTGGAACGGTCTTGCGGATCCCAATGATGCTTCCTGGGCGTCCAAACTCTGGCGGAGCGAGATGCGCGACGTTCTCATCTCTTTCCTCCGGCATATGGAGTCATCGCCGCTCATCTCCCGGATGATCGGCTACCAGGTGGCATACGGTCACACAGGCGAATGGCACTACACCGGCATGCGTTTCCTCCCCGACTACAGCGAGCCGATGAAGGAAGCGCTCGGCCCGATCCCGGATCCTGTTGCACGCATGACAACGACGGCCGGACTTCTCCGCGACCCGGCGCGCGAGCGCGAGGTGATCGACTTCTACCGCCGCCATCACGACTACATCGCCGACACCGTTCTCTATTTCGCCCGGATCACCAAACAGGAGACGGGCCGCCGCATTCTTTGCGGGGCATTCTTCGGCTACCTTCTCGAAAATGTCCACATCCATGAGGGCGGGCACCTCTCCCCGGAACGGGTTCTTGCGAGTCCGGATGTTGATTTCTTTGCGTCGCCGTACACCTACCAGCATACGAACATGCCGTCGAAGGAGCGATGGGAGAGCGATATGGTGGATGATGCAGGCAACTGGCTGGGTCGTGCCCGCGGTGTGGGAGGGGATGGAGGATTCCGCGTTCTGGTGGAATCCATACACAGGCACGGGAAGATGTTTTTCGTGGAAATGGACCCGTCGACCTACATCGAGCCGAAGAAAGCAGGCGAAGGGGGGTCGGGCCACGATTCGGTGGAAGGGTCAGTGAAGATCATACGCCGTGATCTCGGACAGATGTTCGCGCGCGGGATCGGGGGGTGGTTTTTTGATTTCGGTCATTTTTGTCCGCCATTCCAGGCCCACCGCGGCTGGTACGACGCGCCGCCGCTCATTGATGCCATCCGGCCGTTTGCTGCACTCGGCGAACGACGGGCCCGCATGGATATCTCCAGTGCGGCACGCATAGCCGCGGTCTACGACCCGAAAGCGTTCTTCGCCACAGAGCACTGGAAAGCTGAGGAACCCTACACCGGGTACGGCATCACGGTTTGTGACCACTTCAACCACTGGTTTCTCAACAGCCAGCAGCGAACGTTTTCCCGCATGGGGGCGCCCCATGACTCCATCTACAATTTCGATCTCATCCCCGCTGACGTCCACCGCTATCGCCTTCTCTTCATGGTAAATCTCTTCACCATGGATCGTGCCGAAGCCGATCGTATCCGGGGGATGATGGAAGGCAGTGGTGTGACCGTTGTCTGGTACTACGCGCCGGGGTTCATTGCTCCGGACAAATTCGATCTCGAGCAGATGCAGGGGCTCACGGGCTTCCAATTCGAGATCCTCAGCGAAGCAGGTCCGATGCAAATCCGCCTCGAGCGCACCGGGGAAGGCCGTACCACCCTTTTCGGGACACGTAAGGCCCAGAAGCCCCGATTCGCCGTGCGCGACCCTGACGTCGAAGTGCTCGGGAGATGGATCGACAACGACCGCCCTGCGTTCGTCCGGAAGGCGGAGAAGGGATGGACCTCAGTATACGTCGGCGCTGCGCCGATGACTGCGGACGTCCTCCGCACGCTCGTAGAGGATGCGGGCCTGCCGCTCTGGAGCGATCGACCGGACATTGTGTATGCGACGCGCGACGCGGTGACCGTCATTGCCACCGCCCAGGGCGAACGCACCCTCAGGTTCCCGCGCGCAATGCGTCCCGTTGATGGAGGCGCGCCGTCGATGATCCACCGGGTCACGATGGACTTCGGTGAAGTGCGACTGTTCATCGCACCGGAAGCGTGACCTCAGACCGGCGAAGTATCTCACGTACGATCTGTGAAAAGACTCAAATTCACCCTCTCAACCATGATCCGCCACGGCCTGTCCCACAAGTCAACTGTGCAGCTCACGGTCTTCAACACCCTCGTCCCGCAGGTGGCAGTTCTCCAGAATGGAGAGCAGGAGGTAGGGTATCACGAGTTCAATTTCGAGGGGAGCGGTCGTTCGAGCGGCTGCCGACGACGCCCGGTGGAAATAATCATAACTCAAAACGGAGGTCCGACATGAACACAAAATGGATGAAGTTGGCATTTGGCGCGTCTGCCATCTATGATGGGGTACTCGGCTTAGTATTTCTGTTTCTTGGACCCATGATCTATGACTACTTTGGGATCGAGAGACCAAACCATTTGGGATACCTGCATTTTCCCGCGCTTCTGCTCATTGTCTTCGCTATCCTGTATTGGCGGATAGCGTCCGATCCTGCAAGGTACAGAGATCTCATTCCATACGGAATCGGCTTGAAAGTGTCGTACTGTGGTGTTGTGTTCTACCATTGGGCCACAGGAGGAATTCCTGCGATGTGGATTCCGTTTGCATGGATCGACGTCGCATTTCTTGTTCTCTTCGTGCACGCTTGGAGGAAAGTCGGAAACGTCAACCGAACCGCGACATGACCGGAGGCAGAGTTGTGTCTCACAGCGTGATCACCGAGTAGCATTCGTGTTCATCACCATTCAGGCATTTCGTCCAAGAACTCCGAGGTGCCGTTTGCCCAGGAAGAGTTCTGGCATTCACCAATAACAGGAGAAACACTATGCGTGCTACAATTCTTGTGTTCACATGTCTTATTGCCCTCAGCGTTTCCGCATTCGGGCAAACCCAGAAACAAATTGCGGACGAAGTCATTGCGATGACTCGAGCGCAGTGGGCAGCGGAGATGCAGCACAATGCAACAGAATCAATGAAGAACGTGGCCGATGAGTACACCGAGTTCAATGGGGATTATGCAACACGACTCGATGGCAAGACGATCAATGCACGCCTGGAAGCGGCGAACATGACCGACGCCGGTGTGGTTGTCGCAGCAGAGATGGCAAACGAGAAGGTTCAAGTGTACGGCGACGTCGCCATCCTCACCTACAATTACGTGGGCATCAGTAAAGACAAGGACGGGAAGTTCCAACCGTCACGTGCAAAGTCAACTCGCGTGTTCGCAAAACTCGGCGGTAAATGGCTGCTTGTCCATGGCAACTTTGGGGCCGATCCGCTTCCGAAGTAAGGAGGGCTACCACCCTTCATTTTCTCAAAGCCCGACCACCTATATGTGGCCGGCAATCACCCGCACTCACAAAGAAGGAAAAAGGTCATGAAGCAACTTCTGGTATTGATCCTTGCGCTCGTTTGTGTGTTCCCCATGTGGGGACAGAGTGCTGCTGAAAAAGAACTGATCAAAGTCGAAAACGACTGGAGCACTGCCTGGGCGAAGAACGATGTAAAGTTCCTCGAACAGCTCTATGCCACAGAATATCACGCGATCGGCTCAGATGGAATCGTGTACAACAAGGCCGGTGGGATCAAGGATGACACGTCGCCTGAATATACGGAAAAGTCGTTCATCCTTTCCGATCTGCAGGTGCACATCTATGGTGAGACCGCGGTTGTTACTGGTCATAACAGCGTGAAATTCATGAAGGTTGGAAAGGCTGAGCAGATTGAATCTCGATTCACCGATGTTTTTGTCAAACGCGACGGCAGATGGCAATGTGTGGCAACCCAGGGGACCAAGGTTGCGAAGAAGTAACAGGTCCGATGTCGCATAGATCCGTGAACGCGGCACTCCACCACGACCCGGGCGGCAATGTCCGGGGGTAGGCGTTAGCGATCGGTGTAAGGGAACTGAAGGCTCGTGAATCCTCAACCGGGCCTTTTCCTTTCACGCGCCTGCATGGCAGCATGTTTGATCATTCAACACTCGCCCCTGCCCGTCCAGGAACGCTACTTCCCGGTGATTGAGGAGGCAACGAAGCAAGGAGATAACGAATCGTCCGCATTCGCATTGTTGGTAGACCGTATTCGAATGCGGAAAGATGAAAAGCAATTGTACGGGTCACAAATTGTTCAAAATGGCAAGGGAGAATATGAGATCTATCCCATTGACGACGAAATCAATGTGGACGTAAGGCGTTGCAACATGGGGTTGGGGCCCCTTGAGGAGTATGTAAAGCAATGGAATATCAAGTACGTCCCGAAGAAACCCTGAACTTTGCATCTCACATGAACGCCAACCAAGCCGCCAGCCAGGATAAGACCCAGGAGAAGATCAGTCGGGTTTTGAGGGAACTGAATGAATCCACCCGGGATAACGTGGTTCGTGCCCGTTCGTTTGGAGTAAGGGGAGTGAAAAAGGGGCTCTTGAGGTTGGTACGTTGACCGGGAAGGGCAATTTGAGGTCCATCGTTAGCCACCTGACAGTCGCGTTCTCGATCCAAGTGGTGTTGAATGTTTCAACATTGACTATTTGCTAGTGTTCGCGTATCTTTCTGCCAGTGTAACCTTTGTTAAAATGCAGGAATCCCACGCTAGACAGGGAAGCGCATCTGCACTCCCTCATCTGCCGCGGATTTCAGTCCAAGTTCTGCGTACCCCTGACTTCCACTTAAGTTTTCCGCACCTACACCGGTCTCGGGGCAGGCGCCTATTCTGCAGGAGCTCTCGATGACCGGTCAAACGGTTTCTCATTACAAGATCCTCGAAAAAATCGGTGAAGGCGGCATGGGTGTGGTCTACAAGGCCCAGGACACCAAGCTCGACCGCCTTGTTGCGTTGAAGTTTCTCCCGCCGCATCTTTCGGCTTCCGAAGAGAGCAAGTCGCGGTTTGTTCAGGAGGCGCAAGCAACCGCCGCCCTCAATCATCCTAACATTCTCAGCATCTTTGACATCGACAAGCAGGATGACGGAATGTTCTTTGTGATGGAATATATCGATGGAAAGACACTGAAATCACACATCGCCAGCCTGAATGCCAGCGACGGAATCCCCGTCCGACAGGTAATCGACTGGACAATTCAGATCGCCCAAGGCCTCAATGCTGCCCATGAGAAGAACATTGTTCACCGGGACATCAAGTCCGAGAACATCATGCTTACGAAAGATGGTAACCCAAAGATCATGGATTTTGGCATTTCCAAGCTGAAGGGCGGCACAGGACGTACAAAAACAGGAACATCGCTGGGTTCCCTTGCGTATATGTCACCCGAACAAGCACAGGGTTCATCGGCAGATCATCGCTCTGATATTTGGTCACTCGGTATCGTGTTCTATGAAATGCTGACACGCGAATTGCCGTTCCGGGGTGAGCACGAGGCGGCATTACTGTATCTGATTGTGAACGAGCAGCCTCTGACTCCGAGTCAGATCGATCGCAGGGTTCCCCAGCAGATTGACACCGTCGTGATGACAATGCTTACAAAGGATCGCGCTTTGAGATTTCAAAGCACGGGTGAACTGTTGAAGGCCCTGCAGGATTTACGGTCTGGACTTGAGACAGCAGCTCAGGGCGGAAAAGCAAAAACAATAGCCGTACTCCCATTCACCAACATGAGTCCCGACGCGGAGAATGAATATTTCAGTGATGGTCTGACGGAGGAAATTATCGCAAGTCTCTCCCGATTGAAGGACATGAAAGTCATCGCTCGAACGACATCGATGCAGTATAAGGGAACGAAAAAGGACATCAAGAAGATCGGGAGAGAACTTGGCGCACGATATCTCATGGAAGGAAGCGTGAGGAAGTTCCAAGACAATCTCCGGATCACGGCACAGTTCATTGACGTTGAAGACGGCACTCAGCTCTGGGCGGAAACCTACAAGGGGAAACTCGCCGATGTATTCGATTTTCAAGAACACGTGTCGAAGCAAATCGTCGACGCATTGATGGTGAAACTCACACCCACCGAACAGGTCGTGCTGACAAAACGCTCCACACTCAATCCCGAAGCCTTCGACTGTAACCTCCGAGGCAGGAATTTTCTGTACCGCCGAACGAAAAACAGTTTACAGTTCGCCATCCAGCTCTTTCAGCGGGCGATTGAACTTGATCCTCGCTATGCGGGCGCGTACGCCGGATTGGGAGAGGCCTATGCTTCACTCTATCAGGACTTTGAACGAAAGGAGTTCTGGCTAACCAAAGGAATCGAGTCGAGCCTCAAAGCTCTGATGTACGATGCAACTCTTTCTGAAGCGTATGCATCCCTGGGGCTTGCATATTTCAATTCCAAGTCTCTCAATGATGCGTTAGAGGCAGGCCGGAAAGCGATCGAGCTGGATCCGAATAATTCTACGGGATATTGGATCCTCGGAAGAATATACCATACAACAGACCGGGATCAGGAAGCGGTTGAGATGTTCAAGAAAGCTCTCGAGCACAATCCTGAATTCTATGCTGCCGGTTCCGATTTGTTCATCGCGTATAGCCGTCTGGGGGAAAAAGATAAAGCCGACGACCAGCTCAAGTCGAATGTCCAGATCTATCCGCGTCACCTCTCCCAGCACCCTGACGATGCCAGAGGACATATGTTTTATGCCATCGATTTGGTCCAATTGGGGAGAAAAGACGAAGGCAAGATCGAAGCAGCGAAAGCTCTTGAACTAAATCCCAACGATCCTCTGATGCTTTATAATGCCGCCTGCTTCTATGCCCAGATGGAGGAGAAGGAACTTGCGCTTGAATCGTTGAGGAGTGCAATTATCGCCGGGTATGAGAACTTTGAATGGGCGAAGCGTGATACCGACATTGACGGCCTTCGAAATGAACCGGAGTATATTGAGTTGATGAAAGGAAAATGAATGATTGGACCAACGTCAATGGTGACATGGATGCAGGGTATCATGAGGTCACGTTCGACGGGAGCGGTAATCGAGTTGATGATTCTTCTTGACTTTATAAGACGCCTACCATATATTGCATTGAGAGATACATCGTCGCTATTTAGGCGCTACTTGCCGCGACGTTAAACAAGGTGCTAAAGGCGAACAGATAACAATAAACCCTCGCCTGAAGCGGGGGTTTTTCATTTGGCGAAGTCGTGGCACCATTTTGTATTACGTTCTTGCTCTGGAAGTCCGATACACTAACATGGGAGGGGCCCCCCTTGCGAGGATACTCAGTTTTCCGTCATGGTGACAAACGAGTCTATGACCTATCGTTCTCGGTGGATCATGTCCGCCGGAACACGTGCAAGGCAGGAAGTACCGCGGTCACCGAAACACGTGTCCACCGATCCCTCTCCGTCCCAGCTCCCGTTTCAATGCTGCCACGATGCTTCGGGTAAGCTCGATGTTGTCGGGCCGAACATGTCGGGATGCAAGCCACGTAATCGTCTTCGGTTCTCCGGCGGCATTGTAGAGCAACTCTGCATTCTGCCGGGGCACCTGTTCGTCTTCCGTTCCATTGATCATGATCAAGGGTGTGGGCGAAACTCTTCCAACATAGCGCATGGGCTCAAGCGGATGTAACAGGAAGCCGCCGAGCGCTCCGACAACCTGACTGATCCCTTCGCCTTCATACCGTCGAACGTTGTGGGCAATGAGAGAGCGCAGGTCTCCTCCGCCGTACACCATTGCAGCAACGGCGGGGCGGCGATCGTGTGCGACGATGCAGGGAACGAAGGGCGCGCCGAAACTGTACCCCAATAGCACGAGGCTGGTCGAGTCAACGTCCTCCCGGGTCAAAAGATAATCTATCACGAGCATGACCGAGGGGACCATATCAAGCAGAGCCTTTCGGATTGCAGGAACATCACGGAGGAAATTCGTGATCGTGTAAGTCTCGCGAGGCGCATACGGATAATCAACCGCCACGATAATCACGCCCGCGACATCGAGCGCATAGTCGACTGCATACTTGCCGGTTGCCTTTCCTCCCAGCAGAACGATGGCCGGATGCCTCGCTCCGTCGTCCGGCGGTTTTAGCATCGCACATTCGACGACAAGTCCCTCCTTGCTCTTTACCGTCAGCCACGACTTCTCGAACAAGGAGTTTCGTGAAACCGCCGTGACTGTGGCCCCGGCGTAGGTGCCGTGCCGTTCCTCAAAATCGCCGGCATAGTCACGGCTATAGAACAACCATCCGACGATCAGGATTGACCCCGCCATAAAAAGACCCCATAGCAAAGTCCTTTTGACAAATCCCTTTCTCAATTCTGCGCCGTTCGTTGTTTGTCTGTTTCCCAATATTGGCCCGCCTGATGAGAAAAGCAAGCACCGTTTCGATATGTTCGCTTGTCCACACCTCCGTCCTGCGATATGACCAAACCAGTCCGATTTCACGGCAGTCACGACGATCGAGCGATCTAAGAAAACTCCGAATTAACAGTCAGTCTCATCCGATCGGCGGCGCGCAACGCCGGTTCTGCCTCGCAGGCTCGTTCTTCAATCCTTCTGAGCCGGGCGGGAAAACGGTCGAGCCGGGTCCGGACACTTGAATAAGACCCGGCGGAAGCGTATATTCCCACAGTGCATTTCCGCTTGCACCGGACACCAACGCATGAACCCTATGCCCCATGGGAACCGGATGCGCTTTTCCTGCTGCAGGCCGCACGAAGCTGCTCTGGCATTGCTCGCCTTCCTGCTGTCCTGCCCATCCACACTCTTCCCGGCTGACCCTCCACGCCGCATCGTCACGATCGAGATCGTCCGCAAAGATATCTTCGATACGACGAAAGCCGAAGACCGTCACTTCTTCGGCTCGGTCCTCAACGGTCTTCATGTCCTGACACGCGAGGACGTCGTACGAAAAGAACTTCTCTTCAAGGAGGGGGACCAGCTGGATGAAACACTTCTTCAGGAGTCGGCGCGGAATCTTCGCTCGCTCGGGTACCTGGGTGACGTGACGATCTCCTCGTATGCGTTGACAGACACATCTGCCGTTGTTGCAGTGGTGACGCAGGACCGCTGGAGTATCGATATGCTTCCCGCATATAAACAGGAGGGTGGGGCGACGGCACAACGCTACACGCTGAGTGACGACAACTTCCTCGGTGGGGGGCATAGCCTGAGTCTGAGCTATTCCTACCAGACCGACCGCCCCTCCCCCCACGGGACGGAACTGATTTTGCGGGAACGAAACCTCTTCGGAACCAGGCTGCAGGCTCTCCTTCAACAAAGGAACGGATGGGACCGGCAACAAACTGCCGTTGGTCTTGAACAATCGTACTATTCCGACAGGACACCGTGGGCCGGCGGCATCTATGTCGAATTCGGCCGCCAGAAGCGGGTGTTCTACCGCGATGGCATGCTGGACTATAACCAAGAGACAGAAAGACAGATGCAGCGCGGATGGCTCTCCATGTCCTTTGGATCCCACGCCCTCATGCGGCCGGTGATCGGCTACCTGCGTATCCGCTCCGACTACATCGATCCCCGGATCTGCGACAATCTTGATCTTGTCACTATCAGCACAAGCTACCTGAATCGGGCTTTTGTCGAGCGTTCCTGTCTCAACAGCTCCGGACGCACGGAGGATATGCCCCTGGGGTTCGGGGTAGGAGTGACGCTGGGGAGAAACTTCCTCACCCGGGGAGTGTCCGCGCCTCTCTACATGGCAAGCGTGACGCTGCGGCATGCCGTGCTTCTTACGGATCGATCCTACGTTGGATGGAATGCGTCAATCCAGGGCTACTGGGGCGGCGCCCGGAAAGAGGAAGGTACCGTCAATGTGCTTCTCCTCCACCATCTGAAGATCTCGACCTACCAGACCTTTGTGGCACAGGTGAATGCAGTCGCCGGTCTTGGATGGTCAGGGCGGCGCCAGTTCCTCCTCGGCTCATCCACGGGTCTTCGGGGGTATGGTGAGAGGACCTTTGCAGGTGACCGGATGATCACCTATGGTCTGGAGCATCGGATCTTCACCAACCTGGACCTGTTCTTTTTCCGGATTGGCGGGGCTCTGTTTCTGGATGGCGGGGCGGTCTGGTCAGGGAATGCTCCCCCCGGAAGACAGCGATTCTCCAATGCCGCCGGCCTAGGGCTCCGCATTGAGAATACAAAAGTCCAGGGTGATGGACTGATCAGAATCGACTGGGCGATGAACCTCGATGAACGGAAGCCCGGTCAGATTATCATCTCCAGCAAATTGCCGTTTAGTGCGTTCCTCGATCTTGACGGTGTCGCCGGACTCTGGTCACCGGAGGGGGAATAGACCCCGGTAGGGGGACTTTTGTAAATTCGCTGTGCATGGTAAGCCTCCCTCTGGTGGTGGTATACTGTTCGTCGACACGACAATATACACACCGGAGACGAGGCTTACTTTGTCTTAAACATACCGTCTTATTCCATCTGACGTTTGAAGTGCCGATATTTTACTCTGGAAAGCAACCCCCACTTTCAGAGTAGACATGATAACGTTCTTCGGCACCCTGATCCGTATCTTTTCCCATGCCTTCCGGAATAAAAGAACTATTCTCTCTGACAGAAAGCGCGCTGCTCAAGAAGGAAAACGACATCCTGGTGCGGAGAGTCGGGAAGAACAGGAGTGGAAGCGCCGAACATGAACAGCATCAGGGAACGGTTTTTTCGAACAGTGAGAAGAGAGGCGCTGGACAAGTTTCTGCTGATTGGCAGGAATCAGGTTCAGAGGATTCTGGATGAATATGTCACGTTCTATAATGATCAGCGACCGCATCAGGGGTGTGAGTCCGTCTGGCGCACGGTATCGCTGCAGAGAACATGTTGGTCCACGACCTGTCGAATGCGATGGAGCGCTTCTTTGCTTTCCGGTGTCATATCACCGAAAGCCGGGAAGTCGTGGTTCATGTTCTTCCAAGCTTCCAATCTGACGTTGGCCCCCTGCCCGGCGGCTCTGGCGGCAAACTCCCGTATCATGTCATACAGGATCTCTGCTTCGCCAGCCTGGACATAGATCGGTGGCAATCTTTTCAGGTTTGCATGGATTGGAGAAATGAGAGGGTTGCGGGGATCGGCTCCCTTGCAGAGCCATTCTGCCCATTGCACGGCCATTCGCTTTTCCACCCAATCATAGGGTTCGTTCTTCGTCATGCTTTCCCCCGAATTCTCCACATCGGTCCAGGGGGCGATGCATATGGCCATTGCGGGGAGCGCCCGGTTGGCATCCCGCAGTGATAGGAGGAGTGCCAGCGTCAGATTGCCGCCAGCAGAATCGCCAACGATTACCAGGTTGTGCGGATCGGTGCCCATCTCAAGCAACCACTGATAGGCCGCTAGTGCGTCTTCCAGTTGAGCTGGGAATGGATGTTCCGGCGTGAGGCGATAGTCGAGGGCGAAGGTCTTCGCTTCAACCGCAAGCGTGACCAAAGCAATCAGGTTCTGGTGCGCCTTCGAATAATACGCGTAGCCGCCACCATGTAAGTACAAGAGCGTGATGGCCCGATTGCCGGACCTTGGCTGATACCAGTGTCCCTTTACCGGTGATGACACGGCGTCAATGTCCATGCGGGCAAGCGCGGGGGAATTGAAGACCAAGGCATCCTCATATGCGCGTGCCTCTTCATGGTCATGCATTTGAAAACCGGTAATGGTCTGTGCCTTCAGAAAATGGATCGCTACTTCAGTGTTCCAGCTCCAGTTGGGGAGCCGGGGTCCCATTATCTTTCGCCGGATGGAAACAGAGAGCGAAGAATGGCAGAGGGCAAAAACGCTGCGCAGTTTATGCTCCCACTTGCCATACAGTGTGAACGGTGCTCGATTCACTTTATCGTTTGCCTTTGCAACACCAATGATCGTTGAGCCAACAGTCATGGAAACTATGGCGAGTAAGATAGCCTGTGTTTCGCAAAAAAGCAATGAGATCGGCCGGGTCACGACGCGCGCGAACATCCGCCGGCACTGGGTTCTAAACCCTGTGGATACGGGCTTTTCATTTTCACGCATGCGCGATTACTGCTAACTTGCATCAACCGGGCGGACGCTGTCTTGAAAACCACGTTTGGAGTCGGGGGAGCGTGTAGAGAAAGACCGGTCATACAAGACTGAAAGCAGCATATTCGCAAAGACTGAACGACATGAACGAAGCTCTTAAAGATCACATAGAACGTATGCCAACACACGGTTCAGAACGACCGGGACGTGGATTGTTCGGGCACAGCAGGGCGAGTCTGCTTCTGTGTTCATGAGCGCGATAACAAAGTAGAAAGAGCGGAGAAGGTGAAGAAGGTGGTTGGTCCATGCGTGCAAAATTCTTCCGGTTGCGTTTGCCGTTTTGGGATGTATTGTGCGTGGCACCTAATTTGGCACCCAGAGCACTCATTTTGGTGCCACGTCGCTCTGAACACTGCTCTTTGCGGTTCAGAGTGAACACCACGTCGGTTTCCTAAACCGCAGGCCAGCAGTTCGAATCTGCTCGAGGGCACTCTTTTTCGCCACTTTTGATCAGTCACTCCTCTTTCTATAGAATTCAATCCGGATGTTTTGTTCAAACCAAGAAAATGGTCTTCTTGAAGGAGAAATGGAATCTATGAATAAAGTGAAATGGAGAAGATATCACAATGTCTTATAGATCTGTAAAGCATACTATTTTTGTTGATAGACGTTTTCAGTCTTCGCAGCATTTGTTTCGTACCCCACACGTTTTGATTATCGTCCTCTTGAACCTCAGTTTCTTCTCTTGTTGTTACAGTCAACCGGCAGGAGTATCCGCTACTGCCCAACAATGGGTTGGAACCTGGAGCACAGCACCACAGCTTGTGGAAACAGGCAATATGCCTCCTTCACCGGGTTTGACAAACAATTCATTGCGACAGGTCATCAGGGTTTCAATCGGTGGAGACACGCTACGGGTGAGATTCTCCAATGAATTCAGCACAAGCGCCGTTACAATGAAATCTGTTCAAATTGCTGTATCAACAGGAGGTAACACCGTTAATGTCTCCACGAATAAAGAATTGAGATTTAATGGCACCTCCGAGATCACAATGAACGCAGGTGTTGCGGTTACGTCAGATCCAATTGCGTTCAATGTGACAGCAAGGATGGATTTAGCAATCACCATCTACTATGGCCAAACATCGACCACTGTGACTGGACATCCTGGGTCTCGCACTACTTCATACATTTTAGCCGGAAACACGCCTACGACGACCGATTTCACAGGAGCCGTCACGACAGATCATTGGTACAACATCAACACGATTGATGTACTGGCACCGTCCACCGCAGCTTGTGTAGCAATTCTTGGCAACTCCATTACAGATGGACGAGGTTCAACAACCAACATGCAAAATCGATGGCCCGATATATTTTCAGAATCTCTTCTTAAAGATTCAAGCACTCAGCAAGTAGGTGTTCTCAATCTGGGCATTGGTGGTAATTGCGTGCTTTCCGGCGGTTTAGGTCCGAATGGGGTGAGCCGGTATGATCGGGACATTCTTAATCAACAAGGGGTACGTTGGGTAATCATTTTTGAAGGGGTGAATGATATTGGTGGGGTCAGCTCTGCTACTACTGCCACTTCGACTGCCAATAGACTCATTGATGCCTACAAGCAGATGATTGTCAAAGCCCATAGCATTAATATCAGGATTTACGGTGGTACCATTCTGCCCTTTAATGGTAATGGTTACTATAATCAATACAGTGAGTCATGCCGAAATACCGTTAATGAATGGATTCGCACCAAGGGCAATTATGATGCATGCATTGATTTCGACAAGATGATGCGAAATCCACAGGATACTACGAGACTTGTGTCAACATATCAAAATGATGGTCTGCACCCAGATGCGGCAGGTTACAAAAAGATGGGGGAATCCATTGATCTGGATTTGTTTGTAGGAGAATTGAGCACCGGTATAGATGAACGCTCCGAGAATCTCCCTCGTACTGTTGTGCTCGGACAGAATTATCCGAATCCATTCAATCCGTCGACAACTATTTCCTTCAGTCTTCCATCACGATCATTCGCGTCCCTCAAAGTATTTGAAGTGAGAGGAGGGGAGGTTACGACAATTGTTTCGGGAGAATTGCCAGCGGGTAATTATTCCCGGCAATGGAATGCAGCACATATGTCGAGTGGCGTATACTATTATCGTCTGCAGACCGGTGCATATGTTGCAGCGAGGAAAATGTTATTCCTTAAATAGTTCCAGGTCAGGGGAATCTACGAACGTTCGGAAAGCCGTGAGGGGGCAACACCAATATCAGGACTACTGAGGGCTTTAGGGGGGGCTGACCTGGACACTCTCCGCGACCAAATGGGGAGGAGCGCCTTTCGCACCAGGAAGGCGCTTTCTTTTCCCTTTTGAGTGGGTCTCACTCAGATCGAGTCACGAGTCGATTGCAGGAAACAATGCGTTGTTATTCGCCACGCCCTGTGTTGAGAATTGCTACATTGATTATGTCATAGTGAATTACTATTCTTCCACCGCACACACGTGCGCTCCATGGCTTCTCCGGCCATCGAAACGCCGCCCTGGACCCTGTTGTAGAGCCCACCACGACGACCCCCTGGCTTCGAGACTCATAGATTTTTCACCTTCGTGTTTGGTGTTTGCGATCCGGTTCGATGCAAGAGTCATCGAAAGAACCGGAAGATTATTTCACCTCGGGTAGCTGCCAACAACGTCTGATGTACTACGCGTCGCAGGGACTATCCCACAATTGTCACATGCAGGACCAAAGGAGGGTTTACTTATGAAACGCGTGCCGGCAATTGTCGCGCTGGTCCTTCTCGCTGGTACCTTCATTCCTGCACTGGCAGACTTTCCGATCCGCCAGAGTGCAACCCAGGACTGGTTACCTGCCGTTGCGTACAACTCTTCAGACCACGAGTATCTGGTCGTCTGGGCGGAGGAGGTCAATTTGGGTCCGATGTGGGTCAATTCGGTGAGAGGGCAGCGTGTGGGCGAGGATGGCACCATGATCCGGAATTCATTCCTGATCTTTCCCATCGCCGTAAACCCGGCGGTCGCCTACAATAGTGGAGCCAATGAGTATCTTGTGGCGGGAAACCCAGGCGGAGGCTTCATAGGTCAAAGGGTCAGCAACAGTGGGACGCTCATCGGCGACGCGACAACTCTTTTGAATGACGTCAGCGATGCACGGATTCTCTACAATTCTATTAACGGGCAATATCTCTTTGTGGGTGCCGTGCTGGAGGAAATGCCAACCGGTTCAGGTTACTACAACATCAAAATCTCCTCGCGCAGGATTGGCCCCGACGGCCAGGCACTTGGCTCACCTCTGCTTGTTGAAAACATCAGCCATGGCTACAAGCCCCCGCAGGCTGCCTTCGGGGTGGCGTTTGCGCCGCTTCAATCTCCTGAAACACCCACCGGCCGGTATCTTCTGGCTGTCGGGCGCGGACTTCTGCTAGTATTGCTCAACAGTGACGGAGCGCCAATCGATGCTGTGTATGACCCGGCGCATCCCGGTGTGCGATACCGCTACGTTCCCTTCATTCCTGGAAGTCCTACGGGAGGCGAGTTCCACGTCGACGTTGCCTACGGCGCCCGGTCAGGTTATAGCATGTCCGGGTCGGCCTTCCTCGTCGTCTGGTCGGATCAAAACAACAAATGGCAAAGTCAGGCCTGGTCCGGGATCTGG
>Ga0315278_10002331_pt1 | contig 16895 bp, 22 predicted proteins | sample YL17G06_0_MG_FD_203880 | JGI IMG/M metagenome (GOLD analysis project Ga0315278, IMG submission 203880) | Sediment microbial communities from Yellowstone Lake, YNP, Wyoming, USA - YL17G06_0 | ecosystem: Environmental > Aquatic > Freshwater > Lake > Sediment | place: USA: Wyoming | collected... | reverse complement strand
CCCGAGGGGATCTGATGGAAGCCCCCCAAATCACGCAGCGTCTGCTCTCCCGCCTGCGGGTGCTCTACGGTGACAAGTTCTCCGCCCAATGGGCCGACGTATCGAAGGAGGAGCTTGCGTCGGCGTGGCACGCTGACGTCACCCTACGCTTCGGGGTCGAGCAGATCCGGCGCGCATTGGAGCACTTGACGACGAACAGCACCTTCCCGCCCACCCTGCCCGAGTTCGTCAGCCTCTGCAGGCAGTTCCGGCCGACTGCAGCGACCACCCTCTACTTGCCGGCGCCCGTGAGCCGGATGCCGCCGGAGATTGCTGATCAGCTCAAGGCATTCATCCATCACGTTCGCGGCGGAGATGACTGCCGCAAGTGGGCGCGCAAGATTGTCGCCAACCCCAAGAACTACCCCGGGCTGTCGCGCCAGTACGCGCTGGAAGCTCTGGGGGTCAGTGAGCAGGATGCCGTCCGCGGATGCGACAACTATGAGCTGATTGCCGCGGTGTCCGAGAGATGCCCCGTGGAGGCCGTTCATCCAGCCGACGAACGGTAGGCACGGGAGTGCGGGATCATGCTAACATTTGTTCTCGTACTGCATCACCACCCACTAGGAGCCTCACCATGACCTTCGCCGCCAACGTCTTCACCCCAGCCAACATCTTCTTCGATGCCGCGTGCAATCTCGCCGTCGTCGGATGCAATCCTGAAAACGCCGACATCGACAATCCCCGCGGCGACATCATCCGCGAAGTGTGGTTCATCGAAGCCGTTAACGCTCACGGCGATCGCCGCCTCTCGCAGTCGCTGGGGCAGGATGCCGCCGCTGCAGCCGAGAAGCTCGCCGCCGCCCTGACCGCTCGTGCCGCGGCCGGCAAGCTCCCGGTTCGCTTCGAGGATTGGGCGGAAGGCCGCGCCGTCTACGGTTCCGACGCCTACGTCGAGTACGGTCAAGCTGATGACCTCGCCCTCGAAGAGCTGGAAGGGCGTTACTGATCCACCACCGGGGGGGCAACACCCCCCATTCACCACCCACCCACTAGGAGCCTCACCATGCTGAACGTCAAGTACCTGCCCAACTACCTGAACACTGCCCCGTGTCCGATCTTCCATGACACCGATGTCACCACCTGCCTGCTCAACCTCTGGACGCGCAAAGAGAATTGCGCTACCTCAATGTGGCTCAAGCAGCAGGACGGCGAAGTCACGGGCGCCATCATCATCTCCACGCATGGCCACGACTTCGATCGCGTGGTCACGTTCCAAGGCGTAACCGGTAAGCATTCACTCCGCTTCTATGACGACGCTGATCTCGTGCGCGCCAACGTCCACCTCCGTGGGTTCATCGAGCAGAGCCTCGCGCATGATCGCGTCAACATCAAGCGTGCGGCGCGTCTCGCCGCAATCGTCGATCCGCAATTCGACCTCACCGCACTGGGAGCATAAATGCAATTCATCACGCAACGCCCGATCGCCCGCGCCACACTCGACAAGGTGGAGGCTCTGGAGGCGTACGGGTTCAAGGCGAAGAACGACAACTGGGGATGGGGAGGCTGGAGCACTGACGGTATGAGTGTCTGCCTCATCCTGCACGAGGATGACGTCATGGACGGCGCAGAATTCGGCTCGCTGATGGTCAACATCCTCACCCTGCAGGACAAGCAGAGTGACCGGCTGGGCTACCACGATCGCGTCGATATGCTGGAGGCGATGAAGCGTGGCAGCACAGCTTACGCCTTGATCGCGACGAAGGGCCGCGGCGAGAAGCTGGGCAAGATCTACGCGAGGCTGTACCAGATCACCGCAATCCTCACCACGGCACCGCACCATCACGACGCCATTCTGGAGCTCATGCAATGACCGACACCCAACAACACCGGGAACTGCTCGCGATGGTTGCCATGCACGCCATCATTGCGGGACGAAACGAAGACGGCATCATCTTGGCATCTGCCGTTGCGCGCGACGCCTACAAGGTCGCAGACGCGATGCTGATGCCGTGCTGGAACAAGGAGGAGAAATGAGCGCACTGCGATTCGATTCGGTGGCCATGCTGAAGGCTGTGGCTGCCCGCGTCGACACGATCAATGCCGCGATCATCGAGAAGGCGATCGACGACATCGAGCACTTGCGCGCCATCGTAGTCAAGCAGGCGCAGCAGATTGCGGATGCGGAAGGTGAAGAGCACTGCGATGAAGGCACGATGAAGCACTTCAATCGCTACATTGCTGGAGATCGCAAGTGACCTCACCGGATGTCACGCTGATGCTCAACGAGTTGAGTGAGCTCAGCCGGCGCTACCCGAGCCCCACGCTCGTGCGCGCATCGGCGCTCCTGCTCAAGCTCGACTCCCACCTCAACGTCGAGCGCAAGCTCAATGTCGCCCTGCGGGAGGCTGTCCCTCCACTCACCGATGGCGAGATCAAGCGCATCTTCATCCAGTGCGGCAGCACGCCGGAGACGTTCGCTCGCGCCATTGAGGCGAGGCATAAGCGATGACCGCGGAGCTGCAGGCGCGCGTGGCCATCCTCGCTCAACGCTCCGAGGCGCGGCGCCTCGCCAACCGTGAACGCTGGCCCGACTTTGCCCAATTCTGCGACGACTTCACCGCAGTGTTCGGCAAGCCGGCCGGCATCACCCTCCCCGATGGCAGCCATTACGGCAAGCCGCTACCCGCAGGAACGTGGGTGCGCTTGTCTGACCCCCCCAAACCCCTGCCCAAGAAAGGCGGCCGCAAATGAGCGTCAAACCGATCAGCATCCAGCAGTGCATCTGGGAGGCTGTCCAGCGGCTGGGTGGCTGGGTCAATGCCTATGAGGCTGCCGAGGAGGTCAACCGCGCCAATCCCGGCATGGGCTACGGCTACCAGCAGGCAGCTGACTCGATGCGCGCCCTCGTGGGTAGGAAGCTGCTGGAGAAGTACCCGGGCAACGGCAAGAGCCAGATGCGCTGGCGGATCCCGGCCGTGCATCCTGACCCCGTATGGCGCTCCCCACCCTCCGCCATTGGCACCCGCGCACCCCGCAAGCCGGATCCCCGCGGCTCGCGGCGCCATCGGGTAGCAACCCTAGTCGGTGCAGGCAAAATCGCGCTGGAGGACGTCTGGCCCTTCCCAGTGCCACTGCCATCGGGTAGGGAGAGCAAGATCAACGTGGTCGAGGATTGCGCCCACTGGGAGCGCGAGCACCGAGGCATCAATCACCAGCAGGCTGGAGACTGAAGCACATGAAGCCGATGATGGTGCAGGTCTACCTGCCAGAAGATCTCTACATCCACCTCTGGGAGGAGGCGAACGTGCGAAACGTCACCGTCTCCCACATTGCCGTGGAACACCTCCAAGCCTTGCGCGAGGAGGAAGCGGCAGACGCCCGATGGCGCCGCGTTGTCAGGCAAGCCCTGCTGGGAGCGCCTCATTCGCTTCAGGAGCCTCCAGAAGGTGCCAAGGGAGGGTAGGGTAGCTTGGAGCCTCCTGCGAGGCTTTGCGGGCCGTTCTGAGGGCTTTACGCAGGGACGTCAGCGCCCGCCCTTGCGGCTCCCCAGCCCGCCAGTAATGCTTCCGCACCGAGTCAGGGTGCAGTCCAGCTGCCCGGGCCGCGGCGGCGCAAGTCATGGGCCGTCCGTCTGGCCCTTCCTTGCCCACCAGCAGCAGGGCCATCGTCATGGCCGCTGACCGCGGCCGGCCAAAGGCGCTCACTTGCGGCCCTTCAGCACCTTGCCCGACACCCCGAGCGTGGCTTGGTAGGCGAGCGCAGCAACCCGCTGGGCAACCTTCTCATCATGCGTCCAGCCCTTGCGAACCATCGAGGTCGGGAGGAGCCCGCCCATCGAGGCGCCGCCACGCTTCGCGTTCGAGCCGGAGATGGTCAGTGACCCGTTGCCTTCAGTGGTGATCGAGTCGATCTTGATGAAGTAGGTCGGCACCGAGAACGAACCGGCAGTGAACCCTTCCATCCGCAGCAGATCACCTACCACCAGACTGCCAGCCGGCACTTCACGGGAACGGGAAAGGAACAGCGCAGCAGCCGTTCCACGCTTCGTCAGCACCTTGCGGGCGCCGTGGCACTTGAAGCAGACGCCGATCGAGTAGTGACCCGATCCACCGCAGCGCGGGCAAATGCGCGACTCAAACCCCGACACCGTCGAGATGGTCGAGACGTCAGGGGCAGGCGCAGCAACGGGAGCTGCCGGGGGCGCTACGGGCGCAACAACACCCACCACCTCACGGGTGACGTACACCTTCGACTCCGCATCGTGGCGGGCTTGGCAGCCGGAAGGCAGATACTGCGGTGCGTCGAGGCAGTAACCACCCGTGTTCAGGGCCGCATCCGAATCAGTGATGAACGACTCGCTCATGCAGGTGCTAGTGAACGCAGCACACAACACCGACTGCGCGTCACGCACCTCCACCGGCTCCAGCACGCCCGCATCCGAGTAGTTGCCGTTGATCTTGACACGGTACATCCGGCCCAAAACCTTGACCGTCTCACCGTTGGCAACGCGCGTCGAGGCATTCAGGCGCTCACGCTCCGCACTGTCAGCTGCAGTGTACGAATCCTTCAGGCAGCCAGCGTGCAGCATGATCCAGAGGATCCCGTCACCTTTCTTCTGGTAGTCACGGCGCAACGAGCAAGTGCCACGCACGCCGTCGCAACGGAAGGTGTTCGTCTGGTCGAAGGTCGATTCGGAGAGGGTCAGCACACGCATGGTCAGGCTCCTAGTGATTGAGTTACGATGTACAACGAAGCCAAATTATGCCCCACAACGTGGACAAAGTGTTGACCGTTCGTCGGCCAGCATCAATCCGACAGACGGTACTTGACAGATCACAAGTATGGTAGGCTCGCGGGCATGGGCGAGCAGGCGTCCCTCCAGATTGAAATGTGAAAATGGCAAAAGGCAACCCCCATCCGACTCCGCTCAAGAAGCGCGGCCCGGGTCGACCCATCGGCTCCAAGGATGTCCGCACGATGGGAATCCGAGAGGCTATCCAGAAGATGCTCGACGGCGTGCTCGCCATGAACCTCGACAAGTGGGTGGCGGAGACATACGAGCAGAAGGGCGCAGATGCAGCCATCAAGGCGGCCGCACAGTTCGTCGAGTTTGGCGTGCCTAAGCTGAACCGCTCCGAGATCAGCGGCCCAGAGGGTGGCGCCATCCCCATCAAGATCCGCTGGCAGGATGAAGATGCGTGATTCAGTGGAGCGCGAGATTGTCATCCCCTACACCCGTAGGGAAGCCTTCCTCGCCTTCCACGCCACAAAGCACCGCTGGGCCTGCCTCGTTGCCCATCGGCGCGCAGGCAAGACCGTCGCCCTCGTGAACCGGCTGATCAAGAAGAACCTGCAGGTCAATCGCCGCCATCCGCCCCCGCAGACAGCCTACATCGGCCCATTCCTCAATCAAGCAAAACGGGTGGCATGGGCCTACCTGCAGCACTTCGCCGCCCCCGTCACGGGCGTCGTCAACGTCGCAGATCACTCCATCGGGCTCATCAATGGCGGCCGCATCATGTTGCTGGGCGCCGACAACGCAGACTCCATCCGCGGCATCTACCTCGATGACGCTGTCCTCGACGAATTCGGGGATATGCGCCCCAGCGTCTGGTCATCCATCATCCGCCCCACCCTCTCCGACTATCGCGGCTCCGCCTGCTTCTCCGGCACGCCCCGCGGCCTCAACGACTTCTGGGCAACCCATCAGCGCAGCAAGCGGCACCCCGACGAATGGTATTCGGCTGTCCTGCGCGCCAGTGAGACGGGCATCCTCGACGCCGAGGAACTCCGCGACGCCCGCAGCACCATGACCGAGGATGAGTACCAGCGCGAGTACGAGTGCTCCTTCGAGGCCAGCCACGCAGGCAGCTACTACGGCAAGGAGATCCGCACCGCACGCGAGCAGGGGCGCATCGGCACCTTCCCGATCATCAATGAGATCCCCATCCACTTCGCCGCCGACATCGGCTTCACCGACTCCTGCGCGTGGTGGGCGTGGCAGGTGGTGGGAACCCGCATCCGCGTCGTCGCCTACTACGAGAACAGCGGGCAGGCCGCCCAGCACTACGTCGAGTGGCTGCACGCATGGCGCCAGCAGGGCCACACGATGGGCGAGGTCTGGCTGCCACACGATGCCAGAGCCTCCAGCTTCCAGACGGGACGCACGACCGTCGAGCAGTTCATCTCTGGCGGCATCAACCCACGCCTGACACCCAACGTCGACGTCCAGCACGGCATCGACGCAGCACGCATGATGTTCGCCTCGATGGACTTCAACGAGAGCTCGACGCACGACGGCATGGCAGCTCTGATCGCCTACCAGCGCGAGTACAACGACGAACGCAAGGTCTACAGCAACAAGCCGCGGCACGATTGGTCGAGTCATGGCAGTGACGCCTTCCGCTACATGGCGCTCGTGTGCCAGCCCGGGGAGATTGTGGCGCCGCCTCCTCCGATCGTCTACGCCAGACCATCCGACTCCTTCTCGTTGGATGAGCTCTGGGACACCGCACCAAACGCAGGACGGAGAATCTGATGGCCGAGCAGAACCAGACATTCGAGACGATTGACGACATCAAGGGCGAAGCCGATGAGGTGACGCGCTGGCACGTTGAGCTCGACGCAGCAACCCGGGAGCTGGAGAAGTTCACGCGGCAGTCCGAGCGCGTGGTCAAGCAGTACCGGGATGACCGGCAGGACAGCGGCGGCAATGGCCCTGACGACTCCGAATCGATCAAGACGAATATCTTCTGGTCGAACTGCCAAGTGCTGCAGTCGAGCCTCTACTCGCGCCCGCCCAAGGTGGACGTCAGTCGACGCTTCAAGGATTTCAACGATGACGTCGCGCGCGTAGGCGGCAGCATCCTCGAACGTCTGCTGAACACTGACCTTGAGACGGACGACTCCGACTTCGACGTCAGCATCCGGCAAGCAATTCAGGATTGGATCATCGTCGGCATGGGTCAGCTCTGGTATCGCTACGAGGTCGAGACGGAAACCTACGAGGTGCCTGCAGCGATCGACCCGATGACCGGGATGGAGATGGGTGAGCCCACCGTTGAGGAGCGCATCCTCGACGAAGACGCCATCAGCGACTACGTCTTCTGGAAGGACTTCCTCTGGTCACCGGCTCGCATCTGGCAGGAGGTGCGCTGGGTGGCGCGGCGCGTCTACATGAGCCGGGATCAGATGGTGAAGCGGTTCGGCGCCGTGGGCAAGCTCGTGCCACTGCATCAACCCAAGAGGCGTGCCGGCGCGCAGACGGGCATAGCGAAAAACGACACATGGTCACGGGCGGAGGTCTGGGAGCTCTGGGACAAGGAGTCGCGCGAGGTCTACTGGGTGGTGCAGGGCTTCGACAAGTTCCTCGATCGCAAGCCGGATCCCCTGAAGCTGGAGAACTTCTTCCCCTGCCCCAAGCCTGCATTGGCCAATGTCACCACGACCTCGACGGTGCCGCGGGCTGACTACATCATGGCGCAGGATCAGTACACCCAGCTCAACACGCTGGCGACGCGGATCAACTTCCTCGTGCGTGCGTGCAAGGTGGTCGGCGTCTACGACAAGCAGTCGGAGGGCGTGCAGCGGATGCTGCAGCAGGGCATCGAGAATCAGCTGATCCCCGTCGATCGCTGGGCGGCCTTCGCGGAGAAGGGCGGCCTGAAGGGCTCCATCGATTGGCTGCCAGTGCAGGCTGTGGCGGAGGTGATCAACAACCTGCGAGCGGACTATGCCGCGCAGAAGCAGGAGCTCTACGAGGTGCTGGGGATTGCCGACATCATGCGGGGTGCGAGCGTACCCGATGAGACGGCGACAGCGCAGTCGATCAAGGCGCAATTCGGGACTAGCCGCATCCAGTTCAAGCAGTACGAGCTGGGCGCCTTCGTCCGCGACAGTCAGCGCATCAAGGCGGAGATTATCTGTCGGCACTTCCAGCCCGAGACGATCGTCAAGCGCAGCAACATCATGAACACGCCCGACGTCGAGTTCGTCAAGGATGCAGTGGCGCTCCTGAAGAACCCTGACAGTGAAGCGTACCGGCTGCACATTGAGTCGGACAGCATGGCAGCAATGGATTGGGCGGCCGAGCGCGACAGCAAGGGTCAGTTCCTGACGGCGGTGTCTGGGTTCCTGCAGACGATGTCGCCGCTGGCGCAGGCAATGCCGCAGTCAGTGCCGTACCTGCTGAAGATGCTGCAGTTCGGCATGACGGGCTATCGTGTGGGCTCTGGCATCGAGTCAGTGCTCGACCAGATGATCACCGCGGCGAGCGCACCGCAGCAGCCGGCCCAGCCATCACCCGAGCAGATGGCGAAGGTGGAGGAGGCGAAGGCGACCGTGGCCCAGAAGAACTCCGACGCCGAGCTGAAGAAGGCGCAAGCGCAGAAGGTGATGGCGGAGATTCAGGCGATGACACCCAAGGTGATGAGTGAGGCGCAGCATAAGGGCGCGCAGGCGAATGCGGAGAATGCGTACGCGACGGCGGAGAAGATGCGCGCAGGCATTCTGATGTCCGAGCACCTCTTGCCCGATCACAAGGAGCTGCAGGGTGATCCTCCGTACCCCGATGAGACGCCGATGCACGAGAATGCGGAGTCGCGAGGATTCGAGCGGCGCGAGAGCATGACACCGGGAGAGACGGAATGAGTGTGGTGACCGACTTCCTACGCAGTGGAGGCCAGCAGGCATTGGGGCTGGGTGATGCGGCCCTGACGATTGGCAAGAATGCCGCCATGCAGCCGGTGGCGGGCTTGCGCGGCATCGTCGAGATCTTGCGCGGTAAGGGCATGGATGCCGCGGCAGACGCTGTCGAGCGGCAGCAGGCTGTAGCTGGCGGCCCGCAGACGGCGCGTGGCGGGCAGTACCTGCAGGACTTCGGCAACGTCATCAAGCCGATCACTGAGCCGCTGAAAGCTGGGGTGGATGCGGTGGGTGCGATGGATCCAGCCTCTGGGGCTGTCTTAGCGGGCCTAGGCGGCGTCATTGACCCCGTCAAGGGTGCTGGGAGGGCGGCGAAGGTTGCGAGCAAGGCGGCAGGCGTAGCGGAGGCTGCAGCCCTACGCGCGGAGGGTCTGGCGAGCCGTCAGGCGATTGGGCTGAAGCCCGGGGAGCTCAAGGCTGCCGGGGTGGAGGATCCTGCGATGGTGCGCTCGATGCGCTCGAATTATGGCAAGGCAGGGGAAGTTCCGGCCGAGGCAGTGGCGGAGTCGGTGGCGAACCGTGCGCGGCTGAATGCGGAGCCTGCAACGACGCCCGGGGCGCAAGCGAGTGAGGCGGAGTGGGCGGCATGGGGCGACAAGCACGGTGTCGACATGACGCGATCGCCGGATGTCCCATTCTCCGATGTCAAGACGAAGGCGGAGTTCGCGCTCCCCGGTGGGCTGGAGGGAAAGTTCACCATTCCCGACTTGTTCCATATCAAGGCGAACAACTTCGACCCCAACACGATGTCGCATGAGCTTCACAATGACTTGATGCTCAAGTTCCTGCGGACGCACAAGGTCGACGCTCCCGATGCGGTGGACAAGTTCAATCGACTGCAGTTCGCGCAGCTCTCGCCCAATGCGCCGCTGACGCAGAACGAGTTCATGTCGCAACGCTACCGGCTGCAGACGCCGGAGCAGCTGCGCGCACTGGCGGAGCGGGTGGGCGAGCCCGATCTGGGTGCAGCGATGAACCGGGAATCTGGGGTGGGTGCAGCGCACACGGGCGGCATGGGCGTGCGTGGAACGGCCAATGCGGAGCACTTGGCGGAGCTGTCGCGTCAGTTGCGCGCGAAGCCGGAGATGTTCGACATTGCGCCCGGGGAGACGATGCAAGACCTGACGAAGCGGGTGATGAACCAGACGCCGGGACTGTCGACGAAGACGGGCTCACTGGCGACGCCGTGGCTTGATCTTGAGCGTGCCAACGTGAGCGCCGTCGACATTCATGGGGTGCGTAACAACTGGCGGCAGCTGCTCGATGATCCTGAAGTGGGTGACGCCTTCACTGACCGGATGCGTGGCCAGATGGCGAAGCGTGGCTGGGTGGGCAAGGAGGCGACGCGCGAGGAGATCCTTGCTGCAGCGGAGAAGAACCCGACAGCAGTCGAGAAGCTGGCCATCGGCGTGGTGGGTGGCTCGCAGGACGTCAACTATCGGCTGAAGAGCGGCAAGATCAATCCTGCGGTCGAGGCGTCAGTGATGCCTGACAAGCTGGAGCATGAGCCTGCGAAGTACCAGCAGTTCAATCCCTTCTACGAGAAGGTGATGGAACGTATGCAGCCGGCGGCGGATTCACCGCTTGAGCTGTTCCCTGAACAGTGGCGCAAGTGGGATCGCTACCGTGACCGGATCGAGCCGCACGAGTTCGCGCACCCTGACTTCCGCAAGCTGCCCAAGCAGTCATTCGCGGAGATGAATGCAGCCCTGCAGGCGCACAAGGATGCAGGCTACATGAAGGCGCCCAAGAAGGTGAAGGAGGCGGGCAAGTTCGATCGCATTATGAAGAACGATGTCCCGATCAAGAGTGATTGGCGCAACCTCTATTACGGGAAGATCGACCCTGAATTGCTTGCGACGATGGGTGCAGGTGCAGGTGGCCTTGCGCTTGCTGGCGCACTGCGTGGAGAAGACCGATGAAGCGCAAGTTCATCTACAGCCCAGAGCTGAAGGAGATGGTCGAGGTGTCGACCTCGTGGGAGCCTCCAGTTCGCGGCAACACTGATGCGTGCCTATGGAATGATCGCAGCTACGATGGACTGCGCGCAACGGATGGTGCGGACATCAGCTCCCGCAGCAAGCACCGTGAGTACATGAAGGCGAACAACCTGACGACGATGGACGACTTCACGGGCGTCTATGCGGAAGCGCAGAAGCGGCGGGAGCAGTACTACACCCGGGGCGGAACCGTCACTAACGACGACGTCGGACGCGCCATTGCACAACTTGAGAAGCAGAGGAGATAGCTATGGGCGGCGGCGGAAAGAGTGGTCAGGGGCAGGGTCAGGGGCAAGGCGGCAGTGTTGCGGGCATTGGCGGGCAGCAACGTCAGCCGTGGTCGCAGGGTGATGCTTGGGGCCAGCAGGCAACGGCGAATCAGAGCTATGGGCAGGCGCAGAAAGCGCAGGAGGACTATCAGTCCCAGCCGGCGCAAGCGAAGGGTGCGCCCCAGCAGCCGCAGATGCAGACGCAGTCAGGGTATGGGCAGTCAGCGCAGATGGGTGGTCAGCGCCCGTCAGGCACGCCCGCGCAGGCGAAGGGTCAGCCGCAGCAGCCGCAGTACGGGCAGCAGCAGCAGTCACCCATGCAGGCGAAGGGCAGTCCAGCGTCGCAGAATCGGCAGCAAGCGTATGGCGCCGCGTACCGTCCCTCGCAGGCATCGGATGGCTGGAACACGCAGGACAACTATGGGATGCCGCTGGGTGGCGGGAACGGCAGCAATGCAGGCAATCCTGCACCGCAGACCTCACCCGTGAGCACGCCCCCCAACTACTCCTCGCCACTGGCGAGCGCAGTAGCCTCGACGGCGGCGCCGATCGTGCCGACAGCGGCAAGCGGAGGCGGAGCTGCACCTGCGGCCGCGCCCGCAGCTGGAGCTGCAGGGGCAGATGGTGGTCGCCTCGACTATCTGGCGAACCTCTACAAGACGAATCCGATGGAGGCGTACCAGTTCGCCAATGCAGGGGAGAACCAGCAGTGGAACCAGCAGAACCAGAACGAGATCGCGCAGCGTCTCTTCGGTGGCCCGCTGGAGGCTGGGGAGAGCCCCAATGGGCTGCAGTCAGCGCAACGGCGGGCTAATGCAGATTGGCTTCAGCAAGGAACCTATGGCAACGAATCGAAAGCCCTGCGGGATGATCCTGCCTCGATGCAGCGCATCATGGGTGGATTCAGTGGGCCAGCCTATACGCCGCGGGCGGCGAAGACGATCGACCCTGCACGAGCTGCAGCGCAAGCGGCAAAGTTCGCCGCCATTCGCGCCGCAGGAAACTAGCACTCACCTGAAGGAAAAGGAAAATGGATCAACTGGAAAACACTGAGTCAACGGAGCTGCTGCCCACCGAGCCGGTGGAAACGCATGAAGCTGAAGCGCCCACCCTGCGGGAGACGATCACCGAGGCAATGGATGCTGGCGGCGATGAGGATCCCAGCCAGACGAAGGAGGGCCGGGAACGCGATGCAGCGGGCCGCTTTGCCGCGCAGCAGGCCGGGAAGGTGCCTGACACCACCCAAGCTCCTGCAGCGGCTCCTGCGCCCCGGGAAGGGGCTGCAATAGGGGTCGCCAGACCTCCGGCGAGCTGGCGGCCGGAGACGCGCGAGCACTGGCAGAAGCTGCCGCCTCAAGTTCAGCAGGAAGTGCTGAAGCGGGAGGCGGAGATCACCCGCGGCCTGCAGGAGACGACGGGTCAGCGGCAAGCGGTCGAGGCATTCAAGGAGCTGATGTCGCCCTTCATGCCGATCGCGATGGGCCGCTACGGGGGCGACGTCACCGGGATGATCCGGCAGCACGCGCAGACCGAGATGCAGCTCCTGAACGGCACGCAGGCGGATGTCGCCAAAGCCATCACGAGCGCCATTCAGGAGTACGGGGTCGGCCGCTTCGGGAAGGGCTTCATCGAGACGCTGGATGGCGCATTGGTGGGCATTGAGCCGCAGATCACGCCGCAAGAGGCGATTCAGCGCGCAGTGCAGCAGCAGATGGCGCCCATCCAGCAGGCGTGGCAGCAGGCGACGCAGAACAATCAAGCCCAGCAGTCACAGCACGCGCAGCAGGAGGTGACGCAGTTCGCGCAGAATGCCGAGTTCTACGATCAAGTGCGGAACCGCATGGCTGACATGATCGAGTCAGCAGCCAACCGGGGCCAGCAGATCACACTGGAGCAGGCATACGTCGAGGCTTGCTGGTCAGACCCCAATGTGCGTGGTAAGCTATTTGAGCGTCAGGGTCAAGCGCAAGCGCAGCAGAGAACGCAGGCAGCCCAGCGAGCACGATCCGCAGCTGTCAGCGTCAACGGTGCGCCCGTGCCGCGGCCCGCAATGTCGACGGAGGGAATGGATCGCAGATCCGCTGTCTCCGCCGCATTCGACGCCTTGAGTGACCGTGTATGACTCCCGCTCACGGGGAGTTCGGGGAGCCGAAAGCTCACTCCGAGCAATCGCGAGGTGAAGTCCAGCGGCGCAGAGTCGGATCATCCCACGGGAACCCGATGACACGTTGATGGCGAGGTAGTTCATCTTTCAATTGATCTGAGGAGCATCAAATGGCATTCCCGAATGTAAGCGACATCGTCGCAACCACGATTCAGTCGCGCACCCGCGAGATCGCGGACAACGTCACCAAGAACAACGCTCTCCTGAAGAAGCTGGAGATGCGTGGCAACCGGAAGCCCTTCTCCGGCGGCAATGTGATCTATCAAGAGCTCTCCTTCGCGCAGAACGCGAACGGTGGCTGGTACAGCGGCTACGACTTGCTGCCGGTGGCGGCGTCGGATGTCCTGACCGCGGCCGAGTTCGCGATCAAGCAGCTGGCTTGCCCCGTTGTGGCGTCTGGCCTCGAACTCCTGCAGAACGCAGGGCGCGAGCAGATGATCGACCTCGTGGAGGCCCGCGTAGGCGTGGCTGAAGCGACGATGGCGAACCTGCTTGCTGGCGGCGTCTACGCCAACGGCACGGGCTCTGGCGGCAAGGAGCTGACGGGTCTGGGTGCAGCTGTCCCGATCAATCCGGCGACGGGTGATTATGGCGGCATCACGCGCGACACTTGGGCTTTCTGGCGCTCCATCGTCAGCGCCCCCGGCACTGCGCTCACCGCAACCACGATTCAGGGTGCGATGAACAACGTCTGGGGTCAGCTGGTTCGCGGCAACGATCGCCCCGACTTGATCCCGATGGACTCCTTCATGTGGGGGCTGTACACCGCTTCGCTGCAGTCGCAGCAACGGTTCACCTCACCGGAAGTGGGTCAGCTGGGATTCCCGACGCTGAAGTACATGGACGCCGACGTCGTGCTCGACGGCGGTATCGGTGGCTTCTGCACGACCAAGACGATGTTCTTCCTGAATACGAAGTACATCTTCCTGCGTCCGCACGCCTCGCGCGACATGGTTCCGCTCTCGCCCAACAAGCGGTATGCGATCAACCAAGATGCCGAGGTGTCTATTCTGGGATGGGCGGGCAACCTCGCTTGTTCCGGCGCGCAGTTCCAAGGTCGGTTGATCTCCCTCTAACCGAGGGGTGGTCAGTGCTTTATCCGCTCCCCGGCTCATCAGCTGCGGGAGCGGTTTTTCATGGTAAGCGCATTTCGCAGGAACCAAAAAAGGAGAATCGCAATGTTGAACGCATCAGAGGTTGAGATGAAGCAGAATGCCGAGCCCACCGATTGGTCGAGGCATGACGCCGAGCTCGCAGGACGCAGTGATTGGAACGCGAACCGATTCGCTGAAGACGGGAAGCTGCACGTTCGCTTCTTCCTGCTCCCCGTGATCGACCAAGATGCGAGCGACAAAGCGCAACGCCCGATCTACATCGACACCGAATACGTCGAGATAATGATCCCGGGCGACAAGCACAACAAGGTGGTCGAGCCCGTCGACCATGTCAACAAGCGCAGGTTCGCCTCGCGCTACGATCAGTTCAAGCAGGGCATGGCGGAGCAGATCATCGGCACGCCGCTCAAGCTGTCGAAGTTGGTGACCGACTCGCAGATCAAGGAACTGGAGTTCTTCCATGTCCGCACTGTCGAGCAGCTCGCCGGCATGAACGACGGCATCTGCAGCAAGATGATGGGCGCTGGCGGGCTGAAGCAGGCGGCGCAGAAGTACCTCGACAAAGCCAACAGCGTCGCGACGTTGCGGGATGAGATCGAGGCGAAGTTCATGGCGAAGGAAAAGCAAATGCAGGAGGAGCTGGCATCCCTGCGCGAGCAAGTCCTTCGCAACTCGATCCCCAACAAGGACGCGGCGAAAGCTGCAGTGCGGTAGGCGCGTCCACCGGGACGTTGCCAGTTTTCATTCAGGAGAAACATCATGGCTGCAACTGGAATGGGTGCTGCACAGCCCGACAACGTCCCGGTCATCTTCGACCCGCATCAAGGCGCAGTGGGCGCAACGCAGGGCAGTGGCACGGGCGCCCTCTCGACCGGCATTGGCTACGGTGTCAACAGCCCGATCATCGGACTGACGGCGCCCAAGTCGATCGCGGATGCGGGGTTCCCCGACAACGTCCAGATCCCGCTGCATCGGATTGGCTTGGCGCAGACCGAGTACATCGGCGCCTTCGGTAATGGCGGATCCCGCGACAACGGTGCAGGGCTTTTCTTCGCGCTCAAGATGGTGACTGCGGCAGGCGCCGTTGCCAACGGAGCTGCCATCGAGACGGGCTGGATCAACCGCACCGGGATTTCGATGGTCACGGGTCAGTCGGCTCACGGCAGTGGCACCGCTGGAGTGGCGGCCGGCTGATCGCAACGGGGAACCTCATCATGGCAACGACCTATCAGATTGGGTTGCTGGAGACGCTGGCTGATTCGGTCAACGCGATCTGCGGCATGGTGGGGCATCCCAAGTCGAATGACCCTGCAGGGAGCGATGATCCTGCAGTGCAGCAGATGACGGTGGCGCTGAATCTCGCCAACCAGCAGCTCATGCCGATGCAGCAATGGCAAGCGTTGCTGAAGGAGATGGAGATCGAGATCCAGCTCCCTGACGGCGTCACCGGAACGAAGGAGTGGGAGTTCGATCTCCCGCCCGACTTCTTCGGCTGGGTGGATCAGACGCAGTGGAACCAGACGACGATGTTGCCCGCAATGGGGCCGATCTCGCCGCAGGCGTGGATGACCTACGTCGTCCGCACCACGTTCCCGCAGCTCTCGATCTACTGGCAGGTGCGGGGGAAGAAGCTGTGGACGCTCAATCCCCCGGTCTTCGGCAAGCCGTACCGCTTCCGCGCGATGTACATCTCGCAGGGGGTGGTGCTCGATGAAGCGTCGACCGATGATGCGCCCATCCTGAAGTCGGAGGCGCGGAAGAATGGCGACTCGTGGGTGCTGGATGGGACGCTTGTCACCTTGCTGGGCAGGGCGAAGTATCTCGCCTTCAAGGGATTCGCGACAGATGCAGCCATCTCCGATTTCCAGACTGCATTCGAGACGCGCGTGGCGAAGCCGGAAGGTGGCCCTGTGCTGAACATGAGCCGATCCTTCGGCTACCCGTACCTTGGGTACGGCAATATGCCTGACACGGGCTTTGGTAGCGCACCGTGAGCAAGGCAACGCGGCGTGACTACGCGCCCATTCAGGCAACGGCGCAGGCATTCAATCTCAAGCCTCCGATTCGAGGTCTGAACTTCGCGAACACGCTCGTCTCGATGGATCAGTCAGACGCGCTCGTGATGAACAACGCGATCGCGCGCAACTACGGGGCGGAGCTGCGGAAGGGCCACATTCAGTGGTCGAAGGGGCCGGTTCCCGGGGTCAGCGTCAACACGATCATGCAGTATTCGCCGGCCCGCGGAGATGCCCTTTCGCCGGGAGAGGGTGGGCCGCTGGGATCGGGTGCGAAGCTGTTCGCGTGCTCGACCGACATGAAGATCTACGATGTCACGGTGCGCGGCGCAGACCCCGTGGTGTCGCAGGAGGTGCTGGGTCAGACCATCCCCGGGGAGTGGAGCTACACGCTGTTCGCCAACATCGAGAAGACGTTCCTGCTGGCAGTCTCTGATGGCGGAGGCTACTGGACATATGAGACGACGGGTGGCTGGGTCGAGATCCCCACCGGGACAGCTGCACTGCAGATCGAATTCCCTGCAGGAGACAGCACGACGACGAAGGACTTCGAGTTCATCTTCGCGTATCACGGGCGCCTCTTTTTCGTCAAGAAAAACTCGAGCGCGATCTACTACATGATCGACTCCGGCGCGATCGCCGGGAAG
>Ga0315278_10002330_pt1 | contig 16895 bp, 18 predicted proteins | sample YL17G06_0_MG_FD_203880 | JGI IMG/M metagenome (GOLD analysis project Ga0315278, IMG submission 203880) | Sediment microbial communities from Yellowstone Lake, YNP, Wyoming, USA - YL17G06_0 | ecosystem: Environmental > Aquatic > Freshwater > Lake > Sediment | place: USA: Wyoming | collected... | reverse complement strand
TGGCACCTCGATGTCGGCCCATCACATCCTGGGGCTGAAGGCGGTCCCAAGGGTTCGGCTGTTCGCCGATTAAAGTGGTACGCGAGCTGGGTTCAGACCGATGCGAATCAGGTCGGTCCCTATCTGCCGTGGGCGCAGGAATCTTGAGGAAATGTTTCCTTAGTACGAGAGGATTAGGAAGCACTGACCGCTGGTATACCGGTTGTCCCGCTAGGGGCACGGCCGGATAGCTATGTCGGGAAAGGATAACCGCTGAAAGCATCTAAGTGGGAAGCCCCCTCCAAGATAAGGATTCCTTTGCCGCACCTATTTTTGCTCAGAGGTGAGTCAAAAACTCATTAGCTGGCCAAAAATAGGTGCGGCAAGAAGAGCCCTCGTAGACTACGAGGTTGATAGGCCGGATGTGTAAGTCCCGAAAGGGATTGAGCTAACCGGTACTAACGCTCGACGACTTGACCATATCAATCATTGGTTGAGTATGGTGTTGAGAAGCAGTTTTCTTTTTGCGACTCGGCGCACCTGTATATTAAATAAATGCAAAAATCAAAAATAAGAATTGTGGAATCCTGAATTATTCGGGATGACTTCATCAATTTTGCAATTTGATTTTTGAACTTTGAATTTTTCAGGCGTAAGCCTGAAAAAATAGATTTCCTGGTGACCATACCGGCAGGGAAACGCCTGATCCCATTCCGAACTCAGAAGCTAAGCCTGTCGGGCCGATGGTAGTCCTTCGGGGTGAGAGTAGGTATCGCCAGGAATTATAAAGGCCGATTGGTAACCCCAGTCGGCCTTTTCCTTTGCGTTAAAATCATTTGACACGGAGTAATGCGAGATTTACACTATTTGTATGATTTGTAAAATCGTTAAAAAACACAGATTAAACAACGCCTCATCGGAAAAAAGGGATTTGAAATACTGGCTCGCGAGAAGCCCTGATGAAAGAATTTCGGCAGTCGAGATTCTTAGAAAACAGCATAATGAATGTTCAGCAAGACTTCGAAGAGTTGCTCGAGTTATTAAACGAGCAAAAAGTTAAATACATCCTCGTCGGCGGATATGCTCTGGCGTTTCACGGGGCGCCAAGGTTCACCGGCGATATGGATATTTACGTCAAGCTCGGCAAAAAAAATTCTCAAGGCGCTGAAAAAATTTGGCTTCGGGAGTTTAAACTTAACGCAGAATGATTTCACAAGACCGGAATTCGTTGTTCAGCTCGGAGTCTCGCCTGTCAGAGTTGATATTATAACTTCACTTACGGGTGTTAGCTGGAAGCAGGTTTTTGCTGGAAAAAAGAAGGGCAAATACGGCGATACACCGGTTTTTTATATAGGGCGCAAAGATTTAATCAAAAACAAAAAAGCAACAGGCAGAACAAAAGACTTGGCTGATATTGAAGCACTCGGTGAGCAACAAATCCGCAAATGAATTACAAAGGCTTGGCAGCAATCCTTTCCGGCCTTTTCCTTTGTGAACGTTTAAGAAATCCGATTGCCCAAACGGCGGTTATATGAATTGCAGTTTGATTAACGGGCGATTACGCTGGAGATTCTGAAGACGGGCAGCAAGAGAGCGATAGCGATGGTGCCGATAACGCCGCCAAGAATAATAATCATCAACGGCTCAATAAGAGCCATAACGCTTTTGATGGAGCTTTCGAGCTTTTTTTCGTAGAAGACGGAAACTTTATCGCAGACCTCGCCAAGCTTTCCGCTTTTTTCGCCGGCCCTTAACATCTGGACAACGCCTGTTGCGATTAATTTTTTCCCCGGCGAAATCAATATCGATTCTGATAATTGATAACCGTCTCGGATTTTTTTATTAACGCCGAGCCAGAGCTGCTGAAAATAATAGTTTTCACAGGAACCCTGAATGACTTCAATGGCGTCGAGCAAGGTTACGCCGGTATTTATCATTGTCGCCATAATACGCATACTGCGAGTTATCAGCATATCGACAAACATTGTGCCTAAAACGGGTGTGTGAATTTTAATGAAGTCTAATGTGCGGCGACCTGCTGTCGTGCCTGCCCAATAGTATAAAGCAGTAGCAAGTATAATTATCGTCGTTATCGCAACGGTCATAAACTGAAAATCCTGGAGCAGTTTGCTGAGGTTGACGAGAATCTGAGTGAGTTTGGGCAGAGCCACGCCCTTGGCTTCGTAAATTCTCATAAATCTCGGCAGAACAAAAAACATAAGAGTTCCGGTAGCGGCTACTGCCATCATCGCCATTATAAACGGATATGTAAGAGCGCCTTTGATTTGTTTGCGGGTCTCGGTCTCGAAATCAAGATAGCCGCTGAGAACTTCGAGCATCTCGGCCATTTTGCCCGAAGCCTCCGATGCTTTGACCATACTGATAAACATCGGGTTGAAAATTTTTGGATAAACGGCAAGCGTTTTTGAGAAAGTTTCGCCGCTCTTGACTTTTTCAGAAATATCCATAATTACTTCTCTGAAGACGCCGTGCTCGGCCTGTTCGGCAATAGCGTCGAGAGCATCACTGAGCACCACACCGCTGTCGAGCATTACCGACAACTGCGTGGTAAACAGTATCAGGTCCGCCTGTCTGACTTTAGCGGCACAAAGCTGCTGCTGTGTAAAAGATGGATGAAAAGGCTCTGCCTCAGGCTGATGTTTCGGCCTGACAAGCTCCTTTGCAGGAACAGCTTTTACTGCGGAGACTGTCATACTATTATTTTCCCGCCATAATAACCATCCGGGTTAATACATAACATTTTCCACCGTTTGTGTTACTCTTAACACTTCTTCGGCAGATACAATTGTGGCCTTTACCTTCTCGAGGCCGTCGGTCTGGAGAGGAATCATTCCATTTTTCAAGGCCTTACTTCTTAATTTTTTCAGACTTGCCCGCTCGTTAATCATTTCGAGGACTTCCTCGTTCGGCACGAACAATTCGTGAATGGCGATTCTGCCCACGTATCCGGTATTGCGGCACTTTTTGCACCCCACGCCGCGGTAGAATTTAGGGATGTTTCCCTCTATTTTCTCGATAATTCTTTTTATGTTCGGGGACGGTTCATATTCTGTTTTGCAGTTCGGGCATATTTTTCGCACGAGCCGCTGTGCGAGAACGGCGATAAGTGAAGCGCTCACGAGGTAAGGCGGGACTTTTAAATCCAGAAGCCTCGTAATCGCACCCGGAGCATCATTGGTGTGCAGCGTTGAGAGGACCAGATGGCCGGTAAGTGCTGCCTGGACGGCGATGTTTGCAGTGGCATCATCACGAATTTCGCCGACCATTATTATGTCGGGGTCCTGCCTTAACAGACTTCGCAGCGCTGTTGAGAATTCAAAGCCTGCGTTTTTGTTGACCTGGAACTGATTTATCGCCGGCATATGGCATTCCACCGGGTCTTCGACCGTGCAGATGTTGACCTCATCGCTGGTCAGCTCGGCGAGGGTCGCATAAAGAGTGGTATTTTTTCCTGAACCGGTCGGACCGGTTACAAGAATCATACCGTGCGGGGCCTGCATCACCTTTCTGTATAACTGCAGATTTTCGTAGGTAAACCCCAGCGACTCGAGATGAAAGAGAATTCTCTGCGGGTCGATAATTCTGATGACCACTTTTTCGCCGAAATTTCCCGGCATAACGGAAACGCGTAAATCTATGGGCCTGCTTTCGACCAGAACGTGAATACCGCCGTCCTGCGGAAGCCGCCTCTGAGCGATATCAAGCTCGGCCATAATTTTAATGCGCGAAACGATGGCTGAATGCATCTGATGAGGGGGACGAATTTTTTCATACAGTCTGCCGTCGACACGATACCTAACCCGCAGCCTTTTATCGCCCGGCTCAATGTGAATGTCGCTGGCGTTTTCCAGCACGGCATTATACAGCAGATAATTGACAAGTTTTACCACCGGCGATTGTCCCGCTATCTCCTTGAGGTTGCTTATGTCCTGAGTAACGTTCTCTATCAGCGTGAAATCCTCGAGGCCCTTGTCGTCGATAATGTCGTCGATGACAAAAACATTGGCAGCGGGCAGATATGTCTGGAGCGTCGCTTTGATGTCCTTGCTCGTGGCGCAGACAACCTGCACCTTGCAGCCGCTTATACGCCCTATTTCGTCTATCAAAAATACGTTGGTCGGCTCACTGACAGCCACGGTGAGGACATCCTGCACCCTGAAAAGCGGCAAAACGGAGTGTTCTTCGAGGAATTCTCTTGGGAGAATCTCGAAAACCTTCGCATCACATATCTTGGGGCTAACCTGTGCGTAAGGCAGGCCATAGGCTTCCGCCAGCGCAGAAGCTATCTGGTTCTCCGTGCAGTAGTTCATTTCCACCAGCAGTTCACCGAGCAGCTTGTGATGGCCTTTTTCTTTCTGTTCGGCCAGCGCTTTTTCAATCTGTTCGGCGGTAACTATGCCGCGACCTATGAGCAGTTGTCCGAGTTGCATTTTATTTTCAACTGCTGTTTCAGCCATAATTTCCCCTTAGCGATACAGGTATTATTAATTCATCACCTTATGCAGAACTCTTTACCGCTTCAGCGAGTTCGGTATAGCGTTCAAACACGTTTTCGAGACGAGTAATCTCAAAGATTTTAGAGCAGTTTTCGTCAAGACCTGCCAACCTGAGCTGACATTTATTTGCATCGCAGTAGTCCTTCGCCCAGAGCAGCCTTTCGAGGCCCTGACTGTCGATGAATCCGACCTCGCTCATATCAAGCACAATACCGGTTGTGTGAGCAGCGATTATATCGGTGATTGTGTTCTGAAGCAGGTCTGTAAAATCGCTGTCCAGCTCACCCTGAAGTTTGACGACGGTAACGTTATTGTAAGGCTGTGTTTTAATCTTCATCTGACTAATTCCCCGACGGCAATAGTGCCGTATTCAGAGAAATCGCGATTACCATATACCTGGTTGAATCCTTCCTGTAAAATGTCCCATAGCTGATAAATGTCGCTTTGTATAAAGGCTTTTCCTGCCTTCTCATCAAATTGAGTGCCTAATCCTTTTTCTATTTCGGCAACAGCCTGTTCGACGCTCAACGCATTTCTGTAAGTCCTCTTCGATGTCATTGCGTCGAAACAGTCGGCCAGGCCGATTATTTTTCCTATCAGCGGTATTTGTGTGGAGTTCAGACCCTGCGGATAACCCTTTCCGTCAACCCGTTCGTGATGATACAACACGCCGGGGACAATGTCCGACATTTGTTTTATTCCGCTGAGGATACCCGCTCCTACGGAAGGATGCGCTTTTATCTGCTCGAATTCCTGCTCGGTCAGTTTGTCTTTCTTTCGCAGGACGGACTCATCAATTCCCATTTTTCCTATATCATGGAGCAGACCTGCGAGGTAGACCTTGTGTATTTGCTCCTCTTTTAAGAGATTTTTTTCTGCAAGTTTTACGGCAATCCATCTTGCGATGAAAGCCACTCTTTCGGAATGGCCGCGAGTATACTGGTCCTTTGCATCAATACTGCTGGTAAGTGCTTTCAATGAGCCTATGAATAATTCCTTCAGGTCCCTGAATAATCTGCCGTTCTCCACGAAAACGGCACAGCCATTGGCCACCGAGTTGAATAATTTTACGTCCGTGCTGTCGAAGTCGGGTTTGTCGACTCTGTTTATGGCGACCATTATTCCAATAATTCGGACGTCTTCGCCGACAGCTTCGGAAAGCTGGCCGTTTTTGCCTTTGCCGAACAATGGCACGGCAATGATATTTTTTATGCTGCTCGGCCATTCGTATCTGAAGGGCGAATCCACGTCACTGTCTAACAGAGCTTCTCTGCCGCCGTTTATTTCCTTCAGCAGCCTGTTGTGCAGAACGGTGGTCATTTGTTCGTCCAAATCTATCAGGCCTGAGCCTGCCGCCAGTGCCAGTTGTTTTTCTCCGTCCGTATTTTTCTCAAGCAGTACCGCAATACCTTCGACGCTTACGATTTCAGTCAGACTGTCGCAGGCCATTTGCAGAAAATTGGCGTCTGCCTCCGTAACTTTCATATTTATGCTTAACTTGTGAAGCAGCACCAGTTCTTCATAAACGTGGGCCAGTTCCGTGCTTACTTTTTCGAGCTGTTCCTCATTTGCGGCGATAAGCCTGAAATTCTCTGCCAGCAGAGCGAGCAGTTCACTTAACAGTTCTTCCTTCTCAGAGCGATTAACGCCGACATCTATCAGAGCAACTCCAAAAATTTGTTCCTGTTTATTGGATGTCGGCGCGGATTTTAGAACGACTACCAGAATTTGCCCGTTTTTTCCCACCCGGCAGACTTCTGCGGCCGGAGAAATTTGGCCGCTGGTTTGGCGCAGCACATCCACTCCTGCCTGCATCAATTCCTTTTGGCTGCTCTCGAACCTGCCTGCAGTGCGCATCAGAACCAGCTCATTGTCGGTGTTGTAAACGGCAAAATTAAAACCGAACCTGTTCACTCTGTCTGCGAACTTTCCCAGTTCCTGCACTTTTGACAAACCGAAATTTTTACATACGGAAGACAGCATAATTTTCCCCGCACTTATCCGTTATTTGCTGTTAATTGTTTCTGATACAGAATATCTTCCACGCTTCTGAGCAGCTCTTTCGGACTGAACGGCTTACTGAGAAATTCCGATATTAGCAACTGCTGTTTCTGCTCATCATCGACGTTAAAGTTTCGGGCCGTGAGCATAATCACGGGAATATCTTTTGTAGATTCGTTCTGACGGAGTTTCTCCACAAGCTCAAGTCCCGTCATAACGGGCATCTGGTAATCGGTAACGACGATGTCCGGCTTTTCGTCACAGGCGAGCCTGAAGGCGTCTGCGCCGTTCTCCGCCGACAGGACTTCGTAACCGTTGTTGCGAAGCTTGATAGCTACAACATGAACAATATGTATTTCATCATCCACAACTAAAACCTTTTTGCCGCTCATAGTGTCCTCCACAAAAAAGCAAACAGCATCCCATTCATCGCTTTTATGAAACAGTCTGAGTAAGAGCTTGTCTCGCAAGAGGCAGCTCAAAACCGAATGTGCTGCCTGCCCCGACCTTGCTTTGGGCGAATACCCTCCCATTATGAATCTTTTCAATTATCTGCTTAACGAGGCTGAGTCCTAGTCCTGAACCTTTGGCCTGATTGTTGTTGGCCCTGACCCTGTAAAACTTTTCGAATACATATTTCAATTCATCCTCGGAAATTCCGACGCCCGTATCTGTAACGGAGACTTTTGCCAGACCTGCGACCTCGTCGACATCATTGTCGATTTTCACCGAGCCGCCTGAAGGCGTATATTTGACGGCATTACTCATCAGATTGACGATGACCTGTGAAATCATATCTTTGTCTACATAAACCTGGTCAAAGACTATAGGTTTTTGCCCGTTATGCCCCCACGATACGGCGATATTTTTCTCCTCGGCGAAGCTTTTTATCATCGACATCTGTTCTTCTATCAGCACCGTCAGGCTGACCGGTTTTTTTTCAATTTTTATCAGGCCCGACTCTATGCGGGCGGTATTCAGGATGTCTTCTATCATTCTGTTCAGTCTTTTTGCCTGATTTTGAATTATGGAATAAAATTCCTTTCTTGTTTGTTCGTTATCAGCCTCGCCGTCGAGGAGCATTTCTGAGTAAGCGGTAATCGAGGCAAGAGGTGTTTTCAGCTCGTGCGAAACGTGGCTGACGAAATCATCTTTCATACGAGATATTTCTTTTTCACGTGTAACATCGTGCAGAACTGCCACGACGCCGCAAATTTCCTTTTTTTTATCACACACGCAGGAAACGACACAATCGACGGTCTTTTCTGCTGTGGCATCATCACCGTTTTTGGCAATGCGACAGACGCTGCCTGTAAACTCGATTTTTCTCCTGGTTGCAATGACCCTGCTTTGCCTGCACTGCCGCAGAAGGTCGGCAAATTCGGTTTTGTCAGTGCTTATAAGCCCACTGATGGGTTTATACTGGGAATTCTTAAAATCAAACCCCAACAGTTTTCCTGCTGCTTCATTTGCCATTAGCAGCCTGTCAAATTCATCGGTTACTAAAACGGCATCGCGTATGCCGTATATGATTGCTTCCGTGTTTATCTTCTGTTTGTTTGAAAGCTGTAGCTGAATCTGAAAATCTCTTATTTGTCTTACAAGTTCTTCTGTGTAATTGCGATAGACATCCAGCCTGTCATTAACAGCTTCGATAAGCTTGTCACTAATCATATTGCCGGTCGGTTCGATGTGCACCGGCAGTTCTGATTTAAGCCTGTCGGCTATGGACGCGATTGTGCCGGAAAGTTTAAACCAGTGCCATCCAAGCGCAATCACGCCCACAGCCCCTGCAATAGAACAGACCAGCACGGCCGGCACATAACTATCAAAATGCCGGCCATACTTAGACTGTATCCACTCGGCGAGACCTGCCAAAATCAAACTTGCGGCTACTATCCCTGTAACCATTCCATATAAGTTTCTCTTGTTACCCAAAATAATATCCCCTGTTTTTTCCTTACCTTCTTGTCCAGTTCTCAGAGTCTTTTTGCTCAGTGGCGCTTATGAGATTTCTTTCGAGCTTAGCAGTGCCGTCCGGTTTTGTTTCGCCGACGATTTTTTCTTTGAGCCTGAGCGCCTCGAGGTATGTCGGTCGCAAAGTAAGAGCCGCATTCAGCTCTTTCATCGCTTTGTTTTTATTGCCTGCCTGATAATACTCAACAGCCTTGGCATATCTGTCTTCAGCAAGCCTTGCTCTGCCGGTCCATTGGAGATTGTCCTTTGCGCCAAATCTTTTTCGGCTGATGTCTTCAGCTCTTGCAAGCCCATTAGACTGGTTGGCGGCATCTATGATATGAGGCGTAAGCAGAACTATTACCTCCTGCCGCTCGCTCTTATCACTTGTGCTTCTAAACAGCGCACCGATAAACGGGATGTCGCCGAGCAGAGGAATTTGGTTTCTCGTTGTCGTTACCACGTCACGGAACAGCCCGCCGATAACAATTGTCTCGCCGTCTTTCACCAACACATTAGTCTTCAGTTCTGCGGTGGTCTTATCCGGCACCTTATCGACGTTAAGCTGTGCTGTACTATCCTGGGGGTAAATGTCCATACGAATGTAACCATCGTTGCCGATATAGGGTCTGAATACCAGCACCGTACCAGTAGCCAGGAACTCGACTGTACCCTGTGTAACTATGCCGCCCTGCCCGACAGAATTGCTTCCGCGATAGCCGAGCGTCTTGCCAATCTGGACAGAACCTTCCTGTTTGTTAACAGCTAAAATTTTCGGGTTGGCAAGAATAGTAACGTCTGTAACGGATTCCAAAGCCGTTATGAAGGCCACTATATCGCCACTTTTGACGCCGATTCTCAAACCATTCATCGCTGTCGTGGCAAAACCGGCAGATTCTACAGTCGTTCCGACAATACTTCCGCTGCCTATCTGCTTAATAGGCGTCTGTGTACCGACGGTCTGAGTTGTTGAAGTCGCACCGACTTGGGCCAGCGTTCCTGTACTGCCTGTGAGAGCGGTGCCGCCTAACAGATTGAGGTCAACCCCAAGGTTCATTCCCTCGGTCAAAGTTGCACTAAGAATGGTGGCTTCAATAAGGACCTGCTTAGGTCTGATATCGAGAGCCTTTATAACATCGGCTGCTTTTTCGATGTTCTCGGGATAATCATAAATGACGATGGTGTCGTTTAGTGCCATTGTGTCACCGCCGCCTTTAGAGCTAATGGAGCTTCCGCTGCCGCTGCTGGCATTGCTGCTGGATATGTCTTTCTCGGAAGGCGTGCTGCAGGAGACGGTTCCCTTGCCGCTCAATACTGGAATTATAAGCTTGGCTGCTTCGGCTGCGTTGATGTAGTAAAGGGTGAAGACCTTATGTGTCATACGCCATTTGTCTTCTTTTACCGTTTTGTATTCTTCAGCGGTGTAGACCCTGACAAAATCGCCGTCCTGGTCGTATTTGAAGCTGTAGCCAAGAATCGCCTCCATCGCCTCTTCAAACGTTACATTGTGCAGAGTCAGGACGTCCTCAATGTTAGTTACGTTAATCGCACCATCCACTTTTGACGACGGCACAATGTTCTTATGATATTTCGCCGCCAAAAACTTCAGGGCGTCCTTGATGCTGGCGCCTTTGTTGAAAATGACCGAACGCAGCGTCGTATCCGCTGAAATGTCCGTCGCCGGATTCTCACCGGCATCGGCATCGGTCTTCATAGCTACCTTAACGTTATTTACATCGTTTATGTCAGCAATCGCCTGTTCCACGCTTTTACTCAGGCTGGAATCCGTTGCCGCTTCCTGTGCAACGCCGGCTGCCGCCATTGTTGCCATCACAATCAGGATAAGGCACCAGATAAATGTATGTTTTCTTGCGTTTATTCTTCTTTTTATGTCTTTTATACGATACATAGTTCACTCTCCAGTTCTTGAAATTCTTACAAACCACACGGTTCTACTGCTTAACCGCTCGGTCTGTTACTTCTGCTGTTTGTGCAAGTTTAAGCCTTATTTCTACCTCGCCACATTTCATCAACACCATATCTTTTCCGATTTTCACTACTTCACATTCGTATAATTTTCCGCCGTCACTGACGGTCAGTTTGTTACCGGCTGAAAGCAGCTTGTTATTAATGAAAGCCTGCGGATTTTCCCCCCAGTCTATCACTTCAAGCCTCAATTTTTCTGCAATGCGTCTGCTTGTCTCCTCCCTGCTGTCGAATGAGGCATTAGACCGACTGACATTTGCCGCACCTTGTGCTTCCTCGCCGCTGAGAAAATTTTGCCAGTTTTCCACGGTAAAGAAATCTCTGGTGAGCCGGTCGTTTCTGCCCTTTATTTTCGGCAGTTCCACGAAAGATACATTTGAAGCCTGCACAGCGTTATCTCCGGTTACGCTTTGTGGAGTCAGCAGCGTATCGGCGATTTGCGGCGTTTGATTCCTAAGCACCCTGACCCACATAAAAATCATTAGCGTAATCAGGCACAGGGCCAGAACGGCCTTTTTCTTTTCAATGACAAAACGGCCTGTGAGCCTGTGAAACAAACCTGTGATTCTATTAAAGCCCTGTCTCATATCCTCGTTATCCCTGATTTGCCAGAGTTCGATAATAAATAACGACCCTTGTCTGCATACTGAGTTCGCCGCTGAAATTGTTGTCATTGACAAGTTCAATCCGCTCGATTCGGACAAGTCTGTCGAGTTTCTGCAGCGATTTATAAAACTCGAATAACTGAGGCAGCCTGCCTTTTCCCTGTATGCTTACCGGTATACAACTGAGTCCGCCGGTCGCAATTTCGTCCGAAGGCTGAATCTGCTGGTCCCTGAGATTTTGTTTGTTCATCAGGCCGGCTATCTGCTGCAGAAACAGGCCGAGGTCCCTTTGTTCAGGGACACTTGCCTCGTATCTGGCAACGGCATTCTGCATCTTTTGCAGTTGTTCCTTTAGCAGCGGCGTATGCTGATTTTCGTCAGACGCCTTGGTAATTGCCAGTTTCTGTGTGGCTCCTGCCTGCTTTATGTCCTCAAGCCTCGTATGCAAAGGCAGATAGCCGAAAAAAACAAAGTCCGCAATCATCACGCCGGCTATGATAAAAATCACAAGTTGTTGTTTTTTCCCGAACATCGTAAAATCTCTCGAACAAAGACCCGCTTACAGCGGAATCAGTTAATCTCATAATTTGAAAGATAACAGCTTATCTCGAATTCGCTTACCTGATTACTCATTGCGTCCGGGCCGCTGCCCGTCTTGGTTTTTATGTTTCGCGAGAACGACGGCACCACCTGGCAAAAATACGGTGAGTCCTCAAGTCTGCATATCAGTTCAGCGACATCACTTGCGTTTAATGCGATGCCTTTTATCACTACTTTGAATCTGACATTGCCGAGATGCACGTCTTTGCCGCCTGAACTCTCCTGATTTTCTCCGCCGGCGGATAAAAGAACATCGCCGCTTATTTTCCCGCCTTTTTTGTCGGTGAATTTTCCCGCCTTTATTTCGACCTTGCTCAATACAATTCTCTTATCAATCAAAAAACTTATCTCTCCAAGAACGTCGGCGACGTTTATTCTCGAATCCATTTTTTTTAAGATGTCAGTTTTGTCCCGCATCTGTACCATCTGATTTTTGACGACAGCCGCCTCGCGGAGTGTACACTCTGCATCCGCCTGTTTCGGGGCTGTTTGAGTAAGCTCAGCGGCAGCTTTGGAAATTGAGCGGGCTGCGATAAAATTCCAGAACATTATCGCTGCAAATATACACCCCAGAATAAAATACTGCGTCCGGCAGCTAATCTGCTGCCGTCTGCCGTTTTTATACCATTCAGGGAGAAAATCAATTTCTTTCATATTTGCCTCGCATCACAAAACCGTCCCTGTCTGTATCACCTCACCGGCGGTCTGGCTGCCTGAACCTTCCCATCCCTTGAGACTCAGTCCTACAGCAACCGCCCATTCGCAGAAAAGCCCCCGCTTGTCTGCGGAGCGAACACTTGTCGTATCAAAACCTCTCAAAGGCTGAGCAACTTCAATCTCAACCGCTAATTGCCGTTTAAGAACATTAAGCATAATGTCCTCGTAAGCCTCACCGCCCGCCAGAACCACCTTGTCCACTCGTTTGCCTCTGAACGTTACCGTGTAGTATCTGAAACACAGCGATACCTCTCTGGCCAGCTCCTCGGCAACTGAGTTAAGAGTATCAACTATCATCTGCTTTGTAGAGTTATCGAGCTCGCGGTCTTGAGACTGCGGCATCTGCTCGTTATTTTTCTCAAAAGCAGATTCATCCGGGCTTGCTGAAGAGGTCGAATTGTTCTGTTCGTGCAGTTTATTTCGAAGAGCTTGTGCTTCGCTTATGTTGATACCCAGCTTAAAGGCTATTTCCTGATTAAATCTGTCTCCGCCTATCGGTATGTGTTTGACAAAGCTGATTTCCGCCCCTCGGCCGAAGACTACTGTAGTAAACCGACATCCGACATCCACGAATACAACGGTGCGCTCCTTGTCTTCCTGACGCCTCAGCAGTCTCTCGAAACTTCTGAACAGCGCACAGGGGACGGTGTCTATCGCCACAGGGCGCAGACCTGCCTCTTCGAGCATCGCAATATGTCCCTTTATTGTTTCATTGTCGGTTGCAAACAGTATCAGCTCATTTCTCACTTCGTCGCCCTGCCTAACACTTCCTGCGGTCAGATAGTGAATGGCATCTTTGTCGGGGTCGAGACCGAAACGATGAACAACCTCCTTTTTAAGGAATTGTTCCATCTGGTCGGTTTCTGTGTCAGCGAGCCGCAAACTTGTTATTTTCAACCTGTCGTTAGGGACACAGGAAACGACGTTTCTGCCGCTGAATCTGTTATTCGCAAGCATTTGCTTTATTGCTGAAATGACAAAGTCTTTTCTCTGGTTGTCATTTGAATTCACATCGGCATCGATGCCGACTTTATCGGCCGCAACCACGCTTATCTGCTCGCCGTTTACCGCCAGTTGAATCATTCTGACGGAGCTGTATCCGATATCCAGCCCTATCGGCAGATAATTAGTTTTGAATTTCCAGTTTGTCATTATTAATATTCCCGTCTTCAGTTCGAAATCAGGATAAATCCTGTTGCAGGCTCTATGGTAATTGTTGAAATTGAGCCGCCGGCCTGCAGGACAATGCTGCCGTTATTAAGCGGATTGTTGCTGCCGTCATACGGGCTTCCGAGATAATCGAATTTGATTATATTGTTTCCATTTCCATTGAAATTAGTCTGGAATATGTCAACTTTGCTGAGCCGACTGTCGCTGCTGAAATTGACCTTGTAATCGAATCCCTTTTTGACCGGATGGCTGATAACATTACCGTTGGCGTCCTCGATTTTGTAACTTTCGTGCGAAGCGTCAAAAACCACCGAATACATTTTCTGTCTGCTGATGGCCATACTCTTGGCGTATTCAAGGTCGGCAGCAATGATGTTGGCGGCAGAGCGTATCTGCATCGTGTCCGCCGACCCAATCATGGGCACCGCCATCATTGCCGTTATTGCCAGTATCACGATAACAATAAGAATTTCTATAAAAGTAAATGCGGCATCTGCGGCAGGCGAATCGCGGCCGTTTTTCTGATTACAACGAGGGGGAAATCTCCTCCGAAGCCAGTTTTGTTTAAGCATTCTCATCACCCTTTGAACCTCTCAAACCGCAAAGCCGTTATATTTCAGGCTCTGCAGCCAATTGCTTTTTCGTCTTCTTTTCGATGTATCTTTATCAATTACTTAATCGAAACAATGAACAAAGATGTCCTTTAATTTTTAAGCTTTGCGGGGCTGATAAAATCCGCAAATTCCCTGTTTCAAATTTTCAACGCAGTAGTCTTTCAGTCCGCTACAGTTGTCAAAGCTCATACTCTATGTAGTCAACGCTGGTAGAGCCGGTATAATCGTCAGACCGGCAAACCGAAAGTCGTTGAATTGTTTTTGAGACCTCCCCGATAAGACTCATAACCGTTACAGACGGTTTTTTGCAGAAATTTTCTTTTACTTCGCGTAAAGGCCGATAAGCAAATCAGCCTTTCCTCTTTTTAATTTCTTTTGATACTTCTAAAAGACGTGCCTGTAGCAGGGTCGACGTATAACTGTCCTTTCAGGACGCTTTCGCCGACTCTTTGGCTGTTTTTCTCTCTGTAAGCCGTCGAAATTATCTGATAAGTGCAGGGCTTATTCGGGTCATTGGGGTCGAAAGGCGGAACGCGAGGAGAAACAACCACATCATAATAATCGCTGCTGCCGGCAGTTAATTGCCCCGTCCATTGCCCAGCGGCATTTGGGTCTTTGGCCGTAATTCTGCCCTTGGCGTGTTCCAGACCCGATTCCGCAAGATAATCCATTTGCGTTCGCAGCAGCATATTTTCACCGCAGGCAAGCTCCGTATCGCTGCGAGTCAGAAAACCAACAGACAAAATAGTCGCCACCATAACGATAAACAGGACAACGAGCAGCGCGACCCCCTTTTCTCTGTTTTTATTTTTGCTTTTATACATTTCAGAAAGCCCCCGGAAGAAGATTCCCCTGCTCATCGAGCAGATGTCCTGCCCAGCTTCGCAGCGAGGCATTTATCTGATACTGACGGGTTATGCCGTTTTCCAAAAGCTCAAAACGGATGCTTACAAATTTCCTTTTCGTCGGCGGCAGCGAAGGCTCATCAAACTCGAACCACACGTTGCCGCAATGAGGTATTAACGCCGCCGGCTCATCTGTGCTGCGAAATTCGTAAATCTGCATATTATTCCCCGACCCGACCCTTCTGATGGAGAGCAGTTCTGATTCGTCGATGCGGTCGTTTTCATCATTATCTATCCAGAGAACAATCTCCTCATCCGAGGCGGTGTATAGGAGCTTACTCATTTTTATCAGTTCAGCTATTCTTACCGTGGCATATCGCAGTTGCGCCTGCTTCTGACAGGTATCATCGGTGGCCTGGTTTGCGTTACTGAGACCATAGGCAAGAGCGGCCACGGCAGCAAAAATTACGCCCCCAACCATCAAAGCTACCAGCAATTCAACAAGCGTAAAACCATTTTTTAATCTTGTGTTTCGCATCTTGATTTTCTGCGTTATTGGCTTATAAGTCTGTTTACAGCCGCCGTTTCTCTGCCGTTATAATAAACCCGGATGGTTACGAGGATAAATTTTGCTCCTGCCGTTGCCGTGCGTTCCTCACAGGTTACGGCCCTGCTGAACTTGGCATAATTTGCATCTGTAAAGACCGTGCCGTCGGCACTTTTTATCTGTCCCTCCGGTTCGGAACCGTTATAATTGCTTATTATTTGTGCAGTCGGCGTATTTATAATCTTTTCCATCAGGTCTGCCGCCAGCTTGGCGGACAGGGTTTTGTGCATTCCTTCAGCCTGAACTGCCGCTCCGGTTGTAAATGGCAACAGCACCGCTGTTACAGCCAATGCGAGGACAACCATAGCAATCATCGCTTCAGCCAGCGTAAAACCTTTATTATTTCGCAGTTCGTAGTTCATAGTTTATAGTTGAATCATCAATTAAAAAGGCTGACCGCCACAGGCAATTGCCTCATCACGGTCAGCCTTTCATATTCGGCGTTCTTAGCCTTTTTAATTTACGGTGTTATTGTCCCTGTTAGTAGGCTGAGTGAGCCTTGTTGTTGTCAAGCGTATTGACGCCGTCATCGTCAGCCTGGAACCAGCCCGTTGAGGTATCGTAGTGCCAGCCGCAGTTTCCGCCGCCCACACTACCGGTCCCGGCTTCCTCGTCAACATCATAAGGTTTAGTCGGACTGGCAGTTGTAGCATCAACAAACGGATTGCCCGGAATGCTGTTCATATAAGGTCCGAACCTTCCATTTGCAGCGCCATATTGATCTGTTTTGGTTGTCATCGCAGTTACGAAGCTGACGGCGGCGCCTGCCGGAATTGTTCCCGGCAACTGGTCATTGTGCTGAATCTTAAACAGCTCAATCTGTGAACGAACCGCCTGAAGGTCGCTGACCAGAGATGACTCCTTGGCCTCTGTGCTTGCGCTGGTAAACTGCGGAATCACGATGGCCGCCAGAATGCCGAGGATGACCACGACAATCAGAATTTCCACTAATGTAAAACCAGTTCTCGATTTCATCTTTTTACCCTCTCTTTTCTGTGTTAATAAAATAAAGTTGAATTTGTTCCCGTTAAGGCTATCGTCTTAACTGACAGGCGACTTAAACTACGCCTGCTTTTCGCCTTAACCCCTCTCAATTTCGATAATTCCAACGCCGGATGAACACCGCAAAACCCAAACGCATACGTCCGAAAACTCTCTCAGACCGTCTGTCAGCTTATAAGTGTCCACGAAAAATATAAAAAACAAATCTGCCGCTGCCAAACCCACAAAACAAAAATTTATTTGCCTATGAGCTAAATAGTCTTCGCTTCTTACAAATCCCATCTGCCTGATTATTT
>Ga0315278_10002329_pt1 | contig 16900 bp, 16 predicted proteins | sample YL17G06_0_MG_FD_203880 | JGI IMG/M metagenome (GOLD analysis project Ga0315278, IMG submission 203880) | Sediment microbial communities from Yellowstone Lake, YNP, Wyoming, USA - YL17G06_0 | ecosystem: Environmental > Aquatic > Freshwater > Lake > Sediment | place: USA: Wyoming | collected... | reverse complement strand
GTCTCCGTGCTGGACTACGTCGAGGACGTGCACGACTGCCTGCGGACGTTCCGCGAGGCCGTCGTCATCGGCCACTCGATGGGAGGCCTGGTCGCCCAGAAGGTCTCGGAGGGCGGTCGCGTGCGCGCCGCCGTCTTCGCGACGAGCGCGGCTCCCAAGGGAATCCGCGTCGTCACGTGGCCTCTCCTCTGGCGCATGCCGCGCTACGCCGGGGCCATTCTTGCCGACCGGCCCTTCTCGATCGGCCCTGGCGACGCCGCCGCGCTCATCGGCAACTGCCTCACCCCCGAGCTGCAGGCCTGGGCGTATCCGCAGCTCGTGCCGGAGTCGGGCCGCGCCGCGCGCGAGATGGCCCTGGGTGCTATCGCTGTCGACCCGGCGAGCATCCGCTGTCCCACGCTGGTGGTCGGCGCCGAGCACGACCGCATGACGCCGGCGTCCGTCCAGCGGAAGATCGCCGCGCGCTACGGCTCGCAGTATCTCGAGGCCCCGGGCCACGCCCACCTACTCATGCTCGAGCCTGCCTGGGAGCGCCCATTCGCCGAAGTGCTGGCGTGGCTCGCCCGTGTGGTCTGACATTTGGCTCGGCCACACCGGGGAGTGACCTGCCGGGATTGGGACTAGCTGCGGGCGCGAGCGAGCTGGATGAGCGAGGCGGCGTGGCCGAGCCAGGCCAGCGGCACGAGGAAGCCCGGCAGGAGGATATAGGGCCAGTAGGCGATGAAGGTCAGCGGGGGGTCGGTGACGAAGACGCGGAAGGGCGACGGCGTGGACAGCTGCGCATGGACCACGACGTTGAGCAGGATGAGGATGCCCGCGAGGTTCCACCAGAGCGCGACGCGCGCGGGCCACGCCTTCCTGACGAAGCAGAGGTAGCCGACGGGAATCGCCGTCAAGCCCACCAGGATGTCCACATTGCGCCCCTCGAAGGTCATGATTACCGGCGCCCGGTGCTGCAGATACAGGAGCCAGAGGATGATCTCCATCGCGATGCGAAAGGATTGAAGATAGACCGGCCACTGGGGCGGCGTCCGCGCCAGGAGCGCCCGCGCCGCAGGCGAGCGCAGGAAAAGAATGCCGGTCACGAGTGGCACGAGCAGGGCCGGCAGGATGCGCGGGGGCAGGCTCTTGAAGTTGGCGAAGACACCCTCGAGGCTCAGGAGGCCCAGCAGGGCGACCCACCCGGTGATGGCAAGCATGATACGGCCCGGGTGCCGCCCGGGGGTGAGCCACCATGACAGTGCGCCGAAAAGTAAGGCAACCTGCGCGAGGAAGAGCAGATCGGTGAAGCGCTCCACCCTTAAGAACCGGCCTTGAAGCCGAGGTCGGCTGCCGCCGCGTCGCCCGCCGCCTTGCCGAACACCGAGCCCGCCATGAGACCGGCGCCGCCTGGGTAATTGTGGTAGAAGAGCCCGCCGACGAGCTCGCCCGCCGCGTAGAGACCCCGGATCGGCTGGTCCTCGATGTCCTGTACCTGCGCGCGCAGGTCTACGCGCAGCCCGCCGAAGGTGAACGTGATGCCGCAGGTGACCCCGAAGCCGACATAGGGCGGCGTGTCGAGGCGCTGGGCCCAGTTGCTCTTCGGCGGGGTGATGCCGCGCGTGCCCTTGCCGTCGAGGACGGCGGGGTTGAAGGGCTTGTCCTCCACCGCCGCGTTGAAGTCCTTCACGGTGCGGGCAAGGCCCTCTGGGCTGATCTCGAGCTTGCGCGCCAAGTCCTCGATGGTCGGCGCCTCGGCCTTCGTGATCTCGCGGATGCGGTACTCCTCGCGCAGGATGGGCAGGGTCTTCTGGTCGAAGATCTGAAAGGCCGTCTGCTGCGGCTGCCTGATGACGGCCTGGCCGTATTTCACGTAGGTGAAGTTGCGGAAGTCCGCGCCTTCATCCACGAAGCGCTCGCCCTGGGTATTGACCATGATGCCGAGCGGATAGGAATGCTTCTGGAACATGTCGCCGACCTTGCGATCGCCGAAGGGCGGCGCGTTCATGTCCCACTGCACGGCATGGCACGAGGACCAGTGCCCATAGGCCTGGGCGCCGATGTCGAGCGCCATCTTGATACCCTCTCCCGTATTGTGCCGGGTGCCGCGCACGCGGGCGAGGTCCCAGTTGGGTCCGAGGTATCTGGTGCGCCACTCGGGGTTGGCCTCGAAGCCGCCGCAGCCGAGGATGACCGCGCGGGCCGGGATCTCCAGGAAACCCTCTGGTGAGCGGACGACCACGCCGGTGACGCCGCCCTTCTTGTCGGTCACGAGGCTGCGGGCGCCGTGGCCGTAGCGCACCTCGATGCCGGCCTTCCCGGCTCGCTCGAGCAGCATCTCCACGAGGCCCGCGCCGCCGCCCACCGCCTCGACATTGAGCCCGCCCCAGAAGTGGTGCTTGCCCTCGACCTGGTAGGACTGCCGGGCGAACATCAGGATCCACCGGAGGCCCTGGCTTCGCATCCAGACGATGGTCGGGCGCGAGCGCTTGACCAGGAACTCCGCCATGTCGATGTCGGATCGACCCTCGGTGACGCGCATGAGGTCGTCGTAGAACTGGTTCTCCGTGTACGCAGGGACCACCATGGCCCGCGCCTCCTCCTCGGAGATGTCGGGCAGGATATCCCGCCGCAAGTCCTCGAGCCCCTGGTGGGCGAAGCGGAAGCCGCCTGCGGTGAAGAAGGAATTGCCTCCCCGCTGGGACTCGGGCGCTTTCTCCACCACGAGCACCGAGGCGCCCGCCTCACGTGCCGCAAGCGCCGCGCAGAGCGCCGCATTTCCTCCTCCTACCACCACGACGTCATGAAGGGCCATACCGGATCTCCCTCAGATCATTCGGGCCAGCATCGCCAGCCCGAGAGCGATGCGGTACCAACCGAATGGCGAGAAGTTGTGGGTCTGGATCCACCGGATCAGCCATCGCACCACGAGGAACGCGGTGACCGCCGACACGAGCGTGCCGAGCGCGAGCATGCCCCAGTCGGTCGGGACCGGGCCCGGGTGCCGGAGGGCGTGGAGGGTTTCATAGGCGCCGGCGGCGAGCAGCGTGGGGACACCGACCAGGAAGGAGAACTCCGTCGCTGCCGGACGGTTCACTCCCAGCGCCAGAGCGATCAGGATGGTGGCGGCCGAGCGGGACGTGCCCGGGAAGACCGCCGCCAGGAGCTGGGCGAACCCTACCACGACCGCCGTCAGCCACGTGATGTCCGACCGCAGCTGGCGGCGGCGCACGGCTCGCTCGATGAGCAGGATGGCGATGCCGCCCACAAGGGTCGCCCAAGCGATCGGAGCGGTTTCCTTCGGGAGCGTGAAGCCGAGCTTCTTGAGGATCAGGCCGCCCACGCCCGTGATCACGAAGGCGAAGACCAGCTTGAGCAGATAGTCGCGCGTGTCGGGATCGCCCAGCCCCGACAGGAGCTCGCGGATGCGGGCCGAGAAGGCGAAGAGCACCGCGAGGGCGGCGCCCGACTGGATGGTGATATTGAAGAGGTCCGACTGCTGGGGAAGCCAGTGGGCGTTCTCGACGAGGAGCAGGTGGCCCGTCGACGAGATCGGGAGAAACTCGGTCACCCCCTCGATCACGCCCAGGATGCTGACGGCGAGCCAGGCAGGCACTGGCCGTCAGCCCACGATCTCTTCGCCGCCATCCACGCCGATGACATTGCCGGTCATCCAGTAGGTGTCGGGGTGGGAAAGGACGACGATTGCGCGGGCGACGTCTTCCACCGTGGTCAGTCGCCGATGCGGGTTCCGCTCGGCGGCCTTGGCGGAAAACTCCTCGTAGTTGGGGATCTTCTGCGCCGCTGGGGTCGCCGTGACCCCGGCGCGGATCGAGTTGGCCGTGATCCCGTGCCCCGCGAGCTCAGCCGCGAGCTGCCGGATATTCGACTCGAGGGCGGCCTTGGCGGCCGAGACGGGGCCGTAATAGGGCAGGACCCGGGCGCCACCCGACGAGGTCATCGCAAAGATGCGGCCGCCTCGTCCCATGAGGCCGCGGCTGACCAGCTCCTGCGCCCAGTAGACGAGGCTCTGCGCCATCACGTCGATCGTCATGTCCATTTGCGACTTGGTGACGGCCTCTTTGATCGGATCGGTGATGAAGGGCTTGAGGGCGCCGAAGGCCAGTGAGTGGAGCATGACGCGGACCCGGCCCATCTCGTTGCCCTCGCTCAGGATGCGCTCCATCTCGGAGCTGACCTCGGCGCGCTTCTCTTCGTCGGCCGCGTTGATATTGTAGAAATGGGCCTGGCGGCCCAAGGCCCTGATGTCGGCGACGAGACGCTCCGCGTTCGGCTGAGTCGACTTGCGGTCGAGATGCACGCCGAAGATGTCGAGTCCCGCCCGGGCCAGCGCCAGGCTCGTGGCGGCGCCGAAACCCGAGGAGGCCCCGAGGACCAGCGCCCAGCCGGAGAGCCGTATCGGTTCCGCGTCCGTTGTCATCGTGCCGGTCTCCTTGTCGGTAAAACGCGCGAGCATTCTATCATCCCGGCCCTTGCCCCAGGATGAAGCCCGCGGCAGCCTCGTGCTACCATGGCCCGGCCATGGCGAGGACGGCCGGTATCATCCTCATCGGCAATGAGTTGCTTTCCGGCAAGGTGGCGGACGCCAATGCCGTCTACCTCTGCCGCGAGCTCCGTGCGCTCGGCGTCGACGTCCGGCGCATAGTCGTCATCCCCGACGAAATCGAGACGATCGCCGCCGAGGTGGCCGAGTTCAGCCGGAACTTCGACGTGGTCTTCACCTCGGGCGGTGTGGGCCCCACTCACGACGACGTCACCATCGAGGGGGTGGCGCGGGCATTTGGCGTCTCCGTGGTGCGGGATCCGGCCATGGTGGCGGCGCTCGAGGGTTTCTACGGCGGCCACCTCAATCCCGCCCGACTCAGGATGGCGGAGATCCCCGAAGGCGCCCAGCCCATGACGGCCGATGGACTCGTCTTTCCCGCCGTGGTCATGAAGAACGTGCACGTTCTGCCGGGAGTACCCGAGCTCTTTCGCAAGAAGTTTGAGGGGTTCAAGGAGCAGTTCCGCGACGTGCCCTTCTATCTGGCGAGCGTCTTCGTCAATGTGGGGGAAGGCCTTCTGACCGAGCATCTCAATGCCGTGCTCGCGCGTCATCCTGAGCTGCTCTTGGGCTCCTACCCGGAATTCTCGAACCCAGAGTACAAGGTCAAGGTCACGCTGGAGTCCAAGGACCGCGGCTATATGGAGCGTGCGCTGAGCGACCTGCTCGAGCGGCTTCCACCATCGTCCTTGGTTCGCGTGCAGCGCTAGCCCCCTCACCCTGCCCTCTCCTTTGAGAGGGAGAGGGGGAGTGTAGCCAGCGAATGTCGGGCGGCCCCAGCGCCGGTGCTATTCTATTGTCATGGCGGGGGGTTCGGGCAGGCTCGAAACGGCGTACCGGCACGCGGTGATCACCTACGGCGCCATGGCGGCGGGCACCGTGCTCTACGTCGTGGCCGTGGCGGTCGTCAGCATCTCCCACGCTCCCTTTGAAGGCTTCGCCGGCCAGATGCCGGGCTTGCGCATCGCCTTGTGGATGTCGGCCGCGTTCGAGGCGGGGCTGATCGGCATCGTGCGGCAGACTCTCCTCGGCGGCGCGCGGGCCGGTGACGCGGAATCTCAGGCCCACCGTCTCGTCTTGACGTCGGTCATCACCGCGGCGCTCGCCGAGGTGCCGGCCATCCTGGGGCTCGTGCTCTTCATGCTTTCGGGCAGTCGTGCCGACTTCTATGCTCTCTTCGCGCTCTCGCTGGTGCTGCTGGCGATCTACTTCCCGAAGCTCGAGGGCTGGCGCCAGTGGGTGACTGAGCCCGCGCTGGGCTGCTGAGCCGGCCGAGATGAGCGGCTCGCCCTACCAGCTCAAGTCGGACCCGCACTCGAGCCACGCGGTCATCCTCCGGCGGCTTGGAGAGGGGCGGGGACGCTGCGCGCTCGACGTCGGCGCGGCCGATGGCTTCCTGGCCGAGCTCTTGACGCGGCAGGGCTGGCAGGTGACGGCGCTCGAGCGCGACCCCGCGCAGGCGGCCAAGGCGCGCGGGCGGTGCCACGAGGTGATCGTCGCGGACCTCGACGAGGCGGCACCCAGGATCGAGGGCGCCTTCGCGGCAATCGTCTACGGTGACGTGCTGGAGCACCTGGGCGACCCGCTGCCGGTCCTGGTGGCGCTGAACCGCAGCCTTGCCCCCGGCGGGTGCGTCATCGTCTCGGTGCCGAATGTCGCGCACCTCTGGGTCAGGCTGTCGCTCCTGCTCGGCCGCTGGGACTATGCCGAGCGCGGCATCCTCGACCGCACTCACCTGCGCTTCTTCACGCGGCGGAGCTTCCTCCGCTTCCTCGGCGACGCCGGGCTCGACCTCGAGGAGCTCATCACGACGCCCGTGCCCTTGCCTCTGCTCGTCCCGCCACGCTTCCACGGCGGCGTGCTCGACGCCATCCATGGGCTCTCCGCCGGGGCCGCCCGCATCTGGAAAGGCGGGCTGGGCTATCAGTTCGTCGCGGTGTGCCACCGCGCGGCCGCGAAAACCTGATGGCGGCCCCGCCAAAGGTCGTGGTCGTCATGCCCGCCTACAATGCGGGGAGCACGCTCCGGCTGACCTACGAGGAGCTGCCCAAAGAATCCGTCAGCCTCGTCATCCTCGTCGACGACGGCTCCAAGGACAAAACGCTCGAGATCGCGCGGGAGCTCGGGCTCGAGATCTTCGTCCACGACAAGAACTACGGCTACGGCGCGAACCAGAAGACCTGCTATACCGAGGCGCTCAAGGCCGGGGCCGACATCGTCGTGATGGTGCATCCCGACTATCAGTACGATCCCACGCTCGTGCCCCAGATGATCGCGCCCATCGTCAAGGAGCAGGCGGACGTGGTCCTGGGCTCGCGGCTCAAGGGCGGAGGCTCGGCCATCGCGCAGGGCATGCCGTGGTGGAAGTTCATCGCGAACCGCTTCCTCACCGGTGTCGAGAACTCCTGCTTCGGCCTCCGGCTCTCCGAGTATCACACCGGCTACCGCGCCTTCAGCCGGGAAGTGCTCGAGGCCGTGAACTTCCGGATGAACTCCGACGGCTTCGTCTTCGACCAGGAGATCATCTCGCAGGTGGTCGCCGCGGGCTTCCGGATCGCCGAGATTGCGGTGCCCGTGCGGTACTTTTCCGAAGCCTCGTCTGCGAGCTTCTTCGCCTCGTGCGGCTACGGGCTCAAGATCCTCTGGGTCGTCACGCGCTACTCGCTGCACAAGAGCGGGCTCAAGCGCTCGCGCAGGCTGCAGACGCTGCGCGGCCGGTACAGCAGGCTGAGCTCCGGCTCCGGGACCTCCGCGGGCAGTTGAGGCTCATTCGCCTCCTGGACCTGGCCGCTCTCCTGTGCGGCCTCGCTGTCCTCTCCTCGCTCGTCCACTGGTGGTGGCGGCCCGAGGAGATCTTCCTCCTGCTCCTGGGCGTGGTCGCATTGAGGCTCACCATCGCCCCGGTCCCCGTGCCGCGGGTTCGCCCACGTCGCGTCGTCGCCATCGGCGTGGCGGTGTATGCCGTGTACTTTTCCTTCGTCACCCTGACCCGTCATTTCACCTTTCGGACCCACGCGCTCGATCTCGGTTACTACGTCCAGCTGCTGTGGAACCTGGCCCGGGGCGCCGGCCCGCTGGTCAGCCTGCCGGAGATGCACGCATGGGGTGATCACTTCTCGCCGATCATGTACCTGTTCGTCCCGGCCTTCTGGCTCGCTCCCGGGCCCGGGGTCTTGCTGGTGGCGCAATCGATGGCGCTCGGGCTCGGAGCGCTCGGCGTCTTCGGGATCGCCGCGCGCCGGCTGGGGGACGAGCGCCCGGCGGCGGCATTCGCCGTGCTCTATCTGATCAATCCCTCGCTTCACGGGATCAACGTGCGCGACTTCCACGCCGCCGCCCTCGCGATCCCGCTGCTGCTGGCCGCGATCTACTTCGCCGAGGCCGAGAAGCCGTGGCTGTTTTCGGCGTCGGTGCTGCTGACGCTGATGACGCGGGAGGACGCGGCGATCCCCGTGGTGGGCCTGGGGCTCTGGCTCGCGCTGTCCAAGGGGCGGTGGCTCTGGGGCGCGGCGACGGCGCTCGGCGCCTTCGCGCTGCTCCTGGCGGACACACGGTGGGTCATCCCCTATTTCCGCGGGGCGCCGTATCCACACCTCCACCGCTACACGCATCTGGGCCGCTCGGTGCCCGAGATCGTTGGCGCCCTGCTTCTGCATCCATGGCGTGTGCTGGCGGGGCTCATAACGGGAAAGCGCCTGGTCTATCTCGGGGCTCTCTTCGCCCCGCTCGCGTTCCTTCCTCTTTTGGCGCCCGAGGTGCTACTCGGGTTGGCCCCTTCGCTCTTCGAGAACCTCCTCGGACAGGACCCGATACTGTTCGATCACCGGACGCAATACCAGTCCTTCATCCTGCCATTCCTCTTCGCCGCCGCCATCGCGGGCTACGACCGTCTCGCGCTCCGACGGCCGGGGCCGTGGCCGAAGACGGTGCTGGTGGTCGCCACCCTGGTGAGCCTGGTGCTCGCCGCGCGTACGGTCAACAATCTGTCGGTCGAGCGCTTTTGGCCCAAGCCTGAGCACCGCCAAGCCTTCAAGGTGATGGCGCAGGTACCCGACGGCGCGGTGGTGTCGGCCCAGGATCCTTACGTCGCGCACTTGTCGCTCAGACCCCTGGTCTTCGTTTTCCCTGTCGGGATCGAGAAGGCCGACCATGTATTGCTCTACACTCCGAGCTATCCGTGGCGGCGTGACCCCGACGTGACGATGAAACGCGATGGCGATACGGTGACGATCACGAACGGTGCCGGAGGTCCCGCCTACCGCTATGACGTGGCCGCCGAGCGGGGTCCGATCCTGCTTCTCCGAAAACGCTAGCCGCACCTCCCGTCATACGCGGTAGGTGTACGTCGAGTGGTGTTCGCTGGGTTGCACACGGGCATCGACTGGCATAGGCTTGCCCGCGGCGTGTCCTGCGGCCCATCGGCCGCCTTACCAGAACCCGTAACGGATCTCCTCTGGAGGTAACCATGGCGACGTGGACGCGAAGGGCTCTCCTTGGTGCTATCTCTCTGACGTGCGCGGTCCTCGCCGGTTGGGCCGTGTCGGCTCCTGCGCCCGCAGGAGCGCAGGCCGGCTTCGACTGGAAGCGGTACAGTGGCAAGCAGCTCCGCTTCCTGGTCAACAGCCACGACTGGACCAACGAGATCATCCGGCCCGCCATTCCGGAGTTCGAGCAGCTCACCGGCATCAAGGTCGCATGGGAGGTCTTTCCGGAGGACCAGTTCCGCCAGAAACTGGCGGTGGAGATGGTGGCGGGTTCCGGCTCGGTCGACGGGTTCATGAGCCTCACGTCCTGGGATGGCCTGCGCTTCCTCAAGGCAGGCTGGTACGAGCCCATCCAAAAGTATCTCTCGAACCCGTCGCTGACCAGTCCGCAGTTCGTGTTCGAGGACTTCTTCCCGAACACCCGACAGATCGCGACGGTGAGCGGCCAATTGATCGGCGTGCCGCTCTATCCCGAGGTGCAGCTCCTCTACTATCGGAAGGATGTCTTCAAGGCGAAGAACGTCGCCGTGCCGCAGACGATGGAGGAATGGGAGGCGGCGGCCAAGGTCCTCACCGACAAGCCGAACAACTTCTACGGGTACGTCTCGCGGGGCAAGCGCTCGGCGGCGGTCTATACGCTGGCGCCGTTCATCTTCAACTATGGCGGGCAGTGGCTCGACAAGGACAACCAGCCGCTGCTGTCTTCACCGCCGGCCGTGAAGGGCCTCGAGATGTACGGGCGCATGCTCCGGGAATACGGGCCGCCCGGAGTGGTCAACGTTCACACGTACGAGGTGGTGGACCTGATGTCGCAGGGGCGGGTTGCCATGGCGACCGACTCGAGCAACTGGGTATCGAGCTTTGAGAACCCGTCGAAGTCGAAGGTGGCCGGGCTCCTCGGCTATGCCCGCATCCCACGCGGCCCCGGCGGGAGCCACACGCCGCTTATCTCGTGGGCGATCTCCATCTCGGCACAGTCCAAGAACAAGGAAGCGGCCTGGTACTTTATCCAGTGGGCCACGAGCCGCGAGATGGTGCTGCGCCAGGCGAAGGCCAAGATCCCGGTCGCGCGGAAGAGCGCGTGGGAGAGCGTGGAGTTCCAGTCGAGCCTGCCCAAGGAATGGCTGGCAGCGGTGCAGGCGTCGCTGCCCGACGGCTATCCGAACCAGGCCAATCCCGTTGTGGTGGCCGTGCCGGAAACGCGTGATGTCATCGGCGCGGCCATCGTCGCGGTGATCGAGGGACAGGACGCCAAGGAGGCCGCCGAGCGGGCACAGAGGGGCGTCGCGGAGATCATCAAGAAGACGCAGTAACGGGCGCCTCCGCCGTGCCAGCGGTCACCTCGCGGCAGATCGGGGCGGAGATTCTGCCCCGCCGGCGCAGAACTGTCGCCGTCGTCGAGCGCTGGGTGGAGCGCAACCTGCGTTGGATCCTGCCGGCGCCGGCCGTGGCGGCGATGCTCCTCCTCATGGTCTTCCCGCTGGGCTACACGGCGTACCTGTCCCTGCACCAGTGGTACGCCTCGAGCGTGCTGGGTCCCGAGCTGGTGTGGTTCAAGAACTACGCGGATCTGTTCGCACGTGACGAGCGATTCTGGCCTGCCTTCCGGGTCACGTGTTACTTCACCACGGGCGCGGTCGCTCTCACGGTGAGTCTGGGTCTCGGCATCGCGCACCTGCTGATCCGTAACTTTCCGGGCCGCGGGCTGGTTCGAACGCTCATGCTGCTGCCGATGATCGCCACGCCGGTGGCGATGGCCCTGGTCTGGATGACCATGATGAGCCCGACCATCGGCGTCCTGAACTACCTACTGCGTAGCGTCGGTCTCGCCGGCAGCGCCTGGGTGTCGAGCCGCCAGTCCGTCATCCCGTCGCTCCTCCTCGTGGAGACGTGGATGTGGACGCCGATGACGGCTCTCATCTGCCTCGCCGGCCTGGCCTCACTACCCTCAGAACCCTTCGAGTCTGCCCGCGTGGACGGGGCCTCGGGCTGGCAGGTATTTTGGCACGTGACGCTCCCGCTCATGCGATCGACTCTCGTGGTGGCCGCTCTGTTCCGGACCATCGACGCGCTCAAGGTCTTCGACATCGTGTACGTCATGACCGAGGGCGGCCCGGGCTTTGCTTCCGAGACGCTGAACCTGTACGTCTTTCAGACGAGCTTCAAGTACCTGAACCTCGGGTACGCGTCCGCGCTGATCGTCGTCTTTTTCACGCTGATCCTGGGCTCGAGTCTGCTGCTGATCCGGGTGCGGAGGCCGCCGCTGTGAGCCTGTCCCGCGGGCTTCGCCGGGCTGCCTTCTGGGGCCTCCTGGGAGCGACGCTGACGTTCCTGTCGTTTCCGCTCGTCTGGATGGCGCTGGGTTCGTTCAAGACCCAGGTGGACTTCATGGCCTATCCTCCGCGATGGCTCTTCCGGCCCACGCTGGCCAACTACGCCAAGGTCCTCATCAGCGGGGACTTCTTGAAGTTCACCTGGAACAGCCTGGTCATAGCCGCAGGCTCGACGGCGCTCAGCCTGCTGCTGGGTGTCCCGGCGGCCTACGGGATCGCCCGCTACCACCAAACGCGGCTCGGCATGGCGCTGCTCGCTGCCCGGATGGCCCCCGGCATTGCCTTTCTCATCCCCTGGTTCATCCTCTTCTCGAAGCTTCGGATGGTGGACACCTATCCCGCAGTAATGCTGACTCACATGGTGGTCGTCCTGCCGCTGGTCATCTGGGTCCTGGTCGGATTCTTCGAGGACCTGCCGCGCGAGCTCGAGGAGGCCGGTCTCATCGACGGATGCAGCGTGCTGGGTGTCTTCCGCCGGATCGCGCTTCCGCTCGCGCGCCCCGGGATCGTCGCGACCGCGATCCTCGGCGTCATCGCCTCGTGGAACAACTTCATTTTCTCGCTCGTGATCGCCGGCAACTCGACCCGCACGCTGCCCGTGGCCATCTTCAACTTCGTCTCGTACGATTCGCTGAACTGGGGCGGGCTGACGGCGGCCTCCACCCTCATCACGCTCCCCGTCCTCGTCATGGCCTTCCTGGTCCAGAAACACATCGTCCGCGGGCTCACCGTCGGCGCTCTGAAGGGATGAAGAGCCGGGACGGTCAGCCCCGACCGGACTCCGTCAGCATCGCGCGTACCGCGACCAGCGCAGACTCGAGCGCGCCCTGCATCCAGGTGTGGGCGAGCGAAACGTGCTCGCCGGCGAAGTGGATGCGGCCCTCGGGCGACACCACGTGGCGGTGGAGCGCGCTCCACTGGCCGGGCATGAACCAGGCAAATGCGCCCCCGCTCCAGCGATGGTTGTCCCAGCTCCAGCTTGCGGTGCGGCGCACTTCGCCCGCCCGCGCGAGCTGCGGATGAACCCGGGCGAGGTGGGTGAGGGCGAGCGCGCTCCGCTGGGCGTGGGGAAGTGTCCCGAGCCGGCGCGCCGTCTTGCCCCAGGAGTACGAGGCCAGGAGCACCGCCGGCGAGGCTGAGACCTTGGGGTCGCGCGCTGTCGCATTGTCCGCCGGATACCAGGTAGTGCCGGTGGGCAGGTCGGTGAAGGTGCCGCCGCCATAGATACCGTCTTCCTGCTCCCAGAAGCGGCGGCGTGTCACGGCGAGAATCTTGGTCGACGAATCGTAATTGAGCTCGCGGATGGCGCGCCGCTTGGCGCCGGAGAAGGCCGGTTCGACCTCGAGGCGGGAGAGCACGGGGAAGGGCAGGGTGCAGAGGACGAAATCTCCCTCGACGCGGCGCAGCTGGTCGCGCTCGCGGTAGACCGCGGCGGCCCTCCCCTGGAGCTGGTCCTGCTCGAGGCGAACGACCTCGGAGCCCATGCGCGGCTTTGACTTGAGTCGCGCCAGGAAGGCCGCGGGCAGCCGGTCCGTGCCACCCACGATCTCGTCGAAGCCCTGGGTCCAGACGCTCTGCTGCTCCTCGCGCAGGTGTTCGGTGAGGGCGGTGCCGAGGAGGGTCTCCATTCCGTACGTCACCGCGAGGAACTCGATGGCCGCGGGCGATAGACCGTCGGCTTCGAGGAGCTGCTGGAGCGTCTGCTGATCGAGCGCGCGCAGCATGGCGGTGGCGGGCGCCGGATTGGCCAGGTCCGCACGCTCCTCCGGGGTGAGGGCCCGAAGGCGCTTGACCAGCGATCCCGCCCAGAGATCGTCCGGGGTCTTGTCGCGCTCGGCCTCGGTGAGGGCGTACAGCGTGTTGAGGCGCGTGACGTCCTTGATGCGCTCGCGGCGGCCCCGCGCGAAGTAGAACGCCTCCGGGTTGGACTGGACGAATGGACCCAGCGAGAGCCCGAACTCGGCGATATAGTGCCGGGTGAGGGCGTGGCCCTTCGGCACACGCATGGCGCCCGCCTCGCCGTGGAGCCCGCCGTCGAAGCGCAGCGTACGCGCGCGGCCGCCGATATGCGTGGTCTCCGCCTCGAGAATCGTGCAGGTATGGCCGCGCCGCTCGAGCTCGAGGGCGGCGCAGAGACCGGCCAGACCCGCGCCGAGAATCACGACATGGATGGGACGCGCGGGCTGAGCGAGGGCACGGAGATCGTGGAGCGGCGCGAGCCCGAGCGTGGCGCCTGTCGCGATCCCGAGGCGGCGGAGAAACTGTCTGCGTGTGAGCGGGGCGGGTAGTGTCGGATGCATCCTGACCCAAGGTCTCGCGTCCGCCACATCCTGTCAAGCAATTGACCTCTCACGCCCGCTCTGGCAGGATCAGCGCGATGCCACGCATCTCATCGACCCTGACCGATTGCGAGGACTGACGTGACCCTATCGCCATTCGAGGCTGCACGGAAGCTTGCCCCGCGGATCCGGTCCACTGCCGGCGAGATCGACGCCGCCCGCGAGCTGCCGCGGCCGCTCTTCGAGGCCCTGGCCGACGCCGGCATGTTCCACTTGGCGGTGCCACGCGCCATCGGCGGCGCCGAGATCGACTTCCCGACCTATGTGCAGGTGATCGAGGAGATCGGTAAGGCCGATGCCAGCACGGGCTGGGCCGTCAATCAGGGGGCGATCTTCGCCACGTATGCCGCCCGGATGCCGCAGGAGGTCGCTCGAGCGATCTGGATCGACCCGCCACGCAGCGTTGTCGCGAATACCCCGGCCCCGACCGCGCAGGCCGTGGTCGTGCCGGGCGGCTACCGCGTCACGGGCCGCCAGGGCTTCAGCACCGGTTGCCGGCACGCCTCCTGGGTGGCGGCGCACGCGCAGGTCATCCACAACGGCGAGGCCAGGCTGGAGAACGGGCAGCCGGAGATGCGCTACCTTTTCGTGCCGGTCGCCGAGGCCGAGCTTCTCGACACGTGGCATGTGCGGGGCATGCGCGGCACGGGGACGCATCACTTTGCCGTCAACGATGTCTTCGTGCCCGGGGAGCGGAGCGTCCTGTCCGCCACCGCGCCGCTCCTGAACGATGGGCCGCTCTACAAGATTCCCCGCACGCTGGCATTCGCTTCTGGCGACGCCGCTGTGGCTCTGGGCATGGCGCGTAGCTGTCTCGACGCCTTCTTCGACCTTGCCGGGTCGAAGACGCCGCGCTCCGTGCAGGGGCTGCTCCGGGACCAGTCCATGACGCAGGTGGCGGTCGGTCAAGCCGAGGCGGGCCTGCGCTCCGGTCGCGCCTTTCTCATGGAGGCGGTCTCCGATATCTGGAGCGAGGCAGCGTCAACCGGCGCGGTGAGCCTGGAGCGGCGCGCCGCCCTTCGCCTCGCGACGACGCACGGCATACGGCTGGCGGCCCAGGTCATCGAGAGCGTCTACAGCGCGTCCGGCGCCACGGCCGCCTACGACGGCAACCTCATCCAGCGCCACTTCCAGGACATTCACGTGATCACCCAGCACCTGCAGGGCCGCCCAGCCCACTACGAGCTGGTGGGCCGCCACTGGCTCGGCCTCCCGATCGACGAGGCGCGGCTCTAGTCCGGGTCATCATCAGGCTAGGCGAAGGCGGGCATGACCTCGCGGGCGAAGAGCTCCATCGAGCGCAGCACACGGGCTTGCTCGAGATCGCCGAACCAGAAGCTGCAGTTGAAGTGGGTGATGCCCACGACCTCCTGGATGCGCTTGATCTGGCGGATGCACGTGTCCGGGGTGCCCATGACCAGGAAGCGATCCAATAGGTCATCGACGTCGGGTTCCTTTGTCATCGGCACCGCGATGGCCCGCCCGCGCTCCACGCGCTCGGAGTGATTGCGCAGGCTGAGCGTCACCCGCATGTTCCAGCGGGCCTCCTCGGCGGCGGCGCGCGCGTCGGCTTCGCTGTGGGTCACGTACACGGCGCGCTGAACGCCGACCTCCGGTGTGCGCGGCAGCCGCATCTCTGTCACCGAGCGGTCGAAGAGCTTCCGGAACTCGCCCATCCGCTCGATCGGGACGCCGAAGCCGCCCGTGAGCAGGTTGAAACCGCGTCGCACGGCCGCTTCCACCGACTCCGGGCTCTGGGCCGTCACCCAGATGGGCGGGTGGGGTCGCTGTAGCGGCTGCGGGAACACGGACGTCTCGGGAAACCTGAAGAATTTCCCCTCGTAGCTGAACGGCTCGCCGCGGAACGCCTTGAGAATAATGTCGATCGACTCTTCCCACCGCCCTCGCGCGCTGTCGAGCTCGAGGCCGAGCCGCTCGAATTCGTAGTGCTGGTAGCCGCGGCCGAGCCCGATGTCGACGCGCCCACCGGCCAAGAGGTCCAGAGTCGCAATTTCCTCGGCGATGATGAGCGGGTGGTGCAGGGGAACCACGATGACGGCCGTGCCCACCCGGAGCCGCGTCGTCTTTGCCGCGATGTACGTGGCGAGCTGGGCCGGCCGCGAGAGATAGCCGTAGGTCGAGAAGTGATGCTCAGCGAGCCAGATATTGCGGTAGCCGAGCGTCTCGGCGGCCTGGGCCATCTCGATTGCCCGAGCGTAGATCTCCTGAGACGGGCGCGCGGACGGCGATTGCATCAGCAGGAATGTCCCGAAATTGATGGTCATGCTCTGGTCACCTTCCGGCTCGAAATGCGGGGTGTGGTTGGCCGGGCACCTTGACGCGCATCGTGTACACCGAGGTGCGGGCGGTGAAGAAGAGCGTCCGGAGGTCCGACCCACCGAACGCAAGGTTGGCGGGGACCTCCGGCGTACGGATGATCCCGAGCCTTGTTCCATCGGGCGTGAAGACCCACGTGCCTCCAGGGCCCGTGCAGTAGACGCGGCCTTCGATGTCCACCTTCATGCCGTCGGGCACGCCGTCCAACTCATCAGACGACATGTCGGCGAAGATCCGGCGCCTCACCATCATGCCGCCGGCGTCGAGATCGAGCACGTGGATGTACTGCGCCCACCGTGTATTCGCCACGTAGAGCCGGCGCTCATCTGGTGAGAAGGCGAGGCCGTTGGGATACTCGAAGTCCGCCACGAGGCGGATCGCGCCGTTGGGCGCTACACGATAGACGCCGGCGTACGGCAGCTCCCGTTCCGTCAGGGGCACCCGAAGGCCGGGGTCGGTGAAGTAGATGCTCCCGTCGGACCTGCACACGACGTCGTTGGGCCGGTTCAGGCGCTTGCCTTCGTAGCGATCCGCGAAGACCTCGATGCGGCCGTCGGCTGCCGTGCGTGTGACGCGCCGATTGTCCCCCTCGCAGAGGACCAGCCGCCTCTGGAGGTCGAATGTCGTGCCATTGCCTCCGCCGGTTCTCTCTCGCACGACCTCCGGCTCGCGGCCCGGGGACACCCGGTAGAGCACGCTCGAGCGCACGTCGACGAAATAGTAGAAGCCGTCGGGATGCCACAGCGGTCCTTCGGTGAAGACGAACCCCGTGGCGAGGCGCTCCGCTTCTCGCGTCTCGAGGATCGTTGAGAGCCCATCAGACATGAGGTGGCACTCCCTGCGCAAGGTCCGTCCGCCTCGGGT